>Ga0209023_10000596_pt1 | contig 53914 bp, 57 predicted proteins | sample LakOneMetagenome_FD_187468 | JGI IMG/M metagenome (GOLD analysis project Ga0209023, IMG submission 187468) | Freshwater and sediment microbial communities from Lake Erie, Canada (SPAdes) (version 2) | ecosystem: Environmental > Aquatic > Freshwater > Lentic | place: Lake Erie, Canada... | reverse complement strand
GCCGAGCGCGCCGTGGTGCACGACGTAAGGGTCGGTGATCGGCAATATGACGCGCGCGCGGGCCGCGCCCAGCCAGGCATCGAGCACATCTTGCAGGTAGATCACGTTCGGGCTCGCATCCATGCGGGTCTTGGCGTTCATGCCGTGGTCGGCCGTCACGACGATCGCGCAGCCGAGCTTGTCGAGCGAGGCGAGGTACCCATCCATCATTCGGTAGAAATCATTGGCTGCCGCCGCGCCGGGCGCGTACTTGTGCTGCACGTAGTCGGTCGTCGACAGGTACATGACGTCGGGCTTGCGCCTCTCCATCAGGCGCACGCCCGCGGCGAAGACGAACTCGGACAGCCCCGCGCTGTACACATCGGGCACCGCCTTGCCAACCAAGGCGACGACGCCTTCGATGCCGTGTTCGGCCTGCGTCGTCTGGTCGGCTTTTTCCGCCGAGAAGCAGATGCCGCGCATGTTGTGCCCGAGCAGGCGGCGCAGCTTGTCTTTTGCGGTCACGACGGCGACGGAGCAGCCGGCGTCGGCGAGCGCGGCGAGCAATGACGGCGCGCGCAGCCACTTCGGGTCATTCATCATGACCTCGACGTTGTTCGCGACATCGAACAGGAAATTGCCGCAGATGCCGTGCACGGCAGGCGGCGCGCCGGTGACGATCGACAGGTTGTTCGGGTTCGTGAACGTCGGCACGACGCAATCGGCTATGACCGAGGCGCCGCTCGCGAGCACGGATTTCATCCATGGCATGTGGCCGCCGGCGATGGCCTGCGCGATGTAGTCGGGCTCGCAGCCATCGACACAGACGACGACCGAGGTTTGCGCGGGCAGCCTGTAGCTGCGTCCGTTGACTTCGACCTGGCGCATCGTGACTCCGCTGATTGCCGGATATAATGACAGTACGCGCCCGACAGTTTACTGTATTGCGCTGGTTCCGCGGCCGGTACGCGAGGGTATTTCCAATGAAGCCAGTCCCTTACCTGCTCACGCCCGGCCCGCTCTCCACCTCGCTGGCCACTCGCCAAAGCATGCTGCGCGATTGGGGCTCCTGGGACAGCGACTTCAACCAGATCACCGGCCGCGTGCGCGAGCGCCTGCTCGCGATCGTCAATGCCGCCGCCACGCATGAGTGCGTGCCGCTGCAGGGCAGTGGCACGTTTTCCGTCGAGGCGGCCATCGGCACGCTGGTGCCGCGCAATGGCCACGTGCTGGTGCCGCAGAACGGCGCCTACTGCCAGCGCATCGCGCGCATTTGCCGGGTGCTGGGCCGCAAGCTCAGCACCATTGACTACGCGGAAGACGCCGCGGTCAAGGCGGAAGACATCGACAGGCAGTTGGCGGCCGATGCGAGCATCACGCACGTCGCGCTCGTACACTGCGAAACCAGCACCGGCATCCTCAATCCGCTGCAGCAGGTTGCCGACGTCGTCGCGAAGCACAAGCGCGGATTGATCGTCGACGCCATGAGCTCCTTCGGCGCGATCGAGATCGACGCGGCGCGCATGCCGTTCGACGCGGTGATTGCCGCATCGGGCAAGTGCCTGGAGGGGCCGCCGGGCATGGCCTTCGTCATCGCGCGTCGCAGCGTGCTCGAAAAGGCCGAGGGCAACAGCCATTCGGTGGCGATGGACCTCTACGACCAGTGGGTCTACATGCAGAAAACCACGCAGTGGCGCTTCACGCCGCCGACGCACGTGGTTGCGGCCTTCGATTCGGCCATCGATCAGTACCTGAAGGAAGGCGGTTGCGCGGCGCGCGGCGCGCGCTACGCGGGCAACTGCCGCACGTTGATCAACGGCTTCAGCCAGCTCGGATTGCGCAGCTTCCTGCCCGAGGCGATCCAGGCGCCGATCATTGTCACGTTCCACGCGCCGCGTGTGCCGCAGTACGCGTTCAAGAGTTTCTATGAAGCCGTCAAGTCGCGCGGCTATATTCTTTATCCGGGCAAGCTGACCACGATCGAGACCTTCCGCGTCGGCTGCATCGGGCAGCTGGGGGAGCGCGGCATGGCTGGGGCGGTCGAGGCCGTGGCCGAAGTGCTGGCGGAGATGTCTGCCGCCGCGTAGCTTGTTTTTTACGACTGGGGGGATTTCGAATGAAGATGACGACCGAAGAAGCCTTCGTGAAGATGCTGCAGCAACATGGCATCGAACACGCCTTCGGCATCATCGGTTCGGCGTTCATGCCGATCTCCGATCTGTTCGACAAAGCGGGCATCACGTTCTGGGATGTCGCGCATGAAACCAACGGCGGCCTGATCTGCGACGGCTACACGCGTTCGACCGGCAAGATCGCGATGGCGATCGCGCAGAACGGGCCCGGCATCACCGGCTTCGTCACGGCGATCAAGACGGCATACTGGAACCACACGCCGATGCTGCTCGTCACGCCGCAGGCCGCGAACCGGACGATCGGGCAGGGCGGCTTCCAGGAAGTGGAGCAGATGGCCGTGTTCCGCGACATGGTGGGCTACCAGGAAGAAGTGCGCGATCCGGCGCGCATCCCGGAAGTGCTGAATCGCGTCATCTGCAAGGCCAAGCGGCTTTCGGCGCCGGCGCAGATCAACATCCCGCGCGACTTCTGGACGCAGGTGATCGACGTGCCGCTGCCCGCGGCGATCGAATTCGAGCGCCCGCCGGGCGGGGCAAAGGCGATTGCCGAAGCCGCGAAGTTGCTGTCGAGCGCGAAATTCCCGGTGATCCTGTCGGGCGCCGGCGTCGTGCTCGGCGGCGCCATGGCCGAATGCGTCGCGCTGGCCGAACGGCTCGACGCGCCGGTGTGCAACAACTACCAGCACAACGATTCCTTCCCCGGCGGGCATCGGCTCAGCGTGGGCCCGCTCGGCTACAACGGCTCGCGCGCCGGCATGGAACTCATCTCGAAGGCCGACGTCGTGCTGGCGCTCGGCACGCGGCTCAATCCGTTTTCCACGTTGCCGTGCTATGGGCTCGACTACTGGCCGAAGTCGGCGGCGATCATCCAGGTGGACATCAATGCCGATCGCATCGGATTGACCAAGCCGGTCGCCGTCGCGATCTGCGGCGACGCTCGCCAGGTGGCCGCGCAGCTGCTCGCGAAGCTCGCGCCGGATGCAGGCAACGAAGGCCGCGCCGCGCGGCGCGAGCTGATCGCCGACAAGAAGAAGGCGTGGGCGGCCGAGCTCGGCAAGATGAACGACGAAGAGGACGACCCGGGCACGACCTGGAACGCCGATTGCCGCAAGCGCGAGCCGAACGCACTGTCGCCGCGCATGGCCTGGCGCGCGATCGTCGCCGGCCTGCCGAAGGATGCGATCATCTCGAGCGACATCGGCAACAACTGCGCGATCGGCAATGCGTATCCGATGTTTCAGCAGGGGCGCAAGTACCTGGCGCCGGGCCTGTTCGGTCCGTGTGGCTACGGCTTCCCGTCGATCATCGGCGCGAAGATCGGGAATCCGGGCACGCCGGTCGTGGGCTTTGCCGGCGACGGTGCCTTCGGCATCTCGATGAACGAGATGACCTCGATCGGACGCGACCCGTGGCCGGCGATTACGATGGTGATCTTCCGCAACTACCAGTGGGGCGCCGAGAAGCGCAATTCGATCCTCTGGTACGACAACCATTTCGTCGGCACCGAGCTCGATACCGGCGTCAGCTATGCGCGCATCGCGGAAGGCTGCGGCCATCGCGGCGTCACGGCGCGCACGGCCGCCGAGCTCACCGAGGCGCTGCGCACGGCGTGCGCGCAGCAGGCGCAGGGCGTGACGACATTCATCGAAGTGTTGCTGAACCAGGAACTGGGCGAGCCGTTCCGCCGCGATGCGATGAAGAAGCCGGTGGTCGTCGCCGGCATCCAGCGCAAGGACATGCGGACGCAAGACCCGGCATGATCGACGCGGCCGGCCCGCGCGTGCTGGTCCTCAATGCGGGTTCCTCGTCGCTGAAATTTGCGTTGTTCGAAAATGATGCGCGCCTTTGTCGCGGGCAGGTCGAGGGCATCGGCACGAAGCCGCGCTTCCTGTTCGACGGCGCTGCCGCCCGGGAATTGCCCGCATCGACCGATCACTCGGCGGCACTCGGCGGCACGTTGGCCGCCCTCGCCGAACGCGGCATCGCGATCGACGGCATCGCTGCCTGCGGCCATCGCATCGTGCACGGCGGCGCACGTTTCGTGGCGCCGATGATCGTCGATGGCGCGCACTTCGAGGAATTGAATGCGCTGCGCGCGCTCGCGCCGCTGCACAATCGCTACGGACTCGATGCCATCGACGCGATGCGCCGCGCCGCGCCCGCGCTGCCGCAGGTGGCCTGTTTCGACACCGCTTTCCACGCCACGATGCCGGATACCGCCAGCCGCTTTGCGCTGCCTGAAGGGTTCCACGAAGCGGGCTTCCGGCGTTTCGGATTCCATGGCCTCAACTTCGAGCACGTCACCGCGGTGCTGGCGCACCGCAACGGTGGAAGACCGCCGTCGCGCCTGCTCATTTTCCACCTGGGCAACGGCTGCAGCATCGCGGCGGTGCGTGATGGCCGGAGCGTCGCAACCACGATGGGCTATTCGACGCTCGACGGGCTCGTCATGGGCACGCGTTGCGGGGCCATCGATCCCGGACTGTTGATTGCGCTGCAGCGCGATCGGGGCTTGTCGGTCGAGGCGCTCGAGGAATTGCTGTATCGCCGCTCGGGATTGCTGGGGCTATCCGGGCGCAGTTCGGACATGCGCGAACTGGAACGTATCGACGACGCGGCCTGCCGCCGCGCAATCGAGCATTTCTGTTACTGGGCGGCGCGCCATGCGGGCTCGCTCGTCGTCGCGCTCGGCGGGCTCGATGCGATCGCCTTCACCGGCGGGATCGGCGTCGGCAGCGCCGCGGTGCGCAGCCGTATCGCCGGGCATCTGTCGTGGCTGGGCGTGGCCATCGATGCCGAACGCAATAGCCGCAACGAGATGTCCATCGCCGCGGCGGACGCGAAACTGCCCGTCTGGCTGGTCGAAGCAAACGAGGAACTCGCGATCCTCCGTCACGTGCGCGCGGCACTCAACCCATGAATGACGCCAGGCCTGTTCCAAGCCCGATGCCGGGCATCCTGCTCAGCACGGCGCTGGGCCTCGTCGCAGTATTGCTCGCGGGTTGGCCGCTGCTGCAGGCGCACGGCATCAGTCCGCTGACCATTGCGATCATCGTTGGCATGCTGGTGGGCAACACGCTGTATCCCTCGATGAAACCGTGGGCTGATGCCGGCGTGGGCATCGCGCGCACGAAGCTGTTGCGCTGGGGCGTGGTGCTGTACGGGTTCCGGCTCACGCTCCAGGACGTCGGCCATGTCGGCTGGCAGGGCGTGCTGATCGATTCGCTGGTGCTCGCCTCGACGTTCATCCTCAGCCTGCAGATCGGCACGCGGCTGCTCAAGATCGACCGCACCGTTGCGATGCTGGTCGGCGCCGGCAGCGCGATCTGCGGCGCGGCCGCCGTGCTCGCGGTGCAGCCGCTGGTGCGGGGCAAGCCGGAGCAGGCGAGCGTCGCAGTCACCGGGGTCGTCATCTTTGGCACGATCTCGATGTTCCTGTATCCGTTCCTCTATGACCTGAACCACGTCTGGACGGTGATTCCCGGCGGGCTATCGGCTTTCGGCATCTACCTGGGCTCGACGGTGCACGAGGTGGCGCAGGTCGTGGCCGCGGGCCGGCAGATCGGTGCCGACGAACTCGCGGGCACGGCGGTGATCGCGAAGATGGTGCGCGTCATGATGCTCGCGCCGTTCCTGCCGATTCTTGCCGCGTACATCCGGGCCCGCGCGCGGCGCTTGAACAAGAAGGGCGGGGCGATCGAGGAATTCGAATGCCCGGTGACCTTCCCGACGTTCGCGCTGATGTTCATTGCCATGGTGCTGTTCAACTCGCTGGATGTCGTGCCGCACGCCGTGGTCGCGTTGCTGATCCGGCTCGACAACTGGCTGCTGGCGGCGGCGATGGCCGCGCTCGGCCTGTCGACGCACTTCGACACGCTGCGGCGCACGGGCGGCAAGCCGTTGCTGCTCACGTTCGTCCTGTTCCTGTGGCTGGTCGCGGGCGGCGCCGCGATCAATCGGTTCATCGAGCTCTACGCCGGCTAATCGTGGGAGATGAGCAATGAACACAGATAGCCTGGCCGCGGCCGCCGGCTCCGGGGAATTGCGCAAGACGTTGCGCACGCGGCACATGCGCATGATTGCGCTGGGCGGCGTCATCGGCGCCGGACTGTTCGTCGGCAGCGGTGTCGTCATCCACGACACGGGCCCGGCCGCGGTGCTGTCGTTCGCGTTGACCGGCGCGCTGGTCGTGCTCGTGATGCGCATGCTCGGCGAGATGGCCTCGGCCTATCCGGCCGTGGGCGGTTTCTACGAATACAACCGCCTGGCCCTCGGTGAACTCGCGGGCTTCATGACGGGTTGGATGTACTGGTATTTCTGGATCATTGTCGTTGCGCTCGAGGCGGTCGCCGGCGCGAAGCTCCTGACGCACTGGTTTCCAGGCGTGCCGCCCTGGCAGTTCACGCTCGCACTGATGACGGTGTTCACGCTGCTCAACCTGCTATCGGTGCGCTCGTGGGGAGAGACCGAATACTGGTTCGCCTCGATCAAGGTGTTCGCGATCACCTTGTTCCTCGCGATCGGCGTCGTCGTGGCGCTGGGCTTCTGGCCCGGCGTGCCGGGCGGTTTTGCGAACCTGAGTGCGCACGGCGGCTTCATGCCGAAGGGTTTCGTCCCGGTGCTGACCGGCGCCGTGGCGGCGACGGGCTTCTATTTCGGCTCCGAGATCGTCACGGTCGCCGCGGCCGAGTCCGCCGAGCCCGAGCGCGCGGTGGCGAAGGCCACGCAATCGGTCGTGTCGCGCGTGCTCGTGTTCTACGTCGGCTCGATACTCGTCGTCGTGACGCTGGTGCCGTGGACGTCGCCCGGCATCGTGCAGCCCTACGTCACGGCCCTCGAAACGCTGCGCATTCCGGCAGCCGCGCAGATCATGAACGGCGTGATCCTGACCGCGGTGCTGTCGGCCTTGAACAGCGGACTGTTCGCTTCCTCGCGGATGATCATGGCGCTCGCACGCCGCGGCGACGCGCCGCGCAGCGTCGCGCGGCTGAGCGGGCGCGGCGTACCCTTCCAGGCGATCCTGGTGAGCACCGCCTTCGGCTACGCCGCGGTCGTCATGAACTACATCTCGCCCGAGCACGTGTTCGCCTTCCTGGTCGACTCATACGGCACGGTTGCGCTGTTCGTCTACCTGCTGATCGCCTTCGCCGAACTCGGCCTGCGCAAGCGGCTCGAGCGCGAAGCCCCGGAACGATTGCGCGTGCGCATGTGGGCGTTCCCCACGCTGACGATCGTTGCGATCGTCACGATGTTCGGCATCATCGCCGCCATGGCCTTCATCGAGGACCAGCGGCTGCCGCTGCTGTTTGGCGTGCTCAGCGCCCTCGTGATGCTGTGCGGATACTTCCTGCGGCGGCGCTTTGGCGCGCCCGCGCCGGGCTAGCGGAAACGTACCGCGGGCACGCGCGGCGTCAGTGCCACTGCGCGATTGCGCGCGCTCCGGTCAGTACCGCGAGCAGCATCAGCAACCGCAGGATCCAGCGGTGCGCAGTCGCCGGTTCCGCTTTCTTGAAATGATGGTTGCCGAGCCAGACGCCGGCGCCAAGCACCGGCAGGAAAACCGCAGCGCGCTGCACGGTGGCCAGCGTGATCAGGCCGTTGGCGCGCTGCCAGAATAATCCAACGATATCGGTCATCATGAAATACGCAATCAGCGAGGCGCGGCCTGCAGCGACGCCGGCCGGTGAACTGAAGAAGAAAAGAATCACCGGAGGACCGCCCATGCCAAAGCCCCCGTTGGCGAGCCCCGATGCGGCACCGGTCGCGAACGTGACGGCCTTGCCCGGCATGCGCTGCAACCGGAAACCGCGGCCCAGTGCGATCGCCGAGACCAGAACGAACAGCGCCAGCGCCAGCGTCATGGGCGCCGCGGGTGCATGCGCCAGCGCATAGACGCCGAACGGCGTGCCGAGGAGGCAGCCCATGAACAGCCAGAGCAGTTCGCGCCAATGGATCAGCTTCCACACGCCGGGGAGCAAGGGCAGGCCGGCGAGGATCTCGAGCATGAAGATCGAGGGCACGAAGGAGGCCGGCGGCAACACCAGCGATATTGCAGTGATGCCCAGCAGCGAGAATCCGAAGCCGGCGAAGCCGCGCACGACGGCCGCTGCGAAAATGCACAGCGCGGCGTAGACCAGCGTGTAATCCAGCGTGACCATCGTCCTGCTACACTGCGCGCGCGCACGAGTCCGCGGCGGCGCAATGTAAGAAGGCGGTCCACAGGTGTCAATTGACCCGTAGTCGAAAACCAGCCCGCAAGTCGCGTCATCCGGCGCAGCGCACCTCGTCGCGCCACGTCATCCGCAAGCCCGGCAAGGGTGAACCCACAGCCGCCGAGGGCATCGTTTCGCCCAATCGCGCCGGCTTTGGCTTCGCGCGCGTCGAGGGCATCGAGGGCGGCGTGTTCCTGCCGCCGCGCGAGATGTCGGGGCTCGTGCAGGGCGATCGCGTCAGCCTCTCGCTGCACAAGGACGCGCAGAACCGCTGGGTCGGCACGGTCAAGAGCGTGCTCGAACGGGGCTTGAGCGCCTACCTGGGTGTCGTCGAGCGCAGCGGCCACGAGCTGCGCGTGCGCGCCGCCGACCGGCGGCTCGCGATCGTGTGCAACATTCCGGCCGCCAGCGCGCAGGGGGCGAAAGCGGGCGATTGGGTGATCGCCGACATCAAGCGCTACCCGAGTGAGGGTGTTGCCGGCGAAGCCTGGGTGCGCAAGCGCCTCGACCCCGAACGGCCGGTCGAGTTGGCGACGGAGGCTGCGATTGCGCGCTTCGACCTCTGCGATGAATTCAATGCCGACGTGCTGCATGAGGCAAAGCGTTTCGGCAGCCACGTCGATCCGAAGGAGGCGGCGGCGCGCGTCGACCTGCGCGACACGCCGTTGGTCACGATCGACGGCGCCGACGCGCGCGATTTCGACGACGCGGTCTACGCCGAGCGCGATGGCGAGGATTTCCGCCTGCTGGTCGCGATCGCCGACGTCAGCCATTACGTGCGGCCGGGCACACAGCTCGACATCGAGGCGCGGGCGCGGGGCACCTCCGTGTATTTCCCGTCGCGTGTGTTGCCGATGCTGCCCACCGCGCTGTCGAACCACCTGTGTTCGCTCGAACCGCATGTCGATCGCCTCTGCATGGTGGCGGACATGCGCGTGTCGAACCACGGTGCGCTCAAGGGCACGCGCGTGTATCCGGCCGTCATGCGTTCGGCCGCGCGCCTCACCTACGATTCGGCGCACGCCTTGCTCTTCAAGCGCGACACGGCGGCGCGAGCCGCGCTGGGACCGCTGGCCGACAGGCTCGAACCCTTGGTCGAGGTCTACCGTGCGCTGCTGAAGGCGCGCTCGCGCCGAGGGGCACTCGATTTCGACGCGCCCGAGGCGCAGTTCGTGTTCAGCAAGGAACAGCAGGTGCGCGCGATCGAGTTCAAGTCGCGCAACGAGGCGCACAAGCTCATCGAAGAGTGCATGGTGCTGGCCAATGTCGCGGTCGCGAAGGAATTGAAGCGCATGCACGTGCCGGCGCTGTATCGCGTGCACCAGCCGCCCGAGCAGCGCAAGCTCGACAACCTGAAGGCGACGCTGCACGTGCTCGGCATCGAGCTGCAGGTTCCAACCGAGATCCGCACGCGCGACCTGGCCGGCATTGCCCCGCGCGTGCGCGATGCGGAGCTCCGTCCGTTCATCGAGACGCTGGTCGTGCGTTCCCTGTCGCAGGCCGTCTACCAGCCCGACAACATCGGGCATTTCGGGCTGGCGCTGCCGGACTACACGCACTTCACCTCGCCGATCCGCCGCTATCCTGACCTGCTCGTGCATCGCGCGCTGCGAGCCGGGCTCGGGCTTTCGCCGCGCGCTTCGAACGCCGAGCAGGGCGCGCTCGAGCCGCTGGGCGCCGACCTGTCGCGGCTCGAAAAGCGGGCCGATGAAGCCGATCGTTACGTGGAATCTTTCCTCAAGTGCGTCTACCTGCGCGATCGCATCGGGCAGAGTTTCGAAGGATTGATCACGACGGTGGTCGAGTTCGGTTGCTTCGTGCAGCTGCTCGACGTCGGCGCCGATGGCCTGCTGCACCTGACCGCGCTGCGCGACGACGACTACGCGATGACGCGCGATGGCGGGCAGTGGCAGGGCCGACGCAGCGGGCGAAAGTTCGGTCCCGGCATGCGCGTGCGCGTCGTAGTGACGGCCGTCAATCCGGTCGAGGGCATGATCGACCTGGAACTCGCACCGGACTAGGGGCTGTTCGCGCTGAGGACACCATGGCCATCGAACGGGTCTACGGCCTGCATACCGTGCGTGCGCTGCTCAAGCGCGCGCCGCAGCGCGTATTGCGCGTCTACCTGCAACAGGGGCGCGCCGATGAGCGCGCGGCGGAAATCGAAACCCTTGCGCGCGCCGCGGGCCGCGGTGTCGAACGCGTCGATGCGAAGCGCCTGCAGGGCTGGGTCGGCGATGCCGCGCACCAGGGCGTGCTGGCCGAGATCGAGCCGCTCGCGCCGCTGTCGGAAGACGCGTTCTATTCGCGGCTCGGCGAGACGAAAGATCCACTGCTGCTCGCGCTCGACGGCGTGCAGGATCCGCACAACCTCGGCGCCTGCCTGCGCACCGCCGATGCCTGCGGCGCGCTGGCCGTCGTCGTGCCGCGCGATCGCGCGGCCACGTTGAACGCCACCGCCCGCAAGGTCGCGGCGGGCGCGGCGGAAACCACGCCGGTCGTCACGGTGACCAACCTGTCCCGAAGCCTGAAGCTGATCAGGGAGGCCGGCGCCTGGATCGTCGGCGCCGATGCGGCCGCCACCCAGCGCGCCGATGAGATCGACATGACGGGCGGCCGCTGCCTGGTCATGGGCGCCGAGGGCACCGGCTTGCGCGAATTGACCCGCCGCAATTGCGACTGGCTGGTTTCGCTCCCGAGCCTCGGCTCGGTCGAGAGCCTGAACGTCTCGGTGGCCACCGGCATGCTGCTGTACGAAGCGGTGCGGCAGCGCCGCGCCGGTCGATAGTTGCGCGGCCGGTACCCTTCGGGTACCCTGCGCGGCCTTCTCCTTGCCACACCGCCAATGCCTTGAGCGGGTGGCATCAACCCATAGGGAGCTGAACATGAGGCATTACGAAGTGGTGTTCCTGGTCCACCCGGACCAGTCCGAACAGGTTCCGGCGATGATCGAGCGTTACCGCGGCATGATCGCCGCGGGCAACGGCACCGTGCATCGCCTCGAAGACTGGGGCCGGCGCCAGCTGTGCTTCCCGATCTCGAAGGTTCACAAGGCGCACTACGTGCTGATGAACATCGAGTGCGACCAGAAGATCCTCGCCGAACTGACCGGCGCGTTCCGTTTCAGCGATGCCGTGCTGCGCCACCTCGTGGTCAACATGGACGCCGCGGTGACCGAGCCCTCGCCGATGTCACGCACCGACGAGGAAAACGAGGCCCGTCGCGAGCGCGACGAAATGGGCGATGACGACGACATGTCGCTCAACGCCTGATACGCCGCGCAACGCCACACCTCCAAGGAATTGCCATGTCACGTTTTATCCGCCGCAAGAAATTCTGCCGCTTCACGGCCGATGATGTCGCCACGATCGACTACAAAGATCTGGGCATCCTGAAGAACTACATCACCGAGACCGGCAAGATCGTGCCGAGCCGCATCACCGGCACGAAGAGCTTCTACCAGCGCCAGCTGGCCACCGCGATCAAGCGCGCGCGCTTCCTCGCGTTGCTCCCGTACACCGATCAGCATTGAGGTCTGGGCCATGGATGTCATCCTGCTTCAAAAGGTCGCGAACCTCGGCAAGATCGGCGATCGCGTCAAGGTGAAGAGCGGCTACGGCCGCAACTACCTGCTGCCCTCGGGCCGGGCCACGCTGGCCACGGCCGCCAATGTCGCGCGCTTCGAATTGCGCCGCGCCGAACTCGAGCGCATCGCCGGCGAAGAACTCGGCAGTGCGCAACAGCGCGCCGAGACGCTGCGCGACTTCCGCATCACGATCACCGCGAAAGCGGGTTCGGAAGGCAAGCTGTTCGGTTCGGTGGGCACTTCCGATATCGCCGAGGCCTGCACGGCCGCGGGCCAGAAGGTCAACCGCAGTGAAGTGCGCCTGCCGACGGGCCCGATCCGCCAGGTGGGCGAACACCACGTCACGCTGCACCTGCACACCGACGTCGAGGTCACGATCCTCGTGATCATCGCCGCCGAAGAGCAGGGTTAGGGTCCAGCCGGCGCAGTCCAGAGGCGGTCACCCCATGGCCGGACCGCTTCGTTCACGTCGCGACATCGAGCCGCCCACTGACCTGGGCGCAGCCACGCCGCCGCACTCGACCGAAGCCGAGCAGGCCGTCCTCGGCGGCCTGCTGATCGATACGACCGCCTGGGACCAGATCGGCGACGTGATCGTCGCCGATGATTTCTATCGTCCCGACCACCAGCTCATCTTCACGGCGCTCGCCGAGCTGAACGGCAGCGGCAAGCCCGCCGACGTCGTCACGGCCTCCGAGCAGCTCGAACGCAACGGCAAGCTGGAGGCGGCCGGCGGCCTGGCCTACCTGGGGAGCCTCGCTCGCGACACGCCGACGGCCGCGAACGTGCGCGCCTACGCGCAGATCATCCGCGAGCGCTCGCTGCTGCGCCGGCTGATCACGGCGGGCCGCTCGATTGCCGCTGCGCCGTTCGCCAACGACGGGCGCTCGGCCCGCGAACTGGTCGACGACGCCGAACAACAGGTATTCGAAATCGCCGAGCAGAGCACGGGCCGCCGCGATGGCGCCGTGAAGGTCAGCACGCTGCTGCCGACACTGATCGACAAGATCGACGAGTGGCACGACAACCCGAATTCGCTGCGTGGCCTGCCGACCGGCTTCACCGACTTCGACCGCAAGACCGGTGGCCTGCGGCCCGGCGACCTCGTGATCATCGCGGGCCGCCCCTCGATGGGAAAAACCACGCTGGCCGTGAACATCGCCGAGTACGTGGCCGTGCATCCAGGCACAAGAGGTTCGGTCGCGATCTTCAGCATGGAAATGCCGGCCGAGCAGCTGCTGACGCGCATGCTGGCCTCGATCGGCGGCGTGACGCTCAATGGCATCCGCAGCGGCCAGATTTCGGACGAAGACTGGGTGCGGGTGACGTCCGCGACGAGCCAGCTGTCGGAAGCGCGCATCTTCATCGATGAATCGGCGGGCCTCACGCCGACCGAGCTGCGTGCCCGCGCCCGCCGCGTCGCGCGCGAGCACAAGCTCGATCTCATCGTCGTCGACTACCTGCAGCTGATGCAGGTGCCGGGCACCAAGGAAAACCGCGCCACCGAAATCGCCGAGATCTCGCGCGGCCTGAAGGCGCTTGCCAAGGAACTGGCGGTGCCGGTCATCGCGCTGTCGCAGCTCAATCGCGGCGTCGAGCAGCGCACCGAGAAGAAACCGGTGATGTCGGACCTGCGCGAATGCGTCACCGGGGATACGCTGGTATGCCTGACGGATGGACGTCGTGTGCCGATTCGCGATCTCGAGGGTTCGACGCCCGAAGTCTGGTCGGTCGATGAGCAGCAACGCATCGTGGCCGCGCGCTCGGACAAGGTCTGGCGAGTAGGCTCGAAACCCGTTTTCAAGGTACAACTTGCCAGTGGTCGCAGTATTCGCGCCACTGCCGAGCATCGCATGCTGGCAGCAGAGGGTTGGACGGCGGTCGCAGCGCTGAAGCCGGGCAATCGTCTGGGGTTGGCACGCCGGATTCCTCAGCCACCAACTGTTGTGGAGTGGCCCGAACACTGGCTCGTTCTGCTCGGCCACCTGGTGGGCGACGGGAGCTACCTGAGCCACCAGCCGCTGCGCTACACGACGGCCTCCGAGGCCAACAGCGAAGCGGTGCGGTGTGCTGCCGAAGCCTTCGGGTCAACGGTCAGCCGGCATGCTGGTCGCGGAGCCTGGCATCAGCTGCTCATTAGTGGCAACGGCAATCGCTGGCATCCTGCGGGTGTCGGGGCCTGGCTCAAGCAGCTGGGGATATTCGGGCAGCGTTCGCATGAGAAGCACCTGCCGCCGGGCGTGTTCAAGCTGGGCGATGAGCAGATCGCGCTGCTGCTGAAGCACCTGTGGGCGACCGACGGCTGCGTAGCGCTGCGCAAACAGGGTCAACGGGGCATGCCACGGGTCTATTTCTCGACCTGCAGCGCGCGTCTGGCCGAAGACGTCAGTGCGCTGCTGTTGCGCTTAGGGCTGGTCGCACGGCTGCGCGCCGTGCACAAGGCGAACTACCGACCCGTCTACACCGTTGACGTGAGCGGCATGGAAGCGCAGCTGCGGTTCGCAGCGCTGGTTGGCGGATTTGGACCCAGAGCGGCGGCGATCGAAGCGCTGGCCGCGCATCACGCCGGGCATGCGGCGTGCGCCAACACCAATGTGGATACCCTGCCACTGGAAGTTTTTGGGCGCGTGCGCGCACTGATGCGCCAGCAAGGTGTGACGACCCGTCAAATGGCGCGGCTACGCGGCACTTCGTACGGCGGGTCAAGTCATTTCCGCTTCGCTCCGAGCCGCACCATGTTGCTCGACTACGCTCAATTGCTGCGGAGCAGGGAACTGGAGACCTGGGCCACTTCCGACCTCTACTGGGATCGGATCGTGGCGATAGTGCCGGACGGCGAAGCGGACGTATTCGATCTGACGGTGCCGGGTCCGGCCAACTGGCTGGCCGATGGCCTGGTGACCCACAACAGCGGAGCGATCGAGCAGGATGCAGACATGATCCTGCTGATCTACCGCGAAGAGGTCTACGACAAGAACACGCCGAAGCGCGGCATCGCCGAGATCGACCTGGCCAAGCATCGCAACGGCGAGATAGGCACCTTCATGCTGACCTTCCAGGGGCAGTACAGCCGCTTCGCGAACTACGCCGCCGACTCGTACGCCGAAGGCGTGCTGCGCTAGCCCTCGAAGAACCCCATCTTCACGCCGGCGAGCTGGATGACGTCGTTGTCGACCAGCTTGCGCGCGGTGGCGCCGATCGGTGCGCCGTTCACGAGCGGGAAATTCTCCGACGTGTCGGCATCGACGTGCACGAGGAAGTAGCCTTCCGAGCGGCGCGTGATCGCGGCGACCTGCACGCCCGGGCGGCCGAGCGTCGTCAGCGTCTTCGTCAGTTCCAGTTCGCGGCCGGCGAAGGCGCCCGAGAGCACCTGCAGGCGCGCCTTTTTCATCGTCGGCGTGGCGTTGCCGAGTGTGCGGCGCGATGCGGTGACATCGTTGCCCTGCGCCATGGCCGCCCGCACTTTCTCGACCGGGCGGGCCGAGGGCTGGATGACCATGGTCTTCTCGAATTCGTCCTGCTGCGCGGTGTCGTCCTCGACGAAGCGCAACTGGTGGTGGCCGCAGGTGACGACATCGCCGTGCTGCAGCGCGTGCTTCTTGATCAGCTTGCCGTTGACGTAGGTGCCATTGGTGCTGTTCAGGTCCTCGAGGAAGGAGTCGTTCAGGATGTTGATGATCAGCGAGTGGTGGCCGCTGACGGCTGGGTTGTCGATGCGGATATCGTTATCCGGCAGGCGCCCGATCGTGTAGCGCTCTTTGTTCATGTTGTATTCGGCCATCACCTGGCCGTCGAGACTCAGAATCAGCCTTGCCATAAATGCTCGCCTTAGTTCTCGCCTGTTTAAGAGCCTAACTGAACCAGCCTAACATCCGGTCCAATACTCCCCGACGGACGGGGAAGGAATCTACGACCTGCGCCAGCAAAACAGAAATATTGTCCTTGCCGCCATTGTCGTTGCCGAGCTGGATCAACTGCTGCGCTACCGTATCAAGGTTAGCACCAAAGGTGTTGATCGTTAAGTGAATATCGTCGTCTTCGACCATGTCGGACAGGCCGTCCGAACACATCATGTAGATGTCGCCGCGCTGGACCGGGTGTTCCTGGATCTCGACCTCGACGCCGGCCTCGACGCCGAGCGCCCGCGTGACGTAGTTCTTGTTGGCCGCGCGCTGCGCTTCCTCGGGCGAATAGAAACCGCGATCGACGAGTTCCTGCAGCAGCGAATGATCGAGCGTGACCTGCTCGAAGGTTGCGCCGCGCAGCCGGTACAGGCGCGAATCGCCGACGTGCGCGATCGTGACGCGGTTGTCGTGGAACAGCACGCCGACGACCGTCGTGCCCATGCCCTCGCAATTGGGTTGAGTGCGCGCGGTCTGGAAGATGATCTTGTTCGCGCGCGTGATCGCGTCGCGCAGGATGATGCTCGTGCGTGACAGGCCGGTGCCGGGATCGGGCGCCGACAGGTCTTCCCGTTCGATCGCCTCGCGCACCAGGTTGACGATGGTCTTGACCGCGATGCCGCTGGCCACTTCGCCGGCGTTGTAGCCGCCCATGCCATCGGCCAGCACCATCAACCCGAGGTTCGCATCCCAGGCGATCGTGTCTTCGTTGTGTTCGCGAACGCGACCGGTGTCCGAAAGGCCAACGCAGCGCAGCTTGCCTTTCAGGCTCATCGTCGGGCCCCGCGGCCGCGCTCAGCGAGCTTGCTTGGAAACGTGAACTGGATCACAGATACTGGTCCACTGCCGTCCTGAATGAGCGGCCGTAGCGCGCCGCGCTGCAAAAGTTACCATCGGCGGCCACTCCGGGGCGCGTCTGGGGTCACAGATGCACCGTGTCGGGCCAGGCCAGCTCCCAATAGCGCGGCATCGTACTGGAGTTTTGACTGCGCCGCGACGGGCGGCGGCTCAAGGGAACGGCCCATGGCTCGAAACCAACCGGTCTACGTATGCAGTGCCTGCGGCGGCGAATCGCTGAAATGGCAGGGGCAATGCCCACACTGCAACGAATGGAACACGCTCTCGCGCGTGGTGGGTGTTCGCGCGGCCGGCAATGCCGCTGCAGCGTCGGGGGCGGCGGGCCCCGCGGCCATGCCCGTGGCGCTCGCGACGGATGCATCCGCGGAAACTCGCATGAGCCTCGGCATGAGCGAGCTCGACCGGGTTTTCGGCGGCGGCATCGGGGCCGGCTCGGTGAGCCTGCTCGGCGGCGAGCCCGGCATCGGCAAGTCAACGCTGCTGCTGCAGGTCGCGGCGGCCATCGGCGCGAACCAGCCCGTGCTGTATGCGTCGGGCGAGGAGTCGACGCAGCAGATCACGCAGCGTGCGCGCCGCCTCGCGCTGGCCGCGCCGCAACTCACGCTGGTCAGCGACAACTCGCTCGAATCCATCATGGCGTTGAGCACCGAGCGCCGCGCCGCGCTGCTGGTCGTCGATTCGATCCAGACGATGCAGACCTCGGTGGCCGAATCGAGTCCCGGCTCGCCGCAGCAGCTGCGCGAATGCACCGCCGCGCTGGTGCGGTTCGCGAAGCAGGGCGGTACCGCGGTGGTCATCGTCGGCCACGTGACGAAGGATGGCGCCATCGCAGGACCGAAACTGCTCGAGCACCTGGTCGACACCGTGCTGTATTTCGACGCGGACGCCGGCAGCCGCTATCGCATGCTGCGCGCGACGAAGAACCGCTTCGGGCCGGTCAACGAGCTCGGCTTCTTCGCGATGAGCGATGGGGGCCTGCGCGAAGTGCGCAATCCGTCGGCGATCTTCCTGTCGCGCAACCCGCAGCCGGTGCCCGGGAGCCTGGTCATGGTGGCGCGCGATGGCGGCCGCCCGCTGCTGATCGAGGTGCAGGCGCTCACCGACGCGACGCGCTTCTCGGCGCCGCGGCGCGTCGCGCAGGGCGTCGATGCGAACCGGCTTTCGATGCTGCTGGCGGTCATGAACCGGCATTCGCGTCTCTCGCCGGCCGAGCACGATGTCTACGTGAACCTCGTCGGCGGATTGACGATCACCGAAACCGCGACCGACCTGCCGTTGGCGCTCGCCATCGCTTCGAGCCTGACCGGCGCGGCGCTCGATGCGACGCTGGTGGCCTTCGGCGAACTCGGGCTCACCGGCGAAGTGCGGCCGGTGCCCTATGGCGAGGAACGGCTGAAGGAACTGCAGAAGCAGGGCTACACGCGCGCGATCGTGCCGCAGCAGAACGCGCCGCGGCAGGCCGTGCCGGGCCTCAAGGTGCAGGCCGTCGCGACGCTCGCGGATGCCATCGAGGCGGCGTTCCAGCGCTAGCGCTGCGGGTGCCTGTGCCGAAGCGCACGGCGCGGCGAGCGCGCGTTGTCAATCCCGGTCGACGTCCACCGCTTCGATGATCGGCCGTACCCGCACGGTTCGAATCGAATTGTCCATCGTCTGCAGCACCTCGAATTCCAGCGCGCCGATGCGCAGCGACGTGCCCGGCTGCGGGATGTTCTCCAGCTTCTCCAGCAGCAGTCCGTTCAGCGTCTTGGGGCCCAGGTCCGGCAGCTGCCAGCCGAGCGAGCGGTTCAGCGCGCGGATCGTCGCGCCGCCGTTGACCAGCCAGGCGCCGCTCGCTTCGCGGTGCACGTCCTTGTGGCCGACCGTGGCCGGATCGGTCGTGAATTCACCGACGATCTCCTCGAGCAGGTCCTCGAGCGTGACCATGCCTTCGATGTCGCCGTACTCGTTGACGACGAAGGCGTGGCGGCGGCGATTGCGCTGGAACTGCGCCAGCTGGTGCATCAGCGAGGTGCCCTCGGGCACGAAGTAGGGCTCGCGCGCCTGCGCGAGTTCGATGAGCCGTTCGCGCGTCAGCGTGGCGCGCGCGAACTCCTGCGCGGTGCGCTTCATGTGCAGGATGCCGATCAGGTTGTCGAGCTCGCCGTCGTAGACCGGCAGCCGCGTGTGCGGCGTCTGGCGCAGGCGCTCGAGCACGTCTTCCCAGTCGGCCGAGATGTCGATGCCGGCGATGTCCTGGCGCGGGATCATGATGTCATTCACCGTGACGCGCTCCAGGTCGAGGATCGACAGCAGCATCTGGCGGTGGCGCGCCGGAACCAGCGCGCTCGACTCGCTCACGACGGTGCGCAATTCCTCGGCGCCCAGTGCGTGTGCGCCGTGGGCGGTATCGCGCAGGCCGAACAGCCGCAGGACTCCATAGGCGGCCTTGTTCGTGAACCACCGTGGCAGCCACGTGACCAACAGCAAGCCCCGGTATACCAGAGTCGAATTCAGTGCCACGGACTCGCTGTGCATGGCGGCATAGATCTTCGGCGCCAGCTCGCAGAAGATGATGATGAACACCATCAGCGCGATCATGATCGCCGGCAGGGCCTGCGGGTGCGGTATGCGCAGCGCCAGCAGCGTGGCGACCGACGAGGCCGCGACGCTGGCGATCTCCAGGATCACCAGGTTGGCCCCGAGCCATTGGTCGGGCTTCGCCAGCAGCTTTTCCAGCGCGCGGGCGCGCCGCTCGCCGGCGGCGGCGCGCGTGCGCACGCGATAGCGGTTGACCGAGAGCATCGCGACCTCGGTGCCGGCCGAAAAGGCGATGATGATGAGCAGGCCGAAAAGCGTCAGCAGCAAGATCAGCGTCGGGGCGGATTCCACGTTGCTTACCCGTTGGTTGTGCGCCAAAGACTCCATAGCATAGGGCCTGGGGAGACTCCGCGCAGGGTCTCGCTCGGCGTACAATTGCCGGATGTTTGACCAATTGACCGGGCGGCTGAGCGCCGCGATGGCGGCCTTGCGCGGGCGCGGACGGCTGACCGAAGACAACATTGCCGAGACGCTGCGCGAGGTGCGCATCGCGCTGCTCGAGGCCGACGTCGCGTTGCCGGTCGTCAAGAAGTTCATCGATGCGGTCAAGGCGCGTGCGCTGGGCGCCGAGGTCAGCGCCAGCCTCTCGCCCGGCCAGACGCTGGTGGGCATCATCCATCGCGAACTGGTCGCCGTGCTCGGCGGCGACGGCGCCGCGCTCGCGCTGAACGCCACGCCGCCCCTCGTGCTGCTGCTGGCGGGCCTGCAGGGCGCGGGCAAGACGACCACCGCGGCAAAGCTGGCGCGCTGGCTGATCGAGTCGCACCGGAAGCGCGTGCTGCTGGTCAGCACCGATGTGCGTCGCCCGGCGGCGATCCTGCAGCTGGAGAAACTTGCCGCGCAGGTGGGGGCCGATTTCTTCCCTTCTTCGTCGGCTTCTGCGCCGGCCGACATCGCAGGCGCCGCGCTGGCGCAGGCGCGCAGCGGTGTCTACGACGTGTTGATCGTCGACACGGCCGGCCGGTTGCACATCGACGCAGGCCTGATGGATGAAGTGCGGCAGATCGATGCCGCGGTCGGCCCGCAGCAGCGGCTGTTCGTCGTGGATGCGATGTCCGGCCAGGATGCGCTCAACGCCGCCCAGGCCTTCAGCGCCGCGCTCGAACTCACCGGCGTGATCCTCACGAAGGCCGACGGCGACGCGCGCGGCGGCGCCGCGCTGTCGGTGCGCGAGGTGACCGGCAAGCCCATCGTGTTCCTGGGCGTCGGCGAGAAGGCCGAGGCGCTCGAGCCTTTCGACCCCGAGCGCATGGCGCAGCGCATCCTCGGCATGGGCGATGTCGTGGCGCTGGTCGAATCCGTGCAGCGCAACATCGAGGTCGGGGAAGCGGAGCGCATTGCGCAGAAGTTCAAGCAAGGGAAATCCTTCGATCTCGCGGACTTGCGCTCACAACTTGAGCAGGTGCGCCGCATGGGGGGCCTGGGCGCGTTGATGGACAAGCTACCGGCGCAGATGGCCCAGAAGGCGGCCATGCCCCCGGACCAGGCCGACCGCCAGGTGCGCCGCCAGATCGCGATCATCGATTCCATGACACCGAAGGAGCGGCGCGTACCGGGCGTCATCGACGGTTCCCGCCGCCGGCGCATTGCCCGCGGCGCAGGGGTGCAGGTGCAGGACGTGAACCGGCTGCTCAAGCAGTACCTGGACATGCAGAAGATGATGAAACAGCTCAAGGGCGGGGGGTTGCGCCGGCTCATGGGCGCCTTCAAGGGCGGCATGCACTAGCCCCGGTGCCCGGGAGGGGTTTCCCGCCCCACATAAGTCATTGAGGGGCTTTAAGTCCGGCCGTCCATTGCGTAGAATCCGCGCTCTTTTTTGGCCCAGGTCTTTGAAGCAAACATGGTCACGATTCGACTCACGCGCCGCGGCGCCAAGAACCAGCCCTTCTATCACGTCGTCGTGACGGACAGCCGCAAGCGCCAGGGTGGCTCCAGCCTCGAGCAGGTCGGGTTTTTCAACCCCGTCGCGCGCGGCAAGGAAAGCCGGCTGCGCCTCGAACTGGGCCGCATCGATCACTGGGTGGGCCTGGGCGCGCAGCTGTCCGATCGGGTGAGCCAGCTGGTGGCCACGTACCGGAAGCAGGCGGCGGCTTAAAGGTCCGCGGGGCCGTGGCCGACGTTCGGCCGACGCGCCACGTGAAGCTCGGCCGGGTCCTGGGGCCCGCCGGGGTCCGGGGTTGGCTCAAGGTGCAGTCATACACCGACCCACCCGGGAACCTGTTGCAGCACCGCTCGTGGCTGCTGCTGGATGCGCAAGGGCGCCGCAGGAGCTTCGACGTCGCCGAGAGCGTCGTCGATGGCGACAGGCTCCGGTGCCGGTTCGAGGGTATTGAAGATCGGGATGCCGCCGCATTGCTGGGCGGCGCGGATATCGAGGTCGAGCGATCGGCGCTGCCGCCGACCGCGGCGCGCGAGTACTACCGCGACGACCTCGTCGGCCTGCGCGTCGTCACCGTCGACGGCCGCGAGCTGGGCAGCGTCAGTCACTTCATCGAAGCGCCGGCGGCGCCGGTGATGGTGGTGAAGGGCGTGCGAGAAATTTGGATTCCAGCGGTGCCCGCGCATCTGCGGCGCGTACGGCTGGAATCGGGCGAGATTGAAGTGGACTGGCCCGAGGAAATCTAGGGTTCGTCCGCGGCGCGGAGAGTGCAGGTGCGGGTCGAGGTCGTCACGCTGTTTCCGGAGATGATCCGGGAGGCCATGCGCCACGGCGTCGTCGGTCGCGCGCAGCAGCGTGGCTTGCTCGAGGTGGGCACGGAAGATCCGCGCTCGCATACGAGCGACGTGCACGGCACCGTGGACGATCGGCCGTACGGCGGCGGGCCGGGCATGGTGATGAAGCCGGAGCCCTTGTGCGCGGCGATTCGCGCGGCGCGGGCACGGTTGCCGGAGGGGAGCCTCACGATAGCGCTGTCGGCGCAAGGTGAGCGCCTCACGCAACGGCGCCTGGAAGATTTTGTGTCGCGCCCGGCATTGTTGCTGGTCGCGGGTCGGTATGAAGGCATCGACGAGCGCGTGCTCGAGTCGGAAATCGAACTCGAGCTCTCGATCGGCGACTATGTGCTCTCGGGCGGGGAGCTGCCGGCGCTGGTGCTGATCGATGCGCTGGCGCGGCTGTTGCCCGGGGCGTTGGGCGATGAGCGCTCGGCGCAGCAGGAGTCGTTCAGCGACGGGCTCCTCGACTGGCCGCACTACACGCGGCCGGAAGTGCACGAAGGGCGCCGGGTGCCGGCGGTGCTGCTGTCGGGCGACCATGCCGCGATCGAGCGCTGGCGGTTGAAGCAGGCGCTGGGCCGCACCTGGGTGCGGCGGCGCGACCTGCTGGAAGGCAAGGTCTTGGATGCGCAGCGCGCGGCGCTGTTGCAGGAATTTTTGCGGGAACGGGAACAGGAAGGCGAGCCATGAACATCATCCAGAAGCTGGAAGCCGAGCGCATGACGCGCAAGGTGCCCGATTTCAAGCCGGGCGACACCGTCGTCGTGCAGGTCAAGGTCGTCGAGGGCGAACGCGAACGCGTGCAGGCCTTCGAGGGCGTCGTGATCGCGATTTCCAACCGCGGTTTCAACTCCTCGTTCACGGTGCGCAAGGTTTCGCACGGCGAAGGCGTCGAGCGCACGTTCCAGACGCACAGCCCCTCGATCAGCGACATCAGCGTGAAGCGTCGCGGCAACGTGCGGCGTGCGAAGCTGTACTACCTGCGCGACCGCGCCGGCAAGTCCGCCCGCATCGAAGAGAAGGTCTGACGAAGCGCGCGCCGCGTGCGCGCGGCGTGCCTGCCTAGGCCACGATGCGCTACCTGCTCAACTTCTTCCGCAGCCTCTGGCATGGCCTGGATGTGCTGCGGCGGGTGTTGCACCTGCTGTTGATGCTCTTGTTGCTGGCGCTCTTCATCGTGGCGCTGCGCGGCTCGGCGCCGCGGCTGCCCGAGCGCGGCGCGCTCGTCGTGCATCCCAGCGGGGATATCGTCGAGCAGCTGGCCGGTGAACCGCTGCAGCGCGCGATCAGCGAGGCGCGCAACGAGAGCGCGCCGGAAACGCTGCTGTGGGACCTCACGCGCGCGATCCGCGCGGCCGCGACCGATTCGCACATCGGGTCGCTGCTGGTCGAGACCGACGACATCTCGCACGTCAGCCAGCCGGCACTCGAGGAACTCTCCGCGGCGATCGCCGAGTTCCGCGCCAGTGGCAAGAAGGTCATCTCGCACGGCAGCTATTTCCTGCAACCGCAGTACTACCTCGCGGCGCAGGCCGACGATGTCTACCTCGATCCGTTCGGCTTCGTGCTGCTTCCGGGCTACGACCGCTATCGCATGTACTTCAAGGATGCGATCGACAAGATCGCCGTCGACGTCCACCTGGTGCGCGCCGGCAAGTTCAAGAGCGCCGATGAGCCGCTGGTGCGCCGGGACATGTCCGACGAAGACAAGCAGGAAAGCGCCGCGTACCTGCAATCGCTGTGGCTGGGCTATCGCACCGCCGTCGGCGCCGCTCGCCATATCGATCCGGGCGCGCTCAGTGCGTACGCCGATGGCTACGCGCAGGCCGTGCAGAAGGCGGGCGGCGACCTGGCCGGCGTCGCCAAGGCTGCGGGTCTCGTCACGGCGCTGCGCACCGACGACGAAGTCTCCAGGCGCATGGCCGAGCTGGTCGGTGGCGACGACGACAAGCGCGGCTTCCGCGGCGTCACCGTCGATGAATACCTGCGCACGATGCGGCTGCGCGATCATTCCCGTCGCGGCACGGGCAACGCGGTCGGCGTCGTCGTGGCCAGCGGCGAGATGCTCGATGGCAACCAGCCCTCGGGCACGATCGGCGGGGAATCCACTTCGGCGCTGCTGCGCCAGGCGCGCTTCGATGACAGCATCAAGGCGGTCGTGTTGCGCATCGACAGCCCGGGCGGCAGCGTGCTGGCGGCGGAGCAGATCTACCGTGAAGTCCAGCAGCTGCGCGCCGCTGGAAAGCCGGTCATCGCATCGATGGGTGGCCTCGCGGCATCCGGCGGCTACTACATCGCGGCGCCGGCCGATGAAATCCTCGCCAGCGCCAACACGATCACCGGTTCCATCGGCGTCTTCGCCACGATTCCAACCTTCGACCGCACGCTGTCGAAACTGGGCGTGAACGTCGATGGCGTCGGTACGACGAACCTGTCGGGCACGTTGCGCCTCGATCGGCCGCTCAAGCCGGAAAGCGAGGCGATCCTGCAATCGAGCGTCGACCACACCTACGCGCAGTTCGTGCAGCGCGTGGCGAGCGGGCGGCGCAAGACTCCGGCCTCCGTCGACGCGATCGCGCAGGGACACGTGTGGTCCGGGCGCGATGCGCTGCGCCTGGGGCTCGTCGATCGCATCGGCGGCTACGACGATGCCGTGCACGCCGCGGCCAAGCGCGCCAGGCTCGACAAGGACTACGACGTGCGCGTCATCGAGCCGGAGCTGAGCTTCACCGAGCAGTTGCTGCTGAACGCGCGCGGCGGCTGGGCGAAGGTCTTGGGCGCCATGGGCTTCGGCGGCGCCAACGGGGCGGGCACGGGTGCCGCGGGTGCGCTCGGCGCCGACCTTCGCGCGCAGCTCGCGCCGCAACTGATGCCGCTGGCGCGGGAAGTGGCGCGCTGGCAGCGTTTCGCCGCCACGCCGCAACACGCGCTCGCCTACTGCTTCTGCGACGTCGACTGAAACCGGCGCGGCGGATTCAGCCGCCGACCTGCACGCCCATCATGCTGATTGCGCCGAGCTCGAGGCCGTCGATGGGCAGGCTCGCGGTTTCGCCATCGCGCTGCAGCGCCAGCACATACAACAGCGGCAGGTAGTGCTCCGGCGTCGGCACGCTCAGTGCCGCGCCGGCATCGAGCTTGCCGTAATCGGCCAGGTCGGCATGGCGTCGTTGCTGCACGGCCTCGCGCACGGCCGTGTTGAATGTTTCCGCCCACGGTGGTGCAGCCGCCGCACCTTCCCACTGCAGCATCCGCAGGTTGTGCACGACATTGCCGCTGCCGAGCACCAGCACGCCCTCGTCGCGCAGGGAGCCAAGCCGTTGCGCCAGCGCGTAGTGCTGCCCGGGACTGAGCGTCGCGTCGATCGAGAGCTGCACGATCGGGATATCGGCAGCCGGGTACACGTGGCGGGCCACGGACCATGTGCCGTGATCGAGGCCCCAGTCCTCGTCGAGCCGCACCGGCGTGGGCGCGAGCAGCTGCGCAACGCGGCGCGCCAGTTGCGGGTCGCCGGGCGCCGGATACTGGACGGCAAACAACGCCGGCGGGAATCCGTGGAAATCATGGATCGTGCGCGGATGCGGCTGTGCGGTGACGGCGGTGCCGCGGATGTACCAATGCGCCGACACCGCCAGGATCGCGCGTGGCCGCGGCAGCGTGCGCCCGAGCTGTTGCCAGGCCTCGCCGTAGCGGCTCGGCTCGATCGCCAGCATCGGCGAGCCGTGTCCGAGGAACAGCGCCGGCTGCGGCGCGCCCGTCATGGCGTCACCAACGCGAGCCACTCCGCTTCGTCGAGCGGAAGGCGCCAGTAGGCGGCGGTCTGCAGCATCCTGCCCGCATGCGAGGGCGAGAGTTCACCGCCGAGGTCGCTGACGCCGGGGTTGTGGCCGACCACGAGGATGACGCGCGCCGTGCCCTGCCATCGGGCCAGTGCCGCGCCGATCAGGTGCGGCGTGGCGAGGTACAGCTTCGGCACGGCCTGCAGGGCCGACGCGGCAATCGACAACGTGCTGGCGACGATCGATGCGGTTTCGCTGGTGCGGGCCGCGGGGCTGTAGATCACTCGCTCGATCGGCGCGCCGACCGCCAGCATTTTCGCCGCGCGCGCCGCGGCAACGCGGCCGGCGTCGGTCAACGGGCGCGCAAAATCCTCGGTCCCGTGGCTTGCAGGCGCGGCTTCGGCGTGGCGCATCAGGATCAGCTCGCGCACGGCTACCACATCATGCCGGTCTGCAGCTTGGCCGCATCCGACATCATGCTCTGGCTCCACGGCGGATCGAATACCAGCTGCACGTCCGCCTGGCTCACGGTGGGTATCAGTTCGAGCTTGTCCTTGACGTCGCGCACGAGCACTTCGCCCATGCCGCAGCCGGGCGCCGTCAGCGTCATGCTGACGCTGAGCTTGCGCGTGCCGTCGGGCTCCGGCGTGACGGCGCAGCCGTAGACCAGTCCGAGGTCGACGATGTTCACCGGGATTTCCGGATCGTAGCATTGCCGCATCTGCGCCCAGGCGAGCTCGCGCACGTCCTCTTCGGTTGCGCCGGGCTTCAGTTCGGGCGCGCGGATCGGCTCCTTGCCGATCGCATCGGCCTGTTCGCCCGGGATGCGATACAGGTTGCCTTCGATGTACAGCGTGAAACTGCCGCCCAGCGCCTGCGTGATGTAGCCGGCGAGGCCGGCCTTCAGCGTCACCGCCGTGCCGGCCGGCACGATGACGCCGTCGACATCGCGGCTCAATACGACCGGCTCGTTCTCGTAGCCCGCCATGGCTATTCCGTCGACACCGTCTGCGGCTGTGACGCGGCGGGCGCCGCAGCGCCGGCACCTGCGCCTGTCGCGCGGCGCTCCAGCGCCGCATGCAGCGTGTGCCAGCACAGGCTCGCGCATTTGACGCGCGCCGGGAATTCATGCACGCCGGCGAGCGCCATCAGCTTGCCGAGCGGCCGCGACGGAACGTGCGCCGGTTCGGTCAGCAGCGCATGCACCTCGCGGTACAGCGCTTCGACCTCTTCGATCGGCAGGCCCTTGACGGCCTCGCTCATCAGCGAGGCGGAGGCGACCGATATCGCGCAGCCCTGGCCGTTGAAGCGCAGGTCGGCGAGCCGCTCGCCATCGAACCTGAGCGTGATCGCGAGCGAATCGCCGCACAGCGGATTGTGCCCGAGCGCCTCGGCATCGTGCGGCTCGAGCCGCCCGAAATTGCGGGGACTGCGGTTGTGATCGAGGATCACGTCCCGGTACAGGTCGCGAATTTCCATCAGGCGAACACCTCGCGCGCCTTTTCGAGTGCGACGACCAGCCGGTCGATGTCGCCTTCGGTGTTGTAGCAGCCGAACGACGCGCGCGCGGTCGCGGCCAGGCCGAACCAGGTCATGACCGGCATCGCGCAGTGGTGGCCGGTGCGGATCGCGACGCCTTCGCGATCGAGGATCGTGCCAAGGTCATGCGGATGGACGCGACCGAGCGTGAAGGAAATCACGCCGACCTTGTCGGCGGCGGTGCCCACCAGCCTGATGTCCGGCAGCGCGCGCAGCCGCTCCGTCGCGGCGGCCAGCAGGCGTTGTTCATGCGCGGCGATGCGATCGCGCCCGAGCATCTCGACGTAATCGAGCGCGGCGGCCAGCCCGACTGCGCCGGAGATATTCGGCGTGCCGGCCTCGAACTTCCACGGCAGTTCGTTGTAGGTGCTGCCTTCGATCGCGACGGTCAGGATCATGTCGCCGCCGCCTTGCCACGGTGGCATCGCCGCCAACAGCGCCTCGCGTCCATACAGCACGCCGATGCCGGTCGGTGCGTAGACCTTGTGGCCGGAAAACGCGTAGAAGTCGCAGTCGAGCCGCTGCACGTCGACGTGCCCGTGCGCGACGGCCTGCGCGCCATCGATCAGCACCGGCACGCCGCGCTCATGTGCGAGCGCGATCATGCGCTGGATCGGCAACACGGTGCCCAGCGCGTTGGAGACATGCGCCAGCGCCACCAGTTTCGTGCGCGGGTTGAGGAGGGCGGCGTAGGCATCGATCTCGACTTCGCCCGCCGGGTTGAGCGGTGCGGCGACGAGTTTCGCGCCGGCGCGCGCGCAGGCCATCTGCCACGGCACGATGTTGGCGTGATGCTCGAGCCGCGTGATGAGCACCTCGTCGCCGGCGCCGAGCTGCGTGCTGCCCCAGCTCTGCGCAACGAGATTGATCGCCTCGGTGGTGCCGCGCGTGAAGATGATTTCCCGCGTCGATCGGGCATTGACATAGCGACGCACCGTCTCGCGCGCGCCTTCGAAGGCTGCCGTCGCTTCCTGGCTGAGCGCGTGCACGCCGCGGTGCACGTTGGCGTGGTGCAGTTCGCCGTAGCGTGTGACGGCGTCGAGCACCGCGCGCGGCTGCTGGGACGAAGCCGCGCTGTCCAGATAGACCAGCGATCGGCCGTGGACCTCGCGGCCCAGGATCGGGAAATCGGCGCGCACGCGCTCGGGCCGCAACCGGCCATCGGCTGCGGTGTAGTCGGCGCCGGCCAGTGGCATCGCGGCGCTCACTGCAGCAGCTCCGTCGCGGGCGCGTCGCTGAGCCGGGCGGCCACGGCGAGGCCGGCGGCGCGGCGCAGCGCCGGCGGCTCGATCGCGCCCAGCGCCTCGCCGAGGAAAGCCCATTTCAGCAGCGAGCGGGCCGATGGCTCGTCGATGCCGCGGGAGAGCAGGTAGAACAGCAGGGTTTCATCGAGTCGGCCGGTGGTGGCGCCGTGCGTCGCCTGCACTTCGTTCGTATGGATCGTCAGGCGCGGCCGCAGGTCCACTTCGGCGCCCTTGCCGTCGATCAACCCGCGCAACGATTGCTGTACGCGAGCGCCGGTCGCCGTGCCCGCCACCTGCACGTCGGCGCTGCAGGCCACGTGCGCGCGATCGCTGGCGATTCCGCGAAACAACTGGTCGCTCTTCGTGCCGGGCGCTTCGTGCAGGATCGTGTACTGCGCGTCGGCCACTTGCGCGCCCTTGGCGGCGGTCACTGCGCGCAGGTCGAAGGCCGAATCGCGGCCCGCGAGCCGCACCTGCACGCTGCTGCGCGCGCTGGCGCCGCCGGCCGTCATGTGGCGCAGGCGGTACGTGGCCTGTTCGCCCACTGTCACGGCGAGCGTGTCGTGCTGCACGACAGGGTCGCCGGTGTGTTGCAGCCTCGTGTGCGTGACGCACGCGCCTCGGGCGATGCGCAGCTGGAGATTGTGGCCGTCGATCGCGTCGGCATCGGCGCGCGCCTGTCCGTCTGCCACGGCGGTCATTCGCCGTTCGATGAGCGAAACCTGCGCGCCGGCCTCGACGCCGATCACGATGTCGGTGTAGCAACCGGCGAAGTCCGTTGTCGAGATCGAAATGATTTCCAGCGCAGCGTGCTGCGACAGCTGCAAGGCCAATGGCTCCGGCGCGAACAGGCGGGCCGTGAGGCCGAGGCGGCCATCGCCATCGGTCGAGAAAGCCGTCGGTGGATCAGCTGCAACGGCGGCCTCAAAGGGGAGGCGCGTGATGCCGGATGCCGTCGGCCATGCCGTATCGGCCGCGAGCCGGCCATCAATGAGCAGCAGCCGATGATGCGCCTGCGGCGACTCGGGAAGCGACAGCGAAGATCGTGGCGCGCCTGCAGGAACTGCCGCGATCCCCAGGGCGTTGCCGGCGTGCTCGAGCGTGCGCAGGTTCGCGTAGTGCCAGTTCTCGTCGCGCGCCGTCGGCAGTCCGGCCGCGCGCAGCGCTTTGGCCGCCGCGGCCCGTGCGGCGGAGCGCGCGCCGGCCGGTTGCGCGGCAAAGGCCTCCAGCATGCGATCGAGGGCGCTCATGCGACAGCCGGCGCCGCCTCGAGCAGCCAGTCGTAGCCGCGCTGTTCGAGCTCCAGCGCGAGTTCGCGGCCGCCGCTGCGCACGATGCGGCCTTTCGCCAGCACGTGCACCTGGTCTGGCACCACGTGGTCGAGCAGCCGCTGGTAGTGCGTCACGAGCACGACCGCGCGCTCCGGGGAGCGGAGCGTATTGATGCCGCGCCCGACGAGTTTGAGCGCGTCGATGTCGAGGCCCGAATCGGTCTCATCGAGCAGCGCCAGCCGCGGCTCGAGCACCAGCATCTGCAGGATCTCGTTGCGCTTCTTTTCGCCGCCGGAGAATCCTTCGTTGACGCCGCGCGCGAGCAGTGTCTCGTCGATCTGCATGACGCGCATCTTGTCGCGCACGAGGTTCAGGAAATCGAAGGCGTCCATTTCAGGCTGGCCGCGCGCCCGTCGCCGCGCATTCAGCGCGGCCTTCAGCAGGTAGGCGTTGTTGACGCCCGGGATCTCGACCGGATACTGGAAGCCCAGGAACAGGCCGGCGCGCGCGCGTTCCTCGGGCGCCATCGCCAGCAAGTCCGTGCCTTCAAAGCGCACGGTGCCGCCGGTGACGGCGTAGCCCGAACGACCGGCCAGCACATGCGCCAGCGTGCTCTTGCCCGAACCGTTCGGTCCCATGATCGCGTGCACTTCACCGGCGCGCACGACGAGCGACAGGCCGTGCAGCACCGCAATGCCGGCGACGCTGACGCGCAGGTCGGTGATTTCCAGCAGCGGGGCGCTCATCCGACCGCTCCTTCCAGGCTGACGGCCAGCAGGTTCTGCGCTTCCACGGCGAATTCCATCGGCAATTCCTTGAACACTTCGCGGCAGAAGCCGCTGACGATCATGTTGACGGCGTCTTCCTGGCCGAGTCCGCGCTGCTGGCAGTAGAACAGCTGGTCCTCGCTGATGCGTGAGGTGCTCGCCTCGTGCTCGACGGTGGCCTGCGCATTGCGCGACTCGATGTACGGGAATGTGTGCGCGCCGCAGGTCGAGCCGAGCAGCAGCGAATCGCAGCGCGTGAAGTTCCGCGCGCCGTGCGCCGAGGGCATCATCTTCACGAGGCCGCGGTAGGTGTTCTGCCCGTGCCCGCCGGAGATGCCCTTGGAGACGATCGTGCTGCGCGTGTTGGCGCCGAGGTGGATCATCTTCGTGCCGGTATCCGCCTGCTGGTAGTTGTTGGCGGTGGCCACCGAGTAGAACTCGCCGACCGAGTTCTCGCCGCGCAGCACGCAGCCCGGGTATTTCCACGTGATGGCCGAACCCGTCTCGACCTGCGTCCAGGAAATGCGCGAGTTGCGGCCCCGGCATTCGCCGCGCTTGGTGACGAAGTTGAAGATGCCGCCGCGTCCCTGTGCGTCGCCCGGGTACCAGTTCTGCACGGTCGAATACTTGATCTGCGCGTCGGCCAGTGCCACCAGCTCCACGACCGCGGCGTGCAGCTGGTTCTCGTCGCGCATCGGCGCGGTGCAGCCCTCGAGGTAGCTGACGTGGCTGCCTTCGTCGGCAATGATCAGCGTGCGCTCGAACTGGCCGGTGTTGGCTGCGTTGATGCGGAAGTACGTCGACAGTTCCATCGGGCAGCGCACGCCCTTGGGCACGTACACGAATGAACCGTCCGAGAACACCGCGCAGTTGAGCGTGGCGTAGAAGTTGTCCGTGTAGGGCACGACGCTGCCGAGGTACTGCTCGACGAGCTCGGGGTGCGACTGCACCGCTTCGGAGAACGGGCAGAAGATCACGCCCGCTTCCGCGAGGCGCGCCTTGAACGTCGTCGCCACCGAGACGCTGTCGAACACGGCGTCCACCGCGACGCCGGCGAGCCGTGCGCGCTCATGCAGCGGCACGCCCAGCTTCTCGTAGGTCTCGAGCAGCTTCGGGTCGACTTCCTCGAGGCTCTTGGGCGCATTGGCCTTGGCCTTCGGCGCCGAGAAATAGGAGATCGCGTTGTAGTCGATGGGCGGGTAGTGCAGGTGCGCCCAGTGCGGCTCGCGCATCGTGCGCCAGTGCGCGAGCGCGCGCAGCCGCCAGTCGAGCAGGAACCGTGGCTCGCGCTTCTTGGCCGAAATCAGCCGCACCACCGATTCATCGAGCCCCGCCGCAATGGTGTCGGACTCGATGTCGGTGACGAATCCGTGCTCGTAGCCGCGATCGAACAGCGCGGACAGTTCGGAGTTGCTGCTCATGTGCGCTCCGTCCGGCTGCCGCGCAGCGAGCGCTCGAGCGCGGCAAAGCGCACCGGACTGCCGCCCAGGCCGGAGAGTTCCACCAGCGTGATCTCCGACAGCGAGCGGCGGATCGCCTGGTTGACGCGTTGCCAGGCGCGTCCGACGCCGCAGGTGCTTTCGATGCTGCACTGGTGCGAATGGCGGGCGCACTCGATCAGCGCAACGGGGCCCTCGAGCGCATCGAGCACCTGCGCGGCGGTGATTTCGGCGGCGGGCCGGGCCAGGCGATAGCCGCCGCGCTGACCCAGCGTGGACACGACGAGTCCGCGCCGATGCAGCTGCTTGAGCACCTTGGCGACCGTCGGCATGGCGAGGTGGGTCTGCGAGGACAGCTGCGCGGCGGTCAGTTGCAATCCGGGGGCGGCGGCCAATCGCGCCAGCAGCACGGTGGCGTAGTCGGTCATCTTGCTGATGCGCAACATGGGGTTCCCCTATATAGGACTAGTTTAGTCCCATATTCGCCGCACTTAAAGGGGGAGCCCCAAGCTTTGGTATGCTGGCGGCTCATTTTCTGGAGGTGGGCGCATGAGTCTTGCAGACCTGGAGAGCGTGGCGAAAGCAATGGTCGCCGCAAACAAGGGCATTTTGGCAGCGGACGAGAGCTCGGGCACGATCAAGAAACGCTTCGACAAGATCGGCCTGGAGACCAGCGAAGAGGCGCGCCGCACCTACCGCGAATTGCTGTTCACGACACCCGCGATGGCCCAGTCCATCAGCGGCGTCATTTTCTACGACGAGACGCTGCGCCAGAAGACCGGCAATGGCGTGCCGTTCCCGGAGTACCTCACCAAGCTCGGCGTCGTGCCCGGCATCAAGGTCGACACGGGCGCGAAGCCACTGGCCGGGTTTCCGAACGAAACGATCACCGAAGGCCTCGACGGCCTGCGCGAGCGGCTGATGGAGTACTACAAGCTCGGCGCGCGCTTTGCGAAGTGGCGTGCCGTCATCGACATCGGTGCGGGCTTCCCGACGCGCTTCGCGATCGAAGCCAACGCGCACGCGCTGGCGCGCTATGCGGCGCTGTGCCAGGAACAAAACATCGTGCCGATCGTCGAACCCGAGGTCCTGATGGACGGCGCGCACACGATCGAGCGTTGCGAAGAGGTCACGAACGAAGTGTTGACTGAAGTGTTCCAGCAGCTCGAGGGTCATCGCATCCACCTGGAAGGCATCGTGCTCAAGCCCAACATGGTCATTTCCGGCAAGAAGTGCCCGCAGCAGGCGAGCGCGGAACAGGTCGCGGCGGCCACGCTGCGCTGCCTGAAGCGCCACGTGCCGGGCGCCGTGCCCGGTATCGCGTTCCTGTCGGGTGGCCAGTCGCCGGCAGACGCCGCGCTGCACCTGTCGCTGATGAACGCGCAGGGCAACCTCCCGTGGCAACTGACCTTCAGCTATGGCCGCGCGCTGCAGGATGCCGCGTTGTCGGCCTGGGGCGGAAAGCCGGCCGGATATGCGGCCGGGCAGAAGGCATTCGCGAAGTGGGCACAGCTGAACAGCCTCGCGCGCAGCGGCCGCTACAAGGCAGGGATGGATACGCAGGCCGCTTGATGGGTGCATCTGCGACGGCCGAGGCCGTGGTCGAGGTCACTGATCTCCGGTACGCGATCGGAGGCCGCGCCATTTTTGACGGCCTGAACCTGACCGCGCGCCGCGGCCAGATCACGGCGGTGATGGGTCCGAGCGGCACGGGCAAGACCACGCTGCTGCGGCTGCTGATGGGCGCCATCGAGCCGAGCGCGGGGCGGCTCACCGTTTTCGGCCAGGAAGTGGCGCACCTGCGGCGCGCGCCGCTGTACGCGCTGCGCCAGCGCATTGGCATGCTGTTCCAGAACGGCGCGCTGCTCAGCGACCTGTCGGTATTCGAGAACGTCGCCTTCCCGTTGCGCGCGCACACGGACCTGCCTGAACCCCTGCTTCGCCGGCTGGTACTCATGAAGCTGCAGGCCGTTGGCCTGCGCGGTGCGGCGGACATGTCCCCCGGCAGCTTGTCCGGCGGCATGGCGCGGCGCGTCGCGCTGGCGCGGGCGATCGTCATGGATCCGGAACTGCTGATTTACGATGAGCCATTCGTCGGCCTCGATCCGATTTCGCTCGGCGTGATCCTGCGGTTGATCCAGACGTTGAACGCCACGCTCGGCATCACCAGCATCGTCGTCACGCATGATGTCGAGGAGATCAGCCGCATCGCGCACCAGAGTTACCTGCTCGCCGGCGGGCGCGCGGCCGCCGCCGGAAGTCCCACGGAACTGCTCGCCGCGGCGACGCCCGCGGTCAACCAGTTCATGCGCGGCCTGCCCGATGGTCCGGTGCCGTTCCATGTGCCGGCGCCCGATTACCGCGCGCAACTGCTGGATGGAGGCGCGTGAGCTGGCCGGCCACCGCAGCGATTGCGCGCATGGGCCGCGTGGCGCTGTTCTTCGCGCGCGTGCTGGGGCAGTGCCTGCCTTCGCTGCGTTTCCCGCGGCTGCTCATCGCGCAGATCTACAACGCCGGCGCGCGCTCGCTGATCATCGTCATGCTGTGCGGACTGTTCGTCGGCATGGTGCTGGGCTTGCAGGGCTACGACCTGCTGCAGCGTTTCGGATCCGAATCGGCGCTCGGTGTCGCGGCCGCGTTGGGGCTCGTGCGCGAACTCGGGCCGGTCATCACGGCCTTGCTGTTCGCGGGCCGCGCCGGCACGGCGCTGACTTCCGAGATCGGCCTGATGCGCGCCACGGACCAGCTCAGCGCCATGGAAATGATGGCCGTCGATCCGGTGCAGCGCGTGGTCGCGCCGCGTTTCCTCGGCGGCATCATCGCGATGCCGCTGCTCGTGGCCATCTTCAACGTGATCGGCATCTTTGGCGCGCAGCTGATCGGCGTGGGCCTCGTCGGCGTCGAATCGGGCTCATTCTGGTCGCAGATGCAATCGCAGGTGGAACCGCGCGACATCAACGAAGGTCTGATCAAGAGCGTGTGCTTTGGCGTGGCCTGCAGCCTGATGGCCGTGTACGAGGGCTACCACTCCGAGCCGACCGCCGAGGGCGTCGGCCTGGCGACAACGCGCACCGTGGTCAGCTCCGCGGTGCTGACGCTGCTGCTCGACTACATGCTCACCGCGGCGTTCCTGAATAGTTGAGGGAGAATACCGACACCATGGCCAACACCAGTCGCAGTCTCGAAATCGGCACCGGGCTTTTCGTGCTGCTCGGCTTCGCAGCCCTCGGGTTCCTGACCACGCAGTTGCCCTCGAGCGGCGTGCGCCTGCACAGCTCGGACGACACGTACTCGGTCAGCGCGCGCTTCGACAATGTCGGCGACCTCAAGGTCGGCGCGCCGGTGACAATGGCCGGCGTGCGCATCGGTCACGTGACCGGCGTGAGCTTCGATCCGACCGATTTCAAGGGCGTCGTCACGCTTGCGATCGAAAAGCGCTACAACCAGATACCGGATGACAGTGACGCGGCGATCCAGACCTCGGGCCTGCTGGGCGCGAAATACGTCGGCCTCGGCGCGGGCGGTTCCGGGACGTACCTGGCCAACGGCGCGCAGATCCAGGTCACGCAGTCCGCGCTGGTCCTGGAAAACCTGGTCAACAAACTGTTCGCCGGATTTGCCGGCAAGAAGGAAGGCGGCGATGCGAAGCAATAGTTCCACGGGTCCGACACTGCGATTGCGCCTGGCTGCCGGGATGATCGGCGCGCTCTGCGGTGCCGGCCTGATGACTGTCGCCGGCGCCGATACGCCCGCGCCCGCTGCCGCAGCCACGGCGGCGGCGACGGCGGCGAGCGGCGTCGACGCCACCGATCCGGGTACGCTGATCCAGTCCGCCGCGCAGGCCATGCTGCGTGAACTGGACGCGCACCGCGACGAATATCGACATGATCCGGCCAAGATCAATGCGATGGTCGATCGCATCCTGCTGCCGCATTTCGACACCAATTACTCCGCGCGGCTGGTGCTGGGCCGCCACTGGAACACGGCGTCGCCCGAGCAGCGGCAGCGATTCATCGATGCCTTCTACCATTCGCTGCTGAACAACTACGGCACGGCCTTGCTCGATTTCACCAGCGATCGGCTCAAGGTGCTGCCGTACAAGGGTGATCCGGCTGCGACCAACGGCACGGTGCGCACGCAGGTGCGCAAGAGCGATGGCACGTTCGTCGCGGTGAACTACAGCGTGCATCGCGCCGCAAACGGCTGGATGGCCTGGGATGTGGTCATCGAAGGCATCAGCTACGTGAAGAGTTTTCGCGATGACTTCAGCGCCGAGATCGAGGCGAAGGGCGTCGATGCGCTGATCGACCGGCTCGAAAAGCAGCAGAAGGGCGGCGCGAAGTGACCGAGGCGGCCACGCTGCGCGGCACCGGCGACGGACGATTCGCGCTCAAGGGCGCGCTGACGCTCTCGACGGTGACGGCGCTGCGTTCGCAGGGCCGGCGATCATTCGCCGGCGCGACGGGCGACATCGTGGTCGATCTCGGCGGCATCGACCGGACGGACAGCGGCGGGCTGGCCCTGCTTGTTGACTGGCTCGCCTGGGCACAGGCAGCGGGCCGCAGGCTGACGTTTACCGCGCTCCCGGAAGCGCTGCGCGCGCTCGCGCGCGTCAGTGACGTGGAGGATCTGCTGGCGGCGTCGTAGTGCCCGAGGCGCCCCCGGGCGCATCCGGCGGCGCATCGGCTGGCATGTCGTCGCCCAGATCGGGCGCCGGCTCGTCCACGTTGCCATCGCGCACCTGGTACTCGCGTCGCTGCAGCCACGCGTTGCGCACGAACGCATACGGATCATAAGTGCTGTCGAGCACCTTGTCGGTGTCGAGCAGGCCGGCGCGCGCTTCGACCTTGTCGGCGGTCCACAGGCCCCAGCGCAGGTACGGGTCGGTCAAGTAGTGGCGCGCATCGCTGTATTCATCGGGAACCCGCGCAGGCGCGTCGCGCAGCGTCGACGGCCCCAGCAGCGGCAGCATCAGGTACGGTCCGGCGGGCACGCCCCATTTGCCGAGCGTCTGGCCGAAGTCCTCGTCGTGCTTTCCGAGTCCGGCGCGCGAGGCGGGATCGAAGAAGCCCAGGCCGAAGACCGTGTTCATCAGCAGGCGTGCCACGTCGTCGCCGCCATCCTGCACCTTGCCCTGCAGGAAATCGTTGACGATGACGACCGGATAACCCAGGTTCCCGATGAAATTGCTCAAGCCCCGGCGGACCGGCGCAGGCACGACCGCTTTCCATGCGCGCGCCACCGGCCGCAGCACGCCGCGATCGGCGGCCGAGTTGAATCGATACACGCCGCGATTGAAGCCTTCGAGTGGATCGCGCGCATCGCGCTTGCCGGCCGGAATCGATGCGCAGCCGCACAGTGCCGCGCCTAGGGCGAGCGCCACGGCAATCGCCGCGGCCCGGGTCGGGTTCTTCATGCGTGGAATTCTACCAACGATGGGGCGGGTGATGAGGCGGGAGCGTGCTCGACGCCCTCATTGCGTGTCGGTGCGCATCTGTCGTGCCTCGCGCATCCACTCGCGGATCTCATCAAGCCGGGCGCGGAAGCGCTGGCGTTGCACGGACGTGAGGTTGGGCGAAGCCAGGGCCATCTCCAGCTGCTGGTTCGCGAGCGCCAGGTCGCCATTGCTGATGTGGTATTCCGACATGTAGTAGGACGCATCGCCCGTGTCGCCGGCGGCGCTGGCCGCGAGCGCCGTGAGCCTGATCTGTTCGGGCGTCGGCTGGGTATTGTTGAAGACATCGAGCAGCAGTTCATGCGCCTGCCTGGCGTGGCCGGTCTGCATCAGCGTGTCGGCATAGCGTACCGCCAGCGGCACGTTGCGCGGGAACAGCGCGTTCGCGCGTTCGAACATCGACAGCGCCGCGGCCGACTGGTGATCGGCCTGCAGCGCCTGGCCCAGCGCGCCATACAAGGCGGTGAGCTCCGGGTACTTTCCGACCAGTTCGCGCAACGTGACGGCGGCAGCGGCCGGCTGGTTGTTGCGGGTCTGCGCGAGCGCCTCGCCGTAGCGCTCCGGATCGGTCAACGCTCGCCGCTCGCGCATCTGCGCGTAGTACACCGTCATGTCCTTGTCGCTGGGGGCAACCAGCACGCGCAGGCGTTCGCGCATCCATTGGAACTGCATCGATTCGTGCACGGGATTCTTCACGTACTGCAGCGCGCGCTCGCGCGCCTCGGCGATGCGATCGCGCGTGACCGGGTGGTTGCGCAGCATGTCGAGCGGGCCGGCGATCTCATCGACGCCTTCGCGGCGCCCCATCGACTCGAAGAAGTTGGCCATGGCCATCGGATTGAAGCCGGCGCCCGCCAGCAGGCCGATGCCGACGCGGTCGGCTTCTTCTTCCTCGCCGCGCGTGAAGTTCATGCTCTGCTGGAGTGCCACGCCCTGGCTCATCGCGATCGCGCCCTCCATCGCCTGGCCGCCGGCGCCGCTGGCCGCGCCGATCAGCACCGCGGCGAGCATCGCGGCCGTCGTGCCCAGCGACATGCGGCTCTGCGCGAGGATGGAGCGCGCGATATGCCGCTGGCGCACGTGCGCGGTCTCGTGGCCCAGCACGCCGGCCAGGTCGGATTCGCTCTCGGTGAGCAGCATCAAGCCGGCATTCACGCAGATGAAGCCACCGTAGGTCGCGAAAGCGTTGATCTCGTTCGAGCGCACGATGAAGTACTGGAAATTCTGGTCGTCGTCGCGAGCCTGCGCGGCCAGCCGTGAGCCAAGCTGCTGGATGTAGTCGGTGAGTTCCGGATCATCGAGGATCAGCTCCTGGCCGCGCAGCTCGCGCATCGCCATCAGGCCGATCTGGAACTCGTCCGTCTTGCTGAGGATGGCGTTCTCGGGCGAGCCCATGTCAGGCAGTTGGCTGGCCACGGCGCCCGGATCGCCGGCCGCGTTCGCCATGGCGCTGCCGAGCGACAGCAGCAGGCCCGCCACTGCCGCGGCGCAGGGCTGCAGCAGGCGAAAGCGGGGCGGGTGGGGCGTTGGCATCAGCGTTTCGACCGGCATCGGACCCTGGGGTTCCAACGAGGACCTGGGCCTACAACTGTTCGGAGGCAAAATCAGCCAGCCGCGAGCGTTCGCCGCGCAACAGCGTGATATGCCCGGCGTGCTGCCAGCCGCGGAACCGGTTGACGACATACGTCAGGCCCGAGGTGGTTTCGGTCAGGTAGGGCGTGTCGATCTGCGCGATGTTGCCGAGCGCGACCAGCTTGCTGCCGGGACCGGCGCGCGTGATCAGCGCCTTCATCTGCTTCGGCGACAGGTTTTGCGCCTCGTCGATGATGATGTAGCGGTTGAGGAAGGTGCGGCCGCGCATGAAATTCATCGAGCGGATCTTGATGCGGTTGCGCAGCAGGTCATTCGTCGCGGCGCGCCCCCAGGCGCCGCCTTCCTCGCTCCGCGTCAGCACCTCGAGGTTGTCCATCAGCGCGCCCATCCACGGCTCCATTTTCTCCTCTTCGGTGCCGGGCAGGAAACCGATGTCCTCGCCGAGCGGAATCGTCACGCGCGTCATGATGATCTCGGCGAATCGATTGCGCTCCAGCGTCTGCAGCAATCCGGCGGCCAGCGCCAGCAGCGTCTTGCCGGTGCCGGCCGGACCGAGGATCGTCACGCAGTCGATCTCCGGATCCATCAGCAGGTTCAGCGCGAAGTTCTGCTCGCGGTTGCGGGCCGTGACGCCCCAGACGCTGTGGCGATCGCTGCGGAAATCGCGCACCAGTTCGAGCGTGGCCGTGCCCTGCTGCTTGCGCCGCACGAGCGCCTCGATGCCGGCGGCGCTGTCCTCGTAGACGAATTCGTTCACATGCCAGTCCGCCACGGCCGGCCCGGACAGCTCATACCAGGTGCGGTCGGCTTCCTTCCAAGAGCGTATGTCGCGACCGTGCTGTTCCCAGAAGTCCGCCGGCAATTTCGCGCAACCGGTGTACAGCACGTCGGCGTCTTCGATCGTCTTGTCGCTGTAGTAGTCCTCGGCATGCACGCCGACGACGGCCGCCTTGATGCGCAGGTTGATGTCCTTCGAGACCAGCACGACGCGCGTTTGCGGATGCTCCTGCTGCAGGGCCAGCGTCTGGCCGAGGATCAGGTTGTCGGCGCCGTGGCCGGGCAGGTTGGCGGGCAGCCCGCTGTCGAGGCTCTTGGTCTGGAAAAAGAGCCGGCCGGCCGGCGGTTGCTTGCCGTGGTTGTCGGTGCGTGCCGACGGGATCGGCAGCCCCGCGTCGATCTGCGCCTTGGTGACGCCGCGGATCATGTCGTCGAGGAAACGGCTGGCCTGGCGCGTGTTGCGCGAAGCCTCCGACAGGCCCTTCTTGTTCGCGTCGAGTTCCTCGAGCACCACCATCGGCAGGTACACGTCGTGCTCGGCGAACCGGAAGATCGCCGTCGGATCGTGCATCAGCACGTTGGTGTCGAGCACGAACAGGCGGCGCGAGCGCGCTTTCACTGCGGGCGCACCATCACAGCGATTTCGCGGCCTCGAGCACCTCGGCGGCGTGGCCCTCGACCTTGACCTTGCGCCACTCGCGCGCGAGCTTGCCCGCGGCATCGATCAGGAAGGTGCTGCGGACGATGCCCAGCACCTTGCGGCCGTACATGTTCTTCTCGTGGATCACGTCGAACAGCTTGCAGGCCTTGCCGTCGGCATCGACGAGCAGCGGGAACCTGAAGCCGTACGCAGCGCAGAATTTCTCGTGCGCCGCGAGGCTGTCGCGCGATATGCCGCAGACGCGCACCTTCGCCTTCGTGAACGCCGGCAGCAGCCGCTGGAAATCCTGCCCCTCGAGCGTGCAGCCGGGCGTGTTGTCGCGCGGATAGAAATACAGCACCAGCGGCGCTCCGCGCATGTCGCGCAGCTTGAACGTCGTTCCGCCCGTGGCGGGCAGCGAGAAATCCGGGATGACCTTGCCCAGCTGCACGGTGCTCATGATTTCACGGGCTCGAGGATGGCATCGAGGTTCATCGAGTCGCAGTAGTCCATGAATTCCTCGCGAAGCTGTGACACATGGAGCCTGGCGGGCACGTTGATCGTCATCTGCACCGAGAACATCGGCGCGCCCGTGTGCGCGGCCGGGTAGCTGCGCGTCGCGGCTTCGCAGATATCGATGCCGCGGGCCGCGAAGAAGCCCGACAGGCCGGCGACGATGCCCGCCTGGTCGATGCTGACGATGTCGATCGAGTAGGGCACCAGCTCCTTGCGCGAGGCGCGCGCCTCGGTGCGTCGCAGGTGCACGCTCATCGAGGCGGTGTCGGCGAGCCGGCCGAGCTCCGACTCGATGCGGGCCAGCGTGTGCCAGTTGCCGGTGACCAGCAGCTGCATCGCGAATTCGCTGCCGAGCGCGGCCATGCGGCTCTCGGCGATGTTGCCGCCGCAGTCGGTGATGATGCGCGTCAGGTCGTGGACCATGCCGGTGTGGTCGCTGCCGATCGCGGATACAGCCAGGTGTTGCTTGCCGGGAGCAATGGGGTCGTTCACGATCCGGAGTGTACCGGTTTCCGGGGCTTGCTTCCGCCCAAGCTGGGTGCGTAACATCGCGCGCCCCGCGCGGAGAAGCCATGATTTCAGGCAGTCTGGTTGCGATCGTCACGCCCATGCTCGAGGACGGCGCCCTTGACCTGGAAGCCTGGGATCGGCTGCTCGACTTTCACCTGCAATCCGGCACCAGCGGCGTCGTCGTCGCTGGCAGCACCGGCGAGTCGGTCACGCTGACCGAAGCCGACCAGGACGCGCTGCTCGCACACGCCCGCCAGCGCATCGCCGGCCGCATGAAATTGATCGCCGGCGTGGGCGGCAGTTCGACGGCCGCCGTGGTCGAGCGCGTGCGCGCGCTGGGCGGTGCGCAACTCGACGCGTTGCTGGTCGTCACGCCGGCATACAATCGCCCGACGCAGGAGGGGCTCTACCGGCATTTCGCGGCGATTGCAGCGGCCACGCCTGCACCGGTGTTGTTGTACAACGTGCCGGGCCGCACGGGCGTCGACCTGTTGCCGGCCACCGTCGCGCGGCTGGCTGAACTCCCGCGCATCGCGGGCATCAAAGAGGCGGTGGGCGATGCCGCGCGCTTACGCGAGTTGCTGGGCGCCGCGCCGGCCGGTTTCGACGTACTGTCGGGCGATGACGCCACGGCCTGCGCCGCGGTGGTGGCCGGGGCGCGGGGCGTCATCTCGGTCACGGCCAACGTGGTGCCCGCGGCAATGGCCGCGATGATGGCGGCGGCGCTGCGCGGGGACCGGGATCTGGCCGCGCAGATCGACGCCTCTTTGGCACCGCTCCATCGCGAGTTGTCGCTTGAATCGAATCCGATACCGGTAAAATGGGCGCTGGGTGAAATGAAAATGATCAAGGCTGGAATTCGAATGCCGCTGACCTGGCTGAGCGCCGCCGCGCAGCCGCGCGTGCGCGCCGCGCTGCGCAGCGCGCAGGCTGCCCCGACCCTTTCGCAGGTGCGCAGCGCATGAACAGCAAATCAATGCGAATTCCAATCCTGCTCGCCGTGGCGCTGCTCTCGCTGAGCGGCTGTTCATGGATGCACCATGGCAAGCATTCCGCGCGCTGTCGCGAGCCGGCCGTGGGGAAAGACGCCAAGAACATGCCGCCGCTCCAGGTGCCATCGGGGCTCGATGCGCCCGATACGCGCAATGCGATCAAGGTTCCGCCGCTGGATGAACCGGAGCGCCCGCGCTCGCCCGGCGACCCCTGCCTGTCGATGCCGCCGAGCTTCAAGTCCTGAAGCCACGCTGCGCTTGGTAGAATGAACTCCAGGTGCAACAGAAAATACTTTAAATTTGTTTTGTAAGTTATTGAAAGGAGAGGTGGCCGAGCGGTCGAAGGCGCTGGACTGGAATTCCAGTAACATCTTCACGGGTGTTCGTGGGTTCGAATCCCACCCTCTCCGCCAGTTCGTGGTGGTCCGCGCCGGTTCCTTCGCGACGACGAGCCGCCAATCCCGTCAGGCCCGGAAGGGAGCAGCGGTAACGGCCACGTCGTGCGCCGAAGTCAGGCCGGCGCGGGCTGCCTCCATCGTCTGCATCAACGCCTGAGGTGGGCGATCGATGGCATATACAGCGCTAGCGCGCAAATGGCGACCGCGCACCTTCGCCGAGATGACCGGGCAGGAGCACGTGCTCGCTTCACTCAGCAATGCGCTGGCCAGCGGACGCGTGCACCACGCCTTCCTGTTCTCCGGAACGCGCGGCGTCGGCAAGACCACGGTCGCGCGCATCCTGGCCAAGTGCCTGAACTGCGAGCGCGGCGTCAGTGCGACGCCGTGCCTCGAGTGCGGGAGCTGCCGCGAGATCGAAGCCGGCCGCAGCATCGACCTGATCGAAGTCGACGCCGCTTCGCGCACGAAAGTCGATGACACGCGCGAACTGCTGGACAACGTGCAGTACGCGCCGACGCACAGTCGCTACAAGATCTACCTGATCGACGAAGTGCACATGCTCAGCACGCATTCGTTCAACGCGCTGCTGAAGACGCTCGAAGAGCCGCCACCGCACGTCAAGTTCCTGCTCGCGACGACCGATCCGCAGAGCCTGCCGGTCACGGTGCTGTCGCGGTGCCTGCAATTCAACCTGAAGCGCCTGTCGGTGCCGCTGATCGTCGCGCGCCTCGCGCACATCCTCGATGCGGAGAAACTGCAGTACGACGCGCCTGCGCTGCAGCTGCTGGCGCAGGCCGCCGACGGAAGCCTGCGTGATGCGCTCTCGCTGCTCGATCAGCTGCTGGCCTTCGGCAACGGTGCGGCGCGCGAGGCGGAAGCGCGCGCGATGCTGGGCACCGTCGCCCGCGATCACATCGAGCGCATCGCGACGGCGCTGGCCGGCGGTGACGTCAACGCGGTGCTCGGCGCCGCCGCGGAACTGGCGGAATTCGGGCCCGACTACGGGCAGATGCTCGATGCGCTCGCGGCGCTCCTCGAGCGCGTGGCGCTCCACCAGCTGGTTCCCGGTTACGCAGGCGATGAAATGTATTCGCCGGCGCTGGTGGCCGAACTCGCTGCGCGCATGGGCGCCGAGGACGTCCAGCTCTACTACCAGACGGCGATCATGGGTCGGCGCGACCTGTCGCTCGCGCCCGATCCGCACACGGGATTTCGCATGACGTTGATCCGCATGCTGGCGTTCCGGCCGGACCAGCCGGGCACCCAGGCGCGGGCAGCCCCGGCGGGCACGGCCCTCCCATCGACCGCTTCGCGGGCACCGCCTGCGGCGAGGGGAGCGGCGGCGCCGACGCCGCCCGCACCATCTGCGCCAGCCGCCACGTCGGCGCCTTCGATTGCCGCGCCTTCGACTGCCGCGACCGCGGCGCCCGGCGCGGAGTGGGGCGCGATGCTGGCGGCCATCGAACTCGATGGACCCACGCGCATGCTGGCCAGCAACTGCGCGCTGGTTGCGCGCGAGCCCGGATTGCTCCGGCTCACGCTCGATGCGCACCAGAGCGGCGCGCGCACCCGCGCCCGCGAGGAGAAACTGGCGCAGGCGCTGGGCCGGTACCTCGGCGAAACGTTGCGTATCGAGATCACGGCGGGCCCGGTGGCGGCCGAAACACCGGCGATGGCCGGCGAGCGCGCCACGCAGGAGACGCTGGCTGCCGCGCGCGCGGCGCTGGCCGGCGATCCGACCGTGCGCGCGCTGCAGGAGCGATTCGGTGCGACGGTGAATCCCGATTCGGTGCGGGCGCGGCGTCCGGCCTGACCGAGGCCTTCGGCGCATCGCACGAAGTCACAAGGAGAACAGGCATGAGCGGCGGCATGGGCAACATGATGAAGCAGGCGCAGGCGTTGCAGGCGAACATGCAGCGCGCGCAGGCGGAGATCGCGCAGCTCGAGGTGACCGGCGAGTCCGGCGGCGGCATGGTGAAGATCACCATCAACGGCCGCCACGAGGCGCGCCGCTTCCAGATCGAACCGGCGGCCTTCGACGACCGCGAGATGCTCGAGGACCTGCTCGCCGCGGCGCTCAACGACGCCACGCGCAAGCTCGAAGCGGCCAGCCAGGCGAAGATGGCCAGCCTGATGGGCGGCATCAAGTTGCCGCCGGGCATGAACCTCCCCTTCTGATGCAGCATTCACCCGCGCTCGCCGCCCTGATCGAATCGCTGCGCGCGCTGCCGGGCGTGGGGCCGAAGTCCGCCCAGCGCATGGCCTTTCATCTGCTGCAGGATGCGCGCCCCGCGGCGCAGGCGATGGCCGACTCGATCGAGCGCGCGCTGGCGCGCGTCGGTCGCTGTCGGCAATGCCGCATGCTGACCGAAACCGAACTGTGCGACATCTGCTCCAACCCGCAGCGCGACGCGGGATTGCTGTGCGTGGTCGAATCGCCGGCCGATGTCGTGGCGATCGAACAGTCCGGCGGATACCGCGGCCGCTACTTCGTGCTGATGGGGCACCTCTCGCCGCTCGATGGCATCGGACCGGAGCAGCTCGGCAGCGCCGAGTTCGATGCGTTGCTGGCGGCGGGCGGAATCCGCGAAGTGATACTGGCGACCAATTCCACGGTGGAAGGCGAGGCCACCGCGCATTTCCTGTCGCAACTCGTCCAGCAGCGCGGCCTGCGCGCCAGTCGCATCGCGCACGGCGTGCCGGTCGGCGGCGAACTCGAATACATCGACAGCGGCACGCTCGCGCACGCGCTCGCGGGCCGGCAGTCGATCTAGCAACGTCGTTGCTGGACGCCGCGCCGTTGCTAGGCGCGCGGCTTGCGCCGTGCGGGCGGAATGCGCTCCAGCAGTTGTTCGCGCAGCCGGCGCAGGCGCCGGTAGCTTTCGTAGCGGCGCGCGCTGATCGCGCCTGACTCGACCGCAGCGCGCACCGCGCATTGCGGTTCGCGCAGGTGGACGCAGTCGGCAAAGCGGCACTGCGGCGCGAGCGTGGCGATCTCGGCGAAGCCAAGCGAGGCGGCATCGAGCATCTCGACCGCCGGTGCGAAATCGCGCACGCCGGGTGAGTCGATCAGCGAGCCGCCTCCCGGCAGCGCATACAGCTGCGCGGCGCTTGTCGTATGCCGCCCTTCATCGTCCTTCAGCAATTCCCCGACCATGGCCTCGGAGCCGGGCACCAGCTGCCGCAGCAGCGATGATTTGCCGACCCCAGACTGGCCGACCAGCATGACGGTCTCGCCGCGCATCCGTGCGCGGAGCGAGTCGAGCCCCGCGCCGCTGCGGGCGCTGCACTCAAGCGTCCCGCAACCGCAGGAGCGCAACGCGGCGATCTCATCGCGCGTGGCCGCGTCGAATGCCAGGTCCGCCTTGTTCGCGAGCAGCAGCGCGGCGATCCCCGCGCTGGCTGCGGCCGCGAGGTAGCGATCGACGACGAACAGGTCGGGTTGCGGGCGCGGCGCGATGACCACGACCAGCAGCGTGACATTGGCCGCGACGAGTTCGGCGCCGCCGCGTGCGTTGCTGCGGTGGAGCGCGCTGCGCCGCGGCTTGATCTCGCCGAGCTGCCACTGCGCGTGCTGTCCATCGCTCTCGCAGGTCACCTCGTCGCCGCACACGCACTGCAGCCCGCGGCGCTTCGGGACGGCCAGGACTTCCTCGCCACCCTCCAGTCGTACGCGCGCGCTGGCCCCATGCGAGACCAGCACCAGCGCCGATTGGCGCAGCGCGGCCGCTTCGGCACCGGCGGAGGGATTCTTCACCCTGCTATGATGCCTCAAACCCATCGGAGCCCTAAGCCACTTGAGCAGCAGCGATTACCTGATCTGGATCGACCTGGAAATGACCGGGCTGAAGCCCGAGCAGGACAGCATCATCGAGATCGCGACAGTCGTGACCGATCGGGATCTCAACGAGATCGCCTCCGGACCCGAGCTGGCGATCCACCAGGAAGAGCCGGTGCTCGCGCGCATGGATGAATGGAACCAGTCGCATCATGGCGCCAGCGGCCTGCTGACGCGGGTGCGCACCAGCCTCGTCAGCGAGGCCGAGGCCGAGCGACAGACATTGGCCTTCCTGGCCCGGCACGTGCCGGCGGGCGCCTCGCCGATGTGCGGCAACAGCATCTGCCAGGACCGGCGCTTCCTCGCGCGCTGGATGCCCGCGCTCGAGAAATATTTCCACTACCGCAACCTCGATGTCAGCACGCTGAAGGAACTGGCCGCGCGCTGGTATCCGCAACTCAACGGCACGTTCAACAAACGATCGGCGCACCTGGCGCGCGCCGACATCCTCGAGTCGATCGCCGAACTGCGGCATTACCGGGAGCGGCTGTTCATCAAGCCGACGTGACGCAGGTCGCGGTCACCGCACGCGGCGCTGGCCGTCTCGGGTCGCGTGCTATATTTGGAACCGTGATCGCCGAGAGCAATCTTGTCGTTTCGTGGCGCGCTCGCCCGCGTGGCTTTGCCGCGCTGATGGGCCTGTACGAAAGCAATTATCTGCGGCTGGCCGCGCTGGCCGGCAACCTGGGCGCGTTGGCAGCAAGCCGCATTTCAGAGGTCGAGGGCGATTGCACGCTCGTGCTCAACGTACTCGGTCGGTCGCGCTACACCTCGGAGCTCCAGCTGGCCTACCTGATGCCTGCGCCGGACGCCGCGGCGGTGCTCGAGCGGGTGCCTGACCTGCGGCTGCGCGTCTACCACGACGCACGCGTGCTCGAGGCCTGCCCGGCGGATGGCTCCAGCGCAGATCGTGAACTGGATCGGCGCTGGGCCCGCAACATGATGGTAAACAAGTGGCTTGAATACTGCGCCGAGCGCGGCCACAGCTTTGCCCGCGGCGGTACCGACCCACGAACCGCCTAGGATCCCCCATGCGCCTGGTTGCGCAAGTGATGAAGCGCCTCCGCCAACTGGGATTCGTGCGCATGGCGCTCGGCGAAGGCCGCGATGCGGAAGCCGACGAAGGGCGCATCGTCCACCTGTTCCGCAACCGCATCGAGCTGAAGAAATCGTTCAGCAGCGCGCAGGAAGAAATCCAGCGGCTCAAGGATCGCGTCAAGCAGCAGGAAGGCGCGACCGCGCGCGTGCAGGAACTGTTGCAGGGACTCGAGGCGCGACTTGCGCAACCCGCCACCGCCTACCAGGCGTTGGTGTTCTACCAGCTGCGCGAGATCTGGACGCTCGGGCAAAGCCTGGTGAAGGAGTTCGTCACCGAGCTCGAGACGCAGCAGATCGAACGCGAACGCCGCGGCTTCTTCGCTGAATTCAATCGCCGCCAGTTCGACCGGCGGCAGACCGTCGACGCCAATTGCCAGGCGGCCGAGGAGGCCGCGATCGCGGTGCGCTCGCGCGTCAATGAACTCGAGAAATACCTCGCCACCATCCAGCGCTTTTGGCATTACTTCCATCGCCGGCGGGTGCGCCAGGAACTGCACTCGGCGAGCCTGCAGTCGCTGCTGGCCGAGCAGACATTGAACGAAGCGCGCGCCGAGCGCGCGACGCTCGATGCCGAGCAGGCAAGCTTTACCGGCCTGTCGGTCGAGTCGCGCCGCGCGATCAACCTCGCGGCGGTGGCCTACGGCCAGGTCCTGCGCGAACGCTTGTCACGCACCGGGCTGTACGAAGCCACCTACCAGGCCAGCGGGCGTCGCGAGCCGGTGCCGGGCGAATATGGCGAGCGCGATCATTGCGTGAAGATGATGGAAGAGATCCAGGCGGCGCGCTCGCTGCTCGAGGAGAAGCGCGATTTGCTGGCCGACATCCGCACGCGCGTCGACGCCTTCCGGAAGATCGCGCGCTATCGCGGCGAGGCCGACGTGGTGCCGGATGCCGCGAGCCTGGCGCCCGATGACAGCGCGACTTCCTCGCTGGTGCTGTCCGAGGACTGCTGGGAAATCTACCGGGTACTGCTGCGCTAGCGGCCGCCGGCCGACGCCGTGGTGGCCGCGGGCGTGCCGCCCGAAGCCAGCGCCAGCTGCGCCGTGATGCGCGCGGCCTCCGCCATGATGACATCTGGCTGTTCATCGGCCGGCGAATCACTGAGCGATTTCAATTGCGCGAGCCCATCGGCCGCGCGCCGGGCATTCTCGCGCGCCAGCGCTTGCTGGTCCTGCACGGAGCGCTCGTGCTGCCGTTCGGCCAGGTTCAGCGACAGCGAATGGTCGGCGCGGTTCTGCTCGAGCGCGGACAACGCGCCGACCAGCCACTGGTAGTCGGCATCGTGCTCCGAGTGCTGCGTCTGCTCCTTCGCGATGGTCTGCGCGACTTCGCCGAGCGGCGCGGCCGCGCGGAACGCGACCGGGGAAATGCGATCCCAGGGGAGCGGTGATTCGAGCGCGCCTTCGCCGACATCCTTCGTGTTGATGCGGGCCGGCAATTCGATGTCGGGCTGCACGCCGTGCAACTGCGTGCTCTCGCCGGTGATGCGATAGAACTTCAGGAAGGTGACATTGAGCTGGCCGCCGGTCGGTTCCTGCGACCAGCGGCGATCGAGCGAGATCACTTCCTGCACGGTGCCCTTGCCGAACGTGGTCTGTCCGAGCACGAGGCCACGGTGGTAGTCCTGCATCGCCGCGGCAAAGATCTCGGAAGCGGAGGCGCTGGTGCGATCGACCAGCACGGCGAGCGGCCCGCCGTAGGCGACGCCGGCATCGGTGTCGTCGAGGTGCTCGATGCTGCCGTCCGTGTTGCGCAGCTGCACGACCGGGCCCTGGTCGATGAACAATCCACTGAGCGCAATCGCTTCCGGGAGGAAGCCGCCGCCGTCGCCGCGCAGGTCGAGCAGCAGCGCGTCGATCGGGCCCTTGGCCTGCAACTCGCCGATCGCGCGCCGCACGTCGCGCGACGTGGTTCGGTAGTTCGGATCGCCCGCGTTGCGCGCGTCGTTGTCTTCGTAGAAGCCCGGCACGGTGATGATGCCCACGTGCAGCGTGCGATCGCCCACCGTGATCGCGCGCGCTTCCTGCTTGACCGCCTGGTTTTCCAGCGTGATCTTGCCGCGCGTCAGCGCAATCGTCTTCAGCTCGCTGCCCGGCGCCGCGCCGGCCGGCAGCACCTGCAAGCGCACGACCGTGCCGCCCTTGCCGCGAATGAGTTGCACGACATCGTCGAGGCGCCAGCCGACCACGTCGGTGAACGCTCCATCGTGGCCCTGGCCGACCGACATGATTCGATCGTTCGGCTTGATCGTGTTGGCGGCTGCGGCCGGCCCGCCCGGAAGCAGCGAGCCGATCGTCACGTAGTCGTCGACGAGCTGGAGCGAGGCGCCGATGCCCTCGTAGCTCAGGCTCATCTGGATGCGGAATTCCTCGGCGCTGCGCGGCGCGAGGTAGTTGGTGTGCGGGTCGTAGACGGCCGCGTAGGAATTCATCAATGACTCGAACACGTCATCGGCGCTCACCTGGCCGACGCGCGCGAGCACGCGCTCGTAGCGCTTGCGCAGGATGTCGGCCGTCTCCGGCCAGGTCTTGCCGGTCAGCATCAACGACAGCGCATCGCTCTTGACGCGCTGGCGCCACAATTCATTGAGCTCGGCCGAGTCGCGCGGCCACGGCGCCTTGTCGCGATCGAAGGTGTAGCGCTCGTTCAGCGTCCAGTCCGGCTCGGTCGCGAGCAGGCTCAACGCGTACTGGATGCGCTCGCGGTTGCGCTGCTGGAGTTTCGCGAACATCAGGTAGGCCGGCTCCAGCGAGCCGGTGTGGATCATGTCGTCGAAGCTGGAACGCCACTTCGCCATCTCGGCGACGTCGGAGGCCATGAAGTAGCTGTGTTGCCCGTCCAGGCCGTTCAGGTACCGGTCGAAGACCTGCGCCGAGAATTCCTTGTCGATGGGCCGGCGGCTGTAGTGGTAGTGTTCGAGGTTGCTGGCCACCTGCTGGGCGATTTCCTGCTGCCGCGCCGTCGGGCGGATCGCGCCTTCGGGCAGGTGTACGCTCGCGACCGAACCGGTCGAGGCGGTGGCCGCGAGCAACAGCAGGCAGGCGCCGCCCAGCGCCGTGAATGCCAGGAACTTGCGTAGGCGGCTGTCAGCAGATGGCATGCGGGCGGCGACTCCTTGGGCATCGTATTGGCGGGAGTTTGACAGCTTTGGCGGCAGCAGGGCAGTCGTCGATTCCAGAAACTGTGGATTCAGGCTAACTAAATCAAGAGTCCCGCATCGTGAAGCCTTTGACCGTCCTGTTGGGAATCGTTCTGGGATCAGCCGCCGCGCTGGCGGTTTCGCTGACGATGACGGGCATCGTGTTCCTGCTGCTGCCCGAATATGCGGCGAGACTGGCGCCCGAGAAGCTGCCGCTGCTCACGGCGCTGGCGTGGTCGTGGTCGCTGACGCTCGTGGCGGCGGCCAGCTTCGTCGGCGAATTGAGGGGCCTTGCGTGGCGGAGGGCCGCGCAGGCAGTCGTGCTCTTGTTGCTGGCAGCACTCGCGTGGCGCTACTGGCCGCGCTGAGGCGAACGGCTAGCGGCGGCGCTTGCCCCACACGGAGCCCGGATTGCGTCCGCGGCGGCTGTCATACGGATCGCAGCCGGCGACGTCCTCGGCCAGCGCCAGCTGGGTGGACAGCAACGACCTGTGGATGCGCTTGAAGGTTTCTCCGCGCACGCTCGGCAGGTCGTTGCCTGTCGCCGCTGCCCTATCGTTCCCTGGCGGAATATTGTTTTGTCGTAGATCCATGCTGCCACGGACAATGCCCGTTTTGCCGTGGCCGCAGAAGGCGCGTACAGGGGCCTTCCGGGACCAAATCGTGACGCAGTCTACAAATCCGCTCGCCGCTCAGCGGCGCAGCAAATATCGCGCTCCGCGCAGCATCCACAGCGCCGCATACGGGCCGAGCGCCACCAGCCAGAACGCCAGCGAGAGGTGGCCCAGCGCCACGACATAATCGCGCCAGAGGGCAAACAGCCCGCCATTCGCGTAGGGGCCCAGCCGCGCAGAGCCGACCGCATAGATCAGGATCGGCATCACGATGACGCCCAGGACCAGGCAGATGGCGAAGCCGACGAGCTCGTGCCCGGCGCCGCTCGATCGCCGATAGCGTCGCCAGTGTTTCAGCAGTGATTCCATCCGGCCATAATACCGCCCATGGACAGGCTTCGAGTAGCGGTCATCGGCGTGGGTTACCTCGGGCGCTTCCACGCGCAGAAGTACGCCGCGATCGCCGGCTGCGAACTCGTTGCGGTGGTGGATGAGCGTGCGGATGCCGGTGGTGCCGTCGCAGCCGAGTTGGGCACGCGTGCGGTCACCGACTATCGTGAACTGCTGGGCAAGGTGGACGCCGTCAGCATCGTCACGCCCACGGCCTCGCACTTCGGCATCGCTCGCGCCTTCCTGGAATCCGGCGCGCACGTGCTGGTCGAAAAGCCGATCACCGAAACCGTCGAGCAGGCGCGATCACTGGTGGCGGCGGCGCGCCAGGCCGGCCGCGTGCTGCAGGTCGGGCACCTCGAGCGATTCAATCCGGCCATTCTCGCGGCGGAGCCGCACCTGGGCACGCCGCGTTTCATCGACTGCCAGCGCCTGGCGCCGTTTCGCGAGCGGGGCACCGACGTGAACGTCGTGCTCGACCTGATGATCCACGACCTGGACATCGTGCAGAGCATCGTCGGCAGCGAAATCGAACACATCGACGCGGTGGGCACGCCGGTATTCTCCGCCGAGATCGACATCGCCAATGCGCGCATCCGCTTCGCGAATGGCTGCGTGGCCAATGCGACGGCCAGCCGCGTCAGCCTGAAGACCGAGCGGCGCCTGCGTATTTTCCAGGACGACGCCTATCTGTCGCTCGACCTGCAGCAGAAGATCCTCACGGTGATCCGCAAGCAGCCGGTCGCCGCGGGCGATGCGAAGCTGCCCGTCAGCATCGACGAGCAATCGTTCGAGCCCGGCGATGCGCTGCGCAGCGAAATCGAAGCGTTCCTGGCGAGCTGCCGCGGCGAGCGCGCGGTGGCTGTCAGCGGTGAAGACGGCGCGCGTGCGCTGCAGACCGCTGTTGCGATCGCCGCCGCCGTCAACAGGGCCGCGGCGCGCTCGGGTTGAATGCAGTGCATCATCGCAACTATTTGCGGCACCAACAGTAACGAACCTATACTTTTGCGATGGCCGCCTGCGCGCGGCGCGCGCGGGGTGTAATGATGGCGGCAGCGGCAGCGCTCGAGCGTTCAAGAACGACTCCAACCCGGGTGCGCAGCACGACGCGCCGGCCACAGAAACCGTCGACTGAAAGGGCGCGCGATGCGCGCGTCAACCTCGGTTGCCTGCCGCGGCTGCTCGGATTCAACCTGCGGCGCGCGCACCTGTGCTCCTGGCGCCAATACGTGGCCGTCGTCGGCGAGAACAACATCCGGCCCGGATTATTCAGCCTGCTGGTGCTGGTCGGTTGCAATCCCGGCATTGCCCAGATCGAGCTTGGCACGCACCTCGGCATCGACAAAGCCAGCATCGTCGCCTTGCTCGACAAGCTCGAGAAGGATGGCATGCTCGATCGCCGCCGCTCGACGCGCGACCGTCGTCGCCAGGGCATCTACCTGACGGAGCGGGGCGCGGCCGCGCGCGAATCGCTGATTTCGCAGGTTTCGAAACTCGAGCGGCAGATGGCCAGCCGCTTCACGCGTCCTGAATTCGAACAGCTCATCGGTTTCCTGCAGCGATTCTATTCATAAGCTGCGCCAGCTCGGCCGACAGCGGCTTGAGGAACCAGCTGGCCTCGGGCATCGCACCCACCGTCGCGCCGCGTTCACGCAGCGCCTCGGCCACCACCGGCCCGACTGCGGCGACCTGGGTCGCGCCGAGCGCCGCCAGCACGTCGGCCGGCTCGGCGACCGCAAACAACCGCGCCACCTGCGCCTTGCTCGTGAAGGCGATCGCGTCGACGCCGCCGCTGCGCAGTTGCGCCAGCAGGGCATGCACGGCCGCATCGTCGGCCGCATCCGCATACACGTAGGGCGCAACGCAGCGGGGCTCGGCGCCGGCGGCGCGCAGCATGTCCTGCAGCGGCAGGTTCGGCTCGGTCCCGTACAGTTGCACGCCGACGCGATGACCGCGC
>Ga0209023_10000595_pt1 | contig 53947 bp, 58 predicted proteins | sample LakOneMetagenome_FD_187468 | JGI IMG/M metagenome (GOLD analysis project Ga0209023, IMG submission 187468) | Freshwater and sediment microbial communities from Lake Erie, Canada (SPAdes) (version 2) | ecosystem: Environmental > Aquatic > Freshwater > Lentic | place: Lake Erie, Canada... | reverse complement strand
GTTCCAGGTTGCGGCGGGTGGCGGCGTCCAGGCCGATGAATTCGTTTTCGGACTCCACCGTGAGGCTGTTCACGTGCTGCAGGCCGCGGCCCTGGGTCGCGTGGGCGTAGCGCAGCAGCGCGCCAGCCGCGCCGAACGCCGCGCCCAGGCCATCGGCGCCGAAGCCGGTCAGGGTCGACACGGCCAGCTGGTCGACCAGCGCCTTGTGGCCCTTGACCACGTCGAAGTGCCACTCGGGCACGCGCTGGGTGTGGGCGACCGGGCTGTCCTCGAACAAATCGCCGTCGTCGGCGCGCAGGATCTCGGCCGGCGCGATGCGTTCCAGTTCCTGGGCCAGGCGGATTTCGTTGGCGCGCGCGTCGCCCGTGAATTCCATCAGGCGCAGCGCGCCGCTGGCCAGCGACATCCAGGCCAGGCCGGTAGTGACCTGCTTGCGGTTCGTGACCGAATACAGGGCCAGCAGCGGGCGCTCGGCCTTTTCGGGCAGCAGGTCGGAGTCGGTGAGGGTGCCGGGGGTGACCACGCGCACGACCTTGCGCTCGACTGGGCCTTTGGAAAGCGCCGGGTCGCCGATCTGCTCGCAGATGGCGCAGGATTCGCCCAGCTTGACCAGCTTGGCCAGGTAGGGATCGAGCGAGTGGAAGGGCACGCCCGCCATCTTGATCGGATTGCCGCCCATCGAGCCGCGCGCGGTTAGCGTGATGCCGAGGATGCGCGCGGCCTTTTCCGCGTCCTCGAAGAAGAGTTCGTAGAAGTCGCCCATGCGGTAGAAGACCAGCATGGTGGGGTAGTCGTTCTTGATGCGCAGGTACTGCTGCATCATTGGGGTAATCTTGTTTTTGCCGGTGTCGGTAAGTCGTTGATCTAGCGGCATATCTTTGGGTAAGTCCATGATCTTAATGATGATTCGGCGGAGTGTGCGATTTCTCGCTTTAGTCACGACACATCACTACACCTCTCAACACTCCACAATTTGGCGTAGGATTTAGCGGTAACTCAGCAGCGCCTTACGCTACAATTGACGCCTCGCGAAGCTGCTGCAGGAAAAGCTACGCTGTGATTACGCCGAGAGGGAAAATGCAATTCGATGCGAAGGCTGCCAAGCTCCTCGAGCCTGGCCAACACTTTACCATTTCCGACTGCCCGGGGCTGCGATTGGAGGCGTCGGCGTCGACGCGATCGTGGGTCTACCGGTTCAAGAGTCCTATCGACGACCGAATGCGGCAGGTGAAGATCGGCACCTGGCCGAAGATGTCCCTGGTGGCTGCGATGGTCGAGTGGGAGAAGCTGCGCGAGATCCGCGCCGCTGGACGTGATCCAGCCGAGGAGCGGCGAGCGGCCCGTAAGGGTGAGCGTGAAGCTGAGGAAGCCGTGCGTGCTGCTGCAAGTCGGCGTCTCACGGTGCGCAAGCTCTGCGATCTTTACCTGGAAGGCCAGGTCGCGCGGAACCGGAAACCGAAGAGTGCTGCCGAGACACGGCGAACCTTCGAGAAGATGCTTGGTGACTTCGGCGACCTCGATCCGGCCGCGGTCACGCGCGCTCAGGCGTTCGATCTTATCGAGACCTACATCGACACGCCTGTTCAAGCGGCTAAGCTCCGTGCGGAGCTGGGGGCGGCGTGGGATTATGGCCTCGATGCCGGCCGGTTGGACTCCAACGTCCCGAACTGGTGGCGCCTGATCATGCGTGGCAAGCTGCGCAGCAAAGGTCGAGTGCGCGAAGGCGAGTCGATCGGGCCGGCCAAACGCGTGCTCAGCGCCGAAGAGGTTGGTACGCTGATCCGATGGCTGCCGAACTTCTCCCGCCTGGTCGACGACGTTGTGACTCTATATATGTGGACCTGCACACGGGGTAGCGAAATCCTCAGCATGGAGGCCGGTGAGATAACCCAGGAAAGCGATGGCCTATGGTGGACGGTTCCCAAGGAAAAGACGAAGAACAGCTGGCGCGATCACGCCGGCGATCTTCGTGTGCCGCTGGTAGGTCGCGCGGAAGCGATCGTGCGCAGGCGCTTGGACGTCGTGAAGTCTGGCTTCCTGTTTCCTTCCAGCGGGAAGAGTGGGCATGTCGAGCAGAAGACCGTGAGCGCGATGGTTTGGATGCACCAGCCCTATTCGAAAACCAGGCCCGAGTATCAGCGCGCCCGGCTCCCAGTGTCCCACTGGTCGGTTCATGATCTGCGGAGGACTGGGCGCACCCAGCTGGCAATGCTGGGCTGTTCCGAGGACGTGGCCGAGGCAGTGCTCGGGCACATGGCGAAAGGAATCGTTGGTGTGTACAACCTGCATCGATATGATGCGGAGCGGCGCCGGTGGCTGGCTACGCTCAGTGACCACTATGAAGCACTGGCACGGGCGTCGATCGTGGCGCCCTCAGTGCGCGCGGCGTGAGGTGTTCTCGGGTGGCAGCAGCCCCGATACGGGGCGTGCCTCTGCCCACTCTTCTAGTTCACGGACCAGCCAGGCAACGCGGCGGCCGGACAGCTGCCGCGGCTTCGGGAAGTCGCCATCGCGCACCAGGCGCTGGACGGTTGTCGGCGCCAGTGCAACCGCTTCGGCTGCCGCGTCGAGTTCGAGATAAAGAGGCTTCACAGTATTCGCACTAATTCGTTGTTAGTTGTTTCGGTTTCGGCTTGTGCTTCCCTGAGCGCTTCCGCAGTAGCCTGTCTCGGACGATGCGGTCGAGAGCATCGCCGAGCGTCATGCCGTCCTTGAACTTAATGAACTTGACCCGGGCTTCCTGCACGGCCTGTGAGACCACGACTTGCGGGAGCAGTGTCTTGCCTTCCGCTTCGAGCTTCGCCAGGCGCCGCTTCTGCCGCTCGGCTGCGGTCAGGGCTTTTCCGGATGCCGGCCGCCCCCGCTTCACTGGCGCTTTCGGCTGGCTGACTTCTTCTGCGATTGAATCCATAAGCGTTTCTTACCTTACGAATTGTCGTGAACATTCACGGAAATTCCTTGCCCCTCTTGTGAGGCGATGGCACCCTGCGCGCCTGGAGTCCTGCGCACGCACTGGTTGCACATCGTGTTCGCGCCGGTGAACTGCATGTGCGAGCGGCGTTTTCGACAGGGGCCTGTGCAGTTGCGCATGGGGGAATAAGCACCCACGGAACTTTCACGCTGGATGCCCAGATGTCGGCCCACGGTCGCGCCAGGGTTGAGGCAGGCGGCGGACAAGCGCCGCTGGTCCCAGCTGCTGATACGTCGACTCATTTTCTTCCTTCCGTATTCTTCGGTGTGCACCACTGGCTATTGCTTGGTCCCCAAGAGTGGCCGCAACGGGCGCACTCGGCAGGGCACTGCATGGGCTTCGGCGGGTACAGGTGTAAGTAAATCGGCGGGCCGACCCAGAAGGCCAGCACCGCGAGCAGCCACAATGTGAAGCCGAGGCGGGTCATGCTGCTCTCGCAAGAATCTCGCGCTCGTGCGCAAAGTTTGCGCGGATAAGCGCCTCCGACAGCGGCGGGCATACGCTGTTGCCGCACATGCGTACTTGCGCCGACTTAGTGAGCCGGATGCGCGGTAGCGACAGTGGGTCGACGTCCACCTGCTCGCCGCCGACGAACAGCAGCGCCGGGTCCGGAATCTCGTCGATGATGTAGTCGGCCGGGAAGCCCTGGGCGCGGTACAGTTCGTGCGGCGCCAACATTCGCAGGCCGATGTCGACGATCTGGTAGTCCACGCCCTGGATCGTGACCAGGCCGTAACGATCCTTCGTCGTCACGGTGTGCAGCGGCTCGTTGAGTCGCGGGTCCTGGTCAGTGCCGTAGTACTTCAGCAGGAAGGCTCGCACCTCGGCGTGATGCTGGCCGCCGGCGCTGATCGTGTGCAGCGGTTCGTCGGCGCCGGCAGCGGTGCTGGTGCCGCGCAGCTTCACCAGGTGGCTCGACACCAGACCCAGCGCGTGCGGTGCGCCGGCGGGGTTCTCTTTAGGCCCCGCCGTGATCGTCGGCACAGGCTCGGTCAGGTCGCTGCCGGTCGAGCCGGTGCGGAACTTCGTCAGGTGGGCCGTGACCAGGCTGTGGTGGTCCGTGCTGGTCACGGTGCCGATCGGCTGCTCCAGTTCGGAACCGACGACGCCGGTGTAGTGCTTGGCGAGGAAGGCAGTCGCCACCGCGGTGTCAGCCTTCGCCGTGATCGTGGCTGTCGGCTCGTCGGCGCCGCGCGGGCGGCTGTCGCCGGCGCGCCCACCCACGCCGACCAGGGCGGCCGAGACCATGCTGAAGTGGCCGCCCTTGACCTGAGCGCAGATCGTACGCAGCGGCTCGTCCGCCGGCATGACGCGCTGATTGCTGGCGTTCGCGTGCTCGTTGAGGAATGCGGTGACCAGAGCGGCCTTGGTGGAGCCGACAACCGTGCCGAGGGGCCGATCAATATCGAGAGCGCGTGGCTCCTGAGGGGCGCGCACTACCGAGATACGCTCTTCTTCGCCGCACTGCGGGCACTCGGCCGGCGCAAGCCCACCGGCGCCGGTGGCATGCTTGTCCTCGAAGTCGAGCGCACATGCTTGGCAGTGATACACGCCTGGACGTTCGCCATATCCGACTTGCACCATCGTGGCAGTGGCCAGCGCCTTCTCGCCGCGCTGGGCGCCGGTGATCGTGCGGAACGGCTCGTGCACCGACTCGCTGCGGTCGCTGCCCTGGTGCGTGACCGGGACGATGCTCGGCACGACCACGGCGCGGTGGTTCTCGGTCGTCAGGGTGCCGAACGGCTGGTTGGACGTCACCGGCTTGCCGGCGTAGATCGGGCCGCCCTGGCCGACGATGAACGGATCCGCCGCGTCGACCACGTAGCGCATGATGCCCTTCGCGATGCGGCGCAGCGTGGCATCGGCCAGCGGACGCTTGCGGCCGAAGATGCTCGGGCACGGCAGTGACCAGTCGATGCATTCCGCCGCGGTGCGGTGCGGCTGTAGCTTGCCGGCCAGGACGCCCGGCGAGTTCGGCGCGCCGTGGGTGGCCACCGGCCAGCGGATTGGCAGGCCGTCGCGGCGCGCCACCAGGAAGAAGCGCTTGCGGATCGTCGGCGTCGCATGGTCGCTGGCGCGCAGCTCGCGGTGCTCGACCTTGTAGCCGTGCTGCTCCAGCTGGCGGACGAAGCTGCGGAAGGTGACACCGCGCTTCGCCGGGTCCGGACGCCAGGTGCCGTCGTCCAACTGCTTCAGCGGCCCCCAGGTCTGGAACTCCTCGACGTTCTCAAGCATGATCACGCGCGGCTTGCATTTCGCCGCCCAGCGCATGGTCACCCAGGCCAGGCCGCGAATCTTCTTCTCGACTGGCTTGCCGCCCTTTGCCTTGCTGAAGTGTTTGCAGTCCGGCGACAGCCACACCAGGCCCACCGGCTGGTTGCCGGTCACCTCGATCGGGTCGACGTCCCACACGCTCTCGCACAGGTGCTTCGTGTGCGGGTGGTTGATCGCGTGCATTGCTAGTGCCTCGGGGTCATGGTTGATCGCGATATCGACCGGGCGGCCGAATGCGGCCTCTAGGCCGGTGCTGGTCCCGCCGCCGCCGGCGAAGTTGTCGATGATCAGCTCGTTACCCAGGTCGAGCGCCATGGTCATCAGGTCGCGTTTCATCAGGCGGCATCCTTCATCTCGGTGGGTGACTGAATTGGGTCAGCGGCAATCCGGAAGACAGCCCGGCGCCGCAGCAGCGCCCGCGCCTTCGCGGCCAGCATGTCGCCATTCACCAAGCAGTTCGCGAACGACGACACCTCGGCCATGAATGCGCGCCAGCCTGCCGGCTCCAGCGGGATCAGTTCTTGATCGGCGACTTCGTCGAGCGCCACCAGCTGCTCGCAGATGTGCGTCAGCAGGGCGGTGCGGTACTGGCCCAGCGACTGGTAGGCAGCGGCACGGCCATCGTCGGCGATCAGGTCGCGCAGGCTGTGCAGGTAGGAAGCGGTGAGGGTAGTGGTGCTCACGGTGGTCCTTTCAGGCGCCGACACTGGCGCAGTAGACTTCGACTTCGCACTGGGCCTGGCGCAGGTGATTGACGGCCACGGCCGGCAGGCGCCTGTCCATGTTGGCGATTGCGGTGCGGATGTGCTCGGCTTCGATGTCCGTGATGCGGATGCGGCCCTCTTCCTCAAAGCGGTCGCAGATGTCGGACAGCGCATCGTTGCCCAGGTCGAGCTCGTCGCCGGCCAGGCCGGCACGGCCCAAGGTCGCGAAGAGCTTAGACAGCTGGTTGTAGGTATCCGGCGTCGGGTGCGTGATCAGTGCTTCGCCTGCCATGCGCAGCTGGAGCGCCAAACGCTGGTAGGTCTCGGTCGTCATGGGGATGCGCGCGCCCTGTTGGAATGCTCGTTTGTGCATGGCAGGATCTTTCTTTTATGGTTTACCGAGGAGGACGGTGAAGCCGTTCTCGCGCGCCGAGTCGATGTAGGCCTGGAAGGCGTCTTCGATGACGGTTTCAGGGCGGTCGAGCTCGTACCAGAACTTGACCTTGCCTCCGCCCAGGCGGTACTTCAGGCGCGCACGCACCTTGTAGCCTTCGCCGTTCTTGAAGAGGCGGGCGCCGATGGCGAACTCGCGCGGGATCTCGATAGTGCCGGCGGCAGCGCGCGCATCGATGGTCTCGCTGTAGGCGAACTGGACCTGGCCATTGTCCAGGCGGCGTTGGCTGCTGAAGTTGACTTCGGTCTTGGCCTGCAGTGTCAGTGCAACCTGCAGCAGCATTTCGCCGGACGGCTCGACGACGTCGGCGATGTTGTCTTCGAGGAAAATGGCGAATGCTTCCTGTTCCATCGGCTGCTTGTTGTTGCGCATCCAGGTGTTGAACTCGCGGCTCAGCTCGGCCTGGAAGACGGCGCGGTGGTCACGCCAGCCGGCTTCTTCATCGCCGTGCACGTGGTCGTTCAGCACGGCGGTCAAGGTGCGCGCATCGGGATCGGCGTAAATGTAGACGTGGCCCGACTCGCCCTGGTCGGCGACGAACACGTTGAAGCTGCCGATCTCGCTCAGGTGCACGGTGCCGGTCTTGCGGCGGGGCGCGTCGCCAGCCTTTTCGATGGCGGCCGTCAGGTCGACGATCTTGTAGCCTTCGGGCACCATCACCTGGTAGGTATTCCCGATTTCATGGACGGCCGAAGCCGATTGTGCCAAAGCGGCCACGCATTCGATGGCCTTGGCCAGGCCGTTATTGTTGTCGTTCACTTCGATGCTTCCTTCAGGGTGATAGGTTGGGATGGGGTGGCGTCGCGCAGTTCCAGGTTGCCCTGGCGTGGATGGTTGCGGGACAGGTCGTGGTCTTCGGTAAGCCAGAAGAAGTCCTCGCCGCGTTCGGGGTTCGGCAGCTTGAGGGTGACGCTTTCGCCGATGACGATCTTGTCGACGTCGGCGCCGCGGCCGGCTGGCTTCACCTTCAGCTTCAAGGTCAGCTCGCCGCCCTTGCCGGTTTCCTTTACCTTCTCGAGGAGGAGGGCCATCTGGTCGCTGAGCTCCGCGTGGGTGCGGCCGTCGCACAGCTCCTGCAGGAAGACTGCGAATGCTTTCTTAGCCATTGCGTCCTCGCTTAGTACGAGGCTGGTTGGGCGACAGCGCGGACTGCGAACATCACGCCGGTGCGGAAGCTGCTCTCGGCGTAACGCAGCCAGTAGTGCGGGCTGTCAGCTTCGTGCGCGATGCCGTCCTCAACGGCCGGCGCCGGGCCGATGGTCGATTCGATCTTCTTCACCAGGGCGCGCAGCTCTTCACCCTTGGCTTTGATCTCGTTCATCAAGTCGATCTCGGCCTGGGAGAGGTCGCGATAGCCCTTGATTTTCTTGTGCTGATTGTCCATTCCTATTCCTATTAGTCTTGGTCGTTGGCTTGCAGCTTCTTCACGTCTACGCACGCTCGGCGCTGCATGTGCCGGCGGGCGACCACCTCGAGGATGATCTTGAGGCTGGGGTTCTTGAGCATCTCGTCCAGCGGCCAGCTGCTGCGCACTTTGGTGTGTGCGATCTCCAGCGCGGCGCGATCTGGCGAGATGCGGTGCATGTCAGGGCATCCGGTTGCGGTAGGCCCGGGCCAGCGCCTCCAGGCGCGGCATGCCGATGAAGCGGTAGTAGCGGTAGAGGGAGCGGAAGCCCATGTCACGCACCTCGCACGCGTGGGTCGCTTTCCTTGAATGCGGCCCATGCGTCTGCCGGCGAAGCCGACTGAGACACGTCGAGCCAGTGCCGGCGGCTCCCTTCGGTGAGGCTGTTCCACCAGTCGATGCCGAAGCATTCGTCGGCGGTAGCTTTTCGGTCAAACAGAGCGGCGGCATCGGGTTGATGGGATGGCGTGACCTTCGTCTCCATCAAGTTCCACAGCACCGCATCCAGCTCGCGCTCGCCCAGGCCTTCCATCGTTCCGGACAGCTTCGCGATAAAGCTGTGCAGGCGGCGGTCCGAGTCGTGCGGCTCGGCGCGGGTCGCTTGGAGGGCGCAGTCGAGGATCGCCTTGCGCAGCGTAGCGACAGTAGGCTGTTGCGGACCCGGCACGCGTACACGTCGGAGCACGCCGTCGATCTTCTTAATGACGATGCGGGAGGGAGCGGCGTCAGAAACATCCTGACCTGCGACGGTCAGCGTGGTGCGGGCCGGGCGCGGCGGCAGGGCGCGCATCTCCTGCGGCTGGCGGAGGCGGATCTGGCCGTCCATTAGCGGCCCTCCTGATTGTCAGCAGCGCCGTGGCACAATGACTGCTCATCAACTTTTTCAGGACCGCCCTCATGAACAGCATCCCGCTTGCTCTCGACCTGCTCGAGCGACAGATTCGTCTCGCTACCGAAGCGAGCAACGATTTCGAGAAGGCCGCGGTGTTCGCCGCGACCAGCGTGCTCTTCCAGGACCTGAATAACGAGCTGGGCGGTACTAGCGACGATATCGGCGACCAGCTGGAGCTGATTCGTTGGTACACCTGCGCTCTGGTCGGGTATGACGTTGACAACGGGCAGGACAAGACGGCGCTCCATGTGGGTGCCCTCGGGGCACTTCAACTCTTGCGAGGCCTGCTCCAGCCAAAGTGAGGCGTGCGCATAGGTGGCGGTTGTACGCGCATCGCCCTTGTGGCGCGGGAAGAACAGCGTGTTCGGGGCTTGCATGTCTAGGAGTTGCTTGAAGGCGCGAGCAGCTGAGACCGCAGCGCTCAGTTGGCTCTTTGGCGTATTCGAATCCATCAGCGGCTCCCCGCGATCACGGTGATGCCGCAAGGCTGATCGCCGACGCGCGCAGCTGCGCGGTCCCAGGCCTCAGCAGCGGACTGCGACTGATCGTCGATGTATTCGGTAGGGCGCCCGCCTGTGCGGACGGTGACGTGGAAGGTGCGCATGTGCTCTCCATCAGGGTTGATGGAGCAATTATGGGGAAACCGGTATTTTGAGTCAACCGGTTTTCCCATATTTTTGCGCACAACAAAGCCCTGTCGAGCAGGGCTATAGGATTTTCTATCTTACCGCGTTGCGTACATACGCCATGTTGTGTAGAGGCTGCTTGGCGCAGTAGCGGTTCCAAGGCTTGGGATCAGTGCTGAGCTTGCCTCTGCTGTAGCTGGCCTGTTCAACATTCATACCGCCGAACCCGTTTCGCGCACGATACTCAACGCACACTATGCTGCCGTCGTCATTGGCGAGAATTGCGCTCCACTTGAGTGAATCTGGGTCTCGTAGCGAGTTTTTGATCGTTTGAGCAACCAAAACGGTTTTTCTGAACCGCTTCTCTTTTGCTGCATCGGCAGCAAGCTGCTCTGCTGACTTCGGCCGTTCTGGTTGTCTAGGCGCCGGCGATGGTGACTTTGAAGAAAATGCGGAGATCAGGATGCCGGCGCCGAGCAATATGAGAAGAATTTTCCGCATGTAAAAGGCTAAAGTCGGCCGGTCACTAGGCGGCCAGGTTGGTAGACAACGCGTCCGACAATATTGCATTGTCCGCTGCGCACGTTGATCGGGCCGAAGTCGGGGTTCAGCGAATGCAAGTACCACTGGCCACCTCGATTCAGCAGCTGCTTTATGCAGGCTTCACCGTTGAAGTTGACAGCATAAATCTCGCGGCTTATTGCCTGCTTATCTGCGGTATTGATTACCACCCAGTCGTCCTCGAACATCATCGGTTCCATACTGCAGCCGCGTACACGAGTCGCCAGGAGCTGATGCGGGACGAATCTATTCTGCTCGATAAGTGCCAGCGGCATATGCAAGATGCCGCCGTCTTCCTGCTCGGGCTCCGTTTCAAAGCCAGAGATACCGGCATGCAGCTTCAATTTTACTTTCCGAATAGGCACAGACGCTGGCTCATCCCCAACATGAATTGATCTCGAATCTTCTAGGAATGGGTTGTCATCCGCTACGGTAGGCACCTGGATAAGGCTGGGCACCATGTTCCCTTTTCCGGTTTCTAGCCAAAGTGGACTGACACCCATAGCCGCTGCAAGGGAGGCAACAAACGTTGTCCCTTGCGATTTGCCTACTTCAAGGTCAGAAATCGTACTCTGCTTCAGCCCGCTTTTCCTAGCGAGCTCGATCTGAGTCATCTGCGCTGCCTTGCGGGCTTGTTTAACTCTCAATCCTATCGACATTCCGATATTATCCGGTAGTCTTGAACCGGAAAACCGGTTGACATCTTTTACCGGAGTTCCCATAATTGGGTCCATGGATATCTCTTTCACGATTTCGGAACTTAGGAAGGCAGGCCTCACCCAAGGACAGATTGGGGAGGAGGTCGGGCTCAAGCAAACGTCTATCAGTGACATGGAAGCTGGTAAGTCCGGCGTCAAGAGGCCGAGCTACCGCGTCGTCGACGGCTTGAAGCGGCTTGCTGAGGAGTACAAAGTTCAAACGGAACGGGTTGCCGAACAGGCCCCGCCAGCCGAACAACACACTCCACGGCGACGCTCGACTGACTTTCCGACGGTAGACACGGTATCCAATGACTGAGCGTGTACCGCCAGGCTTCATCGAGACCTACATCCCGCCAGCACCTCGCTCGACAGGACGTCTAGCCACTTTCGCAGCCTGGCTTGGAATTCGTCGTCCATTTGGCCCTCTGCCATGTGCGTATTGCAGTGGTCGTAGGCCGCAACCAGGGCCTGCTGAACCGATGCTGCCGGCGCTGGAATCAATGGCAGCAAAACCCGGCACATTTCAAGCAAGGCAGTGTGCTGAGCAGCAAGCGCTCGGTGAACGGTTTCAAGCTGGTCAAGGCGATCAGTCATTTATGCAGTCCAGAGAGGGAAGTAAGTTGATGAGCAAAGCAATTAGAGGCTGGTCCCCTGATGAGGTATTTGCGGAATACGTTCAAGATCTTCGTCAGTTGGAAGCAGCACGTGTTTTGCCCGCTCGAACCCCGTCAAAACGCCGTCGGGTACGTTGCTGTTTAGCCCAAATGCTTCCCAGCGCGTTAGTTCGGCGCTTACGACGTCGAGGGCGCGGTCTCGGTTTGGGTGAGTAAGTAGCAAGGCCCGGATCGCTGCGCCAAGTGCGATCACTTGGCCATTGGATTCGGTGAGTTTCTGGGCCAGGGCATTCAGCTGTGCCGTAGTTGCAAAGTTTTCCATGAGGTTGCTCTTCCGTGAATGTTGAAGTTGTGGAACTGACACTGTAGCGCATCGGCAACCTCACCCTGAATTTCAGTAACGCAAGTTTATTCCCATAAGTTGTTTTTTGAACCATTTTTTGAAGGGCATTTCACATGAACCTCCTCGACGCTTTTTACCAGACTGTGCATGGCGCAGTTGGCGGTTGCGAGGCCTTGGCTGTTCGCTTGGGAATGTCCGCCCAGGTCCTGCGCAACAAAGCGAACGTGCACAGCACGACCAACAAACCTACGTTCGAGGAAGCGGACCGTATCTGCGGCATTACTGGCGACCACCGCATGGTGCATGCCTTTGCGCAAAACCACGGCTACGTCTGTGTGCGTATCGAGGACGGCGCCGAGGCGAGCGACATGGCACTGCTGGAGATGGTAGCCAAGGTCTGGCAGACGAACGGGGAGGTGGGCGCTGAGATCAACGAGGCGCTCGCCGACGGAAAGATCGATCGCTCCGAAGTGATCCGCGTACGCGAAGCGGTGAAACGCGCAGAACGCGCCTTGGAGGGGATCGTCGCCCGTTTCGAAGGGATGGCAGACAACTAATGTCGGTGCGAAGCATCCACATCCAGCAACCGCCGAGCCAGAGCAGCATGCCAAATAACGCCCCGCTAAAGACTATTCCAAACAAAATCGAGCGTCCACACGATACGACCAGGAAACCGCTTGATCGTCGTCATCGTGACCGCGCACCCATCAATACCGAGCTGGAGCGCCTTCGCGCCTTGGCCCACTACCAGGGCCTGCTGCTTGAACTCCTGAACGAAAAGGCCGGCAATGGCAACGCTTGAACAAGTCATCGACCAGATGACCGGCTCGGGCCTGCCATCGCTGCCTACCGGCCATCCTCTCCTTGACGGGAAGATCCACCGCTTCGGTCGTGGCAAGAAAGCCTGGTACGTACTGCGCGAGCTCCGGCTCAATAGCGGGCGCCAGGTCGTCACCGGCGCGTATGGCATCTGGCAAGGCCAGGACCAGAACTCGGTACCGGTGACGATCGATTGGGAAGGCGTTACACCGGCCGAGCGCGCCGAGGCGGAGCGTAAGCAGGCAGAGCAGCAGCGCCTCTCGGACGAACGAAAAGCCCGTGCTGCCGAGCTGGCCGCAAGCCGCGCGCGCATCGACTGGCGCTCCGCCGCCGAGGCCGCGCACGGCTACCTCGAACGCAAGCGCGTTGGCACCGAGGGCACGCGCGTTATGGCCAGCGGCCAGCTGCTGGTGCCAGCACGGAAATACACCCGCGCTGGCGCCACGCTGGCAGCATTGCAAAGAATCGAGCCCGACGGATCGAAGCGCTTTAGCATGGGTGCCGATATGGTCGGTGCCTGCTGCCTGCTCGGTACCGCCAACGATCTCACGCCCCTCATCCAAATTGGCGAGGGCTATGCCACGTGCGAAACCGTGCGCATGGCCACCGAGTTCGACACGCCAACGATGGTCGCCTTCAATGCCGGCAACCTGCTGGCGGTAGCGCAGCAGCTGCGCAGCGATTTCCCCGCCGCGCATCTGCTGTTCCTGGCCGACGACGACATGCGTCTCGTGCCGCGCCTGGCCGAGGCGTTGCTGGCCGACTTCGACGCCGAGTGGGTGCCAGTCATCAACGGTGCCGACCACGAGATCGAATCGAAGGGCGGCGACATCGTGCGCGTGCGCGCCACCTGGCGCAAGGACAGCACGGGTACCGACTACATCGAGGCCGATATTCGCGCCGGCCGTCAGGTGTCGATCCGCAAGTTCGAGAATGCCGGTCTCTCGCGCTCTCGCGCCGCCGCGCGCGTGGTCGGCAACGCCTCCGTTGTATCGCCGGTGTTCGTCGATCGCATCGACGACAAGTGGTCGGACTTCAATGACCTGTATCTGGCTGAATCGCTGGCCATTGTGCGCGACCAGGTACAGGCTGCGCGTTCCCGCGCCCTCAGCGCAAGCGAAGCGTCGGACGCGGTACCCGAGGTCATGGACGACGTCCCGAGCTACCTCGACGAGGCGCCGGCACCAGATGCCGCGCTCGCGCCGGCCGAACCCGAAGATGTGGCCGCGGCCATTCGCGTGCCGACGCTCGAAGTGCTGCTGTCGCACTTCAGCCTGATCTATCCCACCACCGACGTATGGGACAGCTTGCGCCGCCAGCGGCTCAAGAAATCCGCCTTCACGGCGTGGGTTGGTAAGGAACTGGCCGCCAGCTGGGAGAAAGACCCGAAACGGCGCACCATCATGCGCGACTCCCTGCCCACCCTCGTGGGCGGCCGTGCCGTCGAAGGCGGCGCCGGCGGCGGCAAGCTGGGCGAGATGCTCGACAACCTCACCCTCCTGCGCGGTACCGAGACGGTATGGGACGCCATCGGCCAGCAGGTGATGTCGCTGGGCGCCGTGCGCGCCGACTACACCGCCGAGCTCACTGGCAAGTGGCAAGAGCATGCGCAGCGCAAGACCATCGAGGCGCGGAACCTGGTGTTCGACCCGACCCAGACCGCCGATCCGGTCAGCCACGTGAACATCTTCCTGGGATGGCCGCTGCAGGCGAAGCACAACGCGGAACTGATCAAACCGATCCTCGCGCTCCTTGCATCGCTTTGCGACGCCGAAGACAAGACGGCCGAATGCGTGGAGTGGATTCTGCGTTGGCTGGCCTATCCCCTCCAGCACCCCGGCGCCAAGATGCAGACCGCGCTGCTGATGTTCGGCGAGAAGCAGGGCACTGGCAAGTCGCTGTTCTTCCAGGACGTGATGCTTCCGGTGTACGGCGACTACGGTACCGTGGCCAGCCAACACCAGCTGGACTCAACGTTCACGGCCTGGCGCAGCCGCAAGCTGTTCGTGCTGTTCGAGGAAGTGCTGTCGCGTGACGACAAGTACAGCCACAACGGCACGCTGAAGTACATGATCACCGGCAAGTCGATGAGCATCAACCAGAAGAACCTGCCGGAGCGCGACGAGCGCAACCACATGAATTCGGTGTTTCTGTCGAACGAGCCGCAGCCGATCCCGATCGAGCTGGAGGATCGGCGCTTCATGGTGATCGAGGCCAGGCGCAAACAGGACCCGGCCTTCTATGCAGCCGTGCAGCAGGCCATCGCCCAGGGCGGGATCGAGGCGTTCTACGACTTCCTGTTGACCCTGCCCCTGGACGACTTCAACGAGCACACGAAGCCACCGATGACACTGGCCAAGGAACGCGTGATCGAGTTCGGCCTGGCCGGCTGGATGAGCTTCCATCGCGCCTGGAAGGATGGGTACCTGGATGCGCCGTACTGCTCCTGCCTGTCCGAAGACCTCTACATCATCTACAAGCGCTGGTGCGACAAGAGCGGGGAGAAGCCTCTCACGCTGTGCAAGTTCGCCGGCTTGATGGGTGGGCGCGAGCACAAGGCCAAGAAGGCGGTGGCCGTCGAAAGCAAACACAAGAAATCGAGGATGGTGTTCGTCGTCGACAACCCCGACTACCCGGATGGGTTGGAAGAGCAGATCGCCAAGTTCCGGAAGCTGGGCGACGTTCGTGCGGACCGAGCATTGCAGGGTTGAGCAGGGTTGCATGTAAACCCTGCACGTCTGGAAGCCGCATGGATAGTGGGTTTCAGCAGGGTATGCAGGGTTTTCCGGGTTTTGCGCACGTATGTGCGAATAGTTGTAGCTGTACTGCTGAGCTTGTTTTTCACAGCCATATTAAAAACAACCCTGCAAGTGTACACACCCTGCTAAGAATCAGTATCCATGCGGGTTACAGACGTGCAGGGTTGAACGAGAAGCCGGAAAACCCGGCATTGAAGAGGAAAAGATGAGAATCAGCATTCGATCGAACTTTGCCGATGTCGGCGCCCGCATCACCGAGCTGGGCCGCAAAGGTCCGTACGTCGCTGCCACGGCGCTGACGCGCTCGATGAAGGATGGCCAGGCCGCATTCAAGGGCGAGATGCAAAGCACCCTCGACCGGCCGACCGCGTACGCCCTGAACGGAACGTTCATCAAGGCCGCGAACAAGAACAGCCTGGAGGCGCGCCTGTGGGTCAAGGACAACCCATTCGGCAAGGGCACGCCGGCCGACCGCTTCCTGTCGCCGAACATCTTCGGTGGTGGCCGTGGCCACAAGGGCATGGAGCGGATGCTTCAGTCGGCAGGGATGATGCCGCAAGGCTGGTATGCGGTACCGGCCGCCGGCGCCCAGCTGGACGGCAACGGCAACATGAAGCGTGGCCAGATCAGGCAGATGCTGTCGCAGCTGAAGGTGCAGCGTGGCGCCGGCCACGAGTCGCGTGCTACCGGCAGCACCAGGTCGAATCGCACCATCGCGCGCCAGGGCGTGACCTACTTCGCGCTGCCCGAGGGTAACCGCGGCCTGCCGCCCGGCATCTACCTCAAGCGGCGCTTCGGCCACGGCACAGCCATCCGCCCGGTGCTGGTGTTCGTCGAGCAGGCCCAGTACAAGACGCGCCTGCGGTTCTTCGAGGTGGCCACCGAGACGGTCAACGAACGTTTCCCTGTGCACTTCGCGGAAGGGTTCGCCCAGGCGCAAGCGGAGGCCGGGCTGCGCTAGGGGTACCCCCCCCGGGTCTAGGTTCTTCCCAGCCTATAGCAGGCAAGGGTAATTCAGGCCCCGTCGACGCACTAGCGGAACCCGAAAACATTTCCTGACAAACATCCTGACAACGTACCGAAACACATGCCGAACCTGACAACCATTGCCGAGTGGGCCACGACCGTGGGGATATCCCGCCAGTCTGCGTACGACGCCGTGAAGCGTTGCGAGATTCCGGTCACCGATGGCAAGGTCGACGAGGAGTACGCGACCCACCTCTACCGCCGCAACACCCGCCAGCGTGCGAACGGCAACCGCCCTGACCCCTTGGCAAATGGAGCGCAGCCCAAGACCCCGGCGGGTGCGGGAGGTGCAGGAGGTGCGGAACCGCCAGCGAAGACACCGGGCTACGATACGAGCCGCGCGCGTCGGGAGGCGGCGGAGGCGGCAACCGCCGAGATCAAGCTGGCCGAGCTGGCCGGCCTGTACCTGGTCAAGAGCGATGTCGACTCGGCCGTGTTCGAGGCGGCACGTGCGCTGCGCGACGGCCTGATGAATTGCGCTCGGCGTATTGCGGCCGACGTGGCGCCGCTGGCCAGTGCCGATGCATGCGAGGCCATCATCGATCGCGAGCACCGGGCGCTGCTCGAAAGCCTGGTTCATATGTTCGAAGAGAAGCTGACGGTTCAGGTCGAGGACGCAATCGAATGATAGGTCTCGCCCCTGCAGCTGGCACCGTCAGGTCGGCGTTCGCGCGCGGCCTGATGCCTGATCCGAACATGATGGTCGACGCCTGGGCCGACCGCTACATGATCATCCCGAAAGAGTCCGGCGCGAATGAGGCGGGCAAGTACCGCACCAGCCGCACGCCACACGCGCGCGAGGTGATGGTGGCCCTGTCGGACACGCACCCGTGCAAGACGGTCGCGCTGATGGGTGCGTCGCAGATGCTCAAGACCCAGGTCGGCCTGAACTGGTTCTGCTCGACGGTGCACCAGTCGCCGGCCAACTTCCTCTGGATCCTGCCGACCGGCAAGCTGGCTAAGCGTACCAGCGCGCGCGTGAGCAAGACCATCGCCGCGGTACCCGAGGTGCGTGAGCGCGTGGCGGCGCCACGGTCGCGTGACTCGGTCAACACGCTCGACACGAAGGAATACATCGGCGGTTCGCTGCACATCGTCACCGCCGGCGCCGCCGCCAACCTTTCAGAGATCCCTGCACGGCGGGTGCTGTTCGACGAGGTCGATCGCGCCGAGGCCAACGTCAACGGCGAGGGCGATCCGGTCGCGTTGGCCAAGGCCCGCCAGACCACGTTCGAGCGCAACCGCAAGAGCTACTTCCCCAGTTCGCCGACGATCACTGGCCAGTCCATTATCGAGTCGCTGTACCTGCAGGGGACGCAGCAGGAGGCACTGGCCGAGTGTGTGCATTGCGGCCACGCCCAGCCCCTGGTGTTCGAGCGCTTGCAGCAGGACGACGACGGCCATGCCATCTACCCCTGCATCGACTGCGGCGCCTTCATGGTCGAAACCGACAAGAACCGCATGTTCGCAAACGGCCTCTGGTCGGACGGCGTGCCTGGTGATGGCGAGACCGTCAGCTTCACGATCAACGCGATGTTTGCCCCGTACGGCTGGCTTCCCTGGATCGCGCTGCTGCGCGAGTACCGCGCAGCCCGGGCCAAGCTGGACGAGGGCAGCGAGGAGCTGATGATCACGTTCTACAACACGCGCCTGGCGCGGTGCTGGGAACGCAAGAAAGAACAGACGAAGGCCGGCGAACTGCAGGCCCGCGCCGAGGCCTACAAGATGGGCACGGTGCCGAAGGGCGGCCTGGTGCTGACCGGCAGCGTCGACACGCAGCCGGACCGCTTCGAGCTGAAGGTGCTGGCCTGGGGCGAGGGAATGGAAAAGTGGGTGGTCGATTACCAGGTGATCGAGGGCTCGCCATCCGAGCAGGCCACCCAGGACAAGCTCGACCAGGCGCTGCTCGGCCGGTACCGCCACGTCGGCGGCCGCATGCTGTCGATCGCCGCAACGTTCATCGACTCGGGCGGCGCCAACACGCACGACGTCTACAACTTCACACGTACCCGTCAGCACCGGCACATCTACGCCATCAAGGGCCACTCGACGCCGAACAAACCGATCCTCGGGACGAAGCCCTCGCTGGTCGATGTGAACTGGCAGGGCAAGGTCATGCCCCACGGCGTCAAGCTGTGGCTGATCGGTACCGACACGGCGAAGGACTACCTGGCCGCGCGCTACCACCTGACCGCAGGCCCTGGCGCCGTCCACTTCCCGAGCGACTTGCCAGCCGAGTACTACCAACAGCTGACCGCCGAATACTGCGTCACCGCGTTCAAGCGCGGGCGCAAGGTGCGCATCTGGGAGAAGAAGAAGGCAGACCGTAACGAGGCTGGCGACTTGATGGTGTACGGCCTGGCGTGCGCCCAGTACCTCGGGCTGCACAAGAAGACGCCAGCACAGTGGAAGGCGTTGCGAGACTTCGTCGATCCCGATACCCCTGACCTGTTTGAACAGCCGCCAGCGTCCAGCGGCGAACCCATCCCGGCGCCGGCGCCGACCTTATCAGCAGCACTCACCCCAGTAGAGCAAACGAGACCCGAACCATGGACGCCACCCACCAAACCCACGTCGACCCAGAGCATGCCGCGCCGGCCGGTAGGCAGACAATGGTAGCGGATGAGATTCTCGGTAACCCCGACCTGGTCGATGCGATCTTCGCGTTCATCCAGGCTGAGTTCCCGGACTTCGCAGGACGGGCTGCTGAGCTGAAGGCGGAGGTGCGGCGCGAATTCAGCGGGATCGAAATCTACATTCCCCGGCGCTCTCAAGCCGCACGCGAGCAGCTGGCGCGGGAGGTACTGAGTGCGTTCAACGGGCGCAATGCCGCCGAGGTCGCACGGCGCCTGGGGATCGGCCGCGCTACGGTGTACCGCATCATTAAGCAAGATGGCGAAAAGAAATAATCTCAGTTTTCCGAGAAGTGAGACAGCCCGGCCGCTACCCTTGGCGGCATGGCCCTCACTCAATCTGACCTCGACGCGCTCGACTCCGCAATCGCTTCCGGCACGCTGTCGGTGGAATTTGGCGGGCGCAAAGTTACGTACCAGTCCACAGCCTCGCTAATCGAGGCGCGCAATCACGTCGCCACGGTCGTGAACGCCACCGGTCGCAATCGCGGCCCGAGCGTCTTCCGCTTCGGCTTCACTACCTCGAGGGGCGACTGATGCCGAACCTGATCGACCGGGTTATCGGCTGGGTCAACCCCCACGCCGGCATCGCACGGCATTTCGCTCGCAAGCAGCTGGAGCGGGCGTACGAGGCAGCAAGCCCACGCGACACCTGGCGCCCACGGCGCGCCGGCGCGAGTGCAAACGCGGACCACCAGGCCGATGCTAAGACCTTGCGCGTCAAAGCGCGCGCCCTGGTGCAGAATGTTCCCTACTGCTGTGCGGCACTGAAAGGCCTGGCCACGGCCACCGTCGGTACTGGCATCGTGCCGCGCGCAACCGGCCAGGAAAAGGACACGATCAACAAGCTGTTCGCCGAATGGAGCAATGTCTGCGATGCGGACGGTCGCTACGATTACTTCGGAATGGTGAAGGCGGCTTATGCCGCGATGGAGCAGGACGGCGAGGTGCTGGTACGACTGCGCCCGCGCCGCCCGACTGATGGGCTGCCGGTGCCGCTGCAGTTGCAGCTCCTCGAGATCGACTGGCTGGACGACACCCGCACTGGCACGAACGGTAACAACCAGATAATCAACGGCATCGAATACGACGTGCTAGGGGCGGTCGCTGCGTATTACCTGTGGGATCAGCACCCAGGCGATGCGAACACGATTCGCGGTCGCAAGACGCAGAGCACTCGCGTCTCCGCCCAGTTCATCATTCACCTGTACAACCCCGAGCGCCCAGGGCAGGGCCGCGGCTTCACGCGCTTTGCGCCGGTGATCGCGCGCGTGCGCGACCTGCAGCTGTACGAGGACGCCGAGCTGGCACGCAAGAACCTGGAGACGCGCCTGAGCGTGCTGGCCAGCGGCGACATGTCCGGCATGGAAAATCCTGCATCGCTTGGCGGAGCGGCGCCGGAGCAGGGCGGTGGCGTGCGCGACCTGGGCGAGCTGGGTGGAGGAGGTATCGTGGGCATGCCGGCTGGGATGAACTTTACCGTCGTCGAGCCGAAGGCAGTGCCGGGTCATGTCGAGTATGTGAAGTACCAGGTGCACATCATCGCCACCGGCCTGGGCGTCCCATATGAGATGGTGACCGGCGACATGAGCGGAGTGAACTTCAGCAGCGCACGCGTGCGTGGTCTCGACTTCCGGCGCGAAGTACAGCAGATCCAGTGGCTGGTCCTGATCCCGAAACTGGCGCGCCCGATTCACGAGGCGTTCATCGAAGCAGCCTACCTGGCCGGCAAGATCCGCGGGCGTGATATGGCGGTCGACTTCAGTCCGCCGAAATGGGACTACGTCAACCCCGAGCAGGACGTGAAGGCGGACCAGGCCGAGATCGCGGCCGGCCTATCGACCCTGAGCGAAAAGCTCCGCCAGCGCGGCTATGACCCCGACGTCGTGTTCGACGAATGGGCATCCGACCTCAAGAAGCTGAAGGAGCGAGGCATCCTCGACACGATGCTCTTCCTGCAGCGCGGCAACATGCCTACCCCCACCGCAGAACAAAATACCAACGCTACAAAGGAATAACGCATGACCATTCAAAAATGGGCGCACCAGGATACCCTCGACGGCGGCCCGGCCTCCCTGAAGGCAAACGTCAACCGCATCGTCCTGATCTCGACCTATGCGAAGGGCGACAGCTATGCGACCGTCATGGGCAACAAGTTGGCCGAGGCCGTCATGGCGCCGACGGACTTCGCCCTGTCGACCGTTGGCGACGGCAACCGCCGCGTGACCAGCGCGGCCAAGAGCAGCACGGCCACCGCGACGGTCGTCGGCGCTGACCTCGGCTTCGCGTGGGTTGATACAGCCACCCAGCGCGTGCTGTACGTCACCGACGAAAGCAGCGACATGCCGGTCACCTCCGGCAACGGGATCAACTTCCCGCCGCTCAGCTACACCAGCAACCAGCCAGTCTAAGCCGATGCTCTCGCAACCCCAACGCGAAGCGCTGGCCGAACTGGCTGGGCGCGATCTGACGGCCGACGACTTGGCGCAGCTGGACGCTCTGGTGGCCATTCGTAACGATGTGGCGATCGCCGCTCATCTTTCGGTCCGGCGCCAAGTGCTGCAACGCGTGACCGAGCGCGTAGGCACCGGGACGATCCTGGCCGTGATGTCGCCGCGAGGTGGCCACTTCCTGGATGCAATCGAAGCGCACGGCGACGAGGACCGCGAGCTTTACTGGGGGATGGACCCGATCCGCCGCGGCGCCTTCGATCCGGGCCTGCCGGACGCGCAGAAGTATCTCGACAAGCTGATCGCCGCTATGCCGGAATACCAGGTAGAGCTCGAGCGCATCAAGGCGCTGGGCTATGCTGCGGCGCCAGTGCACTTCAGCGAGGTGAGCGCAGCCCTGAATAAGGCGGAAGGGCGGGTGACCCTATGAGCGGCGAACGCATTGCAGCATGGGGTACGGTTAAGGTGCTCGAGTCCAGCGGCGCAATGATCGCGAACGCGGCGATCGTGCAGGCGAGCGCAGCGACGTACGCCGTCGAGCTCGATGGACAAGGCTATCCCGATGCGGATTTCGCCTTGGTCGGGACGTTCGGGGTTGCACCGGTGGAGAGCGCCGCGCTGCTGCTTTACGCCCGCCCGCTCGATATCGACGGGACCAAGGATACCGAAGTCCCCGAGGCTTCGCGCCCGACGTTGTTCGTCGGATCATTCGTCGTCAACAACACGACCAGCGAGCAGGCCATGCTGCTGACCGCCTACGGCCTGCCTCGCAAGGCTGACTATTATGTTTACAACAGCGGCACCGGCCAGAGCTTGGCCGCTGGCTGGACGCTCAAGGTAACGCCGCGCACCGAGAAGCTGGCGCCGTAACCTATGGGGGCAATGATCCAGCCGGCTCGCCTTACGCAGCAGCCTCAGCATGTTCTGCCGGTTGACTGGAGCAACCCGATCACCCGAGCGCTGGCCATGTCCGTTGCCCCCGGTCTGCACCGGGCGTTTGACCTCGTAGCACAGCAGCACCCTACGGTAACCGGCACGAAGGTCGCACCGCTGGCCGGCGGGCTCGGTGCAAGTTTCGGCGCTGCCACTGGTGTCTCCAACAGCGACAAAATCACGACCGGCTTGTCCAGTCAGATCGGGCTGAGCGGTCGTACCTACCAAGTTGTCGTCCGGCGAAACGGCGCTGGTGGCGGTAGCCTGGGCCGCGTGTTCGATAAAACCAACGGGGGTTCCGGCCAGTTCCTGTACTGGTATGGCAGCTTGGCCAGGATGGCTTACGGTTTCTACACCGGGGCAGGGACTGAACGTACCGTCACCATCCCCGACAGCAACGTCTCAGCAGCCGTTGGCCGAGACGTCGAGATCTGGATCGAGCATGCCTACGATGGCGTGAACAGCTATATCAGCATCTGGGTTGACGGCGCCCTGGTGCTGGCCAGCTCGGTCGTTCCGGGTGCGCTGCGCGATTTGGCTTCGCCGCTTGTTATCGGCAACCGGGGCTCCGACGGTGCGCGCTGCTGGGATGGCAGCATTGCCCTGGTCAACACATGGGACCGCCTTCTCGACCCTGTGGAGGTGGACGCGCAGCGCACTGCGCCATGGCAGATGTTGCGAGCGCCACGGCATCTGGTTGGCGCAGCACCTGCCGCTATCCCGCTCCAGCTTGTCGGGCGTGATGGTAGCCAGGCCAATACAGGCTCCGCTGGTTCGATAACTCAAACGCAAGAAACCGCCGGCGCCGGCGGCACGCAGCCGAATGCTGGCAGCGTTGGGATGCTCGGCCAGGTGCAGAACCTGGGCGGTGCCGACGGTGCGCAACTGAACATCACGGACGCTGGGCAAATCGGCCAGGTGCTGGCCCTTACTGGTGCCGATGGCGTACAGCAGAACGCTGCAGGAAGCGGCGAGATTGCGAGCGAAGCACCGGGTCTGCTCGTGGGGGTAGAGGGCAACCAGCTGAATTCCGGTAGCGTCGACACGATTGGGCAGGTGCAGGTACTTGCGGGCGCAGATGGAGGCCAGCAGAACGCTGGTGCTGCGGGCGCTGTCGGCCAAGTGCAGAACCTGGTCGCTGATCACGGTGCCCAGGTCAATGACGGCAGCGTGGGCGCGATCACGATTGCTGTGCCCGACTCCTTGGAAGGCGCTGAAGGGCAGCAGGCGAACGTCGGTGACGCCGGCGCCATTACGCAGTCCGCTGTGCTGGCCGGCGCCGATGGGACCCAGCACAACACCGGTACGGTCGGCGCGCTGGTTCGGCTCGGTCTGGCCATCATCTATACCAATCCCGGTGAGCGGCGTATCCATGCTGCCGTAGGCGAGTGCCGCATTTGGACTGCAGACGGTGAGCAGCGCATCCTGACCCTTCATTGAAAGAACGAATACCACATGCGTACTGAAAGCTACTTTGTCATTGACGGCCAGCTCACCATCTACAAGACGCCAGGGGCTCGCCTCCTGTACGGGATCGACCTGGCAGCCTGGCTCGCTCGGGCCGGCACGAGCCTAACAACAGTAACCGGCGAAGCCCGCGGCGTGACGATCGACGGTGAGGCCTTCATCGACGGAACCTGCGTATGCGCCTGGGTGGATGGGCTGAACACGCAAGCAGGTGCCGAAAACTCGGTAACCTTTGCGTTCGAATGCACTGACGGGAAGAGCCGCGATTCCAGGAAGATCTACTTCAAAGCGCGGCCTGGTTGACGGCTGGAAAAGTTGTCTCAGTTTTCCGAGAATTGAGACAGTGCAATCCGCAGAATGGTGGGCATGACGACGCCAACCACCCACCCGCAGAACGCTACCCGGTCCGCCACCGATCCCCGGAATATGCCGATGCTGACGCGCACGGCCGAACTGGTTCCGAGCACCTTCAACGATCAAGACAATACCGTTGACGTAGTCTGGACCACCGGCGCTCGCGGCCGCCGCTATGACTGGTGGACCGAGACGCAGTATGAAGAGGAGCTCGCCGTTACTCCGGAAGCGGTTGATATGACACGCTTCGAGGCGGGCACGATCCAGGTCTTCGACAGCCATCGCACCTACGGCGGCGTCGGCGCGATCCTCGGCGTGGCAATCCGCGGCGCCATCGAAAACGGTGTAGGCACGGCCACCCTGCGTTTGTCTAAGCGTGCGGACATCGCTGACATCGTCAACGACATCAAGGCCGGGATCATCCGCTCGATCTCGGTGGGCTACGTCGTCAATAAATACGAGATCACGCGCGCCATTGATCGCGCGGACGGCGGCACTTTGCCTCTGTACCGTGCCGTGTCGTGGCAGCCGCATGAGCTCAGCTTTGTCGGCATTCCATTCGACGCTGAAGCCAGCACGCGTAGCGCGCCTACCAACGGCACACCTTGCGAATTCACCACCCGGGCGCCCGCCCTTTCGTCTGTTCCAACCTCACAGGAAAACCCTATGACCACTCCCCAGTCGGGCGCACCGAACCCAGCGCCTACCGATGCAACCCGTACCGCCGCTCCGGCTGCCCCAGCACAGGCGCCGACGGGTGCTGCGCCATCGAATCCGCCAGCTGGCGACGATGCCGCGATCCGCGCAGCAACGGAAGCAGCAACCCGCGCCGCTGACATTACCGAGTTGTGCACCCGTCACGCTGTCGGCCACCTGGCCGCCGGCCTGATCCGCAGCGGTGGTTCGGTCGACCAGGCCCGTGCTGCCGTGCTGGAAGAACTGGCCCGCAACGATGCCGCTGCCGGTGGCCACCAGAACACCCGCGTGCTGTTGGTCGGCGACGAGTTCCAGACTCGCATGGCCGGCATCGAAGAGGCAATGATGCACCGCGTGTATGCCGGCGCCAAGCTGACCGACAACGGCCGCCAGTTCCGTGGCATGAGCCTGATCGAGGTCGGCCGCGACTTTCTGGAATCGCGCGGCGTGCAGACCCGCGGCATGGACAAGTTGCGCCTGGCAACCGAAATCCTCCAGTACCGCTCGGGCATGCACGGCACCAGCGACTTTGCAGCGATCTTCGCCAACGTCGCGAATAAGCGCATGCGTGGCGCGTACGAGGAGGCCCAAGGAACCTATACGCAATGGGCGCGCAAGGCCCCGAACGCGCCTGACTTTAAAAGTATGAACATCGTCCAGATGTCGGGCGCACCTGAGCTGCTGCGCACCAACGAACATGGCGAGTTCCAGTACGGCACGATGAAGGATGCTGGGATGAGCTACGGTCTGGTCACCTATGGTCGCATGATCTCGCTCACTCGCCAGGCCATCATCAACGATGACCTGCGCACCTTCGAAAAGATGGTGACCGCTTTCGGCGCCAGCTCCAGCCGCCTGGAGAACCGTCTGGTGTATAGCCAGCTGACCGGCAATCCGACCATGGGCGACGGCAAAGCGCTCTTCCACGCAGATCACAAGAATCTCGCGAACGGCACGGGCTCGGCCTTGCAGCTCGCCTCCATGAAAGCTGCTCGCACCGCGATGCGGAAGCAGAAGGGTTTGCAAAACGAGAATCTGAACATCGTCCCGAACTTCCTGATCGTCCCATCCGAGCTCGAGCAGGAAGCGTATCAGCTGACCAGCTCGGCTTACGTTCCGGCGAAACAGGATGATGTCAACGAGTTCCGCACCGGTGGCCGCACGGCAGTCGAGCCAGTCGTCGAGCCGATTCTGGACGAAGCAAGCGAGACCGCCTGGTACATGGCCAGCAGCAACAGCCAAGTCGATACCGTCGAGTTCTGCTACCTGGACGGTGCCGAGGGCCCAGTCATCGAAAGTCAGGCCGGCTTCGAGGTCGATGGCGTTACCTGGAAGTGCCGCCTCGACTTCGCAGCTGCGGCGATCGATCACCGCGGCCTGCAAAAAAGCACCGGCGCGTAAGCGCTTGCCCGTCAACGAAACGATCAAGGAAGCACATGCGTAATAAAGTCCAATCCGGTAACGTCCTCAGCGTTATCGCTCCTGCTCTGGTCCTCAGTGGCCAGGGCGTGCTGGTCGGCGCGCTGTTCGGCGTCGCGGCCGGCGATGCGCTGCAGGGAGCCTCGGTCGAGATCGCCCGCGAAGGCGTGTTCGATCTCGTGGCTAACGGCGCCGACACGGCTGCCCAAGGCGCGAAAGCGTACTGGGACAACACGGCCAAACGCATCACCACCACGGCGACCAACAATACGCTGGTCGGCTGCTTCACCGCTGCCAAGACCGCGTCGGACAGCACCGCTCGTGTGCTGCTGGACGGCGCCGTCCGCTAACCAGCCGCCATGAACTTCACCGCCCTCGAAGCCGCCGCGAACGTCGCCGTGCTGCGCCACCTGGCCAATGCTCAGGTTGGCGTCGCCGGTGCGACCGTGTCAGGCATTTTCGATTGCCCGTCCAGTGTTGTGGATCTCGGCATGGGGGCGGCGGACGTAAGCCCAACCGTGAAGGTTGCCAGCTCGGCGCTTCCTGCTGATCCGGTCGAGCAGGAGATCACCATCAACGGCGTGCCGTACGTCGTGATCACGGCAAGCCCGGACGGTACCGGCATGACCGTACTGACCGTAGGGCGCACGCAATGAGGACCGCGTTCGCCACGATCGTCAGCGCCGTCATCGCCCAGCTGTCGGCGGCGCCGGCGGTGTGCGACAAGATCTATCGGTCATCCAGCAGCGTGGTTCCCGACCAGGTAGACCGGGCGATCAACGTCGAGTTCAACCGCGCGCTTCCGCAGCTGGCCACCATCGCCGGTGCTCCAATCGATTGGAGCTCGACCATCAGCGTCGAGTGCTTTGCGCGCAGCTTGACCGAAAGCGGCGACCTCGCGGTCGACCCGCTGCTGTTCGCAGTGTTCGAGCGCCTGGCGCAAGACCCGACGCTGGGCGGCCTGATCGGCGACCTGACCGTTGTCGGGGTCGAGGCCGAGAACGCGCTCGAAGGAAAGAAAACCGGATGGGTGCGGATCACGTACGTGGCCGACCATCGCACCAACAACTCAACCCTGGATTGACATGACCGACATCACCAAGCCGGAAAGCCGGCCGATCCCACCGCTGCCCGGCGGCGGTTCCTGGCGCTTCGACGACGCCACCTGGGAGTGGATCTCGAACGACGTGGCGCCTGCCGAGCAGGCTGCTGAAACCCCATCCGAACCGCAGGAGTAACGATGCCACGCAAAATCAAAAACTCGGTCGTCACGGCCAAGGTCCAGACCACCGCTGGCGTCGATGCCGCCCCGACTGGCGCGGCCAACGCGATCCTGATCAAGGACGTTTCGATCACCGCGCTCGACGCCCAGAACATTTCGCGCGACGTAATCCGCGGCTCGTTCGGCGGCAGCGAGCAGCTCGTCGGCCCGGCCAGCGTAAAGCTGAGCTATTCGGTCGAGCTGGCCGGCTCCGGCACCGCGGCTACGCCGCCGGCCTGGGGCGTGCTGCTCCAGGGCTGCGCAGCTGGTGAAGGCGCCCTGACCACGCCAGCGCGCGTCGAATACAGCCCGGTGTCGATCGGCCTGAAGGCGCTGACCCAGTATTACTACGACGACGGCGTCCTGCACAAGCTGCTCGACTGCATGGGCAACTGCACCCTGTCGGCAAAGGTCGGCGAGATCCCGACGCTTGCGTTCGAATGGACGGGCGTAAATGGCGGCATCGTGTCGGCTAACCCCAGCGGCGTTACCTATACCGCGTGGAAGAAACCGGTTCCGATGACAAAGGCCAACGTCGTCGATATCACGCTGGGCGCGACCTACAACGCCGGCGTACTGTCGGGCGGTACGCAGTACTCGAGCACCGGCCTGGAGCTGAACTTCGGCAACGCGGTGAACTTCGACGCCATGCTGAGCAGCGAGACCGTCGACATCACCGACCGCGATTCGTCCGGTTCCATTGAGCTCGAACTCGATGCCACCCAGGAAGTCGCGCTGATGGCCGACGTTGTGGCCAATGTCACGCGCAGCCTGGCGATCGTCATCGGCACTGTAACCGGCAACAAGGCAATTGTCTTCGCCCCGAACGTGCAGCTGGTGAACCCGAAGAAGGTCGACCGCAACGGCAAGCGCCTGATTGGCTTCGACGTGCGCTACGTGCCTACGGCCGCCGGCAACGACGAGTGGAAGATCGTCACCCTGTAATCCAACCCATAAACAAGAAAGCTACCTTTTCCATGGCACTGAAACTCGTAAAGCGCAACAAGCTCCTGGTCCCTGTCGTCGGCAAGATGAAAGATGAAGAGGGCAAGGATGTGCCGTTCAAGTTCACCCTGCACTGCATCCGCCTTACCCAGGAAGAAATCGACGACGCGATCGCCGACAAGAAGGAATCCGTCGCGGCGTTCATGCGCCGTGTTACGACCGGCTGGGATGCGGTGCTCGACGAAGCCGGCGCGGCGCTGGACTTCTCGGCTGAAAACTTCGACGCCGTCCTGTCGGAAGCCGGCATGCCGGCCGTGTGCTTCCAGTTCTACATGAAGGAAGTGGGCGCTGTCGCAAAAAACTAAGTGATGCTGCGCGCCTCCTGGCGCGTGGCGATCTGCGGTTTGAAAGCGAGGAAACCGCAGCCCCTGAGGGCGACATCGAACACGCCCTCGCGCTGATGGGGCTGTATGTCGAGGGCGAGTTGTCCCTCGACGACGGCAACGAGTTCTGGCTTTGGCCGGACAACGAAGAAACGTTCTTGTTCTGGATGGCGATCCAGACCCAGTGGAACACTGGGATGGCTGGGCCGACAGGGCTGAACTACCAGAGCATTGAGATCTGCATGCGCCGCCGGCGCGTCCCGCCCGGCGAGCGTGACCGGCTGTTCGAGCTGGTGCAGGCGATGGAGCGCGCGGCGCTCGACGAGTGGGCGAATTCAAGAACATAAGGGCAGGGACATATGAGCGTAGTAGGCGGTTCGCGCGCGGAGATCAGGGTCGATGTCAATGGCGCCGATACGTCGCGCCGTGAGATCGAAACCGTTGGTGATGCGATGCGTCGCATCAACGCGCAGACCTTGCAGCAGGTCTCGGGTCAAGTCGGCGGACTGACCAATCGCATCAGCAGCATGCAGTCGAAGATCGGCGATGTGGCCGGCTTTACCATTGCGGGCGTCTCGCTGACGGCGTTCGTCGCGAAGGTCATCGGTGCGACCGATGCGCTCGGCGACCTTGACGACATGGCGCAGAAGTACGGGGCGCGGATTGAATCGCTCTCCCGCCTGCAGAAGGTGGCCACTGCTTTCGGTGCGGACTTCGGGGCTGTCGATGCGGCTGTCGCTGCCCTCGCTAAAGGCATGGCTGAATCGGATGAAGAGGCCAGTAAGACGCAGCAGGCGCTCGCTGCGCTTGGAGTTTCGGCTCGCGATGCTGCCGGCAACCTGCGCGACCCTGCCGAGGTGTTGATCGATTCGGCTAAAGCGCTTCAGCGATACCAAGACGGCGCCGGCAAGACCGCGTTGGTCAACGATCTCCTGAAAAAATCCGGCGTAGCCTTGATGCCGTATTTGAATGACGTGGCAGGTAGCGTCGATGAGTTTGGTGCCGTCTCCGAGGAGGCCGTAGCGCGTGTGACCGCGATGCAGGACAACATTGGGCGTGCCCGCGTCAAATTCGATGAGCTTGCGACCTCGGTCGGTGTGGATGCTGCACCAGCCGTAAACGACCTCGCGACAGCAATTCTCGATGTCATGCGTAGCAGTAACAGTCTCGCGTCAAGCGAAGGGGCAGAGTGGGCAGATGATTTGGCCGTGGGCGTTGCTCGCGTGATCGATGTCGCAGTAACGCTGCCCAAGATTTTTTCGGCCATCAGCGGTAGCTTCAAGGTCGTAGCAGCGGATATCACCTTTGCTGCCAAAGCCGCGTATGACGCGCACCCTTCCAGGATAGCTGCAAACATCGCTGCGGGCCGTAATCCTGTCGCGGACATGCGTGCTGCCCTGGCAGAGCGCAACAAGGTATTGGAGGAAGCGAACGCTGCCCGTGATACGTTGTGGAACGAACCCGCCAATCAATTCGAGCAGGCTACCCTGAAACGCATCGCAGCGCGCAAGACAAAGGGGAGTGAGTCCGATGCTGCGCCGGATGACGATAAAGAATCACTCGATAATTACCTCAAAGAAAAGAAAGAAAAAGAGGCCAAGGAAAAGGCTGCACAGGACGCGAAGAAAAAAGCGGAAGAGGCGGCCAAGCGCGAGATCGAATCCTATACCGCCTTAATTACTGGCATCCGCGCGAAGACGGAAGAGAATCGCCGCTCAGTCGAAGTCGAACAGGAACTGACTGAGAGCCAGAAGACGCGCATCAGACTCGATGCCGATCTCGCCAGTGGCAAGATGAAGTTGACGGCCGCGCATCGCGCCGCTATCGATGCCGCTCTTGATGACCAGGCTGCCAGTGAGCAGGCGCGCAAAGAGCAGCTAGCCCAGGCCAGTGCCACCAAGTTCGCATCGGACGGCGCCGCCGCACGTGCCCAGTCATCTGCCGCGCTCAACGTGGAATACCAGATGTACGGCAAGAGTGCCGATGCGCGCGAGATGGCGATGGTAGCCGTCAAGGCCGAGGCTGATATGCAGAAGAAGCTGTCGGACATGCGTGAGGCCGGATTGCCTATTTCGGACAAGGTTCTTGCCCAGCTCAAGGACGAGACCGCGTCGCGCATCTACGTCGAGCAGGCTACCCTCGGCCAGAGCAAAGCCCTATTGTATGCGGCCCAGCTGGCCGAACAGAATCGCCGCGCGGAGGCCGAGAACATCGCCGACCCGCAGGAGCGCGCCCAGGCCCTGTTGGCGATCGACGCCGCAGTGTGGCAGGAGCGTATCAACCAGGCCGGCGTGGGTAACGAGGCGCGCAAGCAGCTGGAGACCGAGTACTTGGCCTGGTATGCCCTGCGGTCGAAACAGTCGTTTGCCGACGTCGACCTTGAGCGTGCCACCCAGATGCTGCAGATCATGGAGTCGGTGGACGACGCCGCCAACGAGGCGGCCAGCGGCATGGAGCAATCCTTTGGCCGTGTCGGCAAAGCCATCGGCGGGCTCGCTACGGCCCTTACCGGGTACTCACGTTCGCAGGCGACGATCGCTGCGCAGCTGGCATCGGCCTTGAAGAATTCCGGAGGCGACAAAACCAAGATCGAGAAGGCCAATGCCGAAGCCGCAAAGCAGTCCGCGCAGGCGCAGATCCAGTCATATGGCGACATGGCCGGCGCTGCCAAAGGTTTCTTCGATGAGCATTCTCGTGGATACCAGGCGATGGAGGCAGCAGAGAAAACATTCCGTGCGTTCGAGATGGCCCTCGCTGTGAAGACCATGCTCGAAAAGAGTGGCATCCTGACGGCTTTCACTTCGATGTTCGTCGCCAGCAAGGCAACCGAGACAGCTGCATCGGTTGCCAGCGTAGGGCCGGACGTTGCGGCATCGATGACAAAAGGCCAAGCGGCGGCGGCGGCTGGCGTTGCAGCTCAAGCCCAGGGCGACCCTTATAGCGCATGGGCACGAATGGCTGCAATGGCAGCTGTGATGGCAGCACTCGGCTTCGCTGTGGCGGGTGGTGGCGGCAGCGACACGACCGCGAAGGATCGTCAGGCCGCAACCGGGACTGGCTCCATCCTTGGGGATGCAACAGCAAAGTCCGAGTCGATCGCAAAAGCCATCGAGCTGGCGGCTGCAAATTCGAACATCGAGCTGAACTACACCGCTGGAATGCTTCGCTCCCTGCGCGCCATCGAGGGCTCTATTAGTGGTCTGGGTGGAGTCCTCGCGCAAAATGGCGTGAGCGGCGCTGCACCTGCCAGTAAATATGGAAGCTCGTATGAGTGGGGTGAACGTATGGGCGGGAAGGGGCCGCTACTTGCTCTGACAGGTCCTTATGGACTTATGGCAATGGCTGCTAATGCGCTCACAGGGGGCTGGATTGGCCGTATCACAGGCAAGATTGGCAACGCCATTTTTGGAGGCAAAGTAAGCGCGCGCGACGTCGGCGTCATGACGAACAAGACCACACTCGCTGGCGTCTATGCAGGTCAGTTGAGAGCGCAGGGCTATGCCGATATGAAGAAGAGCGGCGGGTTGTTCCACAGTGATGACTACTGGACCGATCCGACAAACCTGGGTCCGGAGGCCGACCAGCAGTTCAAGGCGATTATTTCCGGTCTTGGAAAAACTGTAGCCGAAGCCAGCCGCCTGCTGGGATTTAGCGGAAGCGCATTCACTCAGCGGCTTAATGCTTTCGTGGTCGACATCGGCAAGATTTCGACGAAAGACCTCAAGCCGGAGGAGATCCAGGCGCAGCTCGAAGCTGCGTTTTCCAAAGTCGGCGACGATATGGCTCGATGGGCAGTGGGTGACCTGCTTGATTTCCAAAAAGGCGGGGAAGGCGCACTCGAGACCTTGGTGCGCATCTCGGCGAACTACGCGAACCTCGACTCGGTTCTGGCAAGCGTCGGCAAGTCCTTTGGGCTCGTCGGCATGTCGAGCATTAGTGTTCGCGAAGACTTTATTGAGCTGGCCGGCGGGATCGACGAACTCGCAAGCAAGACTGCATCGTTCGCCGACAACTTTTTGACCGAGGCCGAGCGCCTGGCGCCGATCCAGAAATATGTGGCCGAGCAGCTGGCGGCGATGGGACTCTCCTCACTGCGCTCGCGCGAATCGTTCAAGCAGTATGTCGTCGGCCTGGATCTGACCAACGCAGCTCAGCGTGAACAGTACCTGGCCTTGATGGATCTGCAAGAGGCATTCGCCAAGGTCTACCCGGAAATCATCGACACGACGGTCAGCCTGTCGAGCGCGAAGTCGATGCTGGTCGACGCCTACGATGCGGAAGCCGAAGCGATCCGCAACACGATGGATCGGATGGGCTCGTTCGCCGCCAGCCTGCGCAGCCTGGCAAAGAGCGCCGTCCTTGGTGGCTTGTCCCCATTGTCTCCGCAGCAGAAATACTTCGAAGCCAAGGCGCAGTACGAGGCCGTGCTGGCGGCCGCACGTGGCGGGGATGAGTCAGCCCAGTCGAACTATCAAAGCGCCTTCAGCGCGTTCCTGGAGGCTTCGCGCACGGTGTTCGCGAGCGGTGCCCAGTACCAGGCTGACTTCGCGTACGCGCAAGCCGCGACCGAAGAGGCGGCGCGTTGGGCGGAGGCCCAGGTCGACGTCGGCAAAGCACAGCTCACGGCTTTGGAGACGCAAGTGGCCGGGCTGATCGAAGTTAAGAAAGAAGTGATGTCAGTGCGTGACGCGGTCCTGCAGCTGAAAACGATCATGGAACAGAATGCCGCGGCCCTGACTGCATATGCGCCGCCCACCGTGGGACCGATTGGTTATGCGCCGCCGGCGCTTGGCCCAATCAACTATGCCGCCCTCGGCACATCGAACACTACATCGTTGGTGGCCGAGATCAAGGGGTTGCGTGACGACAACCAACAGCTGCGTGCAGAGGTGGCCGGTCTGCGTGCGGACCAGCAGGTGCAGACTGGCGACATCATCCGCGGTGGCGCCGTGGCGTCGCTTAATTCGGCCGAGACCATGGCCCGCGTTACCGGGGCGGCAATCTCGTCCCTCGGCCGAACCGAAGACAGGGTGGCTCCGCAATGACCGATGCTCAGTTCTTGGCCTGGCTAAAAAGCTCGGCCGCTTATCGTTGTGTCTTGATTGAGGCGGCGGTGCGGGTGAATGGTGTCGAGACCACGGTCTACATGGCGACCAGGTCGTACACCACGGCGCCGGCCGACGTTCCGGCTAACACCGCGTATCAGCCGATCGCCGCCGTTGGCACGCTGTTCACTGAGCGGCTGTCGCTGGAAGGCGATGGTGCGCTCTCCGCCGGCGACCTGGAGATCGACAACACCGCCGGCGTGCGCGATGCCTGGGCCGGCGCCGGCTACGTGTGGAAGAACCGGGAGATCAAGGCATACATCGGCGACCTTCGCTGGCCACGCGCCGACTTCCGGATGGTCTTCAACGGCATTGTGGCGGACATCGCGCCGCGCGGCCGGAACAAGCTGGCCCTGAAGCTGCGCGACAAGCTGCAGCGCCTGAACACGGCGATCACCGAGGCGAAGCTGGGCGGCGAGACCGAACAGAAGGACGCGCTCCTTCCGTTCGCGATCGGGCAGGTGTCGAACATCACGCCGCTGCCGATCAACCCAGCGACGTTGACCTATGGCTACCACTGCGCGTCGGCGGAGGGTGTGATCGCCAACGAGGCGCGCGACAACGGCGCACCGGTGGCGATGACATCGAATCCGGCCGCCGGCACCGTGACGCTGGAATCCACGCCGGCCGGCGCCGTGACGCTTTCAGTCAAGGGCGACAGCGGCGCCGGCTACTGTGACACCGCGGCCACGATGTGCAAGCGGCTGGCAACCGGCTACGGTAAGGCCGCCGACCGCTTCACAGCTGCGGATCTCGACCTGGCGAACATTGCCGCTTTCGACGCGGCGCATCCACAGCCGATGGGGCTGTATTCCACGGACCGGCTCAACGTGCTGGCCGCGTGCCAGATGCTGCTCGGCAGCATCGGCGCGCAGCTGGTGATGTCGCGCCTGGGCCTGATGCGGCTGATCCAGGTCGCGCTGCCCGGCACTGGCACGCCGTTCGTGATCAGGCCGGAACACATGATCGACGGCACGCTGCAGCCGGCCAGCCGCACCGACGTGGTCGGCGCCGTGAAGCTGGGCTTCGCCAAGAACTGGACCGTGCAGGACGCCGGCACGCTGGCCAACTTGCCGGAGGTGCACAAGGCGCTCTTCACCGAGGAGTGGCTGACCACCACCAAGACCGACGCGGCGACGCTGGCCACCTACCGCCTGAACGCCGAGCCGGCCCAAGTCGACACGATGCTGCTGACCCGGGCCGACGCGGACGCCGAGGCGCAGCGACGGCTCGACCTGTGGAAGGTGCCGCGCACCACCTACGAGTTCGACGGCGTGCCCGAGCTGCTGCAGCTCGAGCTGGGCCAGGCGGTGACTGTCTTCAGCCCGCGCTTCGGCATGGACGCCGGCGTCTCCGGCATCGTTATTTCATTGGCGCCCGACTGGAACACCGGGCGCGTCAAGGTAGGGTTTCTCGTATGAGCGCAGTGCTGAACGACCGCGACGCCATCTTGCAGGCCGCGACGGTACGGATCGTCAATCCGAAGAACGCCTGGATTAACCTGACAGCCAGCGCGCCAGGCTTCCACCTGAATGCAGCCGGCCAAGTCGACCTGGCCAAGGTGACCGTCACAGCGGACCTTGTCGGCCTGGACGATGCGGTCAGCTTCACTGCCGTCGGCGGCACGCTGTCGAACGCCGTTGGCCGCAGCGTCGACGTCACCTATGACGGCCAAACCGCCATCGTCACCGCTACGGTGGAGAGCAACGGCGACGAGTTCCAGCGCGCGCTGATCATCCCGGTGCTGCGCGACGGCGCGTCCGGTACCGGCACACCAGGTGCACGCGGCCCCGGCCACTACTACGGCTCGGGCACAGCCTGGACTGACGCCCTGGCGAACATCACGGTACCAACCACTAAGGTGGTTGGCGACGTCGTGACAATCAGCAGCGGCACCTACGTTATGGAGAAGCGTTGGACTGGCTCGGCCTGGGTCGAGAATGGCGTGGTCGTCAACGGCCGTCTGATCGCAACCGAATCGATCCTCACGGCAGCGTTGTCTGCAGGGGCAATCACGGCTGAGAAACTTGCCGTAGGCGCTGTAACTGCTCGAAGCCTGGCAGTCATGGGCGATGCCAATAACCTTATCCCTGATCCACGTTTCAAGGACTTGTTGTGGTGGGGTTTAGCCGGATACCCGCTAGCGGTCGCGGACTGGACGGACCAACAGCTGGTAACGGATTGGAAACAAAATGCATCCCTGTACCTCAATGCAAACGGTTACGTGTTTCACGACACATGGACCGGTGCGATCCCAATCGTACCGGGCGCAACCTACCTGATTGAGTATCGGGTCGGCTTCACTGACAATTGGTACGGCGAACTCACAATTGACTGGCACTGGCCACTCGTGCAGTTCTACCAGAACGGCGTGCCTTCGTCCGGATATACCTGGCCCGATGGCGGACCCATCCAATATGCCAGCAACTCGCGAGGCGCTAGGGTAATTTCACATACGGTAACTATCCCGAATGACCCGAGGCTGGTGAATTCCAACCTGCGTATCCGCCGGCGTGTACAGAGCGGCGCGGCCGAAATCGGCGGGTTTTCCATCACGCGCGTCATGGATAGTGTGCTGATCAAAGATGGCGCAATCACTGCACAGAAGATATCGGTCACTGAGCTGGCTGCAATCGTTGCCTTCCTGGGTAAGTTGCAGATTGGCCCCGACGGCCATATCCGCCAAGGCATGACGGACTACAAGGTCGGCAAAGGCCTCTGGATGGGCATGCACAACGGCGTGCCGAAACTGGTAGTCGGCGATCCTTCCAGCGGCATGCTGGAGTGGGATGGCAACCAACTCATCATTCAGAAAGCGAAAGAGGTCTCACCGTTCCGGGCCACTCTGCCGTCGATTGACCGACGCAGCCAAGCAAACACATCCACGCTTGTCACGTACGCAACTTTGTCGCCGACGCTGACTGATGGGACTGGACCATTTAAGTACCGCTGGTCGATGAATGCAGAGGTGGGGCCGTCAGGCGAAGTCGTGATGTCGGGCGATCCGCAGGGAGGGTCTATAGCCATCAGGGGGCGCGGGAGCAACCTCGTCAACGTGGTCTGGGTGTCGCTGGAAGTGATCGACGACAACGGTGCCGTTGCGCGCGCAGGCTGCCAGATCTATTGGCAGCACGGATCGGGACAAATCCAATGAAGAAGCCATTTTTAATGTTGCAGGGTGATGAGAATCTCATCCTGGGGATCAGCATGGAAGACGATGCCGATGATGGCCCGATCCTTCCGCGAGCAGAGAACGAGCCCGGTGTCCGCCTGCTGCGCTTCGACGGCGAGTTCAGCCGCGCCGGCCGCCGCGACTCCGAGGTGGCGCACCTGGTCAACGAGCAGATTGCCTGGTCCGACACAAAGCTGCTCGAGGAGTACCGCACCGAGGCGATTGGTTCCATCGACGCCGCCGGCGAAGCGCTGCGCCTGGCTGTCATCAGCAAGATGACGCAGACGCCGGAGTACGTGCGCGCTGAGCAGCACGCGCGCGAGTACCGCGCTGCCGGCTATCCCGAAGGAGACGACGCCTACGTGCCGCGGGGCGTGGCCAGCTGGGCGATGGCGAAGTGGCGCGCCGGCTGGACAGCGCGCCAGGCCGCCGACGACATCCTGGCCACCGCCGACCGCTGGTATGCGCTGCTCGACGACATCCGCGAGCTCCGTCTCGCGAACAAAGAGGACGTCCGCCACTCCGCCACGGCCGCAGAGGTTGCAGCGATCGTAGCCGACATGGAAGCCGACATGCAGGCGTTGGCCCTGCAGATGAACACCACCACCACGGAATAGCATGCCCAACCTGAGAATCGTCACCAAGAATGCTCTGCGCCAGGCCGCATCGTTCACCGCCTCGAGCACGGCCGGAAACCTCGCTGTGGCCAGCCTGGCGGCCGCCGTGAAATCGTCGCTGCACCGGTTCACCTCCACCAGCGGCACGTACAAAGCTGCCTGGGCGGCGCCGGCGCGCATTGGCTGCGTCGCGCTGCCGTTCTGCAACTGGTCGCCGACGGCGAAGATGCGCGTGCGGGTGTCGACCGAGCAGCCGGTAACAAACCTCGTGATCCGTAGCGAGGAGATGCATATTTCAACCGGCGCATGGGCGCGCGCTGCGGTAACAACCGTGAATGCGAACGTGACAGCTGCTCCGAATGGCACGAACACCGCGGACCAGGTCGTCCCGACTACGACCGCGACTTCGCACTACCTGGACTACTCAATCACCGGTCTGGCCGACGACACGACGTATTCCGGCGCCGTCTTCTTCAAGCGCGACACGCTCATGCGCGCGTGCTTCAACCTCACCGCGAAGGACGGCAGCGGATCGACCGTGGAGGTGAACTTCGAGGACGGCCGGATGTCGCGCATGAGCAATGGCACAGGGCAAGACTGCAAATTTAAGGTCACGCCTGCCGGTGGTGGCTGGTATCGACTATTCATCGAAAACTGGAGCACCAAGACGGGCGCTACGGTTCCGCGCTTTCGTCTGTTTGCGTCGCAGCACAACGAGATCAGCAAAAGCGGCTGGGTGAATACGGGCGCCACGACCGACCGGGTGACCGATGTGGTATCACCTTACCCAAACTGGGGTGTCGATAAGCTTGTCGAACTTACTGGGAACAGCGGGCATTACACGACCTGCCCCATCTCCTGTCAAACCGGGCGCACTGTCGTCCTAGAGCAGACTATGAAAGCTCTTGGGACCGGCTCGACTCGCTACGGTGTAATGCTGCTGACAGCCAATTCAGGTCTTGCCGCCACTCGCTGGGCTATTATTAACCTAGCAACAGGCGTCATTACATCTCAGAGCGGCGGAACCGAATGTGTATTCTCGACAGAGGATATGGGTAATGGTTTTTGGAAGTTGGTCTGTCAGTTCACGCCCGACAGGGATGGGGCCACATCTTGGCAGATTCGTGGAACCAACGTCAGTAACAACGCTGCGCCGAATTACACAGGGGATGGTGTTAGCGGAATCTATGTTTGCAAACCCTACGCCTACACCCTCATACCTGTTACGAACTGGGCACCACTCTATGGCGGCTCTGAAAGCTCTACGGCGGGGGATGGCGTGACTGGATTTTACGCTTGGGGCGCAATGTTATGTTCCGGTCCGAAGATGGGGAGCTATTACCCATCCGTAGGTACGGTGCAGGGCGTACGGCCGGCCGGCTATATGGACGCGTGGCAGAGCTACGACTACGACAGCGGCTGGGTGCTCGCCTGCCCGGCGCCGGCCGTCGAATTGGAGGGTTTCACCCCGGCCCAGGCCGCGAGCGCGTATGCGTACGGCGGGGGCGCCTGCGCGCGTCACTGGCTGCCGCAGCAGCTGGACGCTACCGCACTGACGCTCGATATCGCCGACCCGGACAACCTCCAGGGCTACATCGAGGCCGCGTGCATGGTGGCTGGGCCGGTATGGTCGCCGCAGTACAACGCCTCGGGAACGTCGGTCTCGGTAATCGATCGAACCGAGATTTCGCGCAGCGCCGCTGGCGACCAGCTGGCCGACCCAGGCACGATCAGCCGCAAGGTGCCGGTCGACCTGCGCAAGATGTCGCCGGCCGACCGCGCCAAGTTCCTGGACCTAGTGCGCAATAGCCGCGCCTATCCGGTTTTGCTGTCCGTGTTTCCTGACCATGCAGACCTCGCGCTTGAGCGCGACCACATGCTCTACGGGCGACGCACGAAAGATTCCGACGTCGCCTACCAGTTCTCGGCTGTCTACTCCACCACCATCGATATCGAGGAGATCTGATGCAAGACCAAGTAACCCTGCTGTTCACGCGTCGGCGCCGGAACCCGGTGTCGTGGCTTATTCGTTGGATGAAGCCGCGCAGCCGCATCGCGCTCGCTCTCTCGTCGCACGTGATCATCGCCATCGGCGACACCTGCTATGAGGCGAACATGCTGACAGGCGTGCGCAAGGGGCCGTGTGCTGACATTCTGAAAGGACAGACGATCGTGCGCGAGCGAGTGCATTACGTGCCCGACCTGGTCGCTGGCATTGCCTTCCTCGAAAGTCAGCTGTGCACTTACGTGCCGACGGCGCCGGGCTGGGTGCCAGTACCGCTGCGGCCGTTGGCGTGCGCAGTACTGCTCATGATCCATAACAACTACGACTTTGGTGGTGCGCTCGGTCTCGGCCTGGCGCCTGGCGAAAACTGGGCAGACCCGTCGAAGTGGTTCTGCTACGAGCTGGCCGCCGGCTTCTTCAAGGCCGCAGGGCGCGACATGTTCGATGCGCTCGAGCGCATCTGCGAGACGGCGCTGTTGGCGATTAGCCCCAGCTGTTAGCCACCGTAATTGTTGTCTCATTTTTCCTAGAATTGAGACGCGGCAATTGTTAACTTGGGGCCTTATTTTCCAAGGTCTCCAATGAGCAAAATTTCCGGTCCAGAACTGACGAGCTACGCTGGGAGCATCGTGGCCGTCGGCGCATCTCTTTCCCTTACTCAGTGGGGCGTCATCGCAGGCATTGTGACGGCGCTGCTGACCTTCGCAGCGAACGCTATCTACATGTGGCGCAAAGATGCGCGCGAGCAGCGGCAGGCCGACCTGGCGGAGCGCGAAGCGATCGCACGCTTGGCAGCCATGGGGTTGAAGCCGTGAGCGCCGCCGTAGGCTTCCAGGCAATCTCGCTCGCTGCCTTGGCGATGATCATGCCCGCGGCTGGCACGCGCTGCGTTCGCTTCCTCGACCCGATCAATGATGCGATGCGCGAATTCGATATCGACAGCGCACCGCGTAAGCGGTCCTTCCTCGCACAGATCGCGCATGAATCTGGGCAGCTGCGTTATACGCAAGAGATCGCATCGGGCGTGCGTTACGAGGGCCGCAAGGATCTGGGCAATTCGCAGCCGGGAGACGGTGTGCGATTCAAGGGCAGGGGCCTCATCCAGATCACTGGCCGCGCCAACTACACCGCCTGCATGCTCGCCCTCGACATCGATTGTATCGAGCATCCCGAACTGCTTGAGCTACCGCGCGAGGCGGCCCGCTCGGCTGGCTGGTTCTGGAAGGCGCATGGCTTGAACGAGCTGGCCGACCTCGGGGACCAGGTGAAGGTTACCAAGCGAATTAACGGCGGCACCAACGGCTTGCCTGACCGGCTGGCCTTCTTCGACGCGGCCAGCCGTGTCATCTTCTGAAAGGAACATCATGACTCCACTACTGATCCCGGTCCTCGGCAACCTGCTCGACCGGATATTCCCGGACCCGAAGGCCGCTGCAGAGGGAAAGCTCGAATTGATGCGGATGGCCCAGGCCGGCGAGCTGGCCCAGCTGGATGCCGAGGTGAAGCTGATCACCGGCCAGATCGAGGTCAACAAGGTCGAGGCGGCAAGCCAGTCACTGTTCGTGGCGGGCTGGCGCCCAGCCATCGGCTGGGTATGCGGTGCAGCCTTTGCGTTCAAGTTCATCTTGGGTCCAGCGGCGGTCGTCGTCATGGCGATGGCCGGCCACCCGATCACGCTGCCGGAATTCGACTTCACCGAAATGAGCACCATCCTGATGGGTATGCTTGGCCTGGGTGCCCTCCGTACCGTCGAGAAGGTGAAAGGGGTGCCGTGATGGACTTCCACCTCGCCACCCCGACCGGCGACGTGTACCTGTTCAGCTATGATGGGCGCCAGGTGCAGATTCCCCGGCGGCGGCGCCGGCCGAAACCCGATCGGGACCTTTCTCAGCCGAGCCAGAGCACCCCACGCTCGTGCCTACCTGATCGCTGCAGCGCGTGTGCGGTCATTCTGGGCGCTGGCGACGCGGTCCAGAGCTAGTGATGACCTGTGACGCGCGTACGCACTGGCTGTGAGAAAAGGCGGGCGAGTCATACCGCTGGACGCTAGTGCAACGTCTCATCCGACCAGGTCACCGCAAGGGCCTGTTCGATCACTACCTCATCCGCCATGGACTGGAGCGGAAGCTCAGCATCCGGAGCGAAGGCGATGATCTGGCAATGTTCAGGGTCGACTTGATTCAGGTAAATCCACTCTTCACGGGAAACAGTCTGGCCAGTTGGGACCGGCAGCGTGATCCAGAATCCGGTCTCGCGCTCGGCGACGACTTGGTATACGTCGAGCATTGTATCCATGTGGGCACCCCCTCGCATCCTCATGATGGGGTGAGCTTACGACTGAAGAAGGCAGGTGTCACGAGTTGCCGTGCGCGACCATTTGTCGTGCATAAAAGGCCAAGAGCTAAAGCGAAGCCGGCCTCCTCAACAGTGCTACACTCGGCCCATGTATGGCAAAGTCAAACGGCTGCGCGAGCGCGGCACCCGCCTCTCAGATCGCGACATCGCTAAAGCTCCGCATGTCGAAGGCGAAGTCACGCTTGCCGGGCTAGGCCCGGTCCTAGTCGCCCAGGTGCGCGATCCAAACTTTCAAGTCGGGACCGGTCTGCTGCCGCAACTTTATGAGGCGCGGCTGACAACCATGCATGGCAACAAGATGCTGTTCAAAGGCGAGGAGCGCCCACAGGGCGATACGGGGCCAGCCTATGTGCAGGAGTGGGCTGTCGTGGTCGAGCCGCGCTAGTCGTCAGCCTTGGTTCACGGCGTAGTATTTGGCGTAGGTTCTTCTATCCTATCTTGCGCTCTATAGGAAAATACGCTGCTGCATCATGGGCGTGACTTTTTCCGTGGCGCTGTTCTTGACGGCGGCGGCGTTGATTTCGGATGGAACGGTGGTCATGTCGGTTGTGTTCGGTACGGCGGGGCAGGGGATGCCAGGACCGCCATTTTAACCGCATCGGCTGGGCTGGGAGCTGCCGACTTGGCAGTTCACCACCCTTCCTGGCTTGGGACAGCGAAATCGCGCCGCTGGAACACGTTGACTTCAGGGTAAGTATTTCATAAGATCGATAATGTTTCCATAAGCCAACTAACCATCGATATCGTTACCTGCCATGAAAAAGACTCTCGCTGTAACCATGCTTGCGTTGTGTTCCTTTGCTTCTTCCGCTCAGGCGGCCAGCAAGGTGGGATTTGCCCCTGCCGCGACCACATCCGGTGGAGAATCGGACCCACTGATGAGCCGCTCGGATATCCAGAAGGCCGTGGTGGAAGGCATGCGCGCTGCCGGCGTGCCGGTCGACCAAGGCCACGAAGCCCGCGTTGTCAGCCTGGACTACAATACTTTGTACGAACCGCGCGTCAACAATCTGCGTACCATTTCCGGTTCGATCGCCCTGCGCGAAATGGCCACGGTGCGTGGCGCGCAGAAGCGGGTCGCGGTTTGCGATTACTCGTTCAACTATTGGCGTGTCGGGCCCAGCGTGTCCCAGCACGTCTCCGGTTTGCTTGGCGACTTGCACGAACTGGGCCGCAAATTTGCAAAAGAGTGCGTGAAGTAAGGGTTCGAAAACTGGTACGGTCTCGCAGCAGATGCGGTCCGTACCGCTATGTTGGCGATCGCACGGAAAAGAATTTCCGCCCCGATATGATTCGCTTCAGAAAGGGGATGCGATGGACCGCGCCAACAAAAACATATTGATCCTGGAACGCGACGAAGACGTCGCCGAAACCGTCTGCAGCATGGCCGAGATGCTCGGCTACCGCACGCGCGTATGCGACACCACCGATGGCGCGCTGACCGAACTGTCGCGCAAGCGCTATGACATCGTCATCACCAACCGCGTGCTGAAGCACACCGAAGTCTCGCTGCCCTGGCTGATCCGCTCGGTCCAGCCCGAAGCCAAGATCGTGGTTACCACGGCCTGGCCGCTTGAGTTGAATGCGGCGGCATTGCCGATCGACTGCCTTTTGCACAAGCCCTTCAGCCTGAACGACCTGAGCACGGCCATCGCTGCCCGATAAACTTCGAACGGTAACCGGGTGCGCAGTCAATGAGCGTGCAGTAAGCACTCGCTAACGCCAGCTCACTGCGCCGGCTTGTTCAGCGCCACCGTCTCGGCGTCGAGCAGCAAGTCGCGCACCAGCCCCACCAGTTCATCGGCCGCCACCGGCTTGTTCAATACGGGCACGCCGGGAATCCGCACGTTCAGTTCGTTGCCATAGGCCGACACGATCAGGGCCGGCAAGGCCGGCTGCCGCCTGCGCAGGGCCAGGATCAATTCTTCGCCGTTCATGCCCGGCATGCGGAAATCGGTGACCACCAGGTCGGCCGGCTCCGCGTCGAACAGCGCCAGGGCCGCGCGCCCGTCCGGCGCGGCGCGCACGGCGAAGCCTGCCTTGTCGAGATACCGCGCCAGGATGTAGCTAACGGCCGGATCGTCCTCGGCCAATAGAATACGTTTCAAGATCAACCTTCGTGCTGGAAGCCGGATGCGGAATCCCTGCGCGCATCGCTCGTCAGGGCCAGGCGGATCCGTTCGGCCAAGTCGGCCAGGCGGTAGGGCTTGGCCATGGTCGTGTAGGTGGCGCCGGGCTGGGCCGAGACCGGCAATTCGTTCATGTAGCCAGTGGCGAGGAGTACGGGCACGCCGGGCTGGCGCTTGCGCACCAGTTCGGCCAGGCGCACGCCGTTCATCCCGCCCGGCATGATGATATCGCTGAACAGCAGGTCGATGTCGCCATAGCGCTCGACCAGTTCCATCGCTTCCTCGCCGCTCTGGGCCGCCAGCACCCGGTAGCCGAGTTCGCGCAGGTGGTGTTCGGCCAGTTCGCGCACGTCGTGGCTGTCGTCGACCACCAGGATGGTGCGCCTTCCGAGGATCGCCGCCGGGGTCCAGTTCATACCCTTGCCGCTCATGCGGTCGGCCATGATTTCCAGGCCCGACTGCTGGGCCAGCGGGAAGATCATGCGAATGGTCGTGCCTTCGCCCGGCACGCTGTCGATCTCCAGGCGGCCGTGCGATTGCTGGACGAAGCCGTGCACCATCGCCAGCCCCAGGCCGGTGCCCGGTCCCTTGGTGGTGAAGAAGGGTTCGGTGGCGCGCTGGGCCACTTCCGGCGGCATGCCCTGGCCCTTGTCGATCACGCAGATGACGACATAGGTGCCCGGCGCCAGGCCGTGGCGTTCCAGGCGCTCGCTGTCGACCATGGTCGAGGTGGCGACGGTGACCCGGCCGCCGTCCGGCATGGCGTCGCGTGCATTGATCAGCACGTTCAGCAGGGCCATTTCCATGTGGGTGGCGTCGAGGGTGCAGGAGGGCAGGCCGGGTTTCAGGTCGAGGTGCAGGTCGACCTTGTCGCCCAGGGTGCGCACCAGCATGTCGCTGAACTCGACCACCAGGGAGTTCAGGTTCAGGCGCTTCGGTTCCAGGCGCTGCTTGCGGGCGAAGGTCAGCAGTTGCTGGGTCAGCTTGCTGGCCTTTTCGCTCGCCAGCTGGGCCCGTTCGATCGATTGCAGCGTGGCTTCGGGGTCGTGCACCGTGGTGGTGGCTACTTCCAGATTGCCGGCGACTACTTGCAGCAGGTTGTTGAAGTCGTGCGCCAGGCCGGCGGTGAGCTGGCCGATGGCTTCCATCTTCTGCGCCTGCAGATACGACTGCTCGGACACGCGGCGCCGCGTGATGTCCATCTGCGAGGCGAACCAGTACAGCAGCTTGCCGTCCTGGTCGAACACCGGGCCTGCGAACAGGCCGTTCCAGAACGGGCGGCCGTCGGCCTTGTAATTGAGGATGTCGACCGCCACCGCGCGCTGTTCCGCCACTGCCGCGCGCAACTCGGCCACGGTGGCAGGGTCGGTCTGTTCGCCCTGCAGCAGGCGGCAGTTGCGGCCCAGGACTTCTTCCTCGCGGTACATGGTCAGGTCGAGGAAGGCGCCGTTCACGAACACGATCGGATTGTCGGGCTGGTTCGGGTCGGTCAGGACCATTGGCATGCGCGTCATTTCGATGGCGGCAAAGAAGACGTTGCCGCGGTCGTCCAGGCCGGGGCGCGAGATCTGGCTGGCCTGCCAATGGCGCACGGCGACTTCGCCGATCGGGTGGTAGCTGTTGTCCTCCAGCTTGCCAAGCGCGGGCACGCCCTGGCTCTGTCCGCCGCCTTCCTGTTCGTGCGGAAGGTTCTCGCGTTCTTCTTTCGAGCTGCCGGTCGTCATGCTGGACTTCTCCATGGGGTGGTGGATGGGAGGCCAGGCAATTCGACCCCGTGGGATTATAACAATATGCAAAGATGGTAATCCGCTGGCTTGCCTGTACACGCGGAACAACTGGTAAGGTGAAATAACGAACAGGAATGTTCCCAGAGGCGTGTAAAAAGACTATTTTTTCACAATCTGGCCCAACATCGTGTCGGATCGTCTAGACTCGCGCTTATCAATTCAGATGCACTTTCAAGCGCACACAGCATGTACGATCCCGGAAACGCACCGAGCACCCCTCCCACCGAACCCGGCATCGTGCCGAGCAGCGTCGACTTTCCGGTGGTCGGCATCGGCGCCTCGGCCGGCGGCCTGCCGGCGCTGGTGCGCCTGTTCGAGAACATGCCGGCGGTGCACGAGATGGCCTTCGTGGTCATCCTGCACCTGTCGCCCAAGCATCCGAGTTCGGCCGCGGCGATCCTGCAGCGCGCCACGCGCATGCCGGTGATCCAGGTGACTTCGCAGGTCAAGATCGAACCAGGCAACGTGTATGTGATCGCACCGAACCAGCACATGTCGATGATGGATGGCCTGCTGCTGGTCGACGAACTCCAGCGTCCGCGCGGCAAGCACATTGCCATCGACATGTTCTTCCGTACCCTGGCCGAGGTGCACCGCGAGCGCGCGGTCGCCATCGTGCTGTCGGGCACCGGCGCCGATGGCGCGGTCGGCCTGACACGGGTCAAGGAGCAAGGCGGGGTGACGCTGGCGCAGGCGCCTGCCGACGCCGAGCACGACGGCATGCCGAGCGCGGCGATCCGCACCGGCGCGGTCGACTTCGTCCTGCCCGCCATCGAGATTCCGCAAAAGCTGATCGAACTGTGGAACAACGCGCGCACCATCCAGATGCCGCCGCCGGGCGACGGCGAAACGCCGGTCGCCCACGTCACGCAGGGCGACGCCACCCTCGTCGCCGAGGATGCGTTGCAGGACATCATCGGCGCCCTGCTCAGCCATACCGGCCACGATTTCCGCCACTACAAGCGCGCCACGGTGCTGCGCCGCATCGAACGGCGCCTGCAGGTGCGCGCGGTGCAGACCCTGCCCGAATACCGCGACCTGCTCCAGGCCGACCCGGGCGAGCACAAGCTGTTGCTCGACGACATGCTGATCGGCGTGACCAATTTCTTCCGCGACCGGGAAGCCTTCGAATCGCTCGAGCGCGACGTGATTCCCGAACTGTTCAAGGACAAGGGGCCGACCGACGAGGTGCGCGCCTGGGTGGCCGCCTGCGCCACCGGCGAGGAAGCGTATTCGCTGGCCATGCTGATGGCCGACCAGGCCGAGCTGATGGAGCACCCGCCGGCCTTCCAGGTGTTCGCGTCCGACATCGTCGACGGCGCGATCGATGCCGCGCGCTCGGGCAATTATCCGGCCTCGATCATCACCGACGTCGCCCCGACCCGCCTGCGCCAGTACTTCAACAAGGAAGACGACCGCTACCGCATCCGCAAGACGGTGCGCGACCGCATCCTGTTTGCTTCGCATAACCTGCTGCGCGACCCGCCGTTCTCGCGGCTGGACATGATCTCCTGCCGCAACCTGCTGATCTACCTGAACCGCGAGGTCCAGGTGCGGGTGCTGCAGACCTTCCACTTCGCCCTGAAACCGGGCGGCTATCTCTTCCTGGGCAGCTCGGAATCGGCCGAGTCGGTGTCCGATTACTTCATCCCGGTCGACAAGAAGAACCGCATCTACCGCGCGCGCGGCGGCGGCCGGCCGACGCACTACCAGAGCCCGACCTCGGCCGTGTTCGGCGCGCGCCTGCCGGAAGTAAGCCGGGTCAAGCCGCCGGGCAAGCGCCAGTTCTCGTATGCAGAGCTGCACCAGCGCGCCCTGGCCCAGTACGCGCCGCCTTCTGCCGTCATCGACAGCGAAGGCAACATCGTCCACATGTCGGAGGGCGCCGGGCGCTTCCCGCGCATGGCCGGCGGCGAACCCTCGCGCAATCTGTTGGCGCTGGTGCTGCCCGAGCTGCGCCTGGAACTGCGCTCGGCCATGTACCAGGCAACGCAGAACGCGAGCGCCATCGAATGCCGCCCGGTCGAGATCCAGGAAAACAAGGAACTGGGCACGATCGCGCTCAGCGTGCGTCCTTTCCGCGACGAGGAAGCGGAAACCGATTTCCTGCTGGTGGTGTTCAACCGCCTTGAGCCGGCGCCCGAGCGGGTCGTGCCGCCGCGGCCGAACGGCAGCCACGACGTGGTGCTGAGCCAGCTCGAGGCCGAACTGCAACGCAAGCGCGAGCAGCTCCAGGAAACCATCGAGAATGCCGAGGTCTCGACCGAGGAACTGCGCGCCTCGAACGAAGAACTGCAGGCCATCAACGAGGAACTGCGTTCGGCCACCGAGGAACTCGAGACCAGCAAGGAAGAGCTGCAGTCGGTGAACGAGGAACTCGTCACCGTGAACTACGAGCTGAAGGTCAAGGTCGAGGAAACCGGCAAGGCCAACGACGACCTGAACAACCTGATCGCTTCCACCGACATCGCCACCATCTTTGTCGACAGCAGCCTGCGCATCAAGCGTTTTACACCGCGTGCGGCCGATTTGTTCTCGATCATTGCTTCCGACATCGGCCGCTCGCTGCTCTACCTGACCCACAAGCTCGACTATGACGCCCTGGCCGAGGACGTCAACGCCACCTTCGACACGCTGCGCCTCGTCGAGCGCGAGGTGCGCAGCAGCGAAGGCCGCTGCTACATCGTGCGCCTGCTGCCTTACCGCACCAACGAAGACCGCATCGAAGGCGCGGTGATGACCTTCTTCGACATCACCCTGCGCCGCCAGGCCGAGGAGCAGGCGCAGGCGATCGAGGCGCGCATGCGCATGGTGGCCGAGAGTTCGGACGACTTCGCCCTCATCACGATGGACGAGGAGGGGCGCACGACCAGCTGGAACAAGGGAGCCGAGGCATTGTTCGGCTATGGCGAGCGGGAGATGCTGGGGCAGACGCTCGACCTGCTGTTCGTGCCGGAAGACCGCGCCGCCGGCGTGCCGGTCGACGAATTGCGCCGCGCCCGCGCGGACGGACGCGCCGAGGACGAGCGCTGGCACCTGCGCAAGGATGGCACGCGCTTCTTCTGCAGCGGCGTGACGACGCCGCTGCGCAATGGCGACATGCACGGCTATGCGAAGATCGCGCGCGACGTCACGGCGCGCGAGCGCCAGGGCCAGGCGCGCGAGCATGCGTCGATGGTGCGCGAGGAGGCGGTGCGCTCGGACGCGGCCAACGCAGCGGCGCTGAAGGACGAGTTCCTGGCCGTGATGGCGCATGAGCTGCGCCATCCGCTGAACATGATCAACATTAACGTCGAGCTGCTGGCGCGCATGCCGGAACTGCGCAACGCGCCGACCTTCCTGCGCGCGGCAAACGTGATCCGCAACTCGGTGATGAGCCAGGCGAAGATCATCGACGACCTGATGGACATGTCGCGCTTGCGCACCGGCAAGCTGTCGCTGAGCATGGCGCCGGTGCTGCCCGACGTGGTGGTGCGCGGCATCGTCGACGTGATGGGCGCCGACCCGGCCACGCGCGACGTCGAGATCGCCATGGCCGGCGGCGCCGACGGCCTGTACGTAATGGCCGACGCGGTGCGCCTCGAGCAGGTGCTGATGAACCTGCTGAGCAATGCCCTGAAGTTCACTCCGAAGGGCGGCCGCATCGAGATCGGCCTGGCGCCCGAAGAGTCCCAGGTGCGCATCGACGTGACCGACAGTGGCCAGGGCATCGCGCCATCCTTCCTGCCGCACGTGTTCGACATGTATGGCCAGAGCGTGTCGGTCACCACCCGTACCAAGGGCGGGCTGGGCATCGGCCTGGCGCTGGTGCGCGAGATCGTGACTTTGCATGGGGGGCGGGTCGAAGCCTTCTCCGAAGGCATCGGCAAGGGCGCGCGCTTCAGCATCTGGCTGCCTGTGCTCGACGGCAGCGCCGCGCCGCTGCCCGGAGCCGGCGGCAAGGGCGAGGACAGCATGGCCGGCCTGCGCATCCTGGTGGTCGACGACATGGAAGAGATGCTGCTGATCTTCAAGTCGCTGCTGGAGACGAGCGGGGCGACCGTGTTCGAGGCCACCAGCGCCTTGAAGGGGCTGGAAGTCCTGGAGCGCGAGCAGATCGACCTCTTGATCTCGGACGTGTCGATGCCCGAGATCGACGGCTACGAATTCCTGCGCCGCATCCGCGCCAACCCGGCGCTGGCCAGGCTGCCGGCGATCGCCATCAGCGGCATGCGGCGCGACAGCGATATCGCGAATGCGCGTGCGGCGGGGTATTCGGCGCACCTGGGCAAGCCGGTCTCGGTCGAGCGCCTGAGCGCGATCGTGCACGACCTGCTGCCGCAGGGCGGGGCGGCGAAACGCTGAGCTGTCGCCGGCACATCCGGACGGCCACTGGCCGCCGGATGTCGCCAAGCTTTACATCCCTTCGCTGGCACATTTGACAATCTCTCCGTAAGGCATTGATTTAGCGGAGGCTTTCCTCATGGGTGCAGAACTTGCTTTTCTTTCCTGGTCAATCGAAAGGAGAGCCATGAGCATGTTCCCGCACCGCCTTACCGCTTTGTTCCTTGCCTGCCTGGTTAGCGGCAGCGCCGGCGCCACTGTCGTTGCCAGCAATACGCGCTACGGCCTGTTCGACGGCAGCGAGGGTACGCGCAACCTGAACGTGACCTACCATGGGTCGATACTCGACCTGAACCTGATCATCGACCTGGCCAAGTGCGACGATCCGCCGATCGGCGCCGGCGGCGGCGCCTGCCGCGGCTTCGGCCTCCCGTATGAAGACGAGTTCTCGATTGCGCTGGTGGCGCCGGACGGCACCACGGTCGACCTGGTGCGCGCCTACGACACCTATGCGCGCGGAAATGCGGGCGCCGGACGCGTGCGCCTGAACTTCGACGACGAGGCGCTTGACGCCGCCGGGCCGCAACTGGCGTCGGGCAGCTTCCGCCCGGCCGGTTCGGTGGCCGCCTTCGACGGCATGGATGTGTATGGGCGCTGGACGCTGCAGATCCAGGATTTCTTCCCGGGCGACCCGCTCGAATTCTTCGCGGCGCGGCTGGATGTGGAAACCGATCCGCCGGCGCCGGTGCCGGAACCGGCGTCGCTGGCCTTGCTCGGCTTGGGGTTGCTGGGGCTGCGGCGTTTCAGCGGGCGACGATCAGCTTGATGCCAAGGGCAACGAAGACGGTGCCGGCGATCCGGTCCAGCCATTTGCCGGCGCCGGGCTTGCGGTTGAGCCAGGCGCCAATTGCCCCGGCGAAGTAGCCGAGCAGGCCGAACAGGATCGCCGCCTGCACGGTGAAGGTGACGCCCAGGGCCAGCATCTGGCCGGGCACGTTGCCGTTGGCGGGAATGACGAACTGCGGCAGCAGCGAGAGGAAGAACAGCACGACCTTCGGATTGATGGCATTCGCCACCAGGCCTTTGGTAAACAGGCTGCGCAGCGATTGCGGGGCGGCGTTGCCGTCGCTGGCTTTCGAGCCGCCCTGGCTGCGCAGGGCGTTGTAGCCGAGCCAGACCAGGTACAGGCCGCCGCCGACGCGCAGGGCGGTGAATGCGACCGGCGACGCGGCGATCAGGGCGCTCACGCCGAGCACGGCCAGCAGGGTGTGGCTGAGGCAGCCGAGCGCGCAACCGAGACCGAACACCATGCCCTGCTTGCGTCCCTTGGACATGCCCAGGCCGAGGACCATCAAATTGTCGGGGCCGGGGGAGGCAGTGAGCAGGATGGCGGCGAGCAGGAAGCCCAGGAATTGTTCGGGTGCGAGCATGGTGTGATTGGTTTTGTGGCCGATGAAAATGCGGGGCGCGTAGGGTGGACGGCTCCGCCGTCCACGCGTTCAAACATGGCGTGATCCGCCGCGACGTTCGATTTTGCCGTGTTGAATCAAACGGCGCAAGGCACCATTTTCACGATTGTTCGAACGATGGTTGAACGCGTGGACGGCATAGCCGCCTCTCGTGGCCCGGTCCACCCTACGGCGTTAGCAGCCGATGTGAATCAGCGAGCCTCGGCGACACGCTTGGCGATGTGCGCCAGGGCTTCATCCACCTGGTCGATCAGGATCAGGCACAGGTCCCCATCCGACAAGCGTTCCAGCGCGCGGTCGATCGCCACGAACTCGCCGTAGATTTCCTCCACGTGCTGCGTACGCGACGCACCCTGCAAGCCCTGGCGCAGCAGCGCCACGACTTCGCCATCAGCCCGCCCGCGCTGGCACTGGTCTTCATACAGCAGCACGTCGTCGAACGCCGCGCCGAGGATTTCGGTCTGCTGGCTGATATCCTGGTCGCGGCGGTCGCCCGCGCCGCTGATCACTACCGAACGGCGCTTGGCCGGCATGTTCTCGACCGCCGACACCAGCGCCGCGATCGCATCCGGATTGTGGCCATAGTCGGCGATCAGCGTCGCGCCCTTATAGTCGAACACGTTGAAACGCCCCGGCGCATTGTCGCTCTCGCCGACAAAGGTGCGCAGGCCGAGCGCGATCTTGTCCCAGTCGATGCCGACGCCCCAGGCAGCGGCCACCGAGGCCATCACGTTCTCGACCTGGAAGCCGATCACGCCGCCACGGGTGATCGGCACGTCCGCCAGCGGAATACGGTGCTCGAACTTGCCCTGCGCGCAGACCAGGTGGCCGTCTTCCACGAACACGGCGCGGCGGCCTTGCGCACGGTGCATGGCCATCAGCGGCAGGTTGCCGTCCTGGGCGAAGAAGGTGACGTCGCCGCGGGTGAAATTCGCCATGTCGGCCACGGTCGGGTCGGCGGCGTTCAGCACGGCCATGCCGCCTTCGGCGACGTTCTGCACGATCACGCGCTTCAGGACCGCCAGGTCTTCCAGCGTGGTGATGTAGTTCAGGCCGAGGTGATCCCCGGCGCCGATATTCGTTACCACCGCCACCTGGCAGCGATCGAAGGCCAGGCCTTCGCGCAGCAGGCCGCCGCGCGCGGTCTCGAAGACGGCGGCATCGACGTCCGGGTGCAGCAGCACGTTGCGCGCGCTGCGCGGGCCGCTGCAGTCGCCGCTGTCGATGCGGCGGCCTTCGATGTAGACGCCGTCGGTATTCGTCATGCCGGTGCGCAGGCCGGAGGCGGTGAGCAGGTGCGCGATCAGGCGCACCGTGGTGGTCTTGCCGTTGGTGCCGGTGACGGCGACCACCGGGATGCGGCCGTCGTCGCCGTCTTCATACAGCATGTCGACGATGGCTTCGCCGATGGCGCGCGGCTTGCCGAAGGAGGGCGCCAGGTGCATGCGCAGGCCCGGCGCGGCGTTCACTTCGACCACGCCGCCGTTCTGGTCTTCGATCGGTTTCAGCACGCTGTCGCACACCAGGTCGACGCCGCAGATGTCGAGGCCGACCATGTGGGCGGCGGCAATCGCACGCGCCGCGACTTCCGGGTGCACGTCGTCGGTGACGTCGGTGGCGGTGCCGCCGGTCGACAGGTTCGCGTTGTTGCGCAGGATGACGCGCTTGCCCTTGGGCGGCACCGAGTCGGCGTCCATGCCCTGCGTGGCCAGGCTGGCCAGGGCAATGTCGTCGAAGCGGATCTTAGTGAGCGAGGTCGAGTGGCCGTTGCCGCGGCGCGGGTCCTGGTTGACGATGTCGACCAGCTGCTGGACTGAATGCACGCCGTCGCCGGTGACGTTCGGCGGTTCGCGGCGCGCGGCGGCCACCAGCTTGTCGCCGATGACGAGCAGGCGGTAATCGTGGCCGGGCAGGTAGCGCTCGACCATGATGTCGTCGCGGAATTCGCTGGCCGCATGGAAGCCGGCGGTGATCTGCTCTTTCGTCGTGATGTTGACCGTCACGCCCTTGCCCTGGTTGCCGTCCTTCGGCTTGACCACGACCGGCAGGCCGATTTCCTGGGCCGCGGCCCAGGCGTCGTCCGGATCGGTGACGGTGCGGCCATGCGGCACCGGCACACCGGCGGCGTCGAGCAGCTTCTTGGTCAGTTCCTTGTCCTGGGCGATGGTCTCGGCAATCGCGCCGGTGGCATCGATCTCGGCGGCCTGGATGCGGCGCTGCTTGCTGCCCCAGCCGAACATCACCAGGCTGCCTTCGGTCAGGCGGCGGAAGGGGATGTTGCGGGCCACGGCGGCC
>Ga0209023_10000594_pt1 | contig 53957 bp, 60 predicted proteins | sample LakOneMetagenome_FD_187468 | JGI IMG/M metagenome (GOLD analysis project Ga0209023, IMG submission 187468) | Freshwater and sediment microbial communities from Lake Erie, Canada (SPAdes) (version 2) | ecosystem: Environmental > Aquatic > Freshwater > Lentic | place: Lake Erie, Canada... | reverse complement strand
GGCGGGCGGTTTACTGCGCAGCATTGGGTTTGACTGGCTTTCGCACAAAGGCGTGCGCGTGGGCCTCGCCTCGCTGCTGCTGATCGGCGCGGGCACCCGCTCCGTCCACAACGCCACCGCCGACGGCGACACCCGCACTCTCACCTTCCACCACACCCATTCCGACGAAGACCTCACCGTCACCTTCAAGCGCAATGGCCGTTACGACGAAGCCGCGCTGAAAAAACTCAATCACTTACTCCGCGACTGGCGCAGCCAGGACGAAACCACGATGGACCGCCGTCTGTTCGATATCGTGTGGGAAGTCTATCGCGACGTTGACGGCAAACAGCCGATCCAGATCATCTCTGCCTACCGCTCGCCCGCAACCAACGCGATGCTCCGCCGCCGCTCCTCCGGGGTAGCGCGCCACAGCCAGCATATGCAGGGCCACGCGATGGATTTCTTCATCCCCGGCGTTGCCCTCGAACAAATCCGTTTCGCCGGACTTCGCCTGCAGCGCGGCGGCGTCGGCTTCTACCCCACCTCCGGCTCGCCCTTCGTGCATCTCGATGTCGGCAGCATCCGCCACTGGCCGCGCATGAGCCACGATCAGCTTGCGCGCGTTTTCCCGGACGGCCGCACTGTGCACGTGCCATCTGACGGCAAGCCGCTGAAGGGGTATGAACTCGCGATGGCTGACATCGAGCGCCGTGGTAACGGCGAGGACGTGTCGGCACCGTCGAAGTCGAAGACATTCCTGGCCACGCTGTTCGGCCGCAAGTCGGCGGACGACGAGGAAGAAGCCGGCAACGACGCGGTGGCGTCGGGCGGCAAGGTCAAGCAGGCTGCTATCGAAGCCAAGGCCACCGTCGTCGCAGCCGCCGAAAAGATTCTCGAGCGCGTGCCGCTGCCGCGCGCCAAGCCTGCAGGTGCTGGCTCCTATCAGGTCGCTTCCGCCGAGAGCAAGCCTGTCAGCCTGAAGTCGCAACCTGCTGCGATCAAGCCGCTGCCTGAGGACGAATACGCGCCTCAGAGCCCGCTCGATGTCATCAACGCCCGCGGTTTCTGGGATAATGAACCAGCGCCGAAGCCCGCCACGCAGGCTCAGATCGCAGCTCTCAAGGCCCGTGGTGCCGTCACCGCCGCCGATCCGCAATCCACCGCCAGCTTGCCGCAGAACGTCTCGCAGGCGTTGGCTTTCGCACCGACCGCACAGCCGTTGGAGCGCGCTCCGGTGGTTGCCGCCAGCGCGCCGGTCCCACGCGGCACGCGCGTCGCTTCGCTCGCGCCGAACCCCATGGGCAACACCAGCGCCGATACCAAGAGCCCGGTCACGAAGGCACTCCGCACCAAGGCCGCGCAAGCCAACGATCTCTGGACTCGCGCGATGATCCTTGCACCGAGCGCCAGCAGGTCGCTCTCGGCATCAATCCTCGGCGATCAGGACATGACCGTGATGCGTACGCATTTCGTCAAGCCGAACACGGCGGTGGCGATGACGTTCTCCGACGATCCGCAGATGGGCATCGTGTGCGAGAAGTTTACTGGCTCTGCGACAGCGACGCTGTCGACCACATCATTCGTGATGCGCACCGCTTCGCTGCGGTAATTTGCCGGGCTCGGCAATTCATCTTCTGAATAAATTTTGCTGGATACATACGCGGGTCAAGCCCGCGTACGCCAATCACGTGTGAGGCTTGTGCCTCACAGCATTCCAAGCGCCTGCAGATAGGTTTCCAGGATCGTTTCCTGTTCCTGACGCTCGTCGGCATCCTGCTTGCGCATGCGGATGATGGTGCGAAGCGCCTTCACATCGAAGCCGTTGCCCTTGGCCTCGCCATAGACATCCTTGATGTCGTCGCTGATGGCTTTCTTCTCTTCTTCCAACTTCTCGATGCGCTCGATGATCGCCTTGAGCTGACCTTTCGCGAATGAGTGCGCGGTGTCGTCTTTTTCTTTCGCGGCAGCCGAGGTGGCCATCGGAGAACTCCTGAACTTACGAATGAGGCTGATAAGCGCCGCATGCGGCACGTCATTGAGGCTTCACCCTCAAGAGTGCAGCCTGCCGCGTCAAGGCGGAGCGCCGGTCATCCACAGTGACTCACAGGAAAAAGCGAAACATCTACTGGCGGTGCAAGCTGCGCCGATTTCACTTGCATTGCGGCGGCGGCGCCGCAGTCACAACGAAACTGACTTCAGTGACCCGTGTGGCTTTTCTTCATGGCCTCGATCTGAGCCGGCGTAGCCTCGGACTGATGGGCGGCCTTCCAGTCCTCATACGGCATGCCATAGACCGCCTCGCGGCTATCGTCCTTGCTCAAGGCCACACCCTTGCCGTCGGCGGCATCCTTCAGCCAGTTCGACAGGCAATTCCGGCAGAACCCGGCGAGATTCATCAGGTCGATGTTCTGCACATCGGTCCGCTCGCGCAGATGCGCGACCAGTCTTCGGAAAACTGCCGCTTCCAATTCAGTCTGGGTCTTGTCGTCAATGGCCATGGTCATTTTCCGCGATTTCAGCGGTCCTTACGGCTCGCGCTCGTTAACCTAGCATGAGACCGAGACCGTCAATCGGGCTATTAACGCCGCCGCGTGGTTTGGCGAAAGCATCAAGCCACCCTATAGTGAGGTCGGGCCGGTCATTTGCCAATCCGGCTCAATGTGTTACGCGACACCAGCACCGGTCGATATTCATTCAATGACAGCCCGCAATTTCCGACACCCCCTCGCCCGCCTCAGCCTCGCCGCCCTCACCGGGTTCATTGCGCTGGTGACCTTGTGCGCGTGGAGCGATCCTGCCGCAGCGGATTTCCGTCTCTGCAACAACACGCCAAGCCGCGTCGGCATCGCGCTCGGCTACAAGGACAATGAAGGCTGGGTCACCGAAGGCTGGTGGAACGTCTCATCCCGAAGCTGCGAGACCCTGCTGCGCGGAACGCTGGTCGCGCGCTACTACTACATCTACGCCATCGACTACGATCGCGGCGGTGAATGGTCCGGGCAGGCCTTCATGTGTTCGCGCGACAAGGAATTCACGATCAAGGGCACTGAGGATTGTCTGGCGCGCGGCTTCGACCGCACCGGATATTTCGAGGTCGATACCGGCGAGCAGCGGGCTTGGACAGTGCAGCTCACCGAGTCCAACGAAAATCCGCGAACGCCCGGCGGAATACCCGGAATGCCGAATGCGCCGGGTAATTCGCAACCTGGCGCGCTTCCAAATCCATCACCCGTGCCCACGCCCGGAACTCCGAAATGAGACGTCTGCGCCGCATCAAGATACTGGCCACGCTTGGTCCGGTGTCGTCGGACAGCGCGTCGATCCGCAAGCTGTTCGAGGCGGGCGCCGACCTGTTCCGCATCAACATGAGCCACACGCCGCATGACAAGATGCGCGAGTTGGTGGCAACCATCCGCAGCGTGGAAAGCAGCTACGGCCGCCCGATTGGCATTCTGGTCGATCTGCAGGGACCGAAACTACGACTCGGAAATTTCGCGGAAGGCTCTATCGAACTGAGCAACGGCACGATGTTCACTCTCGATGCCGATCCTACGCCGGGCGATAAGACCCGCGTGCACCTGCCGCATCCGGAAATTCTGAAAGCGCTCCGGCCCGGCCACGCGCTGCTAATCGACGACGGCAAGCTGCGGCTGATCGCGGAAGAAACGTCGCCCGACCGCGCGCTGGTGCGCGTGGTGACGGGCGGACGCATGTCGGACCGCAAGGGCGTCAGCCTGCCGGATACCGATCTGCCGGTGTCCGCGATGACACCGAAGGACCGCGCCGATCTCGAAGCAGCACTGGAAACCGGCATCGATTGGGTCGCACTGTCATTCGTGCAGCGCGCCGACGATGTGATCGAGACACGCAAACTGGTGCGCGGCCGTGCATCGATCATGTCCAAGATCGAAAAGCCGCAGGCGATCGACCGTCTCGCCGAAATCATGGAAGTCTCCGACGCCATCATGGTGGCGCGCGGCGATCTCGGCGTTGAGCTTCCCGCCGAGCGCGTCCCCGGACTTCAGAAGCAGATGACGCGCATGGCGCGGCGCGCGGGCAAGCCCGTGGTGATCGCGACCCAGATGCTGGAATCGATGATCAATTCGCCGGTGCCGACGCGCGCGGAAGTCTCCGACGTCGCCAATGCTGTGTTCGAGGGCGCGGACGCGATCATGCTGTCAGCGGAATCCGCAGCCGGAAAATTCCCGGTCGAGGCGGTGCTCACGATGAACCGCATCGGTGAGGAGTGCGAACGCGATCCGACCTATCGCGGCGTGATCGCGGCACAACGTCCAGACCCTGAAGCCACGGCGGGCGACGCCATCGCCGACGCCGCGCGGCAGATCGCCGAAACGCTCGATCTCTCCGCCATCATCTGCTGGACTAGCTCGGGCTCGACTGCCTTGCGGGTGGCGCGCGAGCGGCCAAAGCCGCCGGTGGTCGCCATCACGCCGAGCGTCAGCACGGGCCGCAAGCTCTCGGTCGTATGGGGCGTGCATTGTGTGATCGCGGAAGACGCCCACGACCAGGACGACATGATCGAACGCGCCGGCAGCATCGCGTTTCGCGATGGCTTCGCCAAGGCCGGTCAGCGCGTGATCATCGTCGCGGGCGTGCCGCTTGGGACGCCCGGAACAACCAACATGGTGCGCATCGCCTATGTCGGGCCGAGCCGCGACGCGGATATCTGAACTATTTTCAATATCTGACTGAAGATGAGCGGCTCTGAGCGCCATCACTCGCGCACCAACCAGGCGCGCGGGGTATGCGCAGAAGATCGCAATCCGTCGGCCTGCTTAAGCGGCTTTGCCTTGCATCTTTTCCTGAACCTGAGACGTCACGGTCTCGCGAAGCTCTTGGGCCGCGCGGGCCGCATCGTCCGCTGCACCTTGCGTGAGGTTCAGCAATCGCTTGGCTTCGTCGCCATATTGCGTGAACGCCGTCTGCCAGAATTGGGCGTAAGCCTGCTGCAAATCCTCAAGCGATCGGCAATTGTGGATTCGCTGAAAGAGCTGAACATCTTCGCGCAAGCGCATACCGACAAATTCAGTCCATTCCTTGCCGAAGTTCTGCAAAGCGGTGCCGATTTGCGCGTTGAACTTCGACGTCTCGTTGAGCATCGTCCCGTTCATTTCGCTGACGCGAGTGAAATCGGGAAATGCGGTCGATTCGGTGGGTTTGCTAATAGGTGTCATGGGTCCGACCTTCATTTTGCTGTAGCAAGAAAAGGACGCGAGCAACGACGAGAGATAATCATCGCCTGATGGCAGTTGTGTGATACGCGCGCGTCGTCTGCAAATGAATTTATCGCGACGCCACGTCGCTTCCGTTTCGGTTCTGCGCGAGGGACCGCTGTTTCAAAATGTCACGGCGTTGCTTTCCTGCCGCAGCATCGGCGGACCGAACGGCAACATTTCATATTTCAAAAATTGGATGACCAAGACGCCGCACAAGTCCGCCGCTGAAATGATTCACGTTTTCCAAAATGCCGATTGGCCGATGCAACAATTTCAATAGGGAACGGATGCCGAGACAGACGGAAAGGCCTGCAACTGCGCCGACATCTTGTCGATCTCCGCGACGATCAGGTCCGGCGCCTGAACCTGCGGCATGTGGCCGCCATTCGGCAGCACCACAAGTTTGGTCTGCGGCACATTGGCAGCGAACGGACGCGAATGAATATTTGTGAAAACGGTTTTATCGGAATCGCCAGCGAAGATGGTCACCGGAATTTTGATGTCCGGATAGTTCGGCGACTGTTTCACCATCTCGGGCTTTAGCGTCGTGAGATCCCAGGCGTTGTTCAAGAAAACACGCGGCCGAAGCACCATGCGCACCGCGGTCGCATCCACATAGCCGTCCGGCATTGCCTGCGGCGCGAACACAAAGCGCGTGCCGCCATCGACCAGAAACGTGCCGATCGGCAACGTGATGGTGTAGGCGAGCAGCGGCCCGATCACCGGGATCGCCGCGATCTGGTTGAAGGTTCCGACGCCGCCGGGCCACGGATAGGCGACCGGCGACAGCATCACGATGCCCGCCACGCGCTTCGGATAGGCCAGCGCCATTGCGGGCATTAGCGATCCGGCCCACGAGTGCCCGACAAGAATCGCGCGCTCGATGCCGAGCTTGCCCAGCGCCTCGTCAATCATGCGGCCCTGAATGGCGGGCGTTGAGTCCTCAAGCCTGTCTCGCGTGCTCCAGCCGTGGCCGGGACGGTCGATCAAAATCACGCGGTGATCTTTCGCCAGCTTGTCTCCAAGCGGCTTCTGCATGGTCTGCAGACTGGAACTTGCGCCGTGAATCATCACGATCGGCAAGGTCTTCGCATTGGCCGAGCCCAATTCCAGAACATGCAGCCGCGCGCCGTGGACCTCGACGAACTTTCCAAGCGGCGGATAGGTCCGCTCAAGCACAGCCACGCCGATTTGCGTGATCACCGCCAGCACAGCCAGCGCGATCACCACACCTGCAACAGTCATGAACATGATCCGGCGGAATTTCTTCACGATTGCAATACGTAACAGCCCGCCCGAAGGTTTCGTGTCGGAGCCGATCCAGAATGGGGGTCGCCGCGCTTAGATATCGCGGCCTTCGATTTTCTCGGCGAGGGATTTGACCATATCCGGGACGCGCTCGAGATACGGGTTGATGTCCAGCGCCTTGCGGTAAGCGTCCAGCGCGTGCTTATCGTCGCCGGTTTCCTGCAGGATCATGCCGAGACCCGCCAGAGCACCGAAATGCCGCGGCTCGCGAATCAGAACCTGACGTATGTCGTCCATCGAGCGATTATAGTCGTTCTGCAGATAGTAGATGGTCGCGCGCCTGTTCCACGCCTCAACATAATCCGGACGCAGCTTGATCACCGCATCGAGCAGCTTCAGCGCGACATCGATGTCCTTGGCTTCCATCGCGATTTTCACGCGCGTCATCAACAGCGCTGCGGTGTCGCTCGGCGTGGACATCCACATGGCCCAGATTCGGCCCTCGACCGCCTTCGCGCTTTCCGGATCGGGAGCGGCTTTCAGCGCCCCGAACAGGAAATCGAGATTTCTGGTTTTGTCGCCGGTGACGCGCGGCAGTTTGGCGGGCGCTTCGGGCAGCTTCTTCTGTTTGCCCGGTGGCGTGAGTTCAGGAGCCTGCGCAAGGGCAGGTGTCGCCGCGAGACTTGCGAGCGCAACCGCGCCCACTGTGAGCTTGAAGAAAGACCGCATCCATGCCGCCCCAATCGTCAGGCCGGAAAGTCTAGACGCGGAAAGCGCCGCGTGCAAAGCGCATGCGGCGTCAAACGGTTGTGATGTGGCGGAGGTTGAAGTGTCGCGCGATCAAGCGCGGCGCCCTTAGCCCTGACGAGCCTTGAAGCGGCGCTGAACCTTATTGATCACGTAAACCCGGCCCTTGCGGCGGACCAGACGGTTGTTGCGGTGACGGCCGCGCAGGGACTTCAGCGAATTACGGACCTTCATGGGACAATGCTCTCTGGAAGGCCGCGTTAAAGGCCGAGTGTGCAATCGTTGGTTATGGGCATATCCCGCAAGACCAAAGCCCGCGCGAGACAGGCGGTTTCTATGCCATCGGGCAGACAAATGTCAATCCGGAGCGGCGTTCCACAAGTCTTCCACCAAGGTAAAATGCCCCGAATGGAACCCTTTTCAAGCCATTTCGGAGCCAAAATGTCACTCTAAGAGGAATTTAGCCAGACTCGCGTCCCGGTTGTTCGATTTTGGGGATGCGTCGGCTAAACAATCGCGAGGACGCTGAATCAAGGCAGATTTGATCCGTTGACCATTGAACTGACCACAGAACGCCCGGGGGCTGCCAAGCCCGTCAATATGGCCGCCAGCGTTGCGGCCGAAACCATCGTTGCTGACCGGCTGCCGCTGCCGAGCGGCGTCGTGCTGCGCCGGATCGACTGGCAGACTGCCAGCATCATCCTCGCCTATCACGTCGTTGCACTGCTCGCCTTCATCCCCTGGTACTTTAGTTGGACCGGCGTGATCGTCGCCATTATCGCCGCGCGGCTGTCGGGATTGCTGGGCATCAATATTTGTTATCACCGGCTGTTGACCCATCGCGGTTTCAAATGCCCGCGCTGGTTCGAACATACACTAGCCGTGATCGCCATTTGCTGCGTGCAGGACACGCCGGCGCGCTGGGTTGCCGTGCATCGCCGCCATCACCAGCATGCAGACGAGCAGCCCGATCCGCACAGCCCGCTGGTGAATTTCCTGTGGGGCCATATCGGCTGGCTCATTGTTAAGAATCCCGAGCTGAACCGGCTCGGCATCTACGATCGCTACGCCAAGGACATCCTACGCGATCCGTTTTATGTCGCGCTCGAGCGCAACTGGCTTCAGGTCAAAATCATCCTCGCTCAATGGATCGTATTCTTCGGCGCAGGCTTCGTTGCCGAACTAGCGATGGGCGGCACGACGATGCAGGCGCTGCAGTTTGGATCGAGCATTCTCATTTGGGGCGTGTTCGTGCGCACGGTGTTCGTCTGGCATCAGACCTGGGCGGTGAATTCCGTGACCCATCTTTGGGGCTATCGGAATTATGAGACCGACGAGGACAGCCGGAACAATGTCGTCATCGGCCTGCTGGCGCATGGCGAAGGCTGGCACAACAATCACCATGCCGATCCGCGCTCCGCGCGTCACGGCCACAAGTGGTGGGAGTTCGACACCACATGGCTGACCATTCGCTTGTTCGAAAAACTCGGCCTCGCCACCGATGTCGTCGGACCAAGCCCTTACGTGATGGCCAAAGCCGGACAGAGCATTGCAACCCACGGCGACGCAGGCACGCCGACAAGCTGATCAGCTTGTCTGGATCGTGTCTTACTCCTGCGGCACGTTCGCGGCTTTCACGACGCCAGCCCATTTCGTGATTTCGGCATCGACGAACTTCGTGAAGTCCGCGCCTGTGAGCTTGCCCGGTTCGACGCCCTGTGTCGCGAACTTCTCGCGCGTCGCAGGCGCGGCAAGAATGTCTTTCATCGCCGCAACGAGCTTGGTGTAGGCTGCATTGCCGTTCGCCTGCGGCATGTAGAGTCCAAACCACGCCGTCGCCTCGAAGCCCTTCACGCCCGACTCATCGAGAGTCGGCGCGTCCGGCAGCGAAGCCGCGCGTTGCTTGCTGGTCACAGCCAGCACGCGGATATTTCCGGCCGCCGCCGCCGGCAACACGGTCGGCAAGGTATCGAACATGATCGGGATATGACCGCCGAGCAGATCGTTCATCGCGGGTGCTGCGCCCTTGTAAGGAACGTGCACGATGTCGACGCCCGCCATCTGCTTGAACAATTCGCCGGACAGATGATTGGCGCCGCCGATGCCCGCGGACCCGAACGACAGTTTGCCCGGCTCCTTCTTCGCCATCGCGATCAGGTCCGCGACGGTTTTGGCCGGAAAGTCCTTATTGACCACCAAGGCGTTCGGCGCGCTCGCGACGATCGCGATGGGCGAAAATTCCTTCTGCGTGTCATACGGCAGCTTGCGATAGAGGCTCGGATTGATGACATGATGCGTGGCAGTCAGCAGCAGTATGCTGCCGTCGTTGGGTGATTTGGCAACCATCTCCGAACCTATGGTGCCGGATGCGCCCGGACGGTTTTCCACGATGGTCGTGACGCCAAGTTTTTCGCCGAGATATTGCGCGACAAACCGCGCCAGAATGTCGGTGGTGCCGCCTGCGGGAAACGGCACGACAATCTTGATGTTCGCGGGTGGGAATTGCTCGCTGGCGTTTGCGTTGCCGGCCGTCGCGGCCAGCATGAACACGGAGCAGATCGCGGCAAGAAATGACTTCATGATTTTAACCTGACCTCGTTTGTGTGGCTCACACGCCAGTGGGATCCGTTCACGGTTGACGCAGCAGTTTGGCGCGCTCGACCAGCGACCGCTCGGACAAATAGAATTCGCCGGCCCATTGCTGATATTCGCCCGGCGGCTTTTGCCATTCGGTCTGCCCAAGAGTTACCAGCAGCTTTTTATATTCGTCACTGTCGGCGGCGGACTTGAATGCCTGATAGATCTTGTTGACCAGAGCGGGCGTCATTCCTCTCGGGCCAACCAATCCATATGGCGCGGGATAAACAAGATCGTAGCCAAGACTTTTGGCTGTCGGTACGCCGGGCAGCGATGCGACCGGCTGTGGATCGAACGACAGCAACACACGCGTCTTGCCGGACTGAACGTAGGGAAGGATTGTGCCGATCGCATCGACCGTCGCCATGGTGTGACCGCCGAGGATCGCGGTGACAGCTTCGCTGCTGCCCTTGTATCCAATATGCGTGATCTTGACGTCGGCCATTCCGGCGAGCGCTTCGGCCAGAAGATGCATTGTCGTACCGGCCCCCGCCGTTGCTACAGTCAGGCTCTCAGGATTTTTCTTCGCATAGGCAACCAGATCGGCCGTGGTCTTGAGCGGTGAGTCGGCGTTGACCGCGAGGACGAACGTGTAACCACCGAGGCCCGCGATCCAGGTGAAATCCTTGACAGGATCCCAATCGACTTTCTGCATGTAAGGATAGCGCAGCAGGCCAGCGGTCGCCGCAGCTATGGTATAGCCATCGGGCGGCTCGGTTTTCGCCATGCTCGACGGAGCCAGCGTGGCTCCGGCTCCGGGCCTGTTTTCAACGATGATCGGCTGTCCAAGCTGCTTGGACGCGAGTTCGCCGAGTTTGCGGAACGTCGTATCGGTCGCTCCGCCCGGCGCAAAGCCGACGAGCAACTTGATGGGCCGCGAGGGATAGACGTCCTCAGCCAACGCCGGTTGAACTGCAGTGCCCAGCAGCACAGCGGCGAATACGGCCTTGAACCAGTTCATACGTTTCTCCCTTTTCATTCTGTCCGGGCTTTTTATGCAGGTTGTTGTTGCCCGGTTGCGATCAGATAACTTGTTGCGACACGCTCCACGACTTTCGATTGTTGAGAGCGTCAACATCGAAACCGGCAAGGTGTTTGTAACGGCGTTCGACATCCTGAAGCTCGCTGGCGGCATCGCCATGCGCGCCACTCCGGGCCAACGCACTGACGCGGGCCATCACGTCACTCGCCTGACGGCGATTTGCGAGTTGAACCTCTGCAGTGACAGGTCGTCGATGCGCTTCATAGGCGCGCAGCCCGTCATCAATGTTCGAGGCATTTGCCAATTCATAGGCCAGCACGCGCGCATCGAGTATCGCTTGCGACGCGCCATTCGATCCGAACGGGTACATCGCGTGGGCGGCATCGCCCAGCAGAGCGCATCGGCCGAACACCCATCGCGGCAAGGGATCGATGTCAGCCATCGGATACGCGTAGGCCTCAGACGCCGAAGCCACCAGCGCGTGAACATCAAGCCAGTCGAACCGGTAACCTTCCACGAAGGCCACGATGTCGCGAGTTGCGACCGGAAGATTCCAATTTCCAAGTTCTGTGCGCGTGTCGGCTGTATCTTTGGGGCGGACGAGCAGCCAGTTGAGAACGCCTTCCGCGATGGGATAGACCACCACGCGCTGCGTTTCGTCCCCGATGATGACCATGGAACGGCCGGTCAGGAACGGCGCGGATTTTGTGACGCCGCGATACATGACCCAGCCGTTCGAGGCGAGAGGAGTTGCAGTCCCGATAAGGCTGTCGCGCACCGGAGAGCGAATTCCATCTGCGGCGATTGCGACATCGGCAACAACGGAAGCAGGTCGCTCCGCTACCTGATCGATCGCTTCGATCAGAATTTTTCCGCCATCAACCGTTTTCGCGCCAATCGCACGTTGCCCAACACGAATTGAGGATTCACCTAAACGATCGCGCACCGCATCGGCGAGAAGCCGCTGCAACGTGCCGCGATGAATAGAGTATTGCGGCCACTTGTAACCCGCATCGAGCCCACGCGGTTCAGCCCAGATCAATCGACCCGTTGGATCGTAATATGCCAATTCCTTGGTCGGGACGCCGGCTCTTTCGAGCGCGTTGCCCAATCCCAATTCGGTCAACTCGCGCACCGCGTGAGGCGGCAGATTAATTCCGACGCCGACGTCGCGAAGTTCTCGCGCCGCTTCAATGACAAGCACGTCGTCGCGACCGGCGGCATGCAGGCTGAGTGCTGCTGTCAGCCCTCCAACTCCTGCCCCGACGATCGCAATCGGCATGATTGTTGTCTCCGTCGCCCGGTCAGGCCGCTTTTGAAGCAGCTATCGGAAATTCTACCATCGCTTCACCGGACGCGACTTTCTCACCGTTCTGGTTCTTCACGAGCACATCGATCAGAACCCAGCGCGAGTTCTGCGTGACTTGCTTGGTCTTGATAACGCCGACCGGCTGAATGGTATCGCCAGGTTTCACGGGCTGGAGCCAGCGCGTCTCAAGGCGGCGATGGATTGCACCCGCAGGGTAAGCCCAGTCGGTCAGCATGCGGGTGATCAGCCCGAAATTGTTCATGCCGTGCATGATGATGCCGCCGAAATTGGTCTTGCCGAAGCTACCCTTCATATAGTTGTCGTCGAGATGCAACGGATTGTAGTCGAGCGAGCCATCGCAAAAGAGCCGGATCGACTCGCGCGTGACTGCGAAGGTCGGGCCATCGATGCTGTCGCCGGTCGAAAGGCTATCGAATGTCGTCATGTTGCGAAACTCCTGAGCCTTACATCGGGCGGATGGTCTGGCCTCGGCCAGAGCAGATGACATCGCCATGCTGATTGAAGAACACATTGTCATGCACCACGAACAGCCGCTCGCGCTTGATGAACTTGTCCAGCGCACGGGCCTGCAAGGTGATGGTGTCGCCAGGGCGCGCGGGCTTGTTGTAGCTCCACGACTGGCCGGCATTCACCGTGCCCGGTGAGCGCATCCAGTCATCGACGGGCGTGCAAGCGAACATCAGCAGAATGTGAATCGAGGGCGGCGCGATCAGGCCGCCATGCGGCGTCGTCTTCGCATAGGCCTCATCGAAATAAAGCGGATGGTTCTCGCCGACCGAGCGGCAATAAAGCTCGATCGCGTCTTTGGTCAGCAGGTAAGGAATTGTCTTGCGCTGTTCGCCCGGAACGATGTCGTCCCATACTTTGCGCAGATTGGCGTCCTTCCAGAAATCGGTCTCAAAAGCTTGCGCTTGCGCCACGACATTCTCCTATGCTAGAGTTCGTCTAGCGAACTTAACTACCACTATACGAACATTATGATCCGCCTTTGCTCGGTTGGCAAGCGGAGCCAAACGAGGATGTGGCATGGCGAAAGAGAGTGATGGATTTGTCCGCGCCATCGCGCGCGGATTTTCAGTGGTTGAAGCATTGGGCCGCCCGCCCGGCCGTCACACGCTGTCTGAGACCGCGGCAGCCGCCGGACTGACGCGGGCCACGGCGCGGCGCATGCTCGCCACGCTGGTCGCGCTGAAATATTGCGAAGCCGATGGCCGCTATTTTAGCTTGCGTCCGCGCGCGCTGGGACTCGGGCTCGCCTATCTCAATGCGCTGCCCTATTGGGGCTACGCGCAACGCGCGCTCGAAGATCTTCGCAATGAGATCGGGGAGTCCTGCGCGCTCGCGGTGCTCGACGAAACCGAGATTGTCTATGCATTGCGCCTGCCCGCGCGGCGCATTCTGTCTGCCAATCTCGGCATCGGCAGTCGATTGCCCGCGCATGTTATCTCACTGGGCCGTGTGTTGATGGCAGCGCTGCCGCCGGACCGCCGCGCACAAACGCTTGGCGCGATCGAGTACAAACCGATCACGCCGCGCACGGTGACCGATCCGGTCAAGCTCGCCCAAGAACTGACGCGCGTGGAATCCCAAGGCTATGCATGGATCGACGGCGAGCTCGATCCGGCTATCTGCGGCATCGCCGTGCCGGTGCGCGATCAGGCTGGCAATGTGGTTGCGGCGCTGAGCATCAACACCATTTCCGGCACCGTCACCGAAGCCGAGGCGAAGAAGAAATTTCTGGTGGCGCTCCAGCGCACCGCGCAGGACATTCGCACGCAGACAGCGGCGAACGGATAGACCGTGCGTCCCGGGGAAAAAGCATGAGCATCGAAACGGTCCGCGCGTTTTTCGCGGAGAACGCACCCGAATTTTCCGTAATCGAGTCGGACAAGAGTTCAGCCACCGTGACGCTGGCGGCCGAGGCGTTCGGCGTGACGCCCGCCGAGATCGCAAAGACATTGTCGCTGCGCGTCGGTGATCGCGTGCTGCTGGTGGTCACCTGCGGCACCGCCCGGCTCGACAACAAGAAGGCGCGCGCCGTGTTCGGCGGCAAGCCGCGCATGCTCAACGCCGACGAAGCGCTGGACGCGACCGGCCATCCCGTCGGCGGCATCTGCCCGTTCGGGCTCAAGACGCCGCTGCCGGTCTATTGCGATGTCTCGCTCAAAGCTTTCAGCGAAGTTGTGCCCGCCGCAGGCTCGATCAACAGCGCGGTGCGTATCTCGCCCGCACGCATGGCCGAACTGACGCAAGCCGAATGGGTCGATGTCAGCGAGCTTCCGGCCGGTTAAAATCCAAGCGCCACGCCGTCCTTGCGATGATCGCTTGCGCCGAGCAGCACGCCGCGCGCGTGATCGATCCAGATCGCCTGACAGCCGCCCATCGCGGCGTCAGCCCATTTCACGTCGTGACCGCGCGCGGACAATTGTGTCCCGATCTCTTTCGCAAATGTCGGTTCCAGCGACAACACACCATCGAAGGCAAACGAGCGCGGCGCTTCGGATGCGGCCTGGATGTCCATGCCGAGGTCGAGCATGTTGGACAGGAAGTTTCCGTGGCCGGTCGCCTGATAGTGCCCGCCCATCACGCCGAACGGCATCACGCAGCGGCCGCCTTTCATGACCATGCCGGGAATGATGGTGTGCATCGGTCGCTTGTTCGGGCCGAGCGCATTGGGATGACCCGGCTTCAGCCGGAAACCCCAGCCGCGATTGTGCAGCAGGACGCCCGACTTCGGCGCATAGATGCCGCTGCCGAACGGATTGAACAATGAATTGATGAACGACACCGCGTTGAGATCCCGGTCCACTACCGTCACATACACTGTGTCTTTGTGTTCGATGTCGTCCCAATCCACTTTCGTCGTTGCGCGCGTCATGTCGATCTTGCTGCGGATCGTGCCGATGGTGCTTTCGGACAGAAAGCGCGCGGCATCAACTTTGCCATGCGCGGGATCGCAGATGAAGGCGTCGCGCGTGCGATAGGCAGCCTTGGTGGCTTCTGCCAGCAGATGCACGCGATCTACGTCCGACAGCGACTTGATGTCGTAACCCGCCATGATGCGCAGGATCATCAGCGCGGCGAGGCCCTGCCCGTTCGGCGGACATTCCACAACATCGTGGCTGCAATAGCTGGCAGATATCGGCGTCGCGTCCTCCGACGTATGCGCCGCGAAGTCTGCGGTCGTATGTACGCCGCCGAGAGCCTGCAGCACGCTGGCAAGTTCCGACGCGACCTCTCCTTCGTAAAATGCGGCGCGACCCTCACGCGCGACACGCCTCAAGGTGTTGCCAAGCGCTGGCTGATTGCGCCAATCGCCGACCGCAGGCGCGTGACCGCCAGGGAGGAAATGCGCGGATGCGGCGCGGTTGCTTTCCAGCCGCGCGCGATTGCGCGACCAGTCATAAGCGACACGCGGCGTGACGCGGAAGCCGTTTTCCGCAGCATCGATGGCGGGCGCGAAAATCTCGTCGAGCGATTTGCTGCCGTGCGACGTCGCCAGCCTGCACCATGCATCGATGGCGCCGGGAATCGTGACGCCTTCAATGGAGGTCGGCGAGAGGTCCGCCTTGCCCTTGGCAATCGTCACCGACAGATCCGTTTTCGCGGGTGTCCTGCCCGAGCCGTTCAACGCCACCGGCGCACCCGCCTTCGGCGCATACAAGACAAAGCAATCGCCGCCAACGCCGGTCATCTGCGGCTCGACCACGCCCTGCAATGCCACTGCGGCGATGGCGGCATCCATCGCGTTACCGCCTGCTTTCAGAATATCGAGTGCGGCAAGCGTCGCCTGTGGATGCGACGTCGCAGCCATGCCGCGTTCGCCCACCGCAAGCGAGCGGGATGGCGTGATGAAATTGCGCATCAGGGAAACCTTCGCGTGAGGAGCCGCATCGTTAGCACAGCGCGCGGACCGATCCAGTGCGCCGCGAGCACGTGAACCATGCTCAACGCGCAGCACGCTTGGCGCGGCCGAGCTTGGCCGCGAGAAAATCCGCCAGCACTTCGACCCGTGCTGGACGCGGGCCGCCGGGCGGCATCACGAGGTGCAACGCACCCTCAGGCTGCTTCCAATCCTTGAGGATGACTTTCAACCGCCCGTCCGCGATCGCTTCGCCCGCGAAGAACTCCGGCAAGTCCGCAATGCCCAGCCCAGCCAGCAGCGCGGGCATGATCGCTTCGCCATTGTTGACTCGCAATTGACCGGATGGCCGCACCGTCGCCTGTTCGCCTTTCGAATTGACGTAATGCCAGACACCAGCGGATGCGAGATAGGCGTAACCGAAGCAGCGATGCTGCGCGAGATGCATCGGATGCGTCGGGCAGCCGTGCTTCTTGAGATAAGATGGTGCTGCCACCGTATAGCGCGGCATTCCGCAAAGCCTGCGCGCGACCAGTGATGAATCCGGCAGACGCGCGATGCGCAGACCCGCATCGAATCCTTCGCCGATTAGATCGACCATCGCATCGCTTAAGTGCAAATCGACCGACACGTCCGGATAGGTGGCGAGGAATTCTGGCAGCAGCGGCGCGATCACGCGCACGCCGAAGGTCATCGGCACCGCCAGGCGCACCAAGCCACGCGGCACGGCGGACTGCGCCAGCGTCTCGTTCTCTGCTGCCTCGCCGTCCATCAGAATTTGCGTGGCGCGCACCGACAATTTCTGGCCCGCATCGGTCAGCGCAAGCTGCCGCGAGGTGCGGTTGAACAGCCGCGCGCCGAGACGTTCTTCCAACCGGCTGACAGCCTTGGACACTGTGGCTTTTGACAACGCGAGTTCGGTCGCAGCCCCCGCGAACGACCGCATTTCAACGACTTTTGCGAAAATCGCCAGCGCCTCGAAGTCTGGAAGTTTGGACATCCGCACCATTCCAATAGTTCAAAAACAGAAACAATGAGTTTCGATAGTTTCTATTTATGCATCATCGGCGAGGGCTTATCCAGAGCCTATCGAGCAATTCACCTCAACCGGAGGATCATCTCATGATCGAACTTCGACCCTTCAATGCTCTCGGAAGCGCTGATCACGGCTGGCTGAAAGCCAAGCATCATTTCTCGTTCGGCAGCCACTACGATCCGAACAACGTGAGCCACGGCAGCTTGCGCGTCTGGAACGACGACGAGATCGCGCCCAATACCGGCTTTCCGGCACATCCGCATGCCAACATGGAGATCATCACCTTTGTACGCGAAGGCGCGATCACGCATCAGGATTCTCTCGGCAACAAGGGCCGCACCGAAGCCGGCGACGTGCAGGTAATGAGTGCGGGCTCCGGCATCCGCCATGCCGAATACAACTTTGAGCCGGTCACGACAAAAATCTTTCAGATCTGGATCGTGCCGAAACAGGATGGCGGACAACCGACCTGGGGCGCAAAGCCGTTTCCGAAATCCGACCGCTCCGGCAAATTTGTCACCATCGCCAGCGGTTTCGAGAACGACAACGACGCTCTGCCGATCCGTGCCGATGCGCGCGTGCTCGCCACGACACTGAAGGCGGGTGAAACGGCCGAATATGCCATCGGCGAGAAACGCTACGGCTATCTCGTACCGGCTGTTGGTTCGATCGAGGTCAATGGCGTGCGAGCCAATGCACGCGACGGAGTCGCAATCCAGAAAGAAGCGACGGTGAAAATCACCGCGCTGGAAGATACCGAACTCGTGCTGGTGGATGCGGCTTAAGCCGCATCCACTCACGGCCCCAATTCAATTTCTGCAACCGAAGGAGGCCGCAATGGCCAAGGTACTTGTTCTCTATTACTCAGCTTACGGCCATATCGAAGCGATGGCGAATGCGGTCGCCGAAGGCGCACGCGAAGCAGGCGCGACCGTTGACGTCAAGCGCGTCCCTGAACTAGTGCCGCCGGATGTGGCGAAGGCCTTGCACTACAAAGTCGATCAGGCGGCGCCCGTCGCCAAAATTGAAGATCTCGCCAATTACGACGCGATCATCGTAGGCACCGGCACCCGCTTCGGCCGCATCGCCTCGCAGATGGCGAACTTTCTCGATCAGGCCGGTGGCCTCTGGGCCAAGGGCGCGCTGCACGGCAAGGTCGGCGGCGCATTCACCTCATCGGCCACGCAGCATGGCGGTCAGGAAACGACGCTGTTTTCGATCATTACGAACCTGCTGCACTTCGGCATGGTGATCGTTGGCCTCAACTATGGTTTCGCGGGTCAGATGGGTGTCAAGGAAGTGACCGGTGGCTCGCCTTATGGCGCAACCACCATCACCGATGGCGACGGCAGCCGCCAGCCGAGCGGGAACGAACTCGCCGGCGCGCGTTATCAGGGCAAGACCATTGCCGAGGCCGCGAAGAAGCTGCACGGTTGAAACCAATAATCTGCGCGCAACGGGTCTTTGAAGCGTTCATTGAAAGGTCATCGCGATGCCCACGATAAAAGTCAAAGACGGCACGGAAATCTTCTACAAGGACTGGGGCTCCGGACAGCCCATCGTGTTCAGCCACGGCTGGCCGCTCTCGTCGGACGATTGGGACACCCAGATGCTTTTCTTTCTGGGAAAAGGTTTCCGTGTCATCGCGCATGACCGGCGTGGCCATGGCCGCTCCAGCCAGACCGCGGACGGTCATGACATGAATCACTATGCCGACGATCTCGCAGCCCTCACCGCGCATCTCGATCTGAAGAATGCCGTTCATGTGGGTCACTCCACCGGAGGCGGCGAAGTGGTCCACTACATCGCACGCCACGGCGAGAGCCGCGTGGCGAAGGCGGCGATCATCGCGGCCGTTCCTCCGCTGATGCTGAAAACAGCGAGCAATCCCGGCGGCCTGCCGAAGGACGTATTCGACGGATTGCAAGTGCAGGTCGCCACCAACCGCGCGCAGTTCTATCGCGATCTGCCATCAGGACCATTCTATGGATACAACCGCCCTGGCGCGAAGCCGTCGGAGGGCATCATCCAGAATTGGTGGCGGCAAGGCATGATGGGCGGCGCCAAGGCGCACTACGATGGCATCGTCGCGTTCGCACAAACGGACTTCACCGAAGATCTGAAAAAGATCAACGTGCCGGTGCTGGTGATGCACGGCGACGACGACCAGATCGTGCCGTATGCCGATTCGGGACCACTCAGCGCTAAACTGCTGAAAAATGGCACGCTGAAAAGCTACAAGGGTTTTCCGCATGGCATGCCCACCACGGAAGCCGAAACGATCAACGCCGATTTGCTGGCGTTCATCAAAGGCTGAACATTGCGTCTCAATAAATAAAAGCGCCGCTGTCATTTCGACAGCGGCGCTTTTATTCAAGTTCTGCAGCGACTCGCGATTACGACGCCTTCTGAAGCTCGCTCACATCGTTGACCGGCTTCTTCAAATGGACATGGGTATCGATGTGATCGATCCATGCGACCGGAACGAAATGATGCTGCCCGTCGGGTGAGCTAGCCTTGGTGAGCTTGATCTGGTTGTCGCCCTCGAGGTGGTCCACCTTGCCGATGTTTTTGCCAGTGGAATCGATCACTTCCATATGTTCCTTGATCTTCGAGACGTCCGTCATGTTGCACCTCCGTGAATGAGCCGGACTAACGGCGAAACCGGCAACATGTTTCGTGCCGCTCTTTCTCTTCGGCGCGCGCGGAACCTTCTGCAGTCGACGCAGTTATCGCGCGACAATACCCTCCCGGAGAACGAGAAGATGGACAAGGATCGGATCACAGGCGCTGCAAAAGATGCCGCAGGCAAGGTCGAAGGCGTGTTCGGACGCGCCACGGGCGATGCCTCGACGGAGGCCTCAGGCCGCGCACGCGAGGCGGAAGGCACCGTGCAAAACCTTTACGGTCAGGCAAAGGATGCCGCGCGTGACATCGGCGATGCGGCCAGCAGCTACGCCAAAGACGCGCTGGATGCGGGCAGCGATATTTATCGCGACGGTAACAAGGCGATTGCGTCGAAAATTCAGGATCAGCCGCTCGGCGCGCTGCTGGTCGCAGGCGCGGTCGGTTTCGCGCTGGCATTGATCCTCAACCGGCAGCCGCGACGTCGGAATTTGCGGGATTACTACTACCGATAAGAATCCTGTCAGGCGACGGGTTCCACGAACAAGGGTGCGATCCGCAAGGGTAGCGCCCTTGTTCTTTGATCAATTGTCGTGGCGCATCATCCATCGTTTTGCACGCGCCGCGCAATTGTCTCACGGTGAATGGTTCAGGCCGCCAGAGCCTAAAGAGACATGGCCTGAAGAGACATGGCCTGAAGAGACATGGCCTGAAGAGACATGGCCTGACAGAGACATCCGGCGCGACCGTGATACACTGTCGTAAACAATAGCGATGTTATGAAAGCGGATTGATTGTGGCCCAGCCGTTCATTGTGTCTCTTCCTCACAAGCTGGGGAAAGAAGAAGCCACCCGCCGCCTGAAGAAAGGCCTCGGCAGCATCCGCTCGGAATACGGACAGATCCTGCAGGTTCACGAAGAAATCTGGAGCGGCGATCGCCTCGCCTTCCGTCTGACCGCGCTGAAGCAACAGGTGAGCGGTGCGATCGACGTCGCGGACGATCATGTGAAACTGGAAGTCATGCTGCCGTGGCTGCTTGCGGGCCTCGCCCACGGCATTCAGGGCACGATCCGGGCGCGCGCGACGCGCATGCTCGAAAAGAAATAGCGACATCAAGAAAAGGCCCGGTACCAACCGGGCCTTTTTGATTCATTCTCTTTCGACGTGGCGTTCTAGCCGTTATTCGCCTTGAGCTTAAGCCACGTGGTGTGGACGTTCTGCTTGACCTGCACCCACTCGGTCGCCGCTACGTCCCAGTTGACGATCTGGCGCGATGTGCCGGCTGTCGATCCGCTGGCAACCGTGGATGTCGCCATCGAGTCGTGAACGTAAACGACGCCGATGGTGAGCAGGCAGCCCAAGATCATTCCAAAAAATGTGCGCATGATGTGATCCTCCGGTGAATGTAACGCCACCGGAGGTCACAGGTTCCAAACGCCGGCCGAGGTAGGCTGTCTTCGCACAACGTCAGGCTCGATAGATGCGCTTGAACTGCCGCTCAGCACTGGCCATCGCACCCTTGATGTCGTCACGCCCCGTGCAGTAATTCGCGAACATATCGACGACGACAAAATCTGCGATTGCGGCAGCGGCACTTTCATTGAGCGAACCGATACCGGCGGGCGTGGATGCCAGCTTGGCGACATCGCGATAGGGCGTGTTCTTCGGATCGACCGTCCAGATCGGATTGGCATCATAGGCGAGCAGGAAGTGCGACAGATATCCCTGCGCCGCTTCGATCCAGGGATTGAACTGCGGCCCTTCCATCAGAAACGCGGTGAATGCCTTGCAGGCTTGCGGATACTTGGTGAAATTGAAAATCAGGATTGGAAAGCTGAGATGCTGCTCTCGCACTTGGCCGCTGATGCCGACCGGCAGATGTGCGTGGTCCATGTCCTCGGCGATGGCTGGGTTTTCCTTTTTCGCCGCGACATAAATCGAAATGCCGTTGGTCGTCAGGTGAAGCTGGTTTGCCAAGAACGCCTTGTTGTTGGAACTGTCATTCCACGACGCCGTGCCGGGAATGAAATTCACATACAGCGACTTGACGTATTCAAGAGCGTTCGCGGTCTCCGGCGAATTGATGGTCACCTTGTTGTTCTTATCGACGGTGTAGGCATTGTGCGCCCACAGCGACCATGCGAGCCAGCCGTTGGCGTCGCCTGTTGCGTGGCCGAGCGCCATGCCTGCGGGCGTGCCGTTCTTGTTCAGCCCGGCGATGAGTTCGCGAAACCCGGCAAGGTCTTTCGGAAATTCCTTGAAGCCGCATTTCTGCATCGCCGCTATCCGGTAATTGACAAGACCGCCGCTCGCCGCAACCGGAATGCCGAGCCACTTGTTGCCGCGCTTGCCGTAAGCCTCGCCGGACGGCGCCCAGCCACCGTATTTCTTGCCGAGATATTCTGCGACATCGGTGACATCGGTGCATTTCTCAGGAAACAGATGCGGCAGTGAATAAAGCCCCCACACCATATCGAGGCCCTGCCCGATATTAGCCGCAACCGATGCCTTGGGCTGAATGTCGTCGAAGGATTCGTTCGAGATGTTGATCTTGACGCCGGTGGCCTTCTGAAACGCGTCAACAATTTTCATGAACGCCACATCTTCGGCTTCCACAAAGCGTTTCCAGCGAAGCATGTTGATGGTGGCACCGGCTTCCGGTTTCCATTGAGCGGTCTGCGCCCAGGCTGTCGCATGGTTCAGCAATTGATCGGCGGACATCGTCATCGCCGTAGCCATCGTGAGCGCAGAGCCTTTGAGTAGAGATCGTCGATTGAACCTCGTGCCGGTCATCTATCGTCTCCCTGTATGGCCGGTTCATTTGCTGTCCGGCCGTTTTGATTTTCAGATGATCGAAAGCGTTTCTCCCAGACGTAAACAAGGCGGCTTTTCAGCCGCCCTGTAATGTTCAGCAATTTTCAAAAGACGCCAAGGCAAAGATGCAGCGAGGCCTTTCGCTGCAGTGCGAATTTGCGGCGTAAGTTTCGTCAGGCCTGATTGCGCTTACCAGCAGAACGAGCAGAACTTGCTGCCTTGCGGGTTCAGGAAGCGATAGACCAGCGAGACGCGGTAGGTCTCGTTGGATATCTGATGCGTGCTGGCCGCGGAGGCAAAACCGTTGGTCGTGATGTTGCCGATCGTTCCGCCGAAGCCCGCGCCACCGATCGGATCATGATTCCACGTATAGGTATCGCGCATATATTCGCCTCGGAAGAAGAGATCGTCCGTTGCCTTGAGTTCAAATCCGCCGCCGATCGTATTGCCGACAATGTTATCGGGCGCGAACGTCCGCGTGACGGTTGCCGCGCCGACGAGCGGTGCACTCGGCTGCGATTGCACGATACCGCCCGAACTCGCTCCGAGGCTTCCGGAAACTACGCCATAGGATTTGCCGAGAGAGAAGAAGCCCGACAGTTGCGGCGTGATGACAAAACCCGCCAGCAGTCGCAGATGATTCTTGGTCTCGATGGAAAGATTTCCCGCCATCGCAAGACCGAGGCAGTCGGTGGCGGTCGCGAAGATGTAACAGGTCATGTTAGCACCGGCCCCGCTGCCAAACTGGCCGGGGCTTTTGCCGCTTGCTAGGCTCGACAAAGATCTAAAGTCGAAATCGCCTTCAACGCCAAGCCAGAACCTGTGAAACTGCGCACGATAGCCGAGCATCAGATGTTCGCCGGTGCTGTTCATCTTGCGCGCGAAGCCCTCGCGCCGGGTTACATCCACACCGGGCGTGGTGTTGTCATCGATGGTCAGCGTCAGCCCGCGATCCTGGCTCAACTTGTAATTATTCTGGTTGATGCCGCCGCCGACATAAACGCCAGCCCACGAATTGTCAGAGAGTCCGGGGTCGGTCGTGAACATCTTCCAGCTTGTGGCCACGGCGGACGACGGCGTTTCATTCGGATCGAAGCGATAGATCAACGACGCGCGAATCGTTTCGTTGGTTACTTTCACTTTCTCGCTCGGAGACGTCATCGTCACCTGCGCTCCACCGAGAGTGGCCTGAACAGCGGCACCGCTTGTTGTCAGACCGTCATATGTATCACGCAGATATTCGATCCGGCCAACCCAGTTCTGAGTCGCTTTCACCTGAATGCCGCCACCGATGGACGTGCCGACCAGATTTTTATTTGGAGCCAACGAATTTCCCGTCACAAGCACAGGCTGGCTCGGACTGGAGGCGATGAAGAACCCAACATGCGAACCCACGGTGTCGCTCTTGCCGAATGCAGCACCGCCGCTGATGAACGCCATCAGATCAGGGGTGATCGCAACGCCAACGATCGCGCGCGCATGTCCGCGTGTTTCGACAGAGCCGAATGATGTCGGCGTGCCGCAGATAAAGTTGCCGGTCGATCCGACTCCGCATGAACCCGGCTCGGGACCGAACGGAATCGAGGCTGGGATACGATCACCGAAAGAGTAATCGCCTTCGGCACCGAGCAAGAATCTGTCGAATTGGAAAAGATAGCCGCCGAGGATATGGGCGCGTCCCGCAGAGTCGGTGGACTTCAGCGAGATCGCTTCGTCGGTGGGAATCCCGGGACCGCCCGGCGTGTGGGTCTGGCGGGCGTTGCCCTGATCAAGGATTTTCTTTTCACGGCCGTATCCGCCGCCGATGTAAAATCCGGCCCAGGATCCCGCAGGAGCGGCCATGAAAGGCGCGGCAATAGTTGCGGTTTGACCAAATGCCGGAACGGCCGCGCAGACAATCGCTGTGACAGCCGAAAATATCGTGAGTCGAAACATCGAATCCCCCAGTTCCCGCCGGGAACCTAGAGATCGCTAAGGGTGGGAACAATCAACCATCGATAGAACGCCACAATTGGGCGAGCGATGTATCCGGAAAGCCACAAAGGCTGATGTGTTATTAGGCAATGGTGGTGGAAGCAGTCACCCGCGAACCGGTCTCCAACGCAGTTCCCTGCGAACAGGGAAAAATACAGGGAATTCTGCAATTCCAGGGCACCAATAGCCAGTTCCATAGCGAGAACCCTCTGCGCTGCAGCGACTTCTCCCGCAATTCCCTACGCAACTTATCAGGCAAGATTTTCGGAGAATAGGGAATTTTCAAGCCGAAACAGGGAATTTTACCTGCAAATAAGTAAGCGTCCATTTCTCGCACACTTGTTCCTAGCATCGCGGAAGCGATCTGTTCTCACCAGCAATTTGCAGGTGAGGAGGACAAGATGTCGAAGGGTTTTCATCCGCGTGAGCGCTATGGCGAAGCATTCTGGCGGGCGCATCATGAGGCGTGGTGTCGTAGTGAGTTGAATCAACGTGAGTATTGCGCGGCTCAAGGCATTCCGCTCAAGACGTTCGGCAACTGGCGGGCGAAGTTCAAGGCCGAGCCCCGGCTGCCCGAACCGAAGCTGCTCTACCGGCGGCGCCACTTAAGTCATGGACTAAGTCATACCCTTAGTCATGGTCTTAGTCATGACTTACCAGTGTCGGTCCCCGTCATTCCACCCGCACGTGAAGGTCGTCGTCGGAAGTTCAGCGAGGCCGACAAACGGCAAATCCTCGCGGAGGCGATACGACCAGACGCGCGCTTCTCCGACGTTGCCCGGCACTATGGGATCGCGGAGCGCGTGCTGTTTCGATGGAAGCAGGAGATGACAGTTGGTGGTGAGCCAATGTTCGTGGCCGTGCAGATCACTGACGCGGTGCTGAGCGACAAGGAGCATGTGTCATGACGCTGCTTCCTCCGGGCGTAAAGGTGCATCTGGCCTTCGGCTTCATCGATATGCGCAAGGGCCTCGCCAGTCCCGGTCTTCTCGCTCATGTCCTGGTCGCCAAGTACTGCGATCACCTTCCGCTTTACAGGCAGAGCCAAATCTTCGCCCGGCACGGCGTCGAGATCGACCGCTCGACCCTGGCGAACTGGGTGGGCGGCGCCTGCTGGTGGCTGGAGCCGCTGCAGGCAAAGCTTGCCGAGCACGCCTTCGCCTCGCAAAAACTGTTCGCCGACGATACGCCAATCCCGGTGCTCGATCCCGGCGGCGGTCGCACCAAGACCGGCAGGCTCTGGGTTTACGCCCGCGATGACCGTCCCTGGAGCGGAGTTGATCCACCGGCGGCGATCTACTTCTACAGTCCCGATCGCAAGGCCAAACGTCCAGCTTCTCATCTGGCACAATTCAGAGGGGTTGTTCAGGTCGACGGTTATCCCGGCTTCGACCGGCTCCGCGTCGGCGGCAATATACAGCTCGCCGCGTGTTGGGTCCATACGCGGCGCAAGTTCTATGAGGTCCATCAGGCGACCGGCTCTCCCATTGCGGCTGAAGCGCTAAGGAGCATCGCCGAACTCTATGCGATCAAGACAACCATCCGTGGCGAGAGCGCCGGTACACGCAAGGGCGTGCGACGAGCCCGGTCACTGCCACTGGTCGAGGCGATGAAGCTATGGTTCGAGACGAAGCTGCTACACATCCCGCCGCGCAGCGGCCTCGCCGATGCGATCCGTTATGCGTTGACCCGTTGGAGCGATCTTGGCCGGTTCATCGATGACGGGCGTATCGAACTCGACACCAACACCGTCGAGCGCGCCATCCGTCCCGTTGCGCTGGGACGCAAGAACCATCTGTTCGCGGGCTCGGACGGCGGCGGTGCGCGATGGGCAACCGTCTGTTCACTCATCACCACTGCAAAGCTCAACAACGTCGAGCCGTTTGGCTATCTAAAGGACATCCTGCAACGCATGATCGACGGCCATCCCGCCAGCCGTCTCGACGAGACGCTGCCATGGAATTGGCAACCTATCAAAGGCAAAGCCTAGGCCTTGTGTAAGAAATGGACGCTTACACTTAATTCAACGACGGTAGGGGCGCGGTGCGTTATCAGCACCGGCAACGCCATTGTTGCATTTCTAATGGCTTTTCTCAGTAACCGAGTTTCATGAGGCTCTCGCCGGGGCCGGCGGCAGCCTCTCCTCTCGATCGAGCACATCGAGCGTGCCGCTGTTTGCACAGAATTCCTGATAGGTCCGAGCCGCCGTTCCGGCACGAAGTTCGTCCTGACATATCGCGGTGTTCAGACACGCAGCACATACGCGTTCCATGTCGCGCATGACGGCCGGTTCGGTGCGGGCGATTGCCGAATTATCGATTCCAAGAGCGCTGAGCAGTCTGCAAAGATTGTCGGCCTTGCCGCGCCGTTTGCCGGCCAGCCTCGCAAAATCGGTCGGGGAGAGGCGAAGATCACTTGCGATCGAGGAAAACTCTCCCGGCGGCAGGTGAGAAAGCTCTCCGATGTCGCGGCGATGTGCGAGCCATGCGGTGAGACTATCGATCACGCGGCCGAGGATCGGGCTTGAACGGGATACCATGGTGCGCTCCGTCTGTTTGAACGCGATCACGATAGCTGGTGCGAGAGTATCGTCTTTGCGCCATCGCAACTTGCCGTAGCTTTAATGCAAGCTAGCAAACCCGAGCAAGGCTTTGACGTCGGCTGCTATCATCAACGGCGTCCACGGCGGGTCGAACGTTATGACGACATCGACCGACCGGACCCCAGGCACGCGCGATGCGCAGTTGGCGACGCCATCCTTGAGAAAGCTGACGGCCGGGCATCCCGGCGTGGTGGCCGTCATCACGATATGCGCGAGGCCGTCGGTGACCATGATTGTGTAGACAAGTCCGAGGTCGACGATATTGTGCCCGAGTTCGGGGTCGATGACAGTCCGGAGCGCTTCCCCGATCAGTTCAACGAGGTCATCGTCATTCATGCCGGCGCCCGGACAGTGAGTTCGTAGGCCGATCCGTCCGACGTGAAACCGCCGAGCCATTGGAAGCCCCGCTTTTCCAGATGCGGAAACAGGAAGACCGGCTCGCGGCGAAGCAGCGCAGCGAGCGTCTCCCCGGGAAGGAGCTGTTCGGCGGCGCTGAGGATCCGCACCATCGGTTCAGGAGGATCGAGGTTCCGGTTGTCGAGCCGCACGACCGGTTCCGGCCAAGTATCCGAAACTTGCGATGGCGGCGGAGATTCGGCGAGCGCTATCCCCGCTGGCGTGAACAGGACCTCCCACTCGCCACCGTCGAGTTCTCTCTCCGAGTGGACGAAGCCCCTGTCGGCCATGACGCTGAACAGCGGGATGGGCTTGAAGGTCGCGTAGAGGCGCAATCCATTGTCGGGTTGAAGATTATCCAGGGCAGCCATAATCGCCGAAAACGGCTCACCGCCCGCGCGCAGGATGGGACGGACGTCAACGTCGATGTAATGGGTCATGACTGTTTCTTTCGGCATGGTTCAGGTCGAGAATACAAAAGTCGCGGAAAGCTCGTTCCGCTCGGCAGACGGAGCGGCTCGACTACATCCCTTAGGCGACGCGTCCGGACGAGTTGCCGCACAATGCCGGCAGTCGCCACCGTCATCGCGAGGACAGCGAGACGGAAAGCAGACGGCTGGCCGGCCAGCAAACCGCCGGTCGCTATCCAGACGGATATGAAATAGCCCGCGAACCACTTGGCAGCGCGCCGCTCGGCAACAAGATCCTGCACGCGGGGCGTCGGCACGCGCCCCATCGCAGGGCCATAGGTTTCGAGCCAGGTGAGAAAAGCGACGATCTTGTAGAGCTTGGCGAGGACGAGCCCCGAAAGCCAACCGAAGGCGATTAGGAACGTGAAGGCTCCGACATGCGCCGAGAACGAGCCGGTGGCTACCAGTTCGATCCCGAGCAATGCCGCTGCGGCCAGACTAACGAAACCGTAGGCCGCCATGCGAGTATTCAGCTCGAGTTGTCGTCGTTTGCGGTTGCGGTAGAGCCCCGCGATGTCGCGGCCGTAGAGAGAGAGTGTTGCGAGGCTCAGAACAGCGGTCGCCAGAAGCACGACGTCAAGTCCGGTTTCCATCGCGATGGCGAGAAGTCCGCCGGTCACGACAAAGCTGATCGTCACCGCACCGGCAAGGAGCGTAATGCGACTTTGGTGCCCCTCGATATCAGGCGACAGCATGAACATCGATAATAGGCGATAGCTGACGCCCATGGCGGTAAGCGTCAGCCAGCCGCCCAAACCGGAGATCGCATGAAGCGGGACACCCGATTCCAGAATCGTCCCGAACGCGGCACCGCCATACCCAGCCAGCGACCATGCAAACACGCTGCCTAGCAACGCTGTCGCACACAGCGAAGCGAGTCCGATGAGCACGAAGTGTGCCGGGCCCATGGGAGGACGGGCCCGCCACACCGTCAACACAAGGTCGATCGTCATGAGACCGAATCCGGCGATCAGCAAAGTCGCGCCAAGCGGAAGCAACCAGAGCCACGCCGACAGGCGCCCGCCGAGTGCGAGAAAGCCCGCTAGTAGCGCAATCAGACCGGCCGTGAGCAATGCGAAGGTGGGCAGCTCCCAACGCTCGGAAAACAAGGGTTTCGCTACCAGGACCGGCACGAACTGGAATAACGCCCCGCACATCGCCATGCTGAGCCAGCCGACGCAGATCATGTGGACTATCACCAGCGTATCGGGCGATGCGACGTCGACAGCAGGATAGCCAAAGCCAGCGACCATGAGGATCTCGGCTGCCAACAACCATACGATCGCAGCCGCAAAGTAGCTCATCGCCCATTTTGAAAGGTTGCCGCCGATCATGATGGAGCCATAGTCGCCATTACGAGACCTCCAATTGTCTCCCTCAAAATAGTCAGGAGCGATCCGGTTTCTTTGTCCCGACGCAAACCAGAAGCGTGATCGTGGTCGGTTCGCCGACCAACGTCGATCAGGCGAAGGCCGTGCCTCAAACGGGCAAGGCCAAGCAGGTATTCGCCACGCTTTTCGACAAGCTCGAAACCCATGGCAACTATCCCCATCCCATAGTGTGGCAAGCAGCGCCGCCGCTTCGGGGAGCATCCCCAAACTGCGCTTCGCGGCTTTCCGGTCCGCTCATGCGTTGTCCTCGTGAGTGGACACGAACTTCACGGTATCGCCCGGCACAATCTTCACAAAGGACGGCTCGAATACCATCGCCACCCCGTCAGATCCCTTGTTGAGCATCTTCACTTCGATTTCCGCAGCATGCGCGGCTCCCGCCAGCACCACGATCGCAGCGACCAGTGCCGCCTTTCAACCTTACTGTCATTTCGTCCTCGCCTTTGCGGACCGGCGACTGCCGGGCTCCGCCTTCTTCGATATCCAACCCGTCGATCCCGGACTTTGCGCCAGCGCAACCAGCCGGCGGGTTCCCGTGCCCAAGGCTCGGCCCGGTGTTGTGGCCTGCAGCGGTGGCGGTTAGTGTCCGGCGCATTGCAAGGAAAGGTGCCATGGCCTCAGTCGACCGTTCTTTGGTCGCCAGTCTCTCAATGTTCTCCGGCCTGAATCCCGGCGAACAGGAGGAGTTGCTGCGCGAGGCTCGCTCGGTCCGCTACCCGAGGGGTACCGCCGTGTTCGAGCAGGGCGCGGAAGCCGACCGCTTCTTCGTGCTGCTCCACGGCCATCTCCGCGTCGAGAAGACGACGCCGCAAGGCCAGCAGACCGTTGTTCGCTACGTGTCCGCAGGCGAACTGTTCGGCGTCGCACAGGCCATGAACCTGTCACACTACCCTGCGACGGCAGTGGCCGCGGTCGATAGCATCGCCCTCGCTTGGCCATCATCGTCTTGGCAGCGCCTGATCGCCAAATTCCCGAGCCTTTCCAGCAGCGCGCTGCAAACCGTCGGTAGCCGCCTACAGGATACCCAGACCCGCGTGATCGAAATCTCGAACGAACAGGTCGAACAGCGGATCGCGCACACGCTCCTCCGTCTTGCGAAACAAGCCGGCCGCAAGGTTGAGGCCGGGGTCGAGATCGATTTCCCGATCAGCCGTCAGGACGTCGCCGAGATGACCGGCACCACGCTGCACACGGTCAGCCGGATCCTCAGCGCTTGGGAAGGCCAGGGGCTGGTCGAAGGCGGGCGGCAGCGAATCGTCCTGCGCGACTCGCAGCGGCTCCACAGCCTTGCCGAAGGTAACAAAGACGACCGGCCCGGCACGCCCGGTCCCTGATTTCAGTATCTGGAGGCCCATGGTTGACCGACGTACCGTCGGAAGAAACATGGTGCCGTTGGTCGCGAGCCCCCATCATCAATCCGCCAGTCGACTTTCCCGAAGACATCGTGTCTGTGATCGATGACAAGACCTTTTCGGTAGCCGATTCGGAAAGCGGGCTCCGCCATTATCTCTCACGCTGAAACATTGATGCCAAATTCAAGACTATCAATCGGGAGAATCTCACCGTCGGCATGAGTCTCCTAACACATGCGAGACGCGCAGACGCGAATTTACTTGTAATGGGAGGACACGCTCACGGATTTGAACGAACGCTCATGTTCGGTAGCGCGACGATAGATATCTTCGGTGCGAATCTCAAAATTCCAGTGTTCTTGTCGCATTAGACGCGAGCGACGACCGTCAGAGCGTTCCAATGACGCATTCAAGCCTGACGGTGAAGGCCCACGGCAAGTGCAGCGATTTCTAGTGAGACATAAATACTGCGATCTGCTTTTGTTCGATCATTTCGATCGTCATGGAGCCAAATACAGGATGCCCGCTACGATGGCGGGTATATGCGCCGAGAATGGTCAGATCCGCATCGAAATTCGAAGCGGCGGCAAGCAACGTTAAGCTCTCCGATTCTTGTTCAATGGGAACAACCATGCTCTTCGCGAAGATTCCGTGACATTTTAAATAGTCAACGACATCTTCTCCAGAGGGTTGGACGTCGTAGTTGCCGACTGTGACTACGAGAGTGTCTGCGCTTCGCAGAAGAATAGGGATCGCAAATGCGATGGCGCGGGCACTCTCTAATGACCCATTCCAGGCAATTATACTTCGTTGGCCAACTCGCGTAATCGTTCTTGGTACGAGCAGAACAGGCCGAGATGTCTCCCGCAGCGCGGTCTGGATAGAAATGTTTGGCCAGTCGAATTCGTGTGAATTTGGATGCGTGAATACGGTTAGATCGGAGACGCGACCATGCTGAGCAATTAAGTCGGCTTCGATCCCTTGCAATTCTAGAAACTTTGCCGACAGCCCCTCAGTCGCTATGTCACCGGGCCAGTTGATGCGATGGGATGCGCAGCAATTCCGAAACAGCGTGCGGGCGCGCTCCACCTCCGTTTCATCTGTGAACCCATTCTCGCGTTCGACAGAGCCCGCAAGTTTGGTCCGATTGGTCGATGGATTGCCGTTTGCCATCTTGGCGTAAAGCGCCACGATCTGAGCTCCGAACTCGCGACCGAGGTGGAGCGCAGCATCAATTGCTTCTGCGTCACTATCAACATCGGCTAACGGAACAAGAATCTTCTTAAACGACATCTTGAAGCTCTCTCCTTTTTGGCAACGCCTGGCTGTGTCCGGAGAATCAACCACAATCAGAACATCACCGGCTGGCTTCCGACGAAATTCCTGCGCGACGCTACAGAGCAGGGACTACGGCAGGAGGCCATGCCCGCGCCGCCGATGACGACCACATCAGGTTATATTTTATCTTTGCGTACAAGGGGCGTTAGCGGGGGCCGGCGACCAGAACGTCGCAGGCTGCTTCCTTGAGTACCCGTTGCGTGACGCTGCCAAGAAGGGTCGGGAGAATCACGTTGCGGCCATGCGGTCCGAGGGCCAGCAGATCGACGCGGCTGCTGCGTGAGAGACGGCCGAGGACGACGCCAGGAACGCCTTGCAGATTGCGCTTCTGTGTTTTGCTAGGGCCCGCCACTTCAAGCGCGAATCCGGCAAGATCGTGACTAGCCTTGGTGATTCTGGCCGAGCGGTATTCTTCCATCGCCGCCTGTGATGTCCCAGCGCGTAACATGACCTGCTCGACGGTTAGCGGAATATCGTCAACATGAATCAGCGTGATTTTACCATCCGGAGCCAGTTTATGCGCTTCCCTAGCGGCAGCTGCCGATTGAGGCGAGAAATCAACCGCGACAGCTACTTGTATATAAGGCTTTACTGGCTGGCGCCTGACCACAAGAACCGGCGTGGGCGCCGTCCTGATCACCCGGTCAGCTGTCGAGCCTAGAATCTTCTCCTTCAACGATTGTGTTTTGCCCGGCCCGATTACGATCAGACCTGCGGAAATCTCACGCGCCACTCGAGTAATGACTTCGTGTGGCGATCCAAATTCAACGCGGCAGACGCTACGCCGAGTGCGCCCGGTTTCGCTCAATAAAGCCTCAAGCCTCGTGAGCATTTGCTGTTTAAGTTCATCCTGCAGATCGGTTTCGCTGCGACCCGATACGCCGGCAACATAGGACAACGTCTCCCTTTCGATGACATGGAGCAGCACGAGCTGGGCAGCATGTGTCACAGCCAACTGGACCGCTCGGGCCAGCACCGCATCGCTTCGAATCTCCAGATCGAGAGCGGCCAGAATCATCTTCATCTTTGAGGCACTCCCGAAATCATAATCATCATACTCCTCCATCACAGCTTTATGTGGTCATCGGGACCGTTCTCGGAACTGCCGATGCACCGACGAAAATGCTGTTGACTGCCCGAACGATAATTGAAGCAATGATAAGCTAGCAGACGAAATAAGTCAGACGTTATCCAGGCTCAACATTTTACGTTTGATCATCGTAGGAAAGAGCTTCCGTATAGCGGCCCCAATCGGTCACGGCGTGCAGCGGCTGGCTGGCCGCGTCCGGCGTCACGTGATCCTCGACCTCGATCGAAAAGCATGCGCGAAGGCTCGGCCGATTCACTGAACGGCCGTGCTATCGCAGCGCCCGCAGCGCATTGAGGATGACAACAACGTCGATCGCTTCCTGCATAAGCGCACCCTGCACGGGCGGTAGATAGCCGAATGCCGCGACCACCATGCCGGAGACGGATAGGCCCAGCCCGACGAATACGCTTTGCAGCGCAATGCCACGAGTCCGCCGCGCAATATCGAGCGCTCTGGCGAGCGGCAGCAGCTGATCGACAAGCAGAACCACGCCCGCGGCCTCCGAAGAAGCAGCCGCGCCTCGCGCGCCCATCGCCACCCCGACATCGGCTGCGGCCAGAGCCGGCGCATCGTTGACGCCGTCACCCACCATCATCACTTGGCGCGTTGCTGCTTCACGTCGAACGGCAGCGACTTTACCTTCGGGCGTCAAATCTCCCTGGATTTCGTCGACGCCGAGGGATTGGCCCACCGCCTGCGCAATGTGATCCATATCGCCGGAAGCCAGCACGATCCGTTCGATTCCGGCCGCCCTCAGCGCATCGAGCGTGGAGCGCGCATCCTCCCGCAATTGGTCCTGAAGCAGGATGACGCCCGCGACCACGCCATCCACCGCAACCGCAACCGACATCACGCCAGGGGGCGGGTCGAGTCCGCCAACCATTTGGCCGTCGCCACTGCTGCGGTTGCGCACATAGGTATCGCCGCCGATCGCAACACGTCGACCGCCGACCGTACCCTCGATCCCCTTGCCGGGAACTTCCGTGATATCGGAGGGCGGCAAGAGCGTCAGCCCCGCCTCAGTGGCCGCCTGGATGAGCGTCGTCGCCACGACGTGCGCCGATGCCTGATCTAAACTTGCGGCCAGCCCGAGCACGTCGTTATCGGAAAAGCCATAGCGCGTCCTGATTTCCGTGATCGCGGGGCGTCCCTCAGTGAGCGTCCCGGTTTTATCAAGAATAGCCGTCTGCACGCGGGCCAGCGCTTCCAGCGCTGCGCCGTCTTTGACCAACGCCCCGGATTTCGCGGCTCGCGACATGCCGGAGATAATCGCCACGGGAACGGCGAGGATCAAAGGGCAAGGCGTCGCCACCACCAGCACGGCCAAAGCGCGGATCGGATCGTTGCTAACGGCCCAGGCGATGGCGGCGATGGATACGGTCAGCACCAGAAAGCCAATGGCATAGCGGTCGGCCAAGCGCGCCATCGGCGATTTGCTCGCCTGAGCCGCCTCGACGAGGCGGACAATTCGCGCATAGGTGCTTTCGGAGGCTGGCCTGCTCGCGATTAGATCGAAGGGCGCGCCGACAAGGGTGGACCCGCTCAGCACCTCGCCACCGCGCGTGAGACTTTTGGGTATTGATTCTCCGGTTAAGGCCGAGAGGTCAAGCACAGCTACGCCGTCGACGATGTGACCATCCACCGGTAGAACCTCGCCCTGCCGAATGAGCAGGCGGTCTCCTTGCCGGATCGTCACGATCGGAACTTCTTCAAGGGCATGATCGCGATAGCGCATCGCAGTGAACGCGACGCGACCGAGAAGCGCTGTCATTTCGCGCCGTGCCTGTCCTTCGGCAAAACTCTCCAGCAATTGGCCGCCAGCATACATCAACGCTACGACATTGCCGGCAAGAGTTTCCCCGAAAACAAGCGCCGCCGACATGGAAAGCGCCGCAACGACGTCGAGCCCAATATCGCCCCGGCGCAGCGATCCGATAATCTGCACGAACAATGCGAGCAGAACGGGAATCGTCCCAAGCGCCCAAGTGAGATGGGACCGATCAGCATCGCCATGCCACCAGAACCAGCCGCCCACCGCCAGGCCAAGCAGCGCGACGAAAACCAGCAGACGGGAGCCGTAGCGCCGATAGCCGACGCGGCGCACTGCAGATTCAACTCTATCGAAGACGGTCAATGTCGAGCATTCTTATGATCATGCACATTCTCAAATATGCATGCCAGCGCCTGGCATGCCGATACTGCTATGATCCTGACCACCAACTGTTCCATGTTGAGCGCAATTTTTTCGAGCATTCTGAACCTGCCTGAGGTTTCCAGACCGAGCTGCCTCGAGCCGATCGCAAGTGCTTTAATGCTGAAGCGCCTCTACTGCGTAATCAGATTCGCCCCTTTTCAACCCCTCACGCAAACGAAAGGTATCCGAGACCCAGCCGAAAACGCCACCCTGCATCTTTACCATTTTGATTGCCGCATCGTGGTTGCCCACATCGGTCGCGCCGACGCTGTCCTTGAGCAACAGGCACCAATATCCGAGATCGTTAGCCTGCCGCATGATCGTGTGCACGCAGACATCGGTCGTGATACCGCGAAGAATGAGATGGGTCACACCAAGATTCTGCAGTGACCTGACCTGGGTTTCTTGGACCAAGCTTTGTGAGAAAGTCAGCTTGGAAAGGAGCTTTGGTATGCCGAAGAAGAGGTTCAGCGCGGAGCAGATCGTGGTGTTGCTCCGTCAGATCGAAGTGTTGATGTCGCAGGGTAAGGGTGCGCCAGTGACGTACCGGGAAGCCGGGATTTCGCAACAGAGTTATTATCGCTGGCGAAAGGAATACGGTGGCCTTGAGCTCGATCAGGCGAAGCGGATGAAGGACCTGGAGCGGGAGAATGTCCGCCTCAAGCGTCTCGTCGCCGATCTGTCGCTTGAGAAGCAGGTGCTCAAGGACGTTGCCTCGGGAAACTTATAAGCCCTGAGCGGCGCCGGCAGGCGGTAGAGGGCATTCGAGGGAAGTATGGTATCTCCGAACGCCATGCCTGCCGGATCGTCAGCCAGCCTCGCGGGACACAGCGATACACCAGCATCGTTCGGGCCGATGAAGATGCGCTGACGAGAGCGATTGTCTCTCTAGCATCGCAATACGGACGATATGGCTATCGCCGGATCACATCTCTGCTGGTCGACGCAGGCTGGCAAGTGGGTTGTGATCGAGTTCAGCGAATCTGGCGCCGTGAGGGGCTGAAGGTACCCAGGAAGCAGCGACCGCGCGGCCGGCTGTGGCTCAACGACGGATCCTGCATCCGGTTGCGACCGCAGCATCGCAATCATGTTTGGAGCTACGATTTTGTGGAAGCGCAAACCCACGATGGGCGCAAACTCCGGTTGATGACTTTGATCGACGAGTTCACGCGGGAATGCCTGGCGATCAGGGTGGCCCGTCGCATCAACAGCTTTGGCTTTGGCGTTATCGAGACCATGGCCGACGTGATGATCGAGCGCGGTGTGCCGGAACACGTGCGTTCTGACAACGGCGCGGAGATGACGGCAAAGATTGTGCGCAGCTGGTTTGCAAAGCTGGGATCGAAGACGCTCTACATAGCGCCCGGCAGCCCATGGGAGAATGGCTACTGCGAGTCCTTCAACGGGAAACTGCGCGATGAATGCCTGAACGGCGAAATATTCTTCAGTCTGAAGGAGGCTACCGTCGTCCTCGAGCAATGGCGCAAGCACTACAACGCGATCAGACCGCACTCTTCCCTGAATTATCGACCACCGGCGCCCCAAACATCAGCCCCACCGACGCATCTGGATCGGAGCGCAGCAATGCAGTAATCTCTATCCCGCTGCTCCAAAATATCCGTCAGGTCAACCAGACGATCCGTATGGGCCCGAGACGATAGGTCTTACGAAGGTGCAGGACCTTCTCGACGATCTCCGGAGACGTGCCATTGGCGGGATTCTTCGGCGCTGTTTTGCAGTTCTCGAGGCCTGCCAGGCCGTGCTGCCGAAAAGCCGTCCGCCAGCGATAGAAGCTGGCTCTGCCGACGCCAAAATACCGACACGCCTTGCCGACATCACCAATCTTGTCAGCGTGTTGGAGCACCCGCAGCTTGTGGTCCACATCGCGCCTGAATTTGTACATCCTGATCATCCTTCCTGCCGTTGAGGCTTAGGTTAAAGGATGTCTCGCAAGTCCGTACATTCCTACAAGCTTTGAAGATACCTACTAGGCGAAAGAAGGCAGCGTTTCAGCGTACTTCTTCAAGTCATTCTTTCTGATCTTGCCGTTCGGAGCAATTGGAAGCTGTGGCATCACGATTATCTTCTGAGGTTTTTTGTACCGAGCGAGGTGCTCATCCAGCAACGCAAACAGTGCGTCTATCTCTATATGGCAGCCGGGAACCGGCTCAACAAAGGCGATAATTTCCTCATTACCTTCGATTGACCGCCCAACGACGGCAGAATTCAAAACTGCTGGATGCGTATTGAGCGCCGCCTCAATCTCCGGAGGATAAACGTTGAAGCCTGAACGAATGATCAATTCTTTAGTGCGCCCCTGCACTACCAGCTCTTGCTTTGAATTAACGCTCACAACATCGCCAGTATTCAAGTATCCATCCTTATCAATTACCGCCTCCGTAAGCTCTGGCTGACGGAAATAGCCAAGCATCACGTTAGGTCCACGCACATGCAGCTCACCCGGAGAGCCATCCATAATCTCGCAGCCATCGGACCCAACAACCTTGATCTCAACTCCAGGAATTGGAGTACCTATGTTGACCTCATTGCTTCCCATCTCATACAGAGTGCGGCTAATAGTAGGCGACGTCTCAGTTAGGCCATAACCGTTGTGAAGTACCACGCCGAGCACCCGCTCGACATTTTGGCGAAGCGATAGATCGAGCGGCGCCGTCCCAGTGTAGGCGTACCGCAACCGATTTGGCATGAGTTGAAGATCAGTTTGGTCAGCATGAGCAACGAGGCGGGCAAATAAAGCTGGCACGGCTGCGAAAAATGTCAGCGTACCATTTTGAATGACTTCGATTGTCTGCGCGAGAGAAAAGCGCGACATAATTCGCGAATGGCCTCCCGCAAAGAGCAGTCCTTGCATCAGAGCAAGCCCGTACGAATGCGAGATGGGCATGAGGCATAACGAAACATCATCCGCGAAAATGGTCTTCGTTACTTTTCCACGGCAGGCAACAAATGCAAGATTACGATGGCTCAGCATCACCCCCTTGGGGCGGCCTGTCGTTCCCGTTGTGTAGATCAGCGTAGCAACCTGCTTTGCGGGATCACCTTCAACCTTTTCGGCCATGGTTCCCGCATCGAGGCTTCCAACTTTCACCCTACCGATCTCGTCAAATAGCTCCAGAGTTGCGCCATGGCGCCGTGCGTGAGCGTCCGCTTCCGAAGAAATGATGTGGGTGTAGAATACACGGCGGGGACTGCTGTCTTCCTTGATTAAATCAATCTCGCGTGAGCTGAGACGAGCGCTAGTCATCACGCTCCACGCGTCCAATCGACTTGCAGCGTACATCAGGACAATTGCGGCGATCGAATTCTCACAAACCACCATAACACGGTCGCCAGGACGAACACCCAATTCTGCCATTTTCCCAGCAACATCGGCAACAGTGTCGATCAGACGCCGATAGCTCCACTCCGCACCATTTTCATCAGTGAATGCAATTCGGGACGCCCCCTCCTTTGCACCCTCCTCCAATATCATGTGGATTCTAGGTGGCAAATTCGACAATAGATCCGGAATCATCGATCATCTTTCTCCACAATGTATATCTTTGGGAACATTCTCAAGAACACAACAACCGCTCAGTACACGGAGCCAAATGTTATCTTGCGACACTGGTTGATCACACCCAAGAAGATGCTGGACTACTGATACTACCAATCTGGTAGTTCCATTTTTTTGCCATGTCAAGAATGGAGATTTGACAGGTATCCTCAGTTGCCGTGCGTCGTTCAGCGGGCTGAATCAGCGTAAGAGATGGAAGGCCGCACGGAACATCGTGTTCGGAGAATATTTCTGATCCGCCCATTCCGGCACTCGCGCGACGTAATGCTGCGTGGGCACGCGCATGGTCATAAGCTCTTTCGCCGAGGATTGATTCACCGCGATGGTGACGTCGAAATCTGCCTTAGTCGTTTGCATCCTGATTACATCACCGACAATCTGGATAGTCTCGGCGGCGTCAGGTGATGTGGTGTGACCGATAAGCACGTGACTGGTCGAAACATCGACAATGAGCTTCATGAAAATGCGACTTGTGTTGCCTACATCGTCGCCATGATCGGCTTGAAATTGGTTTTGTAGATACCGGCGCGAATGAACTGCGCGCCGGCTTCCGCTTCGGTCAGCCCTACCGTGCAGACCTAAAGCTGGGAAATGCCACAGTCAACATATCGTTGTGGTCGATCCGTCGTGAGTGATAGCCGAATACGCGCTTGGCTCTCACGGATCGCAACGAGCGTAAGATTGATGCGATGGGTTACGTCAGCACGACATTGATATGTGACAAGTATATCTAGAACTAATTCCTGACTGATATCTCACCATTGAGGGAATGAGCGCGACGCCATGACCTGACGGATATTTTGGACCAGCGGGATAGAGACTTCTCTAATTGGCCAATCGAGGTCAAACACTTTCAAGCCTTTCCCACCAATCCGACGTAAAATGTAACTCGCAGGAGCCGCGCTTCTCTTCGGGATCGGCATTCTGAACCCCACGGAGGGAGGATGCCATGAAGCGGAAGCGGTTTTCGGAGGAGCAGATTGCCTTTGCGCTGAGGCAGGCTGACAGCGGCACGACGATCGAGGAGATCTGCCGCAAGATGGGGGTCTCAGAGCCGACGTTCTACCGGTGGAAGAAAGTTTACGCCGGCATGGGCGTCGCCGAGATCCGTCGGCTGAAACAGCTTGAAGACGAGAACGCGAAGCTGAAGCGGGTGGTGGCGGATCATCTTGCGATCGGCATCGACGACGTTGCAGGCCCGACGTTCTGAGAGGCCCAATGCGGCCTGCAGATGCGCGACACCTTCGCGCTTGGCGGCGAGGGCCCTACCATTTTTTACCAGAAGCTCGCGGAGTGCGGCTGCATCCAGCATCTGCTCCGCCAAAATTTTCTTCAGCTTGGCATTCTTGTCCTCGTGCCGCTTCAGTCGCTTGGCCTCGGTAACATCCATGCCACCATATTTGGCTTCCAATAATAGCGTCGCCTCCGAGACGCCGTGCTTGCGCGGCGAGATCCGCTGTCTTCGCGCGCGCCTCGTGTTCTCGCAAAACCTCGATAATCTGCTCTTCCGTAAACTTGGCTCGCTTTTGTCCACCCTTCACAAGGCCGGACTCTAACTCTCCGTGGAGGAAATCGACAGTGGCAGGTCAGTCTGAACAGAATCTCCGCATCGGTGGCCGAGCCTCGGAAGTTTCAGGAGCGCCTACCGTTTCTTGGGCAAATTTGGCTCGCCAAGCAAGCGCTGCCAATTCTCTATCGTTTGGGATAGATGGTCGCTCATCACTTGTTCGGCTTGACCGACGCGACGATTTTCGATCGCTTCAAGAATCTTGCAATGATCTTCATACGAGCGACGTCCTCGCCCTTGATCCGTAAAGTAGACGCGCCGCCGCTGTCGGGACATTTCATAAAAGGATTTTACAACACGAAGCAGAATGTCGTTTTTGGTCGCAATAAAAATCCCAAGGTGAAAAGCCTCATCTTCGAACTCAATCGTCTGCTTTTTTGCGATGCGCTTCGCAGTGTTTGTTAGAATCGTATGCAGATCACGAATGTTATCAGCTGTTCTGCGGCTGCAAGCCAGCCTGACAGCTTGCACTTCAAGCATACGCCGCACCTCGAATACATCGGCGATCTCATCGGCTTGGAATGGAAGTCCGGATTCGGCGTGAAGGACGAGCGCTTCGATACTACTGTCGTCGGAATTTCGAAGATATATGCCGGAGTTGGGGCGCCTTTCAACAACGCGCATCGCTTCCAAAGTTGCCAATGCCTCACGAACAGCACCACGGCTGGTGTCAAATTTCTCAGCGAAATCGCGTTCAGACGGAAGGCGCTCCGAAGGTTGGTAGCGACGTTCGCGGATGAATGAGAGAATTTTTCCCACGGCATTTGAAGGTACCATAAATTGATCAGCTCGATCGCGCTCGGTCATTGTTTTGCACTCTTTGTTGTTTGGTCCTGCAAGACACGTGGTTGCGATTATAGGGATCGCGTTCCAAGCAACCGCGAGAATGCCCAAATCTGCAATGCGTCACTTTAATCGATAAGTAGGTGTATTTGAAAGGTTGTGTTCTCGGTTAGAGGAGGATCACACTGAATAAGCCAGCGTCTACAGACGGGTGCGAGGCATTATCGACAGCAGCGTGGCCATTGAATGGAAAGTGAAATTATTCGAATCTGACGCAGTTCTGCTCGATTTTGCCCACTTCACGGATATAGTTGCGGTGCACTAAATTGGTAGGCCCGATCTGGCCCTGAACGATATTCAAGTAACGCGGCCTTCGGCGTGGCGTACAAAGTCCGTTGCCGACCCTCTTGAGGGCATATCGCAGCTCGGACCGACATGGCTCGATCTTTGTCATCGGCGCAGAATTGGGCGCTTACGCGCGGTCCCCGAATGCAGACGCATTTTATGTACGATCACTACTCGTAGCAGAATTTGAGTGCTAACGGTCTAGAGATTTTACGATCTTCTCGCTCTTTTTTTGGATAAGCGACCCAGTGGCGCGTCACCGGCTTTCTTCATCAGTATGATCAGAAAGGACGCGGTAACAAGCATGATCATCAATGCTCGGCGACCAAACAATCCCCCTATCGGTTGACGTCGAGCCCACGGCGAGCTATTTTGGTCTACCAATATGGTAGACCCATCCAACAATTGAAGTCGAGCGACTAAGTTTTGGACGCCGAGCGGGATTGAAATAGTTACCGTGACGTTTGGCTGACACTCTCCCGCGAGTGCTCACTTTTTGCTCAAGAGGACCTGGAAATGAAATCCCTTGCATATGATTACGTCGTTGTTGGCGCAGGTTCGGCTGGATGCGTATTGGCTTCGCGGTTAAGCGAGGATCCTAAGATCAAAGTTTTGCTCATCGAAGCAGGATCGCCCGCATCCTCCGTATTCGTTCATATGCCGGCGGGCATTCGTGTTCTCTACACGAGCAAAAAGTACAACTGGCGCTTTTGGACTGAGCCTCAAACCCATCTGAACAATCGGAATATATACATACCTCGCGGTCGGGTCGTCGGAGGATCGTCCTCGATCAATTCCATGATCGCGATCCGTGGCAATCCGTGGGACTACGACTCGTGGGCCGCCCAAGGACTGCCGTCCTGGAGTCACGAGTCTATGCGACCATATTTTCGAAAAATTGAAGATGCTAGGTCGGTCGCAGACGATTGTGATCCTGACCGAGGGTACTCAGGACCTATTCAGCTCTCATATGGCACGCTACAGCATGCAATCTCTAAAGCATTCATTGAAAGCGCCGTATCCGCTGGCTTGCCAAGGAACGATGGCTTTAACGGCACCTCCCAGATTGGTGCAGGCTTCTATGAACTCACCATCGCGAATGGCAAGCGATCTGGGGCTTACAAATATCTTGACCTGGGGAAAGATCGAAGAAACCTCACGATCATGACCGATTGCGCGGTCCGGCAACTAGCGATCGAAGGGTCGCGCGCGCGAGGCGTGGTGATCGAAAGGGGCGGTCGGGAAATGACAATCACGGCAGAGCGCGAAGTGCTACTAGCCGCCGGAGCGCTCGGGTCGCCACAACTCCTCATGTTGTCGGGGATAGGTCCAGCTGATCATCTTAAATCAGTCGGCATAAAACCCACTCTAGATTCTGTCGGCGTGGGAGAAAATTTGCAAGATCATCTCGACTGCCCGCTTCGTTTCGAAGCGTCCCAACCAATTACACTTACTCCTTATCTTGGGCTGTTAAAAGGAGGTCTGGCGGGTGCACAATACATGCTTCGCGGAAACGGTCCCGCCGCATCTCAGGGGGTCGAGGCCGGCGCATTCTGGGGCCCTGACAGTAGTTCTTCCCTGCCCGAATGGCAGGCCCACCTTATCCTAGCGTTGCGAAGCCCCCCGTCCGGCGAGCAAATTGCTCATGGTTTCGCTGTCCGCGTCTGCCAGCTTCGTCCCAAGAGCCGAGGAACGCTCAAACTTCGAACAGCGGATCCGTCAGACGCTCCTGCAATTGATCCGCGATTCCTTTCTGAGGAATCAGACCTTGTTAGCATGCAGAGCGGGATCGAGAGTATGTGCGAAATCGCTGAGCAATCGGCGCTGAAGCAACATATCAAACGCAAGCTGGACTGCGACGCGTTTTCTGGTCAGGCATCCCTTAAGAAATGGATACGTGAGCGCGCAGAAACGATTTATCACCCAGTCGGTACTTGCCGCATGGGTAAAGACAATGAAGCTGTTGTTGATCCCCAGTTGAGAGTCCGAGGCATCGATAACCTTAGGGTTATCGACGCCTCCATACTGCCAACTGTGATCAGCGGGAACACAAACTTGCCAATTATGGCTATAGCGGAAAAGGCTGCAGATATCATTCTCAACGGCGACTCCGCGTGACGTGCCCCCGCCAAATTAGTCCAGTTTGAACTGGAATTTTCCACTTATTAGAGCTGCCCCGTTTTGTGGTCCAGGTTCTAGGCAATTTCTCGGGCTGTTTGAGTTTGTCGCGCGAACTCGTTCGGCGTCAAGTTGCCGAGCGAGGTATGTGGTCTGTCGTTGTTATAGTGGCGCCTCCATTCGTCGAGTCGATCGATGGCATCAGCCATCGACAGGAACCATGATGCGTTGAGACATTCTGCGCGTAGCCGCCCATTGAAGGCCTCGCAAAATGCGTTATCCGTTGGCTTTCCAGGTCTGGAGAAGTCGATCTCCACGCCGCTAAGATGTGCCCATTGATCCAGCATTCTGCCGGCAAACTCCGGGCCATTGTCGCAGCGGACAGTCTGGGGTTTGCCGCGCTCCTTCTCCAGTTGGTCGAGAACATCGACGACCTGGGGGGCTCTAAAATTCGTTCTCGGAACGATCGCAAGTGATTCTCGCGTGTGGCAATCGACAATGGTCAAAAGCCGGAACGGGCGGCCGTCGAACAGCGCATACGACATGAAGTCCATCGCCCAGCATTGGTTCACGCTGGCGATCTCTGGCCGACCCGAGCGATAGCGCCAGGCTCGCTTCCGCTTCGGTATTTTCGACCTGATGGAGAGCCCTTCTTCGCGATACAGCCGGTAGGTTCGCTTGTGGTTCAAACGATAGCCTTCCCGCAGCAGAAGGATGTGGAGACGCCGATAGCCGTGGCGCACCCGACTGGCCGCCAGGCTGACGTGCCCCCGCCAAATTAGGCCAGTTTGAACTGGAATTTTCCACTTATGATCCCCGGACGGGGACAAGGAGAGTTCCATGAAGGCATCGAAGTTTTCAGAAGCGCAGATCGCATTTGTTTTGAAGCAGACAGAAGATGGCGCAGCCGTTGCCGAGGTCTGTCGCAAGGCGGGGATCAGCGAAGCAACCTTCTACAACTGGCGCAAGAAGTACGCCGGGCTCGTGCCCTCGGAGATGAAACCACATGGCGTCATCACGCCCGGCGCTAAGCTCGCGCAAGGTGTTGCGTTCACCGGTTGAATCCACCAAGGATTTTTTAGGATATCCCGCTCAGCCTTTAGCTTGTTAACTTCGAGCCGCAGTCGCTCAATCCCCTGCTGCTCCGGATTCATCTGTCCATGGCCCGGAAACGCCTGAACCGGATCGGAGTCGAACTTCCCTACCCATTTGCGCGGGACATTCTCATGAACGTCCAGGTCGCGGGCAGCTTGTGCTACCGATACCTCGCGCTCCCTGACTAGCCTGATCGGCTCAAGCTTGAACCCTCGGCGGAATCTTCGTCTCCGCATGACCCGTTTTCAGCTTCATGAAACACCAAAACCTGATGTCCATCAAACCGGCAGCAGCTCAGAGCGACTCTTCATCGCATGAAACTCATTTTGGCACGAGCAAATTTATGCGTAGGAACAAGTGCTGCATTGCTCAGGAGTAGAGGTGACAAGCAACGCTGCTGTTTCCTTCGCTGCGTAGCTCCGGCGCTATCTCGCTGCAGATCGGCATCACGTGGATGCATCGGGTGTGGAAACGACAACCGGTTGGTGGCCTCTGCGCACTAGGTATTTCGCCGTCGATCGTCTGGTGTACTCGGCTCGCTTCAAGAACAGGATTCGGCACTGGAATTGCCGCCATTAATGCCTTGGTATAAGGATGCTTCGGGCTTGCATACAGCTCATCCCTAGATGCGATCTCCACAATCATACCGAGATACATCACTGCGACCCTCTGACTAACATGGCGGACCACCGCGAGATCATGTGCTACAAAAATGGTAGAAAGACCTAGCTTTTCTTGCAACTCCTGGAACAGATTGACGACCTGCGCTTGGATCGACACATCTAAAGCGGAAACTGGCTCATCGCAGATCAAGAGTCGTGGTTCAACCGCCAGCGCGCGCGCAATGCTTACACGCTGGCGCTGACCGCCGGAAAGTTGATGTGGGTAGCGTTCGATCATGTCAAGCCGAATCCCAACCATCAGCAACAGCTCAAGGACGCGGTCGCGTCGATCGGCTTTGTTGTTATGCAGACGATGGATCTCAAGCGGCTCACTAACGATATCGCCGATCGACATTCGTGGATCAAGCGATCCGAAGGGGTCTTGATAAACCATCTGCATACGGCGCCGAATCGGCCGCATCTCATGCTGGTCGAAGTTCGTTATATCGATACCCTCGAAGGTGATCTTGCCGCTCATGACTGGCAACATCCGCAGTACCGCTAAACCCGTCGTGGATTTTCCGCAGCCGCTCTCCCCAACGAGCCCAAGCGTTTCGCCTTCTCGCACGAAAAACGAAACGCCATCTACTGCCCTCACCGGGTCGGCTTCACGCTGTAGAAATCCGCCACGGGCAGGGAAGTGGACCTTTAACGCCTCGACTTCAAGAATGTTGTCAACCATGGGGCACCATCCAGCACGCGTGTGAATGATCATCGCCGACCTTCATAAGATTTGGGATGTCGCGCCGGCAACGCTCAGCCGCCTCGCTGCAACGCGGATTGAATGCGCACCCCGACGGTAATTGTGCTAGATTGGGTGGCTGTCCGATTATCGGCACAAGCCGCATGCCGGCAGGCTGATCAAGCCGCGGGATCGAGGCCATTAGGCCACGTGTATAGGGATGCATCGGCTGTTCATAGAGATCGCCTGCATTGGCGGTTTCGACGATCTTGCCGCCGTACATTACACAGACACGGTCTGCATACCTCGCGACTACGCCGAGATCGTGCGTGATCAGGATTAATGCCGCCCCGGTTTCGTGTACGAGTTCCTTCAGAAGTCCAAGAATCTGTGCTTGCACCGTAACGTCCAGCGCAGTAGTCGGCTCGTCAGCGATGATCAACTTCGGCTGGCATGCCAACGCCATCGCAATCATGATCCGCTGGCGCATGCCGCCGCTAAACTGATGCGGATTGGTGTTAAGTCGGCCTTGCGCATCAGGCATTCGTACTCGTTCTAGCAACTCCTTTGCTTTCTTGTAGGCCATATTCCACGGCATTCTTTTGTGTAAATTGACGGGCTCCGCTATCTGCAGGCCAATGGTTAGAGATGGATTCAACGACGTCATGGGTTCCTGAAAAATCATGGCTATACGATTGCCGCGCACCGCTCGCATCTCCGCGTCGCTGAGCTTTAGAAGGTCAATGCCTTCAAACACAACCTCTCCAGCGACGATATGACCCGGGGGGTTAGGCACGAGGCGAAGAATTGACAGCGCAGTGATGCTTTTGCCAGATCCGCTCTCACCCACGATTGCGACCGTTTCGCCGGCGCTGACATCAAATGTGATATCGTTGACAGCGGTGAACGCCCCTGCACCACTTCCAAATTGAGTTGTGAGGTTGCGAACCTGAAGAAGAGGTGTACTCGCCAAATCTTTACTCCTAGATACGACAGCAGTGCCTCAAGCACTGCTGTCAATATTAGCCTCTGCCCACCTTCAACACGAACTGCATTTAGTGGCCCATCTTCTTCTTCAAATCCTGGTCAAGCCAGATGCGCGCATAGATTGGACCTGGACGCTCGGCGCCCGCACGTAGCTCGCCCTCATAGCCCTTTACCCACGGCCACCAGGCTGTGAACACGTAAGGCGTTGGCAGCCAGATGTATGGTGCCTTGTCGAGAATATCCGTCGTCATTTCGCGGACCATCACGATGCGCTTACTCTCGTCCCTCTCACGGTAAACCTCATCCATCTTAACGTTGAAGGCGGGATCGTTCCATTGTGAGGGGTTCCAGACCTGACCGGCGACGAAGCTCCTGTGCAACGTTCGCGTAGGATTGGACCGACCGTTGCTCATAAAGTACCCGGCTGCATTAGTCCGCGACGTCATTGCCGATAGGAACGCCGCGTATTCCATCGGTTGGATTTCCATCTTCACACCGATCTGTTCCAGATAGCCCGCGATCAGCGGCAACAGCTCCATGTGACTGGAAGTGCAGGAGCACACCTGCGTTTTGAACGTGAAGCCATTCGGATACCCCGCTTCAGCCAACAGCTTTTTGGCCTTCGCGGGATTAAACTTGAATAGCTCCTGCACACTCACCGGCTGCTTATCGAGACCTTCGTAGTATTCACCAAACTCCTTATATTGCGGGAAACCCAGCATCTCGGCATTGCCTTGGTAGTAAGCCTTGATAATCTCTTCCTTGTTGATCGCCATGTTCATCGCTCGGCGAACACGGACATCGTCGAACGGCTTGGTATCAACACGCATTGCCAAGAATGTTCCGCTGGTAGCTAGCCATCGATTCCATTTGAGACTCGGGGTGCTCTTCTTCAAACTTTCGGCGTCCTCCCAACCAATAGCCTCAAGTATGTCGAGTTTACCGGTCCGCAGTGCTGTTGTTTGAGTCACCGTATCCTTGATGGATCGCAATACGAGTTTGTCAACGTAAGGGAGTTTGAACTGCTTTCCGTTTATCGTCTCGGCATCCCAATAGATCGGGTTCTTCGCGTAAGTAGTGGAGCTTCCGGACAGATAATCTGTCAGCGTAAATGGGCCACTACCATTAACGTTTTTCCAGTTAGCGGCACCTGCATCAACCACCTCCTTAGGGATGATAGCTGAATAGTATCCGTACCCGAACCGGTAAGCCCACTCAGCGTTGTATTCTTTCAAATTGAAAATGACAGTGTACTTGTCCGTCGCTTTCACGCTCGTCACATAGTCATAAATTCCGTCCATCTTCTTCGGACTCGAATTTTGCCGATTGAAGGTGTATTGGATGTCATCAGCGGTGAGTTCGCGCGAGGCCATAACACCAGGCTTATCCGGGAACATCACTCCCTTACGCAAGGTGATTTTGAGCGTAAGAGGATTCTCCCACTCCCATTTCTCCGCAAGCTCTCCACGCATGCTTTTATTTGAAATGAAGGCATCAAGGACCAATGAGTCCTTTCCACCGCGACTCCTCGCCTGAGATATATCAGCCGCAAAGAGCTGCTCGTAGATCTGGCCGGTGTCGTGATTATGTTTCCATTGCCAGTCGTAATTGTCCCAGGAAAGAGCCGGAAGCGCAGTCCAGACGCTTGCGACTTCCAGGGTACCGCCGTATTTCGGAGTTTCCATCGTTTGAGCGATAGCTGTGTTTGCAAAGAGAAGTAAGCCAGTTAGCCCTGCGCCAACCTGCTTACGCCACACTTGGTTTCGCATTTTTTCCTCCTTAAGTTTCTAATATCGTTAACGAGTTCCACTCATCCGCGGGTCCAGCAGATCGCGTAGTGCGTCACCAAACATATTGACGCTAAAGACCACAATCGTCAGGCATATGCCCGGCGCTATCGCCATCCATGGCGCAAGATGCATGTAGTTGCGAGCACTTCCCGTGAGCATACCGCCCCACGTCGGCGTAGGAGGCGGAACGCCCAGCCCTAAAAAAGACAATGCGGACTCTACGAGTATCACCGCGCCAACACGCATCGTGAACAACACAATAATCGGAGGCATGACGTTCGGCAGAATATGACGCCAAATCACACGTGTATTCGATCCACCGATTGACTGAGCGGCATGAATAAAGCTCTGCTCGCGGACTGATAAAACCGCGCTGCGAATGATGCGTGAGCCTGCCACCCCATACAGACAACCAAGTACAAGGATGATTTGGAGCATGCCGGGGCCGACGACCGCCACTACGACGATCAGAATGACGATGTCGGGAAAGCTCATCCATGCATCGACGAAGCGCTGAGCAATCATATCGATCTTGCCACCAAGGTAGCCGGTTATGATGCCAATGACGACAGAGATGATGGTCGCAAGCATTGATGCGGATAGCCCAACAATGATCGACAGCCTCGCGCCATAAAGAACGCGAGAAAATACGTCGCGGCCGAGATGGTCGGTACCGAACCAGAACTGCCAGCTGGGCGGCTTCATCCGATTGCTCGGCATAATCTGGTTGAAGCCATATGGCGCTAACAGGTCAGCGAAGATAGCAGCGAACAGGAAAATTAGGCAGACAACGGCGCCGATCGCACCCAACGGGTTTTCACGGAATAAGCGAACCACAAAAGATCGAAACGTGCTGAGCTTGCGCATAAACTGTGTACCGGAGGAGTTCGAACGATAAGTGATTTCGGTCATCAGCGTGTCCGCACCTTCGGATCAAACCATCCGTAGCTCAAATCGACCAACAAATTGATGATTATGACAGCAACGCCGGTTATCAGAAAAACACCGGTAATCATTGGATAATCCCTGTTGCCAACAGCCTCCAGCAAAAGGAGTCCCATGCCGGGAATTGCGAAAATCTGCTCCATAATGATTGTGCCACCAAACAGTAAGGGAGCCAAAAGACCGATGAGAGTTATGACCGGAATCAATGCATTGCGCAGTGCATGGCGCACCATGATCGTCCTAACCGGCAAACCTTTGGCGTAAGCAGTACGGATATAGTCCTGCCGCAATACCTCCAGCATCATTGTTCGGGTCAGCCGCATGATGAGCGCGGATGACGCCATTGCTAGAATCAGAGCCGGGACCAACAACTGCACCAAGTGTGCAACGGGATCTTGTAATAGTGAGACATAGCTGATTGCTGGCGACCAACCCCACCACAAAGCAGGGAGTACCGCCACCAGCGTACCAATCCAAAAGCCCGGAATAGCGAGTGCCAAGATTGAAACGCTACGGAAAATGTAATCGCCGATCGTGTTCTGACGCAACGCCGCGTAAACCCCAATCGGGACGCCAATTGACAACGAAATGATGAGCGCCATGGCGCCTAATTCAAACGTAACCGGAAGGCGATGGACGACTTCGTCCATAACGGGCGCACCGGTCCAGAGCGAGTTTCCCAAGTTCCCGTGCAACAGAAGCGAGCCGAGCCAGCGAAAGTATTGAATGTATATTGGCTGATCGAGACCAAGCGCCGCTTCCAATTGAGCGCGTGGTAATCCGGACGCACTCCCGTCATTTTGCGACAACATCAGATCAATGACGCTTCCAGGTATGAGCCTAATAGTGAAGAAGACAATCAGGCTGGCAAAGAAGAGCGTGGGAATAAGAGCGAGAATGCGACGCGCGACATATCCCCCTATCACAACTGCACCTCTGCAAGTTTGGAAAGCAAGAAACTTGAGTGACAAATGGCCGCGCACGCTCCAGTAAGCCTCCAGACTGCAAAATCAGCAACCAATGGAACGCTTCGATAGCCTGAAACAGTTTTTCGGGCCCGCATGTCGTATCTCCCATAGCCAACGGGCAGCTGTCGCATCTAAACTCCACCCTCTTATGCGCATGCTGGTGCATGCGCATCCAAAACCATCACACCTGTTGGTGGGCACTCGATAGCCAGTCATGAATAGCATGCGCCATGCAAATTTGGCTCACTCCGATTGGTATCTCCACTTTGGAACGACCAATAATGTGCACGATTGATTGCTATGTCAACTGCGTTGCTTGCAGCTAACCCGGCAGGCGGAAGTTTTAAAGATGAGCCGTAGTAACGTTTATTATCTGCCAGCCCCGCGTCTTGGACCAACTTCGCGACCATGCGGCGCCTTGCCCAATTGCATTAGAAATTTCCAACCGCGGGCTCGCGGATGTTTCAAGGCCTGCCAGTCGCCAAGGGCGGGGGGCAAGATCGCCCGCCGGCACGTCAAAATGCTGATTTAGACAATGGGGACAGAAGCGCTCTACCACCGTCCGTCCCCCACGAAGCCTGAGCCCCGCCACAAGATCTATCCATATTTGCTACGCAGCATGGTGATCACGCGTCCAAACCAAGTTTGGGCGATGGACGTCACCTATATCCGATGGCGCGTGGCTTCATGTATCTCGCTGTCGTTGCTTGACTGGGCAACCCGTCGGGTTCTTGCGCGGCGGCTATCGATCACGATGGAATCGGCATTCTACGTCGAGATTCTAGAGAATGCTTTGGAGCGTCATGGCAGGCCGGAAATATTCAAACATCGACCAGGGTTCGCAGGTGCGACCTTCACCGGTGTGCTGGCCAGCAACGGCGTTGGCACCAGCATGGACGGTAAGAGGGCTTAGCCGGATAATGTGTTTGTCGAACGGCTGTGGTGCGGCCTCGAGTACGAGGGGCATATTGTGAGCCTACGCAGCGTCAGCGAGACGCTTAACTCGATCGGCCACTATCTCGACTAACAGCCGCGGTAGTACGCCGGATTAAGCCGACTTCATTCCGCCGCTGCTCCGCACGGCAGCCTAACGTCGGCAGAGACTCCACTTGTCGATGCGGAGCTTCTGTTCAGATAGCCGGAAACAGCTCATACACATGCGGGAGCGCGCGATCGACCTGAAACATCACGGCGGTAAATCGTCACTGATGGCGACACCGAGCGTTGGGAACATTAGCCTTATTTGAACCAATCCTTCCGATGCAAGCTGAGCATCGCCATTCATGACCGACGTTTAACCAAAAAAATGAGCCAGCCGTTATTTTCGGCAAGCTCAGTTTGGAAGGTTCACATAAACCATCGTAGCGTTGCTGGTTTAGTCGTCTAGGGACTCAACTTGGGGCCCCTACATCGCATTCGTAACCCAAGCCTAAAAGCGACGAGGACACCCTATCCGCTGCTCACCTGTGCGACAGCAGGTTGTCAGACTTTTTGACCGAACATGTTTTTCCAAGATTCCGTGCCCGGTTTTGCATCCCACTTCTTCGTGTCGGACATAACAGCGAGCCCCTCCTGCACCGCAGGACGCACCTTTATGGCATCGAACCACCGCTTGAGATTAGGATAGGAGTCCAGCTCCTGCCCCTGCCACCGGTAGGGACGAATCCAAGGAAAAGTCGCAATATCCGCGATCGAGTAGTCGCCGGCGAGATATTCACGATCGGCCAAGCGACGATCAATCACGCCGTACAGTCTGGCGGCCTCTTTCGTGTAACGCTCGACCGCATACGGTATTTGCTCCGGCGCATAGCGCCGAAAATGATGTGCTTGACCGAGCATCGGCCCGACACCACCCATCTGAAACATCAACCATTGAACCACTTCCATTCGTGCTCGCGGCTCTGCAGGAAGCAGCTTGCCGGTCTTTTCGGCAAGATAGAGAAGGATCGCCCCCGTTTCGAAAATCGGAAGCGCTTGTCCTCCAGGTCCATCATGATCGATGATGGCTGGAATCTTGTTGTTCGGGCTGATCTTGAGGAACTCCGCGCCGAACTGATCGCCCTTAGTGATGTCGATCGGCAGAACACGATAATGCAGGCCAAGTTCGGCCAGCATTATCGTGACCTTGTATCCATTCGGCGTCGTCCAGAAATAGAGATCAATCATACGAACTTCCTGTGAAACAATCGAATGGATAGCGTTGTGCGGATTAGGCATTAGGCCTGTCGAAGAGAATGCCGGGGTTGAGCACCCAGTTCGGATCGACCTCCCGCTTGCTCGCCTTCATCATGCGAATGAAGCCCGGATCGATCTCCTTGTCGTACCAAGGACGGAAACTACGGCCCACGGAATGGTGGTGAGTAATCGTCGCGCCAAACTCAATCAGAGTATCTGAAGCAACCTTGGACAGGGCTTGATAATGATCAATGTTCTTTTCATGGCTAGACGGAGCCATGACCGAGTAATACGGCGCAGGTCCATCTGGATAGAGAAACGAGAAGCGCCGGCAAACAATGCCCCCGCCACAGATTCTTTTCTGAGCTTCAGCCACTCGACGCAATATTTCGGTATCGAGCGCTTCGAACTTGTCCCAAGTATAGGCCGTCTCGAAGGTGAAACCGACAATCCCCATCGCCATGCGGGTGTGCATCAAATACGGAAGGTATCGGAACTGATTGCGCCAACTCCCCTGTGCACCCGAACGACTGGTTTCGAGTGCCTCGCCACCGGATCCGGCCTTTTGCTTCACCGTGCCGCCAAAGTCTCGGCAAATTTCTAGAGACCGTTCCAGCCACGCATCGACCGGATGATCCGCCGACTCATAACCGATCAAGAGCATTGACTCGGTGCCATCGCCAGCTCCGTAGAAGAGAGAATCCTGCTCATCGAGATAACGGCAGTTTGCAGGATACAGCCCCGCCTGGGTGATCTGGCGAACGGCCTTTGCCCCCTCATAAAAGGTCTTGAAGGAGACAGAAGCATTGGCACGAAAGACCACCCGACCCTGCAGACGCATCCACGCCTCTGTGATGATACCGAGGGTTCCTTCCGAACCAATAAAGGCGCGGTCAGGATTCGGGCCGGCGCCGGATCCCGGCAAACGGCGGTTCTCAATGGTGCCGGTCGGCGT
>Ga0209023_10000593_pt1 | contig 53969 bp, 42 predicted proteins | sample LakOneMetagenome_FD_187468 | JGI IMG/M metagenome (GOLD analysis project Ga0209023, IMG submission 187468) | Freshwater and sediment microbial communities from Lake Erie, Canada (SPAdes) (version 2) | ecosystem: Environmental > Aquatic > Freshwater > Lentic | place: Lake Erie, Canada... | reverse complement strand
AGCATGCAGGTAATCCGATTATGTGGAGTGCTGGTAAAGAAAAATTGCAAAGCACGGCTTATCTCCTGGGCCATGCTATCTACGAAAGGTCGGAGTACTGCAGTAGAGTAGTCTTCAGGGAGATCTCCGCTTCGTTTTTTACTCTCGGCCTCTTCTACTGAAAATCCATATTGACGCACGATCAACTGCGTTAGTTGAGCGCCACCAAAGGCTTGATCACGATCATAGAGCACCTCCTCATTTCGGATTACCTGCATGCTGGTAGTAATAGCACCCACTTCAAAGAGGGCTACTATGGAGTCAACGCCCTTATTGGGCAATGCCTCTATCAGCCTACCTGCCGCCAAACGCGAAGCGTGCGACTCGATATCAACTATCACTGGCTTGAGACCTGCAGCCTCAGCCAATCCTTGTCGGTCTTGAACCTTCTCCCGCCGTGATGCTGCAATCAATACTTCGACGTCACCGGGCGCACTTTTGCTGGGCCCTATCACGCAAAAATCAAGACTGACTTCGTCTAACGAAAACGGAATGTACTGATTGGCTTCAGACTCAACTTGAACCTCGAGTTCCTGCTCCGTCATGCCTCCAGGAAGCGTAATTTTTTTGGTGATGACTGCAGAAGGTGGCAGCGCCAGGGCCACGTTTTTTGTGCGGGTACCGCTTTTCTTGACCAGCCGACGCAGTGCCTCAGCGACCTCATCGAATTTCTCGATGTTCCCATCACTGATCCAACCACGCTCGAGCGGCTCGATCGCACAGCGCTCCAGAACCAGCGCGCCTGACTTGTCGCGCCCAAGCTCCACGAGCTTGACGCTGGACGAACTGATGTCGATTCCCAGCAGCGGCGCAGACTGGCGATTGAACAAAGACCCCATTGAGCTCAAGATTGGTCCCCTGTAACTTGCCAAAATGAGGCAACAAAACTTAACACTTCACATGAATGCTATCAGTAAGGTACTTCTCCAGCAAAGATTTTTCCCTCTGTAACGTTGTTGGAGCGTTGCCAAAAGCAGACGATTTTTTGCGGCTGTGCAACACCGTTCGGCGGTAGCTTCCCACCTTTCGGCGGGCGATCGGACGACATCCGCGGAGGATTTCGCCCTACAAGGGCCGCATTTTTTATAATGGGAGGTCTTACCTCTCCGGAGCGATATGTCGCCCTCTCCATCGAAGCCTTCCGACAAGTCGGACTCCCCTGCCCCTCGCGCTCGCCCCACTTGGCTTCGCTGGATCTTTCTTGCCTTCGCGTGGACCGCTGGGTTGGCGTTGGCTGGCGCTTTCGGGCTTGCACTGACCATCGCAGTAGCCCTGTCCGTGGCCTACCCGAACCTGCCCGACATCTCCGACCTGGCGGACTACCGCCCCAAGCTGCCCCTGCGGGTCTACTCCTCGGAAGGCGCGTTACTAGGGGAGTTTGGTGAAGAACGCCGCAACCTGACGCCGATCCAGGACATCCCCAAGGTCATGAAGGACGCCGTGCTCGCCATCGAAGACACGCGGTTCTTTCAGCATGGCGGCGTGGACTACAAAGGTGTCGTGCGTGCAGGTTTGGCCAACCTCGGCCGCGTGAAGAGCCAAGGCGCCTCGACTATCACAATGCAGGTAGCGCGAAATGTTTATCTGTCGTCAGAAAAAACATTTACACGCAAAATTTACGAAATCTTACTAACGTTCAAGCTTGAGCATTTACTGACCAAAGATCAGATTCTCGAGATTTACATGAACCAGATTTATTTGGGAAATCGTGCGTATGGTTTTGCTGCGGCGTCCGAGGCGTATTTTGGCAAGCCGCTGAAATCAGTATCGGTGGCTGAAGCGGCGATGCTGGCTGGCCTGCCCAAAGCACCCTCTGCCTACAACCCGATCAGCAACCCCAAACGTGCGCGCTCGCGGCAGCTCTACATCATCGAGCGCATGCAGGAGAACGGCTTCATCACGGCCGACGAAGCCGCGGTCGCCAAGAAGGAAGACCTCAAGATCCGCTCCGGCCCCGACACCACACGCGTGCATGCCGAATACGTGGCCGAGATGGCGCGCCAACTCATCTTCACCCAGTACGGCAACGAGGCCTACACCCGTGGGCTGAACGTGTACACGACCCTAAATGCTGGCGAGCAGGATGCCGCCTACGCCTCCCTGCGCCGGGGCATCATGGACTACGAGCGCCGCCAGCAGTACCGCGGGCCTGAGAAGTTCGTCGCCCTGCCTACCAACGCTCAAGAGGTGGAGGACGCCATCGACGATGCGCTGGCCAATCATCCCGATAACGGCGACGTGCTGTCCGCGGTGGTGCTGGAGGCGTCCGCCCGCAAGATTGTTGCAGCGCGCGCCAACGGCGACATGCTGGAGATCACCGGCGATGGACTCAAGCCGGTCCAATCGGGCCTCAGCGACAAGGCACCTCCCAACATCAAGATCCGCCGCGGCGCGGTGATCCGCGTGGTGAAGACGCCCAAGAATGCCTGGGAAATCACGCAGCTTCCTGAAGTGGAAGGCGCCCTTGTGGCGCTGGACCCCCGCACGGGTGCGATCCGTGCCCTGGTGGGCGGCTTCGACTTCGACAAGAACAAGTTCAACCACGCCGCGCAGGCGTGGCGCCAGCCGGGCTCGAGCTTCAAGCCCTTCATCTACTCGGCTGCGCTGGAGAAAGGCTTCACGCCCGCCACCGTGATCAACGATGCGCCGCTGTTCTTTGACGCCGGCACCACGGGCGGCCAGCCCTGGGAGCCCAAGAACTACGACGGCAAGTACGACGGCCCGATGACCATGCGCACCGGCTTGGCGAAGTCCAAGAACATGATCTCCATCCGCATCCTGCAGGCTGTCGGTCCCAAGACGGCGCAGGAATGGGTGTCGCGCTTCGGTTTCGATGCAGAAAAGCATCCGGCCTACCTGACCATGGCCCTGGGTGCTGGCTCTGTCACTCCCCTGCAAATGGCGACGGCTTATTCGGTGTTTGCCAATGGCGGCTACCGCGTGAACCCCTGGCTGATCGCGAAGGTGACCGACCACAAGGGCCGCGTGATCTCTGAAACCACGCCGCCCGAGACCAGCGAGCAGCCCCGCGCCATCGATGCACGCAATGCGTTCATCATGAACAGCCTGCTGCAGGAGGTCACGCGCTCCGGCACGGCCGCCCGCGCGCAGGCCACGCTCAAGCGCCCGGACCTGTACGGCAAGACCGGTACGACGAACGACTCGGTGGACGCCTGGTTCGCGGGCTACCAGCCCACTGTCGCGGCAGTCACCTGGATCGGCTACGACACGCCGCGCAACCTGGGCAGCCGCGAAACCGGCGGGGGCCTGAGCCTGCCGGTGTGGATCAGCTTCATGGAGCGGGCGCTCAAAGGCGTGCCGGTGATGGAGGCCAAGGTGCCGCCCGGTGTCGTGAACGTGGGCGGCGAGTGGTTCTATGAAGAGTACGCCCGCAATGCAGGTGTGGCGAATGTGGGGCTGGAAGACCGGTCTGCCGCACCATCCGCAGGTACAGCCCCCCACGCGCCACCACCGACCGAAGAGCGCAACCGCATCCTCGATCTGTTTCGCAACTAGCAGGCGCCAACCGGCCCTCTTAGGGGCTGGCCGGTCAGCGAACGGCCGCCAGCCCCAGCCCTGGCTCTTCTGCCGTCCCTGCGACACCTCGGTTCAGCGCAGTGCGCTGAACCAGCGTTCACTAAAAACTGCGCCCCGTCAGGCGGAGAACTGCAGTGCCATCCCGGATTGCTGCGTGGCATCGCGGGTCAGACACGCAAAAAAGTCTCCGGCGCCCTTGGTGTCTTGCCAAGCGGTGCCGTCAAACTTGTAGTGATAGCCGCCAGACTTGGCAGCCATCCAGACCTCGTGCAGCGGCCTTTGCAGGTTGATGACGATCTGGGTGCGGTTGGGGAAGGTCAGGGTCACCATGCCGCCCGAGCGCTGGGCATCCACGTCGGCGTCCGTGTCATCGTTGATGCGATCACAACTGCGCTCGACGGCGAGAAGCAGTTTTTCGGCGTGGTCCAGAAATTCAAGGTCGGTCATTACAATTTGCGCATGTTGAAAGCTCCCCAAATTCTAGTCAGGACGCTTGTCCTTGCTGCCAGTGCGGCAGCCCTTGTCGGTTGTGGTCAACGGGGGCCGCTGTTTCTGCCCACCGGCCCGGCGGCCGCGCAGCGGGCAACGCTGCCTGAAACACTGACGCCCAACAGGGACCGCGCCGGTAGCAGCGTCAACAGCGTGGACAGCACTTCCGGCGCTTCGGTGCCAGCTGCTGCAGCGCCTGCTGACGCGGCCTCCGCCCCACGCTGAAGCAACCTGCAGCGCCCAAGCCTGGCGCTGCCCACCAATCTTCTGGCCCTTGATGTCGATCAAGGATGGTTTGCAGGGGCAATCGTAGAGTCGGTGCTTTATTGCACTGCAGGATGGCCATGGCCCTGGAACTCTACCGCGACAAGAATCACGCTTGTCTGATGTTCACCGACCTCATCGAGGAAGACGGCCAGGCCGTGCAGGCCAATCAGTTTCTGATCGTGGACGACGACACGGGCGCGATCATCGATCCGGGCGGCAACCTGGCGTTCAACGAGTTGTTCATGGGGATGACCAAGCACTTCCCGCCCCACAAGCTGTCGTACCTGATCGCCTCGCACGCTGACCCAGACATCATTGCGTCGCTGGACCGCTGGATGACCAGCACCAAGGCGGACCTCGTGATCTCCAAGGTGTGGGAGCGCTTTGCGCCGCACTTCACCAAGGTGGGCAAGACCGAGAACCGCGTGATCGGCGTGCCCGACTGCGGGGGCCATCTGCCGCTGGGGCGCCACGAGTTGGTGCTTTTGCCCGCCCACTTCATGCATTCCGAGGGCAACTTCCATTTCTACGATCCGGTCAGCCGCATCCTGTTCACCGGCGACCTGGGCGTGTCGATGATGTCGGGCGCCGAGGCACGCGTGCCGGTGACCGATCTGAAAGCGCACATTCCGCGGATGGAGGGGTTTCACCGCCGCTACATGGTCTCCAACAAGATCTTGCGGCTGTGGGCGCGCATGGCGCGGCGGCTCGACATCTCCATGCTTGTTCCGCAGCACGGCGCGCCCATCATCGGCAAGCAGGCCATCAGCGACTTCTTTGAGTGGATCGAGAACCTGATGTGCGGCATCGACCTGTTCGACGACAGGGCCTACCAGATTCCCACGGCCCGCATCGACCCCGTGATCCGGCAGCTGCGCGCACAGCCCCTGCGGTAGACGGCAACCTGGTTTTGAATAAAAACAGGCTCTACCGCTTTCCTGACAAGCGCTAGCAGCTATTAATTCAATAGCATTGGATGCGAGAGCCCGCCACTACCTCGTCCGTGCGGCAGCAGGTGATGCCTGCGCCGCGGCACCACGCGCCGCCTTGCTTTTACGCAGCCGCTGCCACAGGCGCCACCCCAGCAGCGCGGCTAGGATGGCAGCGTACACGGCCACTTCACCAAAGTTGTTCTTGCCGGCACGCATCCAGAAGAAATGCAGGATGGCCAGCCCGGCGACGACGTAGACCGTGCGGTGCAGCGCCTGCCAGCGCTTGCCGCCCATCGCCTTGATGGCACGGTTGAACGACGTGGCGGCCAGCAGCGTGAGCAGCAGCAATGCCAGCGAGCCCACCAGAATGAAAGGCCGCTTGGCGATGTCGCGCAGGATGTCCGGCAGATCGAAACCCATGTCGAACCACGCATAGCTCAACAGGTGCAGCACGACGTAGAAGAACACGAACAAACCCAGCATGCGCCGAAACCGCGCCAACTGCGGCGTGGAAGTGATGACGCGCGCGGGCGTCACGGCCAGCACCAGGCACAGAGCACGCAGCGCCCAGTCGCCGGTGGCGCGGATCAGTGCCTCGGCAGGGTTGGCGCCCAGCTGGTTGGCGGCCGTGGCGTAGACCAGCCAGGCCAGCGGCAACAGGCACAGCACGAACACCACGGGCTTGGCGGCCGGATGAAGCAAGAGTTTTCGCATGGGGTGCCCAGGCTGGGGGATCGGCGTGCTGGCGTGCAGACGTACTGTCGTGCAAGTGTGTAGTTGGGTGGTGGAGGCCGAGCGGGCGCAGGTCAGTGGCCCTGCCCGGCGCCCGCTGTTCAGTAGAACTTCTTGAGGTCCATGCCGGCGTACAGCTGGCCGACCTGCGCTTCGTAGCCGTTGAACATCAGCGTCTTGCGCTTCTTGGCGAACAGGCCGTCTTCGCCGATGCGCCGCTCGGTCGCTTGGCTCCAGCGGGGGTGGTCCACTTCGGGGTTCACGTTGGAGTAGAAGCCGTACTCTTGCTTGGCCGCCTTGTTCCAGGCAGTGCCCGGCTCTTTCTCGACGAAGCGGATCTTGACCAGGCTCTTGGCGCTCTTGAAACCGTATTTCCATGGCACCACCAAGCGCACCGGTGCGCCGTTCTGGTTGGGCAGCACCTCGCCATACATGCCGAAGCTCAGCAAGGTCAGCGGGTGCATGGCTTCGTCCATGCGCAGGCCTTCCACATACGGCCAGTCCAGCACGCGGGACCCGACAAAGGGCATGGTCGCCTTGTCGGCCAGCGTCACGAACTCGACGTACTTGGCGCTGCCCTGGGGCTCCACGCGCTTGATCAGCTCGGCCAGCGAATAGCCGACCCACGGCACCACCATGGACCAGCCCTCCACGCAGCGCAGCCGGTAGATGCGCTCTTCCTGGGCGCTGAGCTTGAGCAGGTCTTCGATGCTGTACTTGCCGGGCTTCTTGACCAGACCTTCGACTTCCACAGTCCAGGGAGTGGTCTTCAGGGTGTGGGCATTGCGGGCTGGGTCTGCCTTGTCGGTGCCGAACTCATAGAAGTTGTTGTAGGTACTCGCGTCCTTGTAGTCGGTGAGCTTTTCCATGGTGACGGCCCCAGCCACCGCTGACCGGGTGCTGGCCAGCGCAGCCAGCTTGCCGGGCTTGGGCACTGCCGCCGCCTGCGCCATGGCCTCGCGCCCCGCCCAGGCTGCCATGGCAGCACCTGCGGCACCACCGGCCATCAGGCGCAGCATCTGGCGCCGGTCCTCGTAGACCGAGCGCGGCGTGATCTCCGAGGAGTGCGGGTGGTTGAAGCCTTTGTCGCGGGGCGGGATCAGCATGGCGGTCTCCGGTGTTCTCGGGTTGAAACAGTGTGACGATAGAGCAGAACAACTGCTAGTTCGTTCCCTGTACCGCTCAGGTTACACCGAAGACGCAATAGTTTCTGTTTCTGTCACGCCGACCCCACCGCCCCGCTCGCCCCACACCATACCCCGGGGAAATGGCGCCCCGGCGTTCTTCTTACAGCGTGCCGTAGCTGTGCAGCCCCGACAGGAACATGTTCACGCCGAGGAAGGCGAACGTGGTCACGGCCAGGCCGACCAGCGCCCACCAGGCCGACAGGGTGCCCCGCAGCCCCTTCATCAGGCGCATGTGCAGCCAGGCCGCGTAGTTGAGCCAGACGATCAGCGCCCAGGTCTCCTTCGGGTCCCAGCTCCAGTAGCCGCCCCAGGCTTCGGCCGCCCACAGGGCACCCAGCACGGTGGCGATGGTGAAGAACGCAAAGCCCACGGCGATGGACTTGTACATCACGTCGTCGAGAATCTCGAACGATGGCAGGCGTGCCGCGATACGCTTGCGGCCCAGCAAGATGCCTGCCACGATGAATGCGGAGATGCCGAAGTACACCATCCAGTAGCTGCCGCCGTTCTCGGTGGCACCCTGGCGGAAGACGATGGGCTCGAAGCACAGCACCACGCCCAGCAGCCACAGCGGGGCCAGCTTGTACCAGCGGGTTTCGGTGGCCTGCTGCTTGATAAGGTAGGCAAAGGCCACCATGGCGGCCAGCGCAAAGGTGCCGTAGCCGATGAAGTTGGCGGGCACGTGCAGCTTCATCCACCAGCTTTTGAGGGCCGGCACCAGGGGCTGAATCTCATGCGCCTCGCGCACCACGGTGTACCAGAGCAGAAAGCCCACGGCCGCGCTCACCACCAGCATCACAAAGCCGCCCAGGGCGCGCGTGTCGTACTGCTCTTCGTAGTACAGGTAGAAGGCTGCCGTCATCCAGCAGAACAGCACGAACACCTCGTACAAATTGCTCACCGGGATGTGGCCGATGTCCGGGCCGATGAGGTAGCTCTCGTACCAGCGCACCAGCGTGCCGATGAGTGCCATGGCCACCGCCACCCAGGCGATGCGCGAGCCCAGCAGGCTCATCGTGCGGCCCTCGCCGCGCGAGAACATGCCCACCCAGTAGAAGATGGTGCTCATGAAGAACAGCATGCTCATCCACAAAATGGCGGACTGGCTGGACAGGAAGTACTTGAGGCCGAACACCGCATCGGCACGCGCCAGGCTGCCCGCGCCGTCCTGCTGGTACAGGCCGATGGCCATCAGCGCCACCGCCGCCACCACCAGCAGCAGCACGCGCAGCGGGCGCCAGAACCAGCACAGCCAGATGGTGCACGGGATGGCGCCCAGCAGGATGCCCTTCTCGTACACATCCATGAAGCTGCCGTAGCGCTGCAGCGCATACAGCCCCCCTGCCACGACGATGGCGGCAAACAGCCAGTCGAACCAGTTGCGGCGGGCAAAGAACCCCTCGTTCAGGGTGATCACGGTGGTCGTGTTGCGGGTGGCGGTGTTCATGCGGTGCCTTCCGGTGCCTTGTGGACGGCCCCGATCAGTTTTTGTGCGAGCTCTACGAACTCTTGGTCGCCGTCCATCGTCTTGCGATTGGTCGACAGGGCCATGGTGGCGTGGCTGCGCGTGCCATCATCACCGCCACGGGGGGCCAGCCAGACCCATACGCGGCGTTCGCGCACGTACAGCATGGCAAAAACGCCCAGGATCAGCAAGGCGCAGCCCAGGTAAACAATATTCTTGCCCGGGGCGCGCGCCACCTGGAAGACGCTGGCCTGCACCTGCGTGAAGTCCTTGAGCTCGAACACCAGCGGCGCGGGGTAGATCTGCGCATCGGACAGCGACAGCACGGCCTGCGTCATGAAGCCCTGGGTCTTCTCGTCCTGCGGCAACGCAGCCAGGCCCGCGCGCTGGCGCGACAACTGCGCCACTTCGAACAGCGTGCCGTTCAGGATGCGCACCAGCACTTCGCCGGCGCGGGACCGCTCGGCCTCGGGCACGTTGGCTTCCATGAAGTCCGACACGGCCTGCAGGCCGCCGGTGGGCTTGCCGTCCACCATGCCGCGGCCTGCAAACAGCGCCAGCGCGCGCGATGCGGACTGGCGCAGCTGCTCGGCCAGCTCGGGGCGCGATGCGTCGATGGCCTGCGCCACATAGCGGCGCACCGCCACCTCGCGGGCCTCGGGGTCGGCCAGGGCGGCTTTCATGCGCAGAAAGCCATCCATGCTGCCGCTGTCATCGGCCGGCACGCGCAGGTAGCGAAACGGCTCGGACGGCGTTTCGCGCACGCCCAGCAGGAACACGGGCGCGCCGTCGCCGGTGTCCACCGGCAGCATGTAGTTGTGAAACTCGCGCGCCTGGCCCGCGGCGTCGCGCAGCTTGTAGCTCACGCTGGGGCCCACGTTGCGCAGCTCTTTCTTGGTCACCGTCTTGTTGGCAGCGCCCAGGCGCGACTCCACCGATTCGCGCAGGTCGACCTTGCGCACATCCACGCCCGTGCTGCCGGGGCCGGCGCCTGCAAAGTTCTCCACGTTGATGGTGCGCAGCGCGGTGAATTCGAGCGTGAGCTTGTCGCTGCCCGGGCCGCCGCCTTGGTTGGTGAGCTCGGTGGAGTTGCCCACCACGCCCTCGATGTCGAACGGCTTGGCGCCCGCCACCATGGGCACGGCGCGCAGCTTGAGCAGCGAGCCGCCGTCGTCAAAGCTCGACTGGTAGATCTCGACGCCTTTATAGCTGGCCGGGTGGTTCACCTCGACGCGTGCCGGGGTCTTCTCGCCCGTGGCCTTGTCGTGGATGATGATCTCGCTGGCAAACAGCTTGGGCATGCCGGTGGAGTAGTGCTCCACGATGAATTTCTTGAGCTCGATGGCGAACGGCAGGTCCTGCAGCAGCACGCCGTCGGACTGGTTCAGGATGGCCGTGCTCGACTGCGTGCCTTCGGCCACCAGCAGGTTGCCCCGGAACGTGGGGTTGCGCTCGGACAGGCGGTGCTCGGGCTTCACGTCGGCGATCAGGCCGCCGCCCTGATACGGCGTCTTGCCGCCCAGCAGCATCTGGGCCCGCACGATCAGGTCGCCATCGAGCAGTCCGCCCAGGCACACCAGCACGATGGCGCTGTGCGCCGCGATGTACCCGAGCTTGTTGGCCGCGCCCGCCTTGGCGGCCACCATCCAGCCCGTGCCCGGGCCGGCAGCCGTGTCGCGCTGCTGCAGGCGCACCTTCCAGCCGCCGCCCGCCAGCATGGTGCCGATGCGGCGCGCCTCGGCTTCGGCCGACTCGTTCAGGTCGGCCTCGGCCTTGTGGTGAAAGGCCTTGAGGCTCTGCTCGCGGATGTTTTCCTTGTAGACCTTGAGGTCCGTAATGATTTTGGGCGTGTTGCGGGCAATGCACAGCGATGTGCTGGTCACCAGAAACGCCAGGATCAGCAGGAACCACCAGGCGCTGTACACCGCGTTGAGCTGGATGGCGCCAAACAGCTCGGCCCAGAACGGCCCGAACTGGTTGACGTAGTTGACCGCCGGCTCATGCTGCTTGAGCACCGTGCCGATCACCGAGGCGATGCAGATCACCGTCAGCAGCGAGATCGCGAACCGCATGGAGGACAGCAGCTCGACCCCGGCGCGCAGGGCTGCGGAGCCAGACTGGACACGAAGGCCCTGGGTGTTGTCGGACATGGAGTGTTAGAAGAGGAAAAGCGGGTGCCCGAAAGCGCGAGAAAAGAAAGAAAGCAAAAAGGGCGGGGCCATCCGTGCGATGGACCCGCCCTTTTTGGGGTTGTTATTGGCGGTAGGTTCCGTGCAGCCCCATCAAAAGAGCCGCCGTTGGTTGACGAGGATCAATCAGCGCAGGCCGGCGATGTAATCCGACACGGCCTTGATTTCCTTGTCATTCAGCTTGGCCGCCACTTGCGTCATCTGGATGCTGTTGGCGCGCTTGCCGTCGCGGAACTCCACCAGCTGCTTGGCGGTGTAGTCGGCATGCTGGCCCGACAGACGGGGGTACTGGGCAGGGATGCCGGAGCCGTTGGGGCTGTGGCAGCCGGCGCAGGCGGCGATATTGCGGTCGGCAATGCCGCCGCGGTAGATGCGCTCGCCCATCGAAACCAGTTCCTTTTCCTTCGCGAAACCGGGCTTGGCGGTCTTGGAGGTCACCCAGTAGGCGATGTTCTTCATGTCCTCGTCCGACAGGGCCGAGGCGAAGCCCTTCATGACGGGGTCGTTGCGCTTGCCGGACTTGAACTCCTGCAGCTGCTTGACCAGGTATTCGGGGTGTTGCTGCGACAGCTTGGGGTTGGCTGCGATGGCCGAGTTGCCATCGGCGCCATGGCAGGCTGCGCACACGGCCGTGAAGCTGGCCTCGCCTTTGACCAGATCAGGCTTGGCCGCCTTGGGCGGCGCCGCAGGAGCTTCCCCCGCTGCAAAGGCCGAGAAAACAGGTGCTGCCAATGCGGCAGCTGTCAACAAGGAGGCAAGCAACTTCATATCGAGGGTCTATGTTATGGGCGCAAAAACCTCGCGATTCTACAATGAGGCTCTCTCGCAACCCAATACTCCATGACGACCTCCCCCACTGCGCCAGTTGCTGGCTCCCTCCCGCCCGCACCCGACGCCAAGATCGCCATGGGCTGGATGCACACGGCCAGGTTCCTGACCACGGCTGCCCAGCTGCACCACCTGCCGCCCATCCACGTGCCCGAGATCGCCTTCGTGGGCCGCTCCAACGCCGGCAAATCCACCTGCATCAACACGCTCACCCAGCAAAAGCAGCTGGCGTTCGCCTCCAAAAGGCCGGGGCGCACGCAGCACATCAACCTGTTCTCGCTGGGCAAGCACGGCGTGACCGACGCAGTGCTGGCCGATCTGCCCGGCTATGGCTACGCGAAGGTGTCGCGCTCGGACAAGCTGCGCTGGCAGCAGGTGATGGTCAATTACCTGGTCAGCCGCCCCGGGCTCACCGGCATCGTGTTGCTGTGCGACCCGCGCCTCGGTCTGACCGACTTGGATGAGGCGCTGCTCGAAGTGCTGCGCCCCCGGGTCGAGGAAGGCCTCAAATTCCTCATCGTGCTGACCAAGGCCGACAAGCTCACACGTTCCGAGCAAGCCAAGATCCTGTCGATTACGCGACTGAATGCGGCCGGCGGAGATGTGATGATGTTTTCGGCCCTCAAGAAGCAGGGCGTGGACGAGGTGGCGCAGTTGCTGTGGCAATGGGCGCACCCGGCGCAGGTGGCTGACGCCCCAGCCGCAGTGCCAGGCGACGGCCCCGGCCCCGCCAGTGACGACTCCACGCCGGACGCGCCTGAGGATTCTCAGCAAAACTAGGCCCTAGCGCTTATCCATCAGGCGCTATCAGCTATCAAATCAGTAGCGCCATGATCCAGACCCATCCCGTCGCCCTGCCCCACGGCATCACCCTGCACTGCCGCGTGAGCGGCGTGGCCGGCCGGCCCGTGTTGCTGTTTCTGCACGGTTTCCCCGAAGGCGCCTTCATCTGGGACGAGCAGTTGGCGTACTTTGCCCGGCCGGAGAACGGCGGCTACCGCTGCATCGCCCCCTACCTGCGGGGTTTCGGCCCCTCCAGCAGCCCCGCCGAGGTCGAGGCCTACCGCGCCAAACACCTGGTGCAGGACCTGGTGGCCCTGATCGCCGCCGAGTCGCCTCAGGCACCGCTCGAATGCCTGGTGGCGCACGACTGGGGCGGCGCCGTGGCCTGGAACCTGGCCAACCAACAACCGCAGTTGATGAAGCGCCTGGCCATCGTCAACTCGCCGCACCCCGGTGCCTTCGTGCGCGAGTTGGCACACAACGCTGCGCAGCAGGCCGCCAGCCAGTACATGCATTTCCTGTGCAGGCCGGACGCCGAAGCCCTGCTGGCCGAGAACGACTTCCGCCGCCTGTTCGGCTTCTTCGACGACCCCCAGGGCCGCGCCCCGGCGTGGCTCACCGATAGCGTGCGCGCCCAATACCGCGGGCTTTGGCAGCAGGGCCTGACGGGCGCGTGCAACTACTACCGCGCCAGCCCCATCCGCCCGCCGCGGGACGGAGAACCCGGCGCGCAAGCGATCACGCTGCCCGAGTCCATGCTCACGGTCGCCGTGCCCACGCTGGTGCTCTGGGCCATGGACGACCCGGCCCTGCTTCCGGGTCTGCTGGACGGACTGCCGGGCTGGATTGCGCAGCTGCAAATCCACAAGGTGGAGCAGGCCTCGCACTGGGTCGTGCACGAGCATCCCGAGCGCGTGGCCTTGGAGCTGCGCCGGTTCTTGCAATCAAATTGATAGCTGCCAGCGCTTTGCAGACAAGCGCCAGCGGCCATTTTCCAAAGCATCCGCAATCTTGCCAACTGGCGCACCCCAGGCCAGTGCCACCGTGGAACCGGCTCTGCCGGGCCACGGGTGGCGCCCCCCCCAGAGGGGGAAGACGCCGCAGGCGGCTCAGGGGAATCAATACAAGCCTGGCTCGCCCTCGGGCCGGGTCTTGAAGCGCTTGTGCACCCAGTAGTACTGCTCGGGCATGGTGTCGATCACGGCCTGCAGTTCGCGGTTCATGCGCTCGGTGTCGGCATCGACGTCATCGGTGGGGAAGTTCGCCCACGCGGGCGAGACCTCGGCCACGTAGCCGGTGGGCGTCATGCGGGAATACACCCCGACCACCTTGGCACGCCCCAGCCGCGCAAAGCGTGACAGCGACGGGATGGTCGCGGTGGTCACGTCGTAGAACGGCACAAACACTGAATCATTGCGGCCATAGTCCATGTCGGGCAGCAGGTACAGCAGGCCGCCCTGGCGCAGGTTGGCGATGATGGGCTTCACGCCATGAGACCGGTTGAGCATGCGCACATCGCCAAAACGCTGGCGCCCGGCCATGAACCAGGCGTCCACGGCGGGGTCCGGATGGGTGGCGAAGATGGAGGTGAATGCGCGGCTGGAGTGCAACGGCAGCGCCAGGCCGCCCGCATCCATGCCGTAGAAATGCGGCGCGAACAGGATGGTGGGCGTGTCGCCCTCCAGCTCGTGGATGGCGCCGGTGAGCACCACACGCCGCTCCACCACCTCGCGCGGCGCGGCCCACAGCCAGCTGCGGTCGAGCCAGGTCTGGCAGAACGCCACGAAACTCGCCCGCGCCACCGCGCGGCGGCGCGCCTCCGTCCAGTCCGGAAAACACAGCGCCAGGTTGCGCAGCGCCACCCGGCGCCGGGGCGCCGCCAGCACAAAGGCCACTTGCCCCAGCAGCCAGCCCACGCCCCGCAGCACTGGCAGCGGCAGCAGCGCCAGCACCCGCATGAACCACACGCCCAGGCGGCCGGTCATGTTGCGGTCTCCGAGGCCGGTGCCGCTGGCGCGGCCTCGGCCCGGGGTTTTTTGTAGCGGGCATAGCCCCACAAATACTGCTCGGGGCACTGGCGGATGAGGTGCTCCATGGCCTGGTTGATCTGCAGCAGGGCCTGGTCCATGTCGCTCGACAGGGGTGCCGCCAGCGGCTCGAAATGCGTCACGTAGCCACGGCCCCAGGACAGCCTTTCGCACCGCGCCAGCACCACTGCCGCGCCCGTCTGCTGCGCCAGCCGCGCGGCCAGGGTCATGGTGTAAGCGTCACGGCCGAAAAAGGGCGACCACAAACCCTGCCCGTCGGGCGGCACTTGGTCGGGCAGCAGGCCCACGGCCTCGCCGCGGCGCAGGGCCTTGATCATCTGACGCACGCCCGCCAGCGTGGTGGGCACAGCCAGCATGCCGGGGCGGTTGCGGGCGGTCTCCATCACCTTGGCCAGCCAGGCCTGGCGCGCGGGGCGGTACAACACGGTGATGGGGCCGCGCTCGGCACTGAAGCGCCGGGCTGCAGCCTGGGCCGACAGCTCGAAGCACCCCTGGTGCGGCGTAAGGTACACGATGCCCTTGCCGGCCGCATAGGCCGCCTCGACACACGCCTCGCCCTCCAGCCGGCAGGGCATGGGCGCGCCCAGCCACAGGCGGGGCAGCTCGGTCACCATGCGGCCCGCGTGCGCCACGGCGGCACGCACCGCGCCGAACGGATAGCCCGCCAGTGCCACGTTGGCCAAAAAGCGCCGCCGGTACGTGGGTGATGCCGCAAACGCCACCCAGCCCATGGCCGCGCCCAGCAGGTGCAGCAACCACAGCGGGAAGACAGAAAAGAAACGAAACACGACTGGCATTAAAATAACGGGGTCGCTGAGTTAAATGAGCAACTTGCAGGGCGACGTTAAAAAAATCTGCTAAAGCGTTCGCCAAAGCTCCTTCGGGGTGAGGGCAACGCCCCAAATGCCGGAACACAGGAGTTTATTCAAATGGCGAACGACTTTCTCTTTACCTCGGAATCCGTGTCCGAAGGCCACCCCGACAAGGTGGCCGACCAGATCTCGGATGCGATCCTCGATGCGATCTTCAAGGAAGACCCCCGCTCCCGCGTCGCCGCCGAAACGCTGACCAACACCGGCCTCGTAGTGCTGGCGGGCGAGATCACCACCAACGCCCATGTGGACTACATCCAGGTGGCGCGCGACACCATCAAGCGCATCGGCTACGACAACACCGACTACGGCATCGACTACAAGGGCTGTGCCGTGCTGGTGGCCTACGACAAGCAGTCCAACGACATCGCCCAGGGCGTGGACCACGCGTCCGACGACCACCTGAACACCGGCGCCGGCGACCAGGGCCTGATGTTCGGCTACGCCTGCGACGAAACGCCCGAGCTGATGCCCGCGCCCATCTACTACGCCCACCGCCTGGTGGAGCGCCAGGCCCAGCTGCGCAAGGACGGCCGCCTGCCCTTCCTGCGCCCCGACGCCAAGTCGCAAGTCACGATGCGCTACGTGGACGGCAAGCCCCACAGCATCGACACCGTGGTGCTGTCCACCCAGCACCACCCCGACCAGAGCGAAACCCAGACCAAGATGAAGGCCTCGTTCACCGAAGCCATCATCGAAGAGATCATCAAGCCCGTGCTGCCCAAGGAATGGCTGCAGAACACCCGCTACCTGATCAATCCCACCGGCCGCTTCGTCATCGGCGGCCCCCAGGGCGACTGCGGCCTGACCGGCCGCAAGATCATCGTAGACACCTACGGCGGCGCCTGCCCGCACGGCGGCGGTGCCTTCAGCGGCAAGGACCCCACAAAGGTCGACCGCTCGGCCGCCTACGCCGCCCGCTACGTGGCCAAGAACATCGTGGCTGCCGGCCTGGCGCGCCAATGCCAGATCCAGGTGGCCTACGCCATCGGCGTGGCTGAGCCGATGAACATCACGGTCTACACCGAAGGCACCGGCGTGGTCCCGGACGAGCGCCTGGCCGAACTGGTGCGCGAGCACTTCGACCTGCGCCCCAAGGGCATCATCCAGATGCTCGACCTGCTGCGCCCGATCTACGAAAAGACGGCGGCTTATGGTCACTTCGGCCGCGAAGAGCCTGAGTTCAGCTGGGAGAAGACCGATAAAGCTGCCGAACTGCGTGCGGCAGCCGGGCTGTAAAGCCCGCCGCGCTACTTGCGCGGTATCGGTCTTCGGGCTTAGTTCATATCGCGCCAGCGATGTGAACGGAGACCAAGGTACGGACAAGGCTGCTGCACTGCGTGCAGCTGCAGGGCTGTAAAGCCCTCCGCGCGGCACGCGTGGCTTTCCGTACGTGGGCGTAGTTCATATCGCGCAGCGATACCCGTAGCACTCTATGCTCATGAACTACCGAATCGATCAAGAAGCCCTAAGCATCTAACGCCTGTGTAGCCGCAGCACCACCGGCACATCAGGCCGCAGCGTCACGTGCAGCTGGGGCGTACACGCCACCGCCGGCTCCGGCTGTTGCAGCGTGTACCGCTGCAATAGCATCGCTGCCAGCAGCGTCATCTCCAGCATCCCAAAGTGCTGCCCGATGCACACGCGCGGGCCCACGCCGAACGGGATCCACGCGCCCTTCTCGATGGGTGCCGCTCCCTCCAGAAACCGCTCGGGTACAAACCGGTCGGCCTGTGCGAACCAGCGCTCGTCCCGGTGCAGAACCCAGGGGGTGATGCGCAGCATCGCGCCCCCCGGCACGGCCACGCCGCCCAGCGTGATGGGCGCAGTGGTGCGGCGGGTCATCAGCGCGGCTACCGGCGGATACAGACGCAGCGCTTCCTTCAGGGTGGCGGTCAGCCAGGGCAGCTGCGCCATGTGCTCGGGCCCCGGCGTGCCGCCTTGCAGCACCGTGTCCACCTCGGCCTGCGTGCGCCGGGCGGCCTCGGGGTGCTCGGCCATCAGGCGGCTCCACCACAGCAGGGCGGTAGCGCTGGTCTCGTGGCCTGACTGAAAGCTCACCATGCACTGGTCGAACACCTCCTGTGGCGATAGCGGCTCGCCGGTGGCCTCGTCGCGCAGGGCCAGCAGCATGTGCAACAGGTCGGTGCGCTCGGGAGCTGGCGAGCCTTGCGGCGCGCCTTTTTCTTGCCGGCGGGCATCGATGTGCCGCTGCACCAGGCCGCGCAATGCCTTGAGCGCCCGACGCTTGGCGGCCTTGCCGGGCAGGGGCAGCCAGTCGGGCAGCGTGAACGGCATGAACATTTCGCGGAACGCAGCGGCCGACAAAGTCTGCGTGGCCCACGCTGCATCGCGTGCGTCGGCTTGCGCCGATTCGCTGAACAAGGTGCGCAGGATCACGTCCATGGCCACATCGGTCCAGAGCGTGTCCATGGGCACCAGGGCCTCGGCTTGACCTGCGGGGACGGCTGCGTCGAGCGCGCTGTGCGCCGCGTCGGTCATGAGCTGCGCGTAGCCCGCCACGCGCCGGGGGCTGAAGGCGGGCATCAGCATGCGCCGCTGGCGCTGCCAGGTGTCGCCTTCGGTCACCAGCACGCTCTGGCCGAACACCTGCTCGAACACGGCGATGCCACGCTCCCAGCGGATGAGCGAGTCGGCGTGGGTGACCAGCGCCTCGCGCACCAACGCGGGCGACATCAGGTCCCAGGCGTCTTCGTTGACGATGCGCATGCGGGTCAGATCGCCGTGGTCGCGCTGCAGGCGCTGTACAAAACCCAGGTAGTCCACCCGCATGGCGCGCAGCAGGGGCAGGCCCCACCAGCGGTGGGGCGGTCCGCCGGCTTTCAACGTGGGAGCGCTGGACGCTGGCGCCGCCAAAGAGGCCGAAGATGCACCAGACATGGGAGTGTGGACGGACGTGGTTGGGTTCATGCCACCGATGGTGCGGGGCGATGGCGCGGCGGTCTTGAACGAATTCGACATCCGCACTCGCCTACACTCGCCGCGCATGGCCACCCTGGTTTCCTCCGCCGCACGCCAGCCCGACGGGCTGATCCCCTCGGGCCAGCTTTGGCTGGCACGCCCCACACTCGCGGCCTGCCTGCGCGGCACCATCGTGCGCAGCACGGTGGGCCATGTGCTTAGCGACGAGGACCGCATCAACTGCTTTCCGGCCACGCCGCTGTGCAGCCTGAGCTGGTGGTTTGCCGGCCGCAGCGAACACTTGGTGCCCCAGCGGCCCGACACCATGGCCGACCTGAGCAGCCCGCGCGAGGCCTACCCCGGCCGCTGGGTGCTGGCAGGCCCACAAACCCGCCCCAGCACCAGCTATTGCGCCGAGCCCACCCACGCCATGATGGTGATGTTCATGCCCGATGCGCTGCACCAGCTCACCGGCCTGGAGCCGCAGGCGCTGACCGACCGCATGGTGGACGCGCAGACCCTGCTGCCGCCGGAGTGGATCGCGATGTGCGAGGCCGTGCAGCGCCAGGCCGACGACGCTGCCCGCCTGGAGTGCCTGGAAGACTTTCTGGAGCCCCGGTGGCAGGCCTGCCGCCCCACGCAGCCGCTGCCCACACAGCGCTATGGCGACTGGGCCGCGCACCTGGCGCAGCGCGCGGCCATGTCCGCCCCGGGCCGCAGCCTGCGCCAGCTGGAGCGGCGCATCAAGCGCTGGGCGGGGCTGCCGCTGCGCGAGCTGCGCGGCTTCGGCAAGGCGGAGCAGGCGTTTTTAGACACCATCGCGGCCGACACCGCAGGCGAGTCGGTGAAGTGGGCCGACGTGGCCGCCGGTGCGGGGTTTTCAGACCAGTCGCACCTGTGCCGTGTGACGCGGCGCATCACCGGGTATGCGCCGCAGGCGCTGTACGACGGCATCCACCGGCAGGAGGCGTTCTGGGTGTACCGGATCTGGGTGTAGCGGGTTGGCTTGCTGCAGTGGCGCGGTGCGGCGCCACTGCAGCGGCCTGGTACCTTCAACCGGCCTGCGAGCCCGGGTAGCTGACCCGGTGGGCTTCGGTCGGCAGCGGCACCTCCCACCGGTACAGCATCTCCAGCAGCCGCTTGTTGGACAGCGTGGTGTCGCGCTTGTGGTTGCGCGCCAGCAGCTCCGCCCGGGGCCTCTCCAGGTACACCAGCTCCACCTCGGCCTGGTAGGCAAAGCACAGGTCCAGCGACTTCGACCGCATCTGGTCGGAGAGGTGCGTCGCGTTCCAGACGAACGGCCGCTTCTCGCGCAGCAACGCCTTGGCCTTGTCGATGGCGCCGTGCGCTACCAGGCCTTCGTTCTTGCCATGCGCCAGGCCTAGCTGCGCGCGCATGTCGTCGAACGACACCACCGGCCAGTCTTGGCAGTGGGCGGCCACCCAGGTGTCTTTGCCCGACGCGGGCAGGCCCGACAGCACAACCACGCGCGAACCTGCCTCTTGGTAAAGCGGGTAGTCAGGGTACACGCTGGCGCCCCGGAAGTAGCTCACTGCCGTGTGCGCATCGGCAAAGGCGCGCGGCTGGCCGAAGCAGTTTTCCTCGCGCGCCAGCTCGCAAAACAGCTCGATGGCATCGAGCGTGCGCTGCATGTCCGGGCAGATGCGGCCGCGCATGTCGGCCTCGGCCAGTAGCGCCAAGAGGCGCAGGTCCACCTGCCACGACAACTGTCGCACGGTGAACTCGGGCGACCAGCCCTTGCGCGATGTTTCCAGCGCATAGAAGGGCACCTGGTGCACAGCAATCAAACGGCAAATCGCCTCGCGCACTGCGAAGGGCGCACCGGCATCCCACAACGCGATGCGGGCGTCGATGGCGCCTTTCTTGGAGTGCCCGGGCTGCCCGATGCGGCCTGTGGCCTCGTCGATGACCGTGGTGCTGCACTTGGCGATGTCGTGCAGCAGCGCGGCGAGGAACACCACTTCCTGGTCGGCCCTGCGCAGCTGCGCATACGCCGGCGCAGCCAGCAGCGCACGCACCACCATGCAGGTGTGCGTCCAGACGTTACCTTCTGCGTGGTACACGGGGTCCTGCGGCGTCGTCGCCGCCAGCCGTAGTTGCGGGAATGCCTCCAGGCACCGCTCAAAATCCGGGTCCTGCCCGGCGGCAGGGACCAGGCCCTGCATGTCTTTCCATTGCATGTTGCTCTCCTTGCGGCAGGTGGTGTTGCACCACCTGCCGGATGGCCACGTCGTTGCCCGGCTTGCGCAGCGCTCTGTCAGCACGTTGCGACTGCGCGCCGGGCCGTGTCCGTTGATCGATGCCGGGATGGCACCCGGCGGGTCATTGCGTCAAGCGCCGGGCCAGCGCCCGCCGCCGGGCAGCGGCCAGTGCTTCTCCACCTCGGCCGCGAACAGGTCTACGCCGGGCCTCAGGCGGTTGGGGATGATCGGCCGCTCGCTGTGGTGCGACTGCGAATCCAGAATGGTCTGGATGAAGTCCGGCCGCACGAGCTTGTAGCGCCCCACCGTTTTCCCGTCCGCCTCGGCCTTGAGGTACAGGCCTTCGGCCAACTCCGACGTGTCGGTCTGGCGCCAGCACAGGGCCCGGTCGAGTTGCAGGCGCGCCACGTCTTCATCGAAGGCATCGCGCCAGCGCGCCGTGCGGCCGAGCGATGGCGCCACCATGGCCTGCAGGTCCTGCAGCCGCTGCGGTGCGGGCCCGGCGTACAGCACCGGCACCGACACCACCGGCAGCGGCGCCAGCAGTGCATGCCGCCGCGCGGTGTCCAGAAACTCGCCCGTCGCGCGGTCCCAGATGTCGAACTCGCAAAACAGGTGTGGCAACGCGTCGTAGTACACCGAATGCTTGGCGTGCATGAACTCGCCGTACATCACGTAGCGGTCTTCCAGCACTTGCAGCAGGCGCGATTCGTGCGCGCGGGCCCATTGCTTGAACAGGTTGAACTGCCGCTCGCGGCCGCCCATGCGGTCCACGTCCAGGTAGTGGCCCCGGGACTGCAGCCACAGCTGGCCTGCGGCATCGAAGCTCAGGCCTGCGTTGGCGGCATCGAGTTTTTCTTCGACCACCAGTGTGAGGCCGCTCAGGGCGCTCAAAGGTACAGGGTCGCCCTTGTCGCCGGGCTGGTAGCGGGACCCCTGAAGATGGGGCGTGCGGGGGTACTTCGCGAGTTCGCGGTTGTGCAAAAGAATTTGCGTCATGAAAGTCTCCGGTGGGGTGCGAACCAGGCCCGAACAATCGGGGCCTGGGACGGGCCGAAGACAACGCAGCCGATCGCGCGGTGATCGCGGATGGCAAGCTGCAAGCGCTGGAAGGCCAAGGAGCAGCCGCTAGAACGGCTGCAGAAACTTGGGCTTCGCTGGCTTATCACATTCGCACACGAGCGGCATAACCCGGGGCTTGAGGCCGAGGGCTTCGTGTGGCGTGTCGTTCAGCAGGAACGGTGAATGCGGGGCATGTGAATCTCGCAGAGATGGGGGTTTTTGGAAGGGCCGAATACTAAAGCGGCAAGGTCACGCGCTGCAAGCGGAATGCGCCACGCTGGCGTTTTGGCGCCACACAAGGCGCACCCGTCGCTGCGCTAGCTGACGCACCCGGGGCCATCAACTCGCAGTGCCACTAGAAGGTCCAGCGTGCGCTCAGGCGTGCGCTGCGTGGCTCCATGGGATGCACGTGGCGCCCGTCGATGCCGCCGCCATTGCAGTCGCCCCGTGCCGATTCACCGGCCGTGCAGGACGCATAGAAGTACTCGATGTCGTTGCCTTTTTTACCGGCCAGGTTGAACACATCCAGGCCCAGCGTGAGCTCTTTGCTCACGGCGTAGCGCAGGCCGGCATTGAGCACGGTGTTGGCACGCGAGCGCACGGAGTTGAGCGTGTCCAGCGCCCGCGGGCCCATGTAGCGCAGGCGCAGCGACGCGGTCAGCGGCCCCTCGGTATAGACCCCGCCCACCGCCAGCACGCGCTCCACCGCGTTGTCGATGTGGTTGCCTTCGCCTGCAGGCGCCGCGCCGCGAAAACGCGCACGCGATAGCGCGGCATCGGCCTCCAGGCGCCAGCGGGCGTTGGGCTTCCAGCGCACCGTGGTTTCGATGCCGCGGCGGTAGCTTGCACGGCCCGGCTCGGTGCTGCCAGCGTCGCCCACGTAGACCAGCTCCGAATCGAGCTTGAGTTGCCACAGCGCCGTGGTGACGGTCAGGTCGTCACCGGGCTGGTAGCGCCAGCCGATCTCGCTGCCCACGCCCCGGACGAGTGCGGGCACGCGGTCGGCAGGCAGGCCGCTTTGCGGGTCGACCTGGATGGTGGCCCCGCGCACGTCGTTGCTGTGCGAACCCACGCCCATGTTCAGGTACAGCTCGTGCGCGGGCGTGACCGCCCAGGCCAGGCCCGCCTTGGGGCTGACCAGGGTGTCACGCCCGGTGCCGCTGTTGGCAGCGCCATGGACAGCCTCGCGGCCTTGCACGTCGTACCGCAGCAGGTCACCACGCAGCCCGGCGTAGCCCCGCAAGCGCTCGCTGAAGCTCACGAACTGCTGCACATGCACCGACAGCATGTCTTGCGACACCCGGTCGTTGCGCACCGTGGACAGGCGCTGGCGGGCCGCCGTGTTGTACAGCCCTACTTCGCCGATGCGGTCGCCGCGCCATTGCGCTCCCAGGCTGAGCACTCCGTCCAGGCCCGCGATGCGGTTGGATACGCTGTGGGAGGCCTGGGCGCCGAACACGCGGCGCCGGTCCGACTGCTCGAACTGGTCGCCGTGCAAGGGGTCGCGCAGGAAGTAGGTGAAGTCGGAGAACAGGTCGAACCGGTAGTCGATGGCGTAGGCACTGACCTGGGTCTGGCCCTGCGGGCCGTTGTCGAACCATTTGCCGGACAAGCTCAGCCGCCGAGAGCTGCCGCCATCGGTGGGGTTGAGCGAGCCGAAGCGTGGCAGCTCGCCGCTGTCGATCAGGCGCTCGGGAATCTGGTCGGTGGCGTTCCAGCGGTTGCGGTACGCCATGCCCGTGACGCTGAAGCCGTGCGTGGGCGAGCCCTGCGCATAGCGCACCACGGCGTTGATCTTGCGCAGGCGCTCGGGCACGTCCCAGGGGCCATCGTTGCCCTCGAGCTCGATGGCACCCAGCCAGGTCTGGTCGTCCCGCGTGCGCGAGCCGGCCGCCAGCAGGCGGCGCAGGTTGTGCGGGCCCAGGGTCACCTCGGCAAACGGCGCATCCAGCGCGCTCATGTAGTCCAGTGATGCGCTGCCTGCCACCGAGAAGTCGCCGCTGTCGGCAAAGTAAGGGCCCTTGCGGTAGCGCACGCCGGACACCAAGTCGGGGATAAGAAAGTTCAGGTCGGCAAAGCCCTGGCCGTGGCCATGCGTCGGCATGTTGACCGGCATGCCATCCACCGTGACCGAGAAGTCGGTGCCGTGGTCCAGGTTGAAGCCCCGCAGAAAGTACTGGTTGGCCTTGCCGTCCCCCGAGTGCTGGGTGGCCACGACACCGGGCACCGCCTCGACGATGTCACCGGGGCGCAGCTTGGGGCGCGCCTGGAAGGACTCTTTTTCCACCGCGCCTTCGCTGGCACTGTCGGCCACCCCGATGGCCAGGTCTTTGGGGCCGCGCACATCCACCTCGGGCAAATGCGTGGGCTGCTGGGCCCCAGCCTGCAGGGAGGCCATGGTGGCCGTGCCGGCCATGAGGATGCCCAGCGCGAACGGACGCGGCGATGTCATGCGTGAGAGCTTCATGTTGTCCTTGCGAGGATGTCTGCGGATGTGCGTTCAATCTTTCAATACCGTTCGGGCTGAGCCTGTCGAAGCCTTGCGCGGCGCTTCGACAAGTCTGTCTTGAGCCCGTCGAAGGGCTCAACGTGAACGGTTTTTTGCGTTTCTGAAGACGAATGGATCAGGGGACATGCTGCGTACGCCGTCAGCCGGAAAACGCCACCCGCTGCACCGTCCAATACAGCGACAGCACGATCAGCGCCACCGACCCGCCCTTGACGACGACGGTGCGGTAGCCCGCCCACCGGGCCAACACCAGGGACACGGCGCACCACACGGCCACCACCATGAGCTGGCCCGCCTCGACGCCCAGGTTGAACCCCGCCAGGGCCCACACCAGCAGGCCGCCGGAGACACCGGCTTCGATCAGCGCGCCCGAGAATCCCAGCCCGTGCACGAGCCCAAAGCACAGCGCCAGCAGGTCGCTGCGCAGCCCCTTGACCGGGAACAGGTTGAGCAGCGCCGACACGCCGATGCTGATGGCGATGGCCGGTTCGACCCAGTTGCCGGACACCGTCACCCAACCCAGGCCCGCCAGCACCAGGGTGATCGAATGGCCCACGGTGAAGCTGGTCACGGTGATGAGCAGCGCCTTGAGGCCGCCCCAGCGGGCAACGCCTTGCGGGTCTGCAACTGGCACGGTGGATCCCGCATCGTGCGTGCTGCCGCCACGCCGCAGCAGTGAAATTGGCAGCAGCAAGGCCAGCAGGAATGCCAGGTGGTCGTAGCCCTCCAGGATGTGGTGCACGCCCTCGGCAATGAAGTGCACCAGCGTGGCCGGGCCGCCGCGGGCCGCTGCAGACGCTTCCTGTGCGGCAGTGCCACTGGCCACCGCGCGCAGGTCGGTGCGCGAACGGCCGTCGGGTGCCAGCACTGCAGCCAGCGGCTGGCCGCCCAACTGCCCGCTGACCAGCAGGCGGTGGGTGGGATCGATCCCCTGCATCAGCCGGTAGTCGAGCGCCAGCGCCTGCGCTGGGCCACAGTCGATGGCAGCCGCCATGCGGATGTAGCGCCCGTCGGTGCGCTGCTCCAGCGCCTCGAAGCGCCAGGCCACGGGTAGCACTGCATCGCCACAGCGCCACTCGATGCCCTTGCCCACCCACTCGGCCAGCGCCGGCGTGGCCTGCTTGATCTCGCCCCAGGTGAGCCGGCGGTCGCCATCGGCGTCCAGCCGGTCCACCGCGGCGTCCACGTCCTTGAGCGCCAGCGAGAGCTGCAGCGCCACGGTGCCTGCGGCCGCTCCTGGCACTGCCGGCGCTGCTGATGCTGATGCTGCTGATGCATCGCTGGTGCCGTTGACGCGCAGGTAGGCGTCGCTGGCCTTGTGGGCCCAGGCCGAGGGCGCCGCTGCGCAGGCGCCAACCAGGGCCGCCGCGATGAATGCTTGTCGGAACAGGAGCGTGTGCATCACTTGTTACTCCCCCGCGCCTGCCAGCGTGCCAGGCGAGCGTCCTGCAGGCCTGTGCCCTGGAATGCCTGGACCACCTTGCGATGCGCGGCCGCATCACCGGATTGTTCGGACGTCTGCAAGGCAAGCCACCAGTCGAGCGGCTCCTTTTGCAGTGCCAGGTTGGCCTGCGCCGCGCGCCAGGCATCCTGCGGCTGCCCCTGCAGCCACAGCGCCAGCAGCGACCGCTCGCGGGCGTGTGCGTCCAAAGCTTCGCCCCGCGCTGCGAGGGCAGCGAACCGGGCCTCCAGCTCGGTCGACAGCGCCTGCGCCTGCGCGGTGTTGCCCATGAGCCGCAGGGCATGGGCACGGCGCAGCAGCACGGCGTCGCTGGCGGGCTGGGCCTTCAGCGCCTCGGCAGCATCCGCCGGGCGGCCCAGGCGCAGCAGCAGGTCGGCGTAGGCCAGGGCGGTGTATCCGTCAGGCGCTGCGGCCAGGCTGGCGCGGTAGGCCGCATTGGCGGCATCGTCGCGCCCGGCGCGCTCTTCGCTTTCGGCCAGCAGCGACTGCAGCCAGGCCCTGTCGGCCGGCTCACGTGCCTGCTGGATAAGCGCAGTGAACCCGCTGCGCGCGGCATCGCTGTGGCCCTGCAGCGAGCGGCTTTCAAGCAGGCAGGCGGTGGCATGCAGGGCGGCGCCATGGCGCGCCACGTTGCGGCAGGCGCTCTCAGACGCGGGGTAGCGGGCGGCCACCCGCTCCAGCGTGGCCAGGGTCAGCCAGCCCTGCACCTGCGCGGGGTCGGCCTGCAGCGCACGCTGGAGTGTTTTGCGTGCGGCATCGAATTCATGGCGGCTTTGCTCCACCGTGGCCTGCAGCACCGCCAGCTCGGCAGGCGCATCGGGCTTGCCCCACCACACGGCCAGCACGGCCTGGGCGCGGCCCAGGTAGCGGGGGTCGGCCGTCTCGCGTGCCAGGGTGATCCAGCGGCGCGCGGCCACAGCCGCCGCCTGGGGTGTGGCCGGCGTGACGCTGATCCGCGCGGGCAGGACCTCGATCACCTCCGCGTCGGATGCCGGATGCAGGTCTTGCAGGGCGGCGACGGCTGCTGTCACGAGGCCGCAGGCAAGGCAGATCCCCCAGAAGAGGCGGACAGGTTTTTTCATGGGATGAGCCTGGATGGGGCGGGATGGACGGCAATGAGAGAAAGGCGGGCTTGAAAGCCCGCACAGGCCAGGCCGTGCCATGGCCGCGCGGCCATCCGCGCAGCCATGGCCACCGGCCCTGGGCGACGACTACAGACGGGTGTCTGGCTCGTCCGTGTCGCTGGTGGACAGCACGATCTGGTCCACCGACGCTGGCTCCGCCGTGTCCTGCAGGGTCGCTGCAATCGGCTGGGTGTAGGCAAAGGCATCGACCACGCGCGGGCCCTCTACCGGCCCAGCGCTGTCGCTGCCGCCCCCGCCCCCGCACGCCGTCAGCGCCAGGGCACCTGCAGCCGCCAGGGCGGCTTGTTGCATCTTGATGATCAGCATGGTTGCATTCCTTGCATCAGAAGTTCTTGGCGCCTGGCAGCGGCGTGTTGACGTACGGGAAGGCCTGCTTGTAATCCGTGGCCTTGGTGCGCGAACCGTCCACGAACTCGACGCCCCCTGCAGGCGCATCGGAAGGCTTGCAGCCCACCTTCAGCGCATCGTTGGCCCCGGTCAGCGTGCACAGGGCGCCCATGGCCACGCGCAGCGAGACATCCACCACATCGTCACCCAGGCGGCGTCCGTTGGGGAAGCCGGCAGCATCGCCTGCCACCACGCCCAGCGATTTCTGGGCACTGGCCGGAGTGGCTGCAATGCTCGTGTTCAAGCGCAGCATTTCTGCCAGCGGGCCACCCGTACCCAGAGCCGTGATGTTGGCCGGGCGGTTGACCGTGGGCAGCCCGGTGAGGAACGCGGTCATCAAGTCCGTGCGCGGGAAGTTGGTGGGCGCCTGTGCGCCGAACAGCACCTGGATCAGGGCCGGCAGCGTGGGGTGGGTCACGTAGTCCGCAAAGTTGGCGGCATCGTCCTTGGGCTTGGAGCCATTGAACTTGTCCTTGTCCTTGAGGCCGATGACGACTTCATTGACCAGGGGCATGCCCAGGCGCGATACCTGGGTCCACGCGCCGCCGGCTTTCTCGGTGGCCTGCAGGCCGGAGTCGGGCTTGCCGTTGAGCACACGGGCCTGACGCAGGCTGGCCGTGGTCCAGCCGCCGATGACCTTCTCACCCGACGCAGCCGTCAGGCAATTGGTGGGCATCTCGACCGCGAGCGAGGTCACGTTCTTGTTGGCGATCTGGCCTGCGCCGAAGGCAGCGGCGTTGGCCTCGCTGGTGATGACGGCGGCCGGTGCATTCACCAGGTCGAAGATGGTGCCCAGGGAGACCGGGAACGGGTCCTGCCGCTGGCCCACGAACACCTTGCCCGGTGTGGCGCAGCCCGGCACGTTGATGCCGTACACGTACTTGCCGGCGTAGGCGTCGTAGGCTGCGGCGTTGCCCAGCGATTTCTCGCCGATGTAGTCAATGGGCTTGGTGAAGGTCGTGCCACCACCGGCCATCGTGACCTGCTCGCGCTTGCCGGTGCGCCGGTCGCCGCGCACGATGAACATCTCGTACTCTTCACGGTAAGACACCGGGTCGGCCGCAGCGCCGCTGATGCCGCCCGCGTTGCGCAGCGGAATGGCGACCTTCTTGCGGCTGCCTTCGGGGCCGATGTCCAGCGTGATGCCGGCACCGGCATTGTTCAGCGTGTTCTTGAAGCGGAACTGGAAGGTGATGTCTTCCGTCGCATCACCGTTGTTGTCGATATGGATCTCGTACAGCGCATTCGGGTCCAGGCTGAAGTAGTTGGGGCCGCCGTAAGGGTCCTGCAGCGGCAGGTAGTTGGCGATCATGGTGACGAAGCCGCCGCGCCCCGACTCATAGCTGTTGAAGAGATAGAAATCCGCCCCATCGACCTTGGGCTGGGTCGTGATGAACGGCGCCTCGCGGTGGCTGGACGCCAAGCTGACGCCGGCTGCGCAAGCGGCCAATGCCGCAAGCGCACCCAGACTGAGTTTCTTCAATTGCATGGAGATCTCCTGGTGAATGGACTGTTGTGAGCAAGAGGGCTCAGGTGCACATACGACACAGGCGACACGGTGGATTCAGTTTTTGCGATGCACAAGGGTTTACCCCGACCCATCGGTACTTCTGCGAGTACCTTCCTTGCCAGCCTGCCGGACCGCCATGCAAGGCCGCCGAGCAGAGCGGCGCAGCGCGCCTGCGGTGACTGTTGCAATTTGCACCCATCGCGCAGCCCGGTCTGTACACGCGGCGGGTCTCGCATTCCAATCGGCGACACCTCTAAAAACGCCATGCAATTTTCGATTGTTCAAAAACTCAAACTGATAGTTTTGTGCTTGTTGGCAGAAGGCATTTACTACATCCTGGCGCTCGTTCCTGTAGTGCCATTCACGCTGCTCAGCGCCATCTTTTATCCGCCCACCACTGCGCTGCTGATCGGCGCCACGCTTTTTCTGGTGGTCGTGTGGGCGATCCAGCCAGACCCCATCGATGACCGGGATGCGATGGCCGTCGCGCCGGGCAGCGTGCTGCACCAGTGGGTCCACGCGCTGTCGGCGGCCGTGGATGGGGGCAGGATTCACCGCATCGTGTTGACCGACGAGGTCAACGCTTCGGCCTATGTATCGCCCGGGTTCATGGGGCTGGGCGCGCGCCGAACCCTCAGCATCGGGCTGCCCCTGCTGCAGTGCCTCTCCAGCAGCGAAGTCAAGGCTGTGGTGGCGCATGAGCTCGGGCACTTTTCGCGGCGGCACAACCGGGCGGGCCACTGGGTCTACCGCGTCAGGTACAAGTGGGGCATTTATCTGCTGGCACACAGGTCCGGGGCGGACGGTTTCATCCAGTCGGCGCAAAAGCTCGTGGCCCGCTGGTTCATTCCGTACTTCCTGCGGCAGTCTTCTGCCTGGTCACACCAGTGCGAATACGAAGCCGACGCCTGCGCCCAACGTGCGGGCCTGGCCGGCAGCCTGATTGACGCTCTGGTGAAGATGGAGCTGCACCAGCACATCGAGCAGCATGCGATGCAGCGGGACTGGGTGCAATGGAAGCTCCAGTCAGACACCCCGCCCCCGAACATCCTGGAGACCACCCTCGAACACATACAGCGCTACGCCGCGCCGGCCTTCGCCCCGATGCTGGCCGCAGCCCAGGCGCGCCCCACACGCCTGTACGACACCCACCCCCGCCTCCAACAGCGCGCAGACCACCTTCGCGTCACCATCGAGCCACCGCAATGGCATGGCACCTGCGCGGGTGCCGAAGCCTTTCCAAACGACTGGGCGTCCATCTTTCAAGCGCACCAGGCAGCATGGGTCGGCAAGCACCGGGATGCGTGGTACTTCGCGCACTACCGATTGCGCTGGCTGCAGGCCCAGGCAGATGCCCACCCGAACGACGTGGCACTGCAGGCCGTTGCCATGGCGTCACTGTCCACATCCACCGCCACCGTGGACGCGCTGAGGGCGCTGGTGGCAGACCACCCTGCCAACGCTTACCTGAACTACGAGCTCGGCTGCGCCTTGCTCGACAGCGGCGATGAGGACGGCGTCGACCACCTGCAGGCCGCCGTCCGGCTGAACAAGAAGATGGCGGTGCCAGCGCTGCGAAGAATCTCCGAGCACCGCATGCAACGCGACTGCGCGCAAGCCATCGAACGGTCCATCCAAAAACTGGATGCCGCGCTGCGCTGGACAGACGCCTTCTTCGACCGGGACCTGTGGAGCCGGTTCGCCAACGAACCGCTGGAGCCTCTGCCGGCCGCGGCCCGGGGGCTGTTCCGCGATGCGGTGCGCGCAAACCCACGGATAGACGGATGCTGGGTGTGTAGCCTTCCATCCAGGCCCATCGACGGGCACCAGTTCAAAATCAATCTGGTCGTTTTTCGCATGGATGGGTCGGGTGAACTCTCGCCCTACCATACCGAAGACCACATGAAAGCGCACATGGCCCACCTGCTGGACACGGTGACCAGGCCCGATGAGCTCACCTGCGTGAAGGCGGTGTTCTACACCGAGCCGGTGAACCCCAGACTTCTGCAGAACATCAACAAATACCCAGAGGTGTGCATTGCGCAACCTCTGGGCGCCGTGAACCAGAACGTGATCAGAATCGACGTGCTTTGATCATGCTTTGACACAGGCCGGGCCCGTGGCAGCGCGTTGATCGCGTGTGGCTTGAGTGTGACTAGGCTGCAGCTCGCCGATTCCGAAGCGCCTCACCCCATGATCGCGCCCTTGACCATGCTCATCACTCCGATCGCGGGGTCGACGGCCTTGAAGACGCCCACGGCGCCGGTCACGGCATCTTTGGTGCGGCCTGCGTCGGTGAGCGCGCTTTCGTGAAGCTCGGTGGCCGAGGCCGTATCTTTGCCGTCCAGCGAGCGGATCAACGCGGATGCCACCAGCCCGCCGTCAGAATCCAACGCAGTGCTTCCATGCTCGGGCTCCTTCAAGGCCATCACTTCCCCACGGACTTCGTCGAGGCTTTCCTTGAGCAATTCGCGGTCGAGATCGTCGGTCAACAGCCCGCCGACGGTGGACGCGACGGCCACCGCGGTGCCGACCGACGATGCCACCTTGCCCGCCAGGTCATAGGCAGCGGGCAAACCCGACAGCCCCGCGCTGACGGCGACCGAAGCCACTGCCAGGCCCACGCCCACCGTGATGCCCGTCCATTTGGCGGCAGTGGACGCCGTCTCTGCACTTACACCGCACCGGGTGAGCGCCCCATGCACCACGTTGGCCACGATGCTGTTACCCATGGGCAGCTTCTCGTACGGCGGAGGCCTGTGGTCGGCAATGGCTTCCATATTGCGCATGTTGCGATAGGCGCACACGGCATCGCCGGTGGACACAGCAAAGTTCACGCAGGCAAGCGCCAGCAGCGGCGTGGCGCCGCCGAACGATATGGCCGTCAAACCCACGGCCACACCCACCGCCACGGCCGAGAGGGCCACCCCCAGCGCCTTCTTCCAGAACGATGTCTTGGCAACGTCCACACCCTCTTGCCGGGCTTCCAGCAGCTTGTTGCCTGCGGCCACCAGCTTGCCCTTGGCCACGTCAGCCCGCGATGTCATCCCGGTCGTTGAGCCTTCGCGGACGGGCTCGGAGGCCACCGACCGGACCCGGTCTGCCTGCCCTGCCGTCACGTCGCTGCGCGGCGGCGGGGGCAGCGTCAGGGACACCGGCGCCTGCGCTGAAGATGCCTGCGCCGTGCTGGTGGCTTGCTGCGCAGGCCCGCTGCCCGTGAGGGGCGTCATGTTGGACGGCCGGCCCGAAATACCGATGGGGGAGCTCATGCTGCACCTCCGCTCAGGCTGGACAGGCGGGCTTGCGCATGGGCGCGCACCAAGTGGTGCTCGGGGCTCAGGTAGCTCAGCTGGATGCACGCGCGAAACGCCTCTTCGGCCTCCTGGGCGTTGCCCATCGCCTCCATGCATTCGCCCAGGCGCAGGATGCAGCCTGCGTTGGTGGCGTCCATCAGCAGCGCCTGCGCGTAATGCTGCGCGGCGGCCTCGTGCTGCCCCAGCATCTGCAAGGCCAGCGCATAGGCAAACTGAAACCGCGGCTCCCAGGCATCGTGCGTCACCAGCAGGAGCAGGTCTTCCACCGCGTCCTGGGCGCGGCCATCGGCCAGGTGCTCGTAGGCCACGGCGTAGAGCGCCTCCAGGTCATCGTCGGAGATTCCCTTGATCGAGGCGAGGGTGACTCCGTGGTTGACGAATGCATCGGCGATGCCTTCCGGGGTGCTGAGGTCGACGTAGGTTGCGTCGGGTGTGGGGTTCATGGTCGTACTCCTGCCTGGTCAATCCAGTGACAGCTGAGTAACCGGCGCGCGCCGGAAGTTCCTCGCTCGGCCCCATCTTTCAAGGAAGCCGCCGAATCACGCGCCCGCCCCCCGTGCTGCGCAGGCCCGCCCCGTATGATCCCGCCCATGCTTGCCAAGTTGATGAGTCTTCTCCTGCTGGGGATCGTGCGGTTTCTGACCGGTTCCCAGGCCCGCTGGTATGGCTGCCCGCCCAAGGCCGAGCAGCGCATCTATTTCGCCAACCACCAGAGCCACGCCGACATGGTGCTGATCTGGGCTGCGCTGCCCGAGGAGCTGCGCAGCATCACCCGCCCCATCGCGGCCAAGGACTACTGGACCAAGACGCCGTTTCGCCAGTGGATCACCACGGCCGTGTTCAACGCCGTGTATGTGGACCGGCAGGCCACACCCGCGCGCCCGCCCGCTCCGGTGGCACCGGTAGCCCCGGACGCCGGGAGCGTGATCGACATCATGGCCACCCCGCCATCAGACGCCGACACCGCGACGGCGGGCGGCCCCGACCCGTCGCCCGAAGCGCCACCGAGGGCGCCCACGCCCGAGGAGCTGCGCACGGCCCTGCCTGAATCAGACCCGCTGGCACCGCTGGTGCGTGCGCTGGAGAGCGGCGACTCGATCGTGATCTTTCCGGAAGGCACGCGCGGCCACGGCGACGAGCCGCAGCCGTTCAAGTCGGGCCTCTTCAAGCTGGCGCAGATGTTCCCGCAGGTGGTGCTGGTGCCCGCCTGGATCAACAACGTGCAGCGCGTCATGCCCAAGGGTGAAGTGGTGCCGGTGCCCATCCTGTGTTCGGTGACGTTCGGCGCGCCAATTGCGCTCGAATCCGGCGAAGAGCGCCGCCCTTTTCTGGACCGTGCACGCCGCGCGGTGATCGCCCTGCGGGAAGTTTGACCACCATGAACGACTTCCTTCGCAATCTCACCGCCACGCAGCAGATCGGGGCGCTGTTCCTGGCCGTGTTCGGCATCCTGTCCATCGTCACCGTGTGGGCCTTCGTGCGCAGCCTGCGCGAACAGGCCAGCGACGACCCGCAGGCCGAAGCCCGCGTCGTGGAGGCCAAGCGCTTCTGGGGCCTGCTCAAGACCTCCTGGATGATGGCCACGGTGTTCTGGGTGGGCTGGGTGCTGGGCGAGACCGTGGCGACGGTGCTGTTTGCCATCGTGGCGTTCTTTGCGCTGCGCGAGTTCATCACGCTGTCGCCCACACGGCGGGGCGACCACCGCAGCCTGGTGCTGGCGTTCTTCGTGGTGCTGCCGCTTCAGTTCTGGATCGTGGGCAGCAAGCACTTCGACCTGTTCACCGTGTTCATCCCCGTCTACGTGTTCTTGGCGATTCCCGTGGTGAGCGCGCTGGCCAACGACCCGCAGCGCTTTCTGGAGCGCAACGCCAAGCTGCAGTGGGGCATCATGGTCTGCGTGTACGGCATGAGCCACGTGCCCGCGCTGCTGCTGCTCGACTTTCCGGGCTACAAGGACAAGGGCGCCTTCCTGGTGTTCTTCCTGGTCTTCGTGGTGCAGACCTGCATGGTCGTGCAGCACCTGTTGGGCCGCCGCTTTCCACACAGACCCGTGGCGCCGCAGGTGAGCCAGAGCTTTCAATGGACCAGCTGGCTCGCCGGCGTGGCGGTCGGGGGGCTGATGGGCGGGTTGCTCACCTTCATCACCCCTTTCAAACCTGGCCAAGCACTGGGCATGGCGCTGCTGGCCTGCGTGGCGGGCAGCCTGGGGCACCTGGTGATGAAGGCCTTGAAGCGCGACCGCGGCATCACGAGCTGGGGCATGCAGGGCATGTCGGTCACTGGCGCGGGCGGCCTGCTGGACCGGGTGGACGCGCTGTGCTTTGCGGCGCCGGTGTTCTTTCACTCGGTGCGCTGGTACTTCGGTTTATAAGAAAAAAGCCTTCTACCGCTTGATAGATAAGCGCTAGCAGCTACAAAAATAATAGCAAAACAATAGCAATGCGAATTCTAGGCATCGACCCCGGCCTTCAGACCACCGGCTTCGGCGTGGTGGACATGGACGGCCACAAGCTCAGCTACGTGGCCAGCGGGACCATCCGCACCACCACGCTGGCGCTGGGTGACCTGCCCGGCCGGCTGAAGATCTTGTTCGACGGCATCACCGAAGTGGCCGCGCGGTACGAGCCCGACGTGTCCTCGGTCGAGATCGTGTTCGTCAACGTCAACCCCCAGTCCACCCTGCTGCTGGGCCAGGCGCGCGGGGCCTGCATTACCGCTCTGGTGGCTAGCAACCTGCCGGTGGCCGAGTACACCGCACTGCAGATGAAGAAGGCCGTGGTCGGCCATGGCCGCGCAGCCAAGAGCCAGGTGCAGGAGATGGTGCGGCGGCTGCTGCATTTGCCTGGCCTGCCGGGTACCGATGCAGCCGACGGCCTGGGCATGGCCATCACCCATGCGCATGCGGGAGCAGCTATGAGCCGGCTGGGCGAGGCTGCCACGCTGAACCGGCGGCAGCATGCGATGTACAAGGGTGGGCGGAGTTATTGAGGGCCAGGGTCGATGCCAGGCCGGCAGGCACGTCGGCCGACACCGGTCGCCCGCAGCGCCGCTCATCCGCAGTAGCCGCACTGGCCCGTCGGCTTGTGCCCTGCAATGCGTGGTCAGGAAAACACGTCGCGCGTAATAATCAATGGCACTGCACAAATTTGTGCGACGAACCCGCAGCCGCTTCGCGGCCGACACGCCGCGCCAGCACCAAAAGCTCTGGATCTGCAGGAAAGCTCGCACCGGTGCCAGGCCAATAGAAGCCGCGAGGTCCAGAACACAAGGTCAGTATCTGGGGCTTGCTGTCAATGACTGCCGACTCGCCACGCTCTCCCCACACCTCGTACCGGACCTGCCGAACAGCATTGCCACGAAACGTTTCCAGCACGCGTGCGTGATAGACAGTGCGTTCTTCGGTGTATTCATCTTGACCCGCCGATGCGCCTTTCTTCGGGCGCACAGGCTCGATATCAACGCGGGTATGAATGACAAGTGCTGAATAGGGTGTCTGTGCCACAGCCCTCTCCAGCGGCTCCTTGAGGGACGGGGCTGCCTCAGTGGCGTGGGGGAGAGGAACCTGGGCCCATACCACCGGAGCCGCAATGCCCGCCCCAAGAAGCAGCATCCAACGTAACCTGAAACTCTTGCGCTGCATCACGACTCCCTTCCAGCATTTCCCGCAGTCCCTTGATAGACAGGCAGCGAGGTCCCAACCCCGGCTCCTGGGGGGAACACAAAAGCGTCCCACACAGTCGCAGGATACTTTTTGATGTTCACCTCGTTGTCTTGATTGCCGCCCAGAACGTAGTAGTCCTTGCCATCGCGGCTCTGTCCAACGGCGAATGCCACGTGTCCACCACCAGTCCGGCTTTTCACACAAATGGCGCCATAAGCAGGTGCTTTGAGCTCAGTACCAAATTTGGCCCACTCCAAGGCTCGGTAAGCATCCCTGGGTGGTGCGTAGCCATGCTTAGACATGACCCACGCAACAAACGATCCACACCACGCGTCCAGTTTTCCTGAATCATCTTTGGCCCAATGCTTGGAAGCCTTGTGGTACTCCATGATGCGCGGATTGGCCTTTGATCCAGCTACCTCCTTCTGCCCGATCTCACGCTCAGCCGTTGCAATCCAAGGAGCGCCCAAGTCGGTGCTTGAGGGGGCCGGGTTGGTCAATGCGAGTTTTGCTTGTATGGTGTTTTCCGCGTCTGCCCGGCACATGAGCTCCGTCATCGTCTTGCTGCCGGGCCGAATCAAACCATCAGGGCGCGACATACCTATGCTGCGTTGAAAGGCCTGAATCTTGAAAATGGTTCGCGCGCCGGGCGAACCGTCCGCCACCAATTGCTGAGCTCCGGGCATATCGATCTCATTGAGCAGCCGCTGCACGATCATGGTGTCGTTCAGGGAATTGCGGCCGCCTTGGCCAACGGTGTCCGTGATCATCAGGTTTCCTATGCCCTCGCCGGCAGTCCAAGTTTTTAGAGATTGTTTGCTGCGCACAGGCTGTCATGAACAGCTGATGAGCTCGCGGCGAAGGATAGCTACGGAAGCTTTGATTTACAGGCCGGTATACGTACACAGATGTAAAAGCTGTGTGCCGATGCGCAATTCGCAAACGCTTGTCCGACTCCATCTACACGCAAGACAACAGCACTCTGCGTGAGACTGAAATCCGCAGCAGCGCTTGATGCGCGATAGCGGACAGCCATCTAGAGATGAGCATTAAAAACTGCGCGGGGAGCCGTCTGCCGGAGTGCAAATTTTTAATGCACAGCCGAATTGACGCTCAAGCTCTTTCTATGGGCAACCGGATATGGGCAAGGCGCTCACCGCCCCAACCCGCGCTTGAGCTCCTTGAGCAACAACAACACCTGGTTCGAAGCATGCCGGCAGCTGCTGTTGAGCAACTGCACGGCCTTCTGCTGCTCACCCGCCTGGAAGATCGTCACCACGTCGGCCGCCTGCTGGTGAAAGTACTTGTGCCGCGCCACCAGCATCGCAAACGCGGGGAAGTGCCCCAGGCGCACCTTGCCCGTGCCATAAAGCCAGCGGCCCAGGTCGCAGCGGTCGTCCTGGCATATGCGCTCGGGGCGCATGACCTCTTGCGAGCGGCCGTTGACCATGTCCTGCAGTTGCAGGCGCCACCGCTCGTGGCTGGCGATGGCGGCGTCGATGTCGATCTCGGTCATCAGCATCGAGGCGTACTCGGCATCCAGCACCAGTTCGCTGCCGTTGTCCTCCAGAGCCCAGGTGGTGTCGGGGCTGGCGGGATCTTGTTCCCTGATTTTGAACAGACGGCTGAAAAAACCCATGCTAAGTACCGGTAAAGGCCCCGTGCACGGGGCCGAAAATCGTCCCGCCAGAAATGCCTTGAAACATTTTGTGTTGCCTGCGCATTTTTGGCTATCAAAAAATTGCGCCGTGCCTGTTCGGCCCGAAGGCAACCCTTCTGGCGCAGCCGGCTCTGGTGACCCTGCCGGCACAAATACCTTGCGCGCAAGACAATAGGTGCATGACTTCCACTGCACCCCGTTCCGCTTTGTCCATGCTTGATCTGGTTGCCGTCCGCGAAGGCGGCACGGTGGCCGAGGCGCTGCAGATCGCCCTGCGCACCGCACAACATGCTGAAAAACTGGGTTTTGCCCGCTACTGGCTGGCGGAGCACCACAACATGTCGGGCATTGCCAGTTCGGCCACGGCCGTGCTGGTGGGCCACATTGCGGGCGGCACCTCCCGCATTCGCGTGGGCTCTGGCGGTGTGATGCTGCCCAACCACGCGCCGCTGGTGGTGGCCGAGGCCTTTGGCACGCTGGCCGAGCTGTACCCGGGCCGCATCGACCTGGGTCTGGGCCGCGCGCCCGGTACTGACCCTGCCACCATGCGCGCGCTGCGCCGCAGCCGGGTGGAGACGGCCGACGACTTTCCGCAGGACGTGGCCGAGCTGCAGCGCCTGCTGGCGCCCGAGGTGCCGGGCCAGCGCCTGATCGCCATGCCGGGCGCGGGCACCAATGTGCCGATCTGGCTGCTGGGCTCGAGCTTGTTCTCGGCGCAGTTGGCGGCCGAACGCGGCCTGCCTTACGCGTTTGCATCGCACTTTGCGCCCCGCCTGCTGCACCAGGCGATCGATTTGTACCGTAACCTGTACCGCCCGTCTGCCGCCTGGCCCAAGCCATACGTGGCCATCGGCGTGCCGCTGATCGCCGCGCCGACCGATGACGAGGCCGAACACCTGGCCAGCAGCACCTACCAGCGCGTGCTGGGCATCCTGACGGGCGACCGCCGCCGCCTGCTGCCGCCCATCGACAACTTCGCCGCCCGCCTGCAACCGCAAGAGCGCGCCGCGATTGGCGACTTTCTGGCGGCAGCGGTCATCGGCGGGCCCGAGACCGTGCGCGCAGGCCTTGCGCAGCTGGCCGAGTCCACTCAGGCTGACGAGTTCATGCTGGTGAGCGACGTGTGGGACCCGGCGCTGCGGTTGCGCTCGCTGGAGATTGCGGCAGAGGCCCACGCGGCCCTCGCAACGCCCGCCACCGCGCCGGCAGTCGCTGCCTGAGAGCTACGCGCCCTGAGTATTGCGCCTGGGCCTGGGCAAGTGGGTCGAGCCAAAGGATCGCGCAAGAGGTAACACAAGGCGGCCGGCGCAAGGGGCCACGGGTAGCGGCTACCATCTCGGGCTACCGAATGCTCTGCCGGTGACCGCCCCCAGCCGGGCTGCCGGCACACAGACCGCCTCTTCACGCCCCACGCCCACGCCGCATGCCCGCTTTTTCCTTTGAAGCCCTGGACGCCCAGGGCCAGACCCGCAAGGGCCTCATGGAGGCCGACACCGCCAAGGCCGCGCGCGGCCTGCTGAGGGCCCAGGCGCTGGTGCCCCTGTCGGTGGAGATGGTGCAGACTGGCCAGTCGACCCAGGGCGGCGCTCCCGGCCTGGGCCAGCGCCTGTTCACCCGGCCCGTATTCGGTGCCACGGCGCTGTCCATCTGGACCCGCCAGCTCGCGGGGCTGGTGTCGTCCGGCCTGCCGCTGGAGCGCGCACTCACCGCCTTGTCCGAAGAAGCCGAGGACGAGCGCCAGCGCCACCTGGTGGCGGCCCTGCGGGCCGAGGTCAACGCCGGCGCGTCGTTTGCGCGGGCGCTGTCGCAGCACCGGCGCGAGTTCTCGGACATCTACTGCGCCGTGATCGGTGCGGGCGAGCACAGCGGCAACCTGGGCCTGGTGCTGGAGCGGCTGGCCGACGACCTGGAAGAACGCCAGGCGCTCAAGGCCAAGCTGATGGGCGCCGCGCTCTACCCCGCCATCGTGACCATCGTGGCCATCGTGATCGTGCTGTTCCTGGTGGGCTACGTCGTGCCGCAGGTCGCCAGCGTGTTTGCGGGCACCAAACGCGCGCTGCCCTTCCTGACCGTCGCCATGCTGGGCATCAGCGCCTTTGTGCGCAACTATGGCTGGGCGATGCTGCTGGCCTTGGTGGTGCTGGGCAGCGCCGGGCGCTGGGCGCTGACCATCGGTTCGGTGCGCGAAAGGTTCGACGCCGCGTGGCTGAATTTGCCCCTGGTGGGCAAGCTGGCACGCGGCTACAACGCCGCGCGGTTTGCCAGCACGCTGGCCATGCTGTCGGGCGCGGGGGTGCCTATCCTCAAGGCGCTGCAGGCCGCTGCCGAAACCCTGAGCAACCAGGCGCTGCGTGCCGACGCGCTCGATGCGCTGGTGCTGGTGCGCGAAGGCGCCCCGCTGGCCTCGGCCCTGGCGCAGAAAAAGCGCTTTCCCGGCCTGCTGTCGATGTTCGCGCGGCTGGGCGAGCAGACCGGCCAGCTGCCGGTGATGCTGCAGCGCGCCGCGCGCCAGCTGTCGACCGAAGTGCAGCGCCGCGCGATGGCGCTGGCCACCATCCTGGAGCCGCTGCTCATCGTGGGCATGGGCCTCATCGTCATGATGATCGTGCTGGCCGTGCTGCTGCCCATCATCCAGCTCAACCAGTTCGTGAAATAACAAAAGAAGCTCGGCGGCACGACCTGCGCAGGGCGTGCCCGGTAGGCGGCAATGACGTAGGAAACACCATGGCGTTGACTCTGGACGACAAGCTCGTAGTGGCGATCTCCTCGCGGGCGCTGTTCGACTTCGAGGAAGAAAACCGCATCTTCGACCCGCTGGACCCGCGCCCCTACATGGAGCTGCAGCAGCAGCGGCTGCATGTGCCGGCCAAGCCCGGCGTGGCGTTTCCGCTGGTGAACAAGCTGCTGGCCTTCAACACGGCCGATGCCCGGCCGGTGGAGGTGGTGATCCTGTCGCGCAACGACCCGGTGAGTGCGCTGCGCATCTTTCATTCGGCCCACGATGCTGGCCTGCCGCTGGAGCGCGGCGTGTTCACCCAGGGCCGCGACCCGTTCAAGTACCTGCGCCCGTTGGGTGCGCACCTGTTCCTGTCGGCCAACGAGAAGGACGTGAGCGAGGCGCTGGCGCTGGGCTTCCCGGCGGCGCGGGTGCTGACCGATTCGGCCGCGGCCGGCTCCAACTACCCGAACGAGCTGCGCATCGCTTTCGACGGCGACGCCGTGCTGTTCTCCGACGAGGCCGAGCGCGTGTACCAGGCCGAGGGCCTGGCGGCCTTCCAGACGCACGAGATCACCAAGGCCGCGCTGCCGCTGTCCGGCGGCCCGTTCAAACCACTGCTGGCCGCGCTGCACCAGCTGCAGCAACAGGCCGGCGCAGCGGGCATGAAGCTGCGCACTGCGCTGGTCACCGCCCGCAGCGCGCCCGCCCATGAGCGCGCCATCAACACGCTGATGAAGTGGAACCTGGCCGTGGACGAGGCCATGTTTTTGGGTGGGCTGGAAAAAGGCCCGTTCCTGCGCGAATTCGAACCCGACTTCTTCTTTGACGACCAGACGGGCCACGCGACATCCGCCGCGCGCCATGTGCCAGCAGGGCATGTGAACAGCGGCATTTCGAACCCGCTGAAATCCGAGGATCAGTAAGACTGCATTCGCCGGAGCGGCAAGTCGCCCTGCCCGCTTCGGCCGGACCGCCTGAAAAGTTCTGCAAAGTCCTGCAACGCTGGGTGAAGGCTGCAAAGCTTCGGTTGCAACCCGCACGCAGCCGCCCAGCTGTGCCACCATGCCAGCATCACGGCCACCCGCCGAAGGAGCACGTATTGCCCACTAGAGATTTCCTGGCTTCGACGCTGTCGATCACATCAATGCAGTCCATGACGTCGATAAAGTCGCTGGCTTCAACAGCGTCAAAGGCGTCGCTGGCGTCACTGGCGCTGTGCGCCGCCACAGTCCTGTGCAGCGCCGCATTCGCCCAGCAACCCGCCACCGCGAAGGCACCCGCAGCGGCAGCCGCCACCTCTGGCGTGCCTGACGAAACCCAACCGGGGCTGTCCAAAGGCGAGATCAAGGCGATCCGCGAGTTCAAGATGCTGGACTTCAACGGCGACGGCAAGCTCAGCCGCAGCGAGGTCAAGCTGTTCCCTCGGCTGGCGGCGGCTTTCGATGATGCGGACACTGACCGGGACGGCTTTGTCTCGTACGAAGAAGTCCGCGCGTTTTCTGCCAAGTACCGGGCAGAGCGGGACCGCAACAAGGCCGCGCAGGCTGCAGCAAGTGCACCAGCATCCGGGGCGTCATCGGCCGCTCCTTGAGGCGTGGGTCGATGGTGGCCCGATGGCGAGGCGAGATGGCTTGGGAGTGACTTGAGGGTGGCTTTCGACGCTTGGCTTGGTCTGAGCGGCGCGTGGCGTTTGGCGCGCTCGGCTGTGGGCGGCGGTCAGCCCGAGGCCACTCCGTGCGGCCAACAAGCCCCAAGCCAGGACTATTCACATCAAAACGGCCCCTACCGCTTGCCTATGAAGCGCCAGCAGCTACATATTTAATAGCAATTACCGCAGGACCCACAGCTTGCGGCTCCCACACCGCCCTGCCCTGCCTTGTGAAGGTGGTCGGCACAGGTGCACAACGTCACGCCATCCTCGGCGGCCCCGACAATGCTGACGCCAAAGAAAAAGCGCAGTGCGAAACCGCACTGCGCTTTTTCTTTTGGCTTTGGCGATCCCGCCGCGCCTGCCTACAGCCCGCCCGTGCGCTTGACCTTCGGGTCCGAGTAGATCAGCGGCTCGTTCTTGGCCTGCTGGGCCATGCGCTCCTGCAGGGTCATCTTGTTGATGTCCTGGGCCACTTCCACCGCGCTGCCGCTGGCGCGCCACATGGACTGGATCAGCTCGAGCAGCTGCTTGTAGATGGGCTCTTTCGGCGGCTCCGGGGTTTCCTCGACCGTTTCCTTCTTCTTCACCTCGGTCCAGTCGCGGTTGGCGGTGTCGGGGTTGGACGGCTTGTCCGGCTCTCGCACGATGGCGCCCTCGCCCAGCCGGTCCATGGACTCGACGGGGTTGGGAGCGTTGACGGGGCGCACGGGTGGCGCTCCCGAGGCCCCGGTGGAATACAAATCAGCGCCCTGAGGACGCCAACTCGGCGATCGGTCGACAGGTGGCATTTGCATGACATGGGCCCGGTAGTTGGTAAAAACGTGCAGAGGGTCTTTCACCTTCTTCGTACTTCATTACGGCAAAAAGAAAGGGAAATTTAGGTCTTTTTCACCGATCAAACAAAAAATAGGGTTTTCCCTAGGTGTTTGACGGTGTTTGGAACCGCCCACAGACCTTAAGACGGCCTTAAGCAGTCATAGATGCTGTTCGCAGGATGATTGGACCGGGAGATGCCGATGCAGCCGCATCGTTGTGGACACGCCTTTTGGCAGAAAAAGACGAAATCGAAGCCGCTTTCGGGCAAGGCGGCTACCGACAGGGGTAGGCATGCAGCGCGGCAAGGCGACGCGCCATGCGATCAACGGCCCCCGTGGGGCCCTCTATTGGCACCCTATTGGCAAGATCGGCACCACAGGCAGGGCGTGCAGCGTCCTGGCGGGCCGGATGCAGAGGCCGAATGTGCAGACGCGCGCAGCGCCGCAGCTACACCGCCAATTCCCGATAGGCCGCAGGCGCGGCCCAGCTTCAGAGGAACCGCTCGAGCAGCTTGCGCGAGTGCTTGTCCAGCGCCGTGGTGTCGGGCACGCGGAACTGCAAGCCGTCGTTGGCCGCAATCAACAGCCGGGTGCGCCCGCCCAGGCGGCGGATGTCTTCCTCGGCCTTGAGCACCAGCTTGGCCGCGCCGCGGTCGGTCACCACATCCCAGGTGCTGGGGGTCGAGAAGCTCGACACGGAGACGATTTTCTCGATAGTGGGCACAAACTCCCGGGCTTCGAGTTCTTCTTCGATGAGGCGCAGCGAATCCGCCTCCAGCTGGGCAATCCGGTCGACCCAGACCAGCTCATGCCCGTCGGTGCCGACCAGGGACAGTCCCTCGCCCGGTGCGGCGATCGGGAATGCCCGCACGGGCGTGACGCTGTCGTGCACCGCGCCATCGGCAAAGGTCAGCACCAAGCGGCCATGCGCGTTGCGGCTGAGCGTGAAACGGGCAGACCCCGCTGGAGTCTGGGGCAGCGCGGCGGCGAGCTGGGGGCGGGCGTTGGCAGTGTGGGCGTCGTTCATCGCAGGGTCCGGCGGTTCGCGGTTCATTCAGGCGTTTCCGGCAGGGTGCGCCGGGTGCAGCAGGCTGCTGTCGACAATGACGACGCCAGCGGCCTGGGCGTCTTCTTCGGCGCGGCGGGCTTGCGCTTCGTACAGGCGCCAGTAGGCGCCCTGCTTTTCCATCAGCTCGTCGTGCGGCCCGACCTCGACCACCTCGCCGCGGTCCATCACCACCAGGCGGTCGGCCTTGCGCAGTGTGGACAGGCGGTGGGCAATGGCGATGGTGGTGCGGCCCTGCACCAGGTTGTCGAGCGCCTTCTGGATTTCCTTTTCGGTCTCGGTGTCGACGGCGGACGTCGCCTCATCCAGGATCAGGATGCGCGGGTCGATCAGCAGCGCGCGGGCAATGGAGATGCGCTGGCGCTCCCCGCCCGACAGCCCCTGGCCGCGCTCGCCCACCAGCGAGTCGTAGCCGTGCGGCAGGCGCAGGATGAACTCGTGCGCATGCGCGGCGCGGGCGGCAGCAATGATTTCTTCGCGCGTGGCCTCGGGCTTGCCGTAGGCAATGTTCTCGGCAATGGTGCCGAAGAACAAGAACGGCTCCTGCAGCACCAGGCCGATGTGGCGGCGGTAGTCGGCCACGGCAAAGCGGCGCACGTCCACGCCATCGACCTGAATGGAGCCTTCGCTCACGTCATAAAAGCGGCTGATCAGGTTGACCAGCGTGCTCTTGCCCGAGCCGCTGTGGCCCACCAGGCCGATCATCTCGCCGGGGCGAATATCGAGATCCAGCCCCTTGATCACCGAGCGGCTGCCGTAGCGAAAGCCCACATTGCGCATGGCGATGGCGCCTTCGACCCGGTCTACCTTCACCGGCTGGGCGGGGTCGGGCACGTTGCTCACGTGGTCCAGGATGTCGAAGATGCGCTTGGCACCGGCAGCGGCCTTTTGCGTGACCGAGACGATGCGGCTCATCGAATCGAGCCGGCTGTAGAAGCGCCCGATGTAGGCGATGAAGGCGGTCAGCACACCCACCGTGATCTGGTTGCGCGACACCAGCCAGATGCCGAAGCCCCACACCACCAGCAGGCCGATTTCGGTCAGCAGCGACACCGTGGGGGTGAACAGGCTCCACGTCTTGTTGAGCTTGTCGTTGACTTCCAGGTTGTGCTGGTTGGCCGCGCGAAAGCGCTCGGCCTCGCGCTTTTCCTGGGCAAAGGCCTTGACCACGCGGATGCCGGGGATGGTGTCGGCCAGCACGTTGGTCACCTCGGACCACACGCGGTCGATCTTCTCGAAACCGGTGCGCAGGCGGTCGCGCACGGTGTGGATCATCCAGCCGATGAACGGCAGCGGCACCAGCGTGACCAGCGCCAGCCACGGGTTGATGGAGAACAGAATGGCCGCCGTCATGACGATCATCAGCACGTCGGTCACGAAGTCGAGCGCGTGCAGCGACAAAAACACGTTGATGCGGTCTGTCTCGGACCCGATGCGCGCCATCAGGTCACCGGTACGCTTGCCGCCAAAGTAATCCAGCGACAGGCGCAGCAAATGCTCGTACGTGGTGGTGCGCAGGTCGGCGCCGATGCGCTCGGACACCAGCGCCAGGATGTAGGTGCGCGCCCAGCTCAGGCCCCAGGCCGCCAGGGCCGATGCCAGCAGGCCGCTCAGGTACAGCAGCACCAGGCTCGGGTCGATCTGCTTGCCGTTCTGGAACGGGATCAGGATGTCATCCATCAGCGGGATGGTCAGGTACGGCGGCACCAGGGTGGCAGCGGTGGACGCCAGCGTCAGGCTGAAACCGGCGGCCAGGTGCTTGCGGTAGGGCCGCGCAAAGCGCCACAGGCGCAGCAGCACCCAGGTGGACGTCTGCGGCGGTTGGGCGCGGGCGCAGGCGGGGCATTCTTCGGTGTCGGGCGGCAGGGGCGTGTGGCAGGTGGGGCACACCGGCTCGTCCGCCTCGGCCTCGGTGGCGGTGTCGCCCCGGGCGACGTGCTGCTCGAACCGCTGCACCAGGCGCAGCGCCTGGGCATGGTGCGCCAGGGTAAAGCGCCACAGGGCCAAGCGCTCCTGCGCGCCGTGCAGCTCGAGCGAGCCTACGCCGCCGTGGTCCTGCATGCGCAGCGACAACCCCTCGCCCAGGGGCCAGGCGCGCCAGGCGGTCGTGCCCGGGTCGCAGGCCAGAAGGCGCTCGGACGTCACCACCACCCAGCCGGAGCCAAACCGCAGATCCGCGGTCAGGTCAACCTGTAACGCGGCCAGCACGTTCTCTCTGGATGCGAGCATGGCCCGCAGATCAGCCCCCACGGGGCTGGAAAAGACACCCGAGGCGTCCACAGAATGGTGATGTTGCATTTTTGGTTGGTATCCCCGCCCCCGGCAGCCCGCCGCAACCGGTCTCGCGAAAGCGCGAATTCTCGCCGATACTGCGCCTCAGAACCTCTTTCGAGGCGTGACGGCATCCTCATGTAACGTCTGCAGCGATCATTTGGCTGACACTGCCAGCCACTGTGCTGCTGACGCACAATCCCCGTCCATCACGTCTTCTTTGTCCTTCGACGCCTCTTCAAGGCCGCAAACACACCCGCTGCAATCCATGGCGAAACTCAACGACATCCAACTGCTGCGCATCAATTACCTGCGCGGACCCAATATCTGGACCTACCGGCCGGTCCTGGAAGTCTGGCTGGACCTGGGCGAACTGGAGGACTACCCCTCCCACACCATCCCCGGCTTCACCCCCCGCCTGACCGCCTGGCTGCCCGCCCTCATCGAACACCACTGCGGCGTGGGCGAGCGCGGCGGCTTTCTGCAGCGCCTGGAAGAAGGCACCTGGTGCGGCCACGTGCTCGAGCACATCGTGATCGAACTCTTGAACCTGGCGGGCATGCCCACCGGCTTCGGCCAGACACGCTCGACCAGCCAGCGCGGCGTGTACCGCATGGTGTTCCGCGCCCGCGACGAAAGCGTGGCGCGCGTGGCGCTGGCCCAGGGCCATGCACTCATCATGGCGGCCATAAACGACGAACCGTTCGACGTGAAGGCCGCCGTGGCCCGCGTGCGCACCGAGGTGGACGACCAGTACCTCGGCCCCAGCACCGCCTGCATCGTCACCGCAGCCACCGACCGCGGCATCCCGCACATCCGCCTGAACGACGGCAACCTGGTGCAGCTGGGCTATGGCGCCAGCCAGCGCCGCATCTGGACGGCCGAGACCGAATTCACCAGTGCCATCGCCGAAGGCATCGCCAGCGACAAAGACCTGACCAAGACCCTGCTCAAGGCCTGCGGCGTGCCCATCCCTGAAGGCCGGGTCGTCAACAGCCCCGCAGAAGCCTGGGAGGCCGCGCAGGACATCGGCCTGCCCGTGGTGGTCAAGCCCTCCGACGGCAACCACGGCCGCGGCGTCACGCTCGATTTGCGCAAGCAGGAAGACATCGAGGCGGCCTACCACGTGGCCTACCCCGAAGGCAGCGACGTCATGGTCGAGAGCTTCATCCCCGGCGACGAACACCGCCTGCTGGTGGTGGGCGGCAAGGTGGTGGCCGCAGCGCGCGGCGAGGTGGTCAGCATCACCGGCAACGGCCGCAACACCGTGCGCGAGCTGATCGACACCCAGCTCAACTCCGACCCGCGCCGCGGCTACGAAGAAGAGTACCCGCTCGAGATCATCAACCTGGCCACCGACACCAAGGTGCTGCTCGAACTCAAGCGCCAGGACCTGGACGCCGACTCCGTGCCCGCCGCGGGCCGCGTGATCGTGGTGCAGCGCAACGGCAACGTGGCCGTGGACTGCACGGACGACGTGCACCCCGAAGTCGCCTACATCGCCCAGCTGGCTGCCAAGGTGGTGGGCCTCGACATCGCCGGCATCGACATGGTGGCGCTCGACATCTCCAAGCCCCTGCACGCGCAGGGCGGTGCCATCGTCGAAGTGAACGCCGGCCCGGGCCTGCTGATGCACCTGAAGCCCGCCGTGGGCGCCCCGCGCCCCGTGGGCCAGGCCATTGCCGAGCACCTGTTCCCGTCCGAAGACGACTCCGGCCAGGTGGGCCGCATACCGGTGGTGGGCGTGGCTGGCACACGCAGCACATCGACCATTGCGCGCGTAGTGGCGTGGCTGCTGCACCTGGGCGGCCGCCACACCGGCCTGGCCTGCCGCGAAGGCCTGTTCCTGGACCGCCGCTGTGTCGAGACCACCGACTGCGCCCACTGGGAAGCCGCCCACCGCCTGCTGATGAACCAGACCGTGCAGGCCGCCGTGATCGAAAGCGACGCCCGCACCATCCTGCGCGACGGCCTGGCGTACGACCGCTGCCAGGTGGGCGTGGTGACCGACATGGACGGCGTGGAAACGCTGGCCGAGTTCGACGTGCACGAACAAGACCAGATGACCAAGGTGATGCGCACCCAGATCGACGTGGTGCTGTCCGAAGGCGCCGCGGTGCTGAACGCCGCCATCGAACAGGTGGCCGACCTGGCCCGCCTGTCGGACGGCTCGGTCGTGCTGTACGCGCAGGACCCGACCCTGCCCGTCATCGTCGAACACCGCGCCACCGACAACGGCCGCGCCGTCATCGTCAAGAACGGCCGCGTGGTGCTAGCCACCGGCAGCGCCGAGCACGTGCTGGGCTCGCTGGCTGACCTGACCTTCGGCCGGAACGCCGTGGTGCCCGACACCGACGCCCTGCTGGCTGCCGTGGGCGCCGCCTGGGCGCTGGACATCGCGCCCGACCTGATCGGCGCGGGCATCAAGACCTTCGAGCCCGACCTGCCCGCTCCCCTTGGCCTGCCCACCTGAATACCGCTTGTCCCGCGCAACGAACCGACAGCTAGTGAGGGGCGCGCGCCCCTCGATGGATCACTGAAAGAGACTCCCCATGGATGTATCCCGCACACGGGCCCTGCGCGGCCCCAATCTCTGGAGCCGCCACATGGCCATCGAGGCCATCGTGTCCTGCTCTGAAGCCGAACGTGCCGTTGGCCAGATGGCCGGGTTCGAAGCCCGCCTGCGCGCCCTGTTCCCGGGCATCGGCGCGCTGCACCCGGAAAGCGGCGGCCCCGACATCTCGCTGGCCCACGTGATGCAGACTGCCGCCCTGGCGCTGCAGGCCCAGGCCGGCTGCCCCGTCACCTTTGCGCGCACCACCGCCACCACCGACGCGGGCGTGTACCAGGTCGTCGTCGAATACAGCGAAGAAGCCGTGGGCCGCAAGGCGTTTGAATACGCCGAGCAGCTCATCAACGCCGCGCAAGGCACCGGCGCCTTTGACGCCGACGCCGTGGTCGCCGAGCTGCGCGAACTGGACGAAGACGAGCGCCTGGGCCCCAGCACCGGCTCCATCGTCGCCGCCGCCGTGGCGCGCAACATTCCGTACCGCCGCCTCACGCGCGGCAGCCTGGTGCAGTTTGGCTGGGGCTCCAAGCAGCGCCGCATCCAGGCCGCCGAGGTCGACTCCACCAGCGCCGTAGCCGAATCCATCGGCCAGGACAAAGACCTGACCAAGCGCCTGCTGCATGCCGCCGGCGTGCCCGTGCCGCTGGGCAAGCCTGTCGACACGATGAACGAAGCCTGGGAAGTCGCCCTCAAGGTCGGCCTGCCCGTGGTGGTCAAGCCGCAGGACGGCAACCAGGGCAAGGGCGTCACCGTCAACATCACCGACCGCGCGCAACTCGATGAAGCCTTCCGCACCGCGGTCGAATACGGCACCGTGATGGTCGAGCGCTTTCTGCCTGGCCACGACTTCCGCCTGCTGGTGGTGGGCGACCAACTGGTGGCCGCCGCGCGCCGCGAGCCGCCCCAGGTGCTGGGCGATGGCCAGCGCACCGTGCGCGAGTTGGTCGACGTGGTCAACCAGGACCCACGCCGTGGCGAAGGCCACGCCACCTCGCTCACCAAGATCCGCCTCGATGACATCGCCGTGGCGCGCCTCACGCTGCAGGGCCTGACGCCCGACTCCGTGCCCGACAAAGGCCAGCGCGTCATCCTGCGCAACAACGCCAACCTGTCCACCGGCGGCACCGCCACCGACGTGACGGACGACGTGCACCCCGAAGTCGCCGCGCGCGCCATTGCAGCCGCCCAGATGGTGGGCCTGCACATCTGCGGCGTGGACATGGTCGCCGAGACCGTGCTGCGTCCGCTCGAAGAACAAGGCGGCGGCTTTGTCGAAGTGAACGCCGCCCCCGGCCTGCGCATGCACCTGGCGCCCAGCTACGGCAAGCCCCGCAACGTGGGCCAGGCCATGGTCGACAAGCTGTACGCGCATGGCGACGACGGCCGCATCCCCACCGTGGCCGTCACCGGCACCAACGGCAAGACCACCACGGCGCGCCTGATTGCTCACCTGTTCAACGCCCAGGGCCTGCGCGTGGGCATGACCAACACCGACGGCGTGTACGTGAACGGCCGCCAGATCGACAGCGGCGACTGCAGCGGCCCCAAGAGCGCCCGCAACGTGCTGCTGCACCCCGAGGTGGACGCCGCCGTGTTCGAGACCGCCCGCGGCGGCATCCTGCGCGAAGGCCTGGGATTTGACCGCTGCCAGGTGGCCGTGGTCACCAACATCGGAGCAGGCGACCACCTGGGCATGAACTACATCACCACGGTGGAAGACCTGGCCGTGCTGAAGCGCGTGATCGTGCAGAACGTGGCCACCACCGGCTACGGCGTGCTGAACGCCGCCGACCCCATCGTGGCGGCCATGGCACCGTCGTGCCCCGGCAAGATCATCTTCTTTGCCGCCGACCGCCACCACCCCGTGATGGCCACGCACCGCGCGCAGGGCCACCGCACCGTGTATGTGGACGGCGACTCCATCGTCGCGTCCGAAGGCTCTTGGCGCGAGACCATCCACCTGCGCGATGTGCCCATCACGCGCAACGGCAAGATCGGCTTCCAGGTTGAAAACGTCATGGCATCCGTCGCCGCCGCGTGGGGCGTGGGCATGCCCTGGCAGACCATCCGCCGCGGCCTGTCGGGCTTTGTGAACGACAGCGACAACGCACCAGGCCGCTTCAACATCATGGACTACCGCGGCGCCACCGTGATCGCCGATTACGGCCACAACCCCGACGCCATGCGCGCCCTGGTGCAGGCCGTGGACGCCCTGCCCGCCAAGCGCCGCAGCGTGGTCATCAGCGGCGCGGGCGATCGCCGCGACGAAGACATCCGCGAGCAGACCGTCATCCTGGGTGCCGCGTTCGACGACGTCATCCTGTACCAGGACGCCGCCCAGCGCGGCCGTGCCGACGGCGAAGTGATGAGCCTGTTGCGCGAAGGCCTGGCCGGCGCACCCCGCACGCAGCACGTCGAAGAGATCCGCGGCGAATTCATCGCCATCGACGCCGCCCTGGAACGCCTGCAGCCCGGCGACCTGTGCCTGGTGCTGGTCGACCAGGTCGAAGAAGCCCTGGCCCACCTGGCACAGCGCTGCACCGAAACAGGGGCCGCTGCGTGAACGCCGCCGTGAAGACGACGGCCAGGGCTACAGCTGCGGCCACCACCACTACAGCCAAAGCCGCCGCAGCGGTTGCCGTGCTGGCCATCGCCGCGTTGACCGGTGCCACAGGCACTGCCCACGCCGCATCCGGCGAAAAAATCGGCACCGTCGACACCGCCTTCAAATGGATCGGTCGCGACCACGACATCATCGTGGAAGCGTACGACGACCCCGCCGTGCAGGGCGTGACCTGCTACGTCTCGCGCGCCCGCACCGGCGGCATCAAAGGGTCGCTGGGCCTGGCCGAAGACCGCGCCGAGGCCTCCATCGCCTGCCGCCAGGTCGGGCCCATCAGCTTTCCGGAGCCGCTGAAAAAGCAGGAAGAAGTCTTCAGCGAACGCATGTCCATTTTGTTCAAGCGCCTGCGCATCGTGCGCATGGTGGACGCCACGCGCAACACGCTGGTGTACCTGACGTACTCTGAAAAACTGGTGGACGGCTCCCCCCAGAACAGCGTGACCGCCGTGCCCGTGGACCGAGCCACGGCCATCCCGCTGCGCAAGTGATGCCCTCGTAGCTGCGATTGCGATTGCGGTTGCAGTTGCAGTTGCGGGCGTGGCTATGGCCGCGTCACTATCAACCGGAGCAGGCATCGCGCCCCGCTCCTGGCACCCCACCCCAGTCCGTTCACGCTGAGCTTGTCGAAGCGCCGCACAGCCCGCCGCCCAACCCCGTTCACGCCATGTGAATGGACCCAGCCCGAAGCCGCACACGACCCAAAGCAAAGCAAAGCGCGACAAGCACACCACCACAACGACAAAGGGGCCCCAGGCCCCTTTGTTTTTATGTATTTCAGCCCCCTACCGCTTATCCAGCAAGCGCTAGCAGCTATACATTCAATAGCAAATCACCAGCATCACCCCTGCTGCGCCGCAATCTGCCGCAGCGCCTGCTCGAACACCTCCACCGGCTGCCCACCCTGGATCAGGTGCCGCTCGTTGATGATGATCGCCGGCACGGAATTAATGCCGCTTTGCAGATACAACTGCTCCCGCTCGCGCACCTCGTCCGTGAAGCGGTCCGACGCCAGCAGCGCACGCGCCTCGGCCACATCCAACCCCACCTCGCCCGCCACCCGCGCCAGCACCTCGTGGTTGCTCGGGTCCTGCCCATCGGTGAAGTAGGCCTTGAACAGCGCCTTCTTCAGCGCGGGCTGCACGCCCTTCTCTTCGGCCCAGTGCAGTAGCCGGTGCGCATCGAAGGTGTTGTAGATGCGGCTGCGCTTGTCCATGCTGAAAGTAAAGCCCAGCTCCGCCCCGCGCGCCGCAATGGCCTCGCGGTTCTTCTGGCTCTGCGCGGGCGTCGCGCCGTACTTTTCTTGCAGGTGCTCGCCAATGTCCTGCCCCTCCGGGCCCATCTGCGGGTTCAGCTCGAACGGCTGAAAGTGCAGGTCCAGCGCCACCTCATCCTTGAGGCGGTCCGCCGCCTGCTCCAGCGACTGCAGGCCGATGATGCACCAGGGGCAGGAGACATCGGAGACGAAATCGATTTTGAGGGTGGTGGGGTTGGGCATGGGAGGGCCTTGGGAAGGGAAGAAGGACGGGATGGTAGGCGGGGTGGGATAACCGTGGTGGGAGGGGGTTTACTGAGCCGTTGGTGTGGGTGGCAGTATGCGGATAACCGTTTTGCAGCGACTACAGTCCTTCGCAAGTTGCGCATTGAGGGCTGCTCTTTGAACCACAACCGGTCGTTGGCAATGACTCTAGGTTCTTGTTATGCGCACTAAACGGAACAGTTCACGCACACAAGGTAGTCAAGCGTGGTGTCTAAAGCGCCTTCAATCTGTAGTTCAGATGAGGCTAAATCTGGCTTCCGCCGTACCCCCCGGCATAGGTGGTGCGCAACTGGCGGGTGTCTGGCCTTGCGTCAAATAAGCTGGAATCGATCACAGCGCGCGTGAAGTCATGGTGTCTATGCCATTGAGGGCGCGTTCACGCGCCACAACAGTGGTCAAGTCTCCAACGCGGGTTCGGTGCATCGACCTGAGACTCCCAACGCATGGCGGTCTTTGCGCCTGGGAGTTCGCGCGACACGACAAGGTGACGCAGGCGCTGATATAGGGGCAGGTCACCTTCAACAACATCAACTTTATGCTGCAGGCGGCGCTGGAAGGTCTCGGCATCTACTACGTGTGGCTGAACCTCCTTCTGTCCCAGTTCGGCGCCGGCCGCCTGCCCCCGGTGCTGCACGATTGATGGCCGACATTGCCGGGTTATCACCTGTGTTACCCAACTCGAGGCCATCTTTCGCCAGCGTTGCTGACAATCATCAAGTGGGTGAGATTGAACTAGTGGCTGTTATGCCCATACTTTTAACGACTTGTCGGTCACTCCGGTGACCACCACGCATACAACAGTCCTACCAATGACGAGGGTTTGGTTTGTGTAGGCGCGATTTTTTCAATCAACTTCGATTTATCTTTGCTGGTCAGCTGAAGCGTGCCGGTGGCGAGCGCTAGTGCAAATTCTTGAGCAGCGTCGCCGTATGGCTTATCAGCATTGAGAAATATCTTTTCTAAGAACTCTCGCATTACCTGGCTTTGCTCTGCTGCCCCCGAGTAATTAAGCTCATGCGGTAGCGCGGCGCGGAGTAGGCTGGCTTGCAGAGTTGCGTCATTGAAGCGGAGAAAGTTTTCCGTGTCTAAAACCACTGTTTCATGCAAGGTCGAACTCAGGCACATTTTCAGATCGGAATACTCTCTAGCGGATTGCAGGGCACTACTCATCGCCAAATAGCTTACTGCTGCAGGATCGCAATTCTTGCGCTGCTCGTCCGTGCTATTCCAGTACACAAATCCATCTGTCAGCAATAGATTCGAGTTTCCGATTGTCGGCAGGAAGAATCCTTGTTCCTTCTCAAGCAAGTCAGCAAGCAGTTTGCATGATTCTTCGACCGTCTTTTCTTGCCATGGACTCTGGGGCCTGACAACCATGTGCTCAAGCTGCTGCATCAGCTCATCAACTCTATTTTTTGACTCTCGTATTGGCATGCCGCCGACAGGTAGCATCTGCCAATACGATAAAAGATATGGCCTTTGTCTTGAAGCAGAAC
>Ga0209023_10000592_pt1 | contig 53974 bp, 42 predicted proteins | sample LakOneMetagenome_FD_187468 | JGI IMG/M metagenome (GOLD analysis project Ga0209023, IMG submission 187468) | Freshwater and sediment microbial communities from Lake Erie, Canada (SPAdes) (version 2) | ecosystem: Environmental > Aquatic > Freshwater > Lentic | place: Lake Erie, Canada... | reverse complement strand
CTTCTCCAGCATTCTTGAGCAGCGCTGCTTACTTCTCGGCGCTGCTGGCGTCGATCTCCTGTGAGATCTCGTCCAGCTCGTCGGCGAAGGACTCGCCGAAGCCGTCGGCACCGCCGGCACCGTTGCCGTCGCCATTACCGGTGACGAGATCCTCTTCGAGCAGGACCGCTTCCTCCGCCTGAACGAAGGGCTCGGCCGGTTCGATGGTCATCGAGCGGTAGTGCTTGAGACCGGTTGCGGCCGGGATCAGCTTGCCGATGATGACGTTCTCCTTGAGGCCGACCAGACGGTCGCGCTTGCCTTCCAGAGCGGCGTCGGTCAGGACCTTGGTGGTCTCCTGGAAGGAGGCCGCCGAGAGGAACGACTTGGTCGCCAGCGAGGCCTTGGTGATACCGAGGATCTTCTCGGTTGCCTTCGCCGCCGTACCGCCGTCGGCCTTGACCTGCTTGTTGATCAGCTTGAGGGTGTGACGATCCTCGAGCTGGCCGGGCAGCAGTTCGGTCGAGCCCTTGGTCTCGATTTCGACCTTCTTCAGCATCTGGCGGACGATGACCTCGATGTGCTTGTCGTTGATCTCGACGCCCTGGGCCTTGTAGACCCTCTGGACTTCAGCCACGAGGTACTGCTCGACAGCGGTACGACCCCGGATCGTCAGCACGTCGGCCGGGTACAGCGAACCTTCGTTCAGCTGCTGGCCGACCTCGACCTTGTCGCCGTTCTTGATGCTGAGCCTGGTTCGGGGCGGGAAGGTGTACTGGCTTTCCTCGCCGTTGGCTTCGAGAACAGTGACCACAGCCTGCTTCTCGGTCTGCTCGACCATCGCCTTGCCGGCCACTTCAGCCATCTGGGCGAGGCCCTTCGGCTTGCGCGCCTCGAACAGTTCGACCACTCGGGGCAGACCCTGGGTGATGTCCTGTCCGGCCACACCACCGGTGTGGAAGGTACGCATGGTCAGCTGGGTACCGGGCTCGCCGATCGACTGAGCGGCGATGGTGCCGACCGAGTCGCCGACCTCAACCATGAAGCCGGTCGCCGGAGCGACGCCGTAACAGGCGCGGCAAAGACCGCGGTCCGATTCGCACTTGAATGCGGAACGGACCGGGACGGTGGCTTCCATGTCACCCTCGAAGGCCTCGACGATCTCGGCCAGGTCGGCCTTGGAGATCAGCTGGCTCTTCTTGAGCAGCTCGCGGCCCCGCTTGGTCTCGAACTTCTTGGCGGCCAGACGGCCGACCAGGTTCGGGTTCGGAGCGTCATCGATGTAAACCGGCATCTCGATGAATTCCTTGGTCTTGCAGTCCTCGTCCAGAACGATCACGTCCTGGGCGACGTCCACCAGACGACGGGTGAGGTAACCGGAGTCAGCCGTACGGAGGGCCGTGTCGGCCAGACCCTTACGGGCACCGTGAGTCGAGATGAAGTACTCGCCGACCGACAGTCCTTCGATGAAGTTGGACTTGATCGGGCGTTCGATGATCTCGCCCTTCGGATTCGCCATCAGGCCTCGCATGCCGGCCAGCTGACGGATCTGCTTGAACGAACCACGAGCGCCGGAGTTGGCCATCATGAAGATCGGGTTCAGCTGACGGAGGTTGTCCTCCATCGCCTGACCGACCTCTTCGGTGGCGGCATTCCACTTGTCGGTGACCAGCTTGTGCCGCTCTTCGGCGGTGTGCCAGCCCTCGTCGAACTCGGCCTGGATCTGGGCGGTCTCCTTGTCGTAACGATCAAGGATCGCTTCCTTCTCAGGCGGCGGCACGACGTTGTTCTTCGACACGGTGATGCCGGCCCTCGAGGAGAAGGTGAAACCAAGCTCCTTGAAGGCGTCGAGCACCTGCGAGATCGCCGGAGCGCCGTAGGTGTCGACCAGCCAGCCGACCATGTTGTTGATGTCCTTCTTCTTCAACGATTCGTTGACGAAGGTGTATGCCGACGGGTCGTACTCGTCTTCGAGTGCTTCCTTGAGGGCGCGTTCGATGCGGTCGTTGAAGATGATCCGCCCGACCGTGGTCAGGAAGTGTTCACCTTCGAGGCCGCGGTACTCCGCGAAATCGTGGAGCGCGACGACGCCGTTCTCGTAAGCGAGCTCGGCTTCCTGCGCGGTCCGGAACGGATGCGGGCGCTTGTCCAGGCTCGACGGATCGAGCGAGGCGACGTCCTCTTCGGAGTAGGTCAGGTAGTACAGACCCAGCACCATGTCCTGCGTCGGGGTCGCCAGGGGCGAACCGTGGGCAGGCGAGAGGATGTTGTTGGCGGACAGCATCAGGACCCGGGCCTCAGCCTGGGCTTCAGCCGACAGCGGCACGTGAACAGCCATCTGGTCGCCGTCGAAGTCGGCGTTGAACGCCGAGCAGACGAGCGGATGGACCTGAATGGCCTTGCCTTCAACCAGGATCGGCTCGAAAGCCTGAATGCCCAGACGATGGAGGGTCGGGGCGCGGTTCAGCAGAACCGGGTGCTCCTCGATGACCTCTTCGAGCACGTCCCAGACCTCGGGAACCATCGACTCGACCATCTTCTTGGCGGCCTTGATGTTCTGGACGGCCTTGCGCTCGACCAGCTGGGCCATGATGAACGGCTTGAACAGCTCGAGAGCCATCAGCTTCGGCAGACCACACTGGTGCAGCTTCAGCGACGGGCCGGCCACGATGACCGAACGGCCCGAGTAGTCGACGCGCTTGCCGAGCAGGTTCTGACGGAACCGGCCCTGCTTGCCCTTGAGCATGTCCGAGAGCGACTTCAGCGCCCGGTTGCCCGGTCCGGTGACCGGACGGCCGCGGCGGCCGTTGTCGAACAGGGCGTCAACCGACTCCTGCAGCATGCGCTTCTCGTTGTTGACGATGATCTCCGGCGCACCGAGGTCCAGAAGCCGCTTGAGGCGGTTGTTCCGGTTGATCACGCGGCGGTAGAGGTCGTTCAGATCCGAGGTGGCGAAACGGCCACCGTCGAGCTGGACCATCGGCCGCAGCTCCGGCGGAATGACCGGGACGCAATCGAGGATCATCCACTCGGGCTTGTTATCGGACTTCAGGAAAGCCGAGGCAACCTTGAGCCGCTTGACCGCACGGGCCTGCTTCTGGCCCTTCGCGGTGTTGATCTGGTCTTCGAGCTCTTCGCAGGTGGCTTCGAGGTCGATCTGCTCGAGCAGGTCGCGCACCGATTCGGCGCCCATGCCGCCGCGGAAGTACTCGCCCCAGCCGAACGGACTGCCGAAGCGGTCCTTCAGCTCACGGAAGACGGTCTCGTCGTTGATGACGTCCTTCGGCTTCATGGTCTGGAAGATCTTCCAGACTTCCTGCAGCCGCTCGATCGCCTCTTCGATGTACGCCTCGGTGTCATTGATCTCGGCCTCGAAATTCTTGGTGAGTTCCTTGATCTGCTTGGCGCGATCGTCGTCGCTCAGCTTCCGCAGCTGGGCGGCAGTCAGACCGAGCGCGTCGGCCCAGAGGTGATCCTCGTCGTTGAACTTGGTCTGGGTGCCGTCCTCGAGGTACTTGGTCCGGCGCTTCAGCGCCTCGTCAAGTTCCTGGGTGGCGGTCTGACGCTCGGATTCGTACTCGGCGATGACCGTTTCGACTTCCTTCTCAAGCGTGCCCATGTCCTTCGCCCGGGCCTCTTCGTCGACCCAGGTGATCATCGAGGCGGCGAAGTAGAGGACCTTCTCCAGTTCCTTCGGCGCCATGTCGATCAGGTAGCCGATCCGCGAGGGCACACCCTTGAAGAACCAGATGTGCGAAACGGGGGCGGCCAGATCGATGTGAGCCATACGCTCACGACGGACCTTGGAACGGGTTACTTCAACGCCGCAGCGCTCACAGACGATGCCCTTGTAGCGGACCCGCTTGTACTTTCCGCAGTAGCACTCCCAGTCCTTGGTCGGACCGAAGATGCGCTCGCAGAAGAGGCCGTCCTTTTCCGGCTTCAGGGTCCGGTAGTTGATGGTCTCGGGCTTGAGGACTTCGCCCCAGCTCCAGGACCGGACCTTCTTCGACGAGGCGAGACCAATCTCGATCGCGTCGAAGTTGTTGATGTCAATCACGTTACTCATCAGTTAGTACCTGCTTCCTCGGTATCGCCGGCGCCATCGGCAGCGGCATCACCGCCCTCTTCAGAGAGGGATTCATCTGCGGCACCGTTCCCGGAGCTCACTTCGGTCAGGTCCATGCCGAGATCCTGGGCGGCCTGAAGCAGGTCGTCCTCTTCCTCGGCCAGGTCGCCGACGCCTTCCTCCGACACCACGTTGGCGTCGAGTGAAAGTGCCTGCATTTCCTTGAGCAGAACCTTGAATGACTCGGGGATCGACGGCTCGGGGATGTTCTCGCCCTTGACGATGGCCTCGTAGGCCTTGACGCGCCCGACGGTGTCGTCGGACTTGACGGTGAGCATCTCCTGCAGCGTGTACGCGGCGCCATATGCCTCGAGCGCCCACACTTCCATCTCGCCGAAGCGCTGACCACCGAACTGCGCCTTGCCGCCCAGCGGCTGCTGGGTGACGAGCGAGTACGGACCGGTCGAACGGGCGTGGATCTTGTCGTCGACCAGGTGGTGGAGCTTCAGGATGTACATGTAGCCGACCGTGACCTTGCCCTCGTACGGCTCGCCGGTGCGGCCGTTGTAGAGCTGCTGGGTGCCGGAGCAACGGGCGCCGGGGCGCTCGCTCATGTCCACACCCATGTCGATGCCACGGGCCTCGCCATGCTCGTTGGCCCATTCGACCAGGGCATTGTCGACGTCCTCGACGGAAGCACCGTCGAAGACCGGGGTCGACACGTAGACGCGGTCACGTGTCTCGGCCTTGTTCTTGTAAGCCTCGGAACCGTCGTCGTACCAGCCTTCGCCGGCGACCCAACCAAGGTGGGTCTCCAGGATCTGGCCGATGTTCATTCGGGACGGAACGCCGAGCGGGTTGAGGATGACGTCGACGGGGGTGCCGTCGGCGAGGTGAGGCATGTCCTCTTCGGGCACGATCTTGGAGATGACACCCTTGTTGCCGTGGCGGCCGGCGAGCTTGTCGCCTTCCGAGATCTTGCGCTTGATCGCGACGTAGACGCGGACCAGGTCGTTGACTCCGGGAGGCAGATCGTCTCCGTCGTCACGGCTGAAGGTGAGCACGTCGATGACGACTCCTTCTTCACCGTGCGGAACCTTGAGCGAGGTGTCACGGACCTCACGCGCCTTCTCCTTGAAGATCGCGCGGATCAGCTTCTCCTCGGCCGTGAGCTCGGTCTCGCCCTTCGGCGTGACCTTGCCGACCAGCAGGTCGCCAGCAGTGACCTCGGCGCCGACGCGGACGATGCCGCGCTCGTCGAGATTCCTGAGGCTTTCCTCGGAACGGTTCGGGATGTCGCGGGTGATTTCTTCGTCACCGAGCTTGGTGTTGCGGGCGTCGATCTCGTATTCCTCGATGTGGATCGAGGTGAGTTCGTCTTCCTTGACCAGGCGCTCGGAGAGAATGATCGCGTCCTCGAAGTTGTAACCCTCCCAGGACATGAAGGCGACCATGCAGTTCTTGCCGAGTGCGACTTCGCCACCGCCGGTCGAGGAGCCGTCCGCCAGGACGTCGCCCTTCTTGACCTTGTCGCCGGTGTTGACGATCGGGCGCTGATGGATCAGCGTGCCCTGGTTCGAGCGCATGTACTTGAACAGCGGGTACTTGTCGGTGCCGTTCTTGTGCTTGAGCTCGATCGTCTCGGAATCAACGTAAGTGATTTCGCCGTCTTCTCCGGCCAGGATCACGTCGCCGGTGTCTACCGCGGCGCGACGCTCCATGCCGGTGCCGATCAGCGGCGGATCAGGACGCATCAGCGGAACAGCCTGACGCTGCATGTTCGAGCCCATCAGCGCGCGGTTGGCGTCGTCGTGCTCGAGGAACGGGATCAGGGCCGTGGCGACCGACCAGATCTGGGTCGGCGAGATGTCCATCAGGTTGACCTCTGACGGTTCCGCGTTCTTCCACTCGCCTTCACCGGCGCGGCAGAAGAGGCTGGGACCGACCAGCTTGTTGGTCTTGGGATCGACCTCCGCGTTCGCCTGGGCGATCACGTTGTTTTCTTCCTGAGTCGCGTCCAGGTGGACGATCTCGTCGGTCAGCTTGCCGTCCTTGACCAGCCGGTACGGGGTCGTGACGAAGCCATGCTCGGAGATCTGGGCGTATGAGGCGAGCGAGCCCATCAGACCGATGTTCGGGCCTTCCGGGGTCTCGATCGGGCACATGCGGCCGTAATGGGTCGGATGGACGTCTCGCACCTCGATGGGGGCGCGCTCACGGGTCAGACCGCCAGCACCGAGCGCCGAGAGGCGACGGCGGTGGGTCAGTCCGGCCAGCGAATTGTTCTGGTCCATGAACTGCGACAGCTGCGAAGAACCGAAGAACTCCTTCAGCGCCGCAACGACGGGACGGATGTTGATGATGGTCTGCGGGGTGATCGCGTCCGAGTCCTCGGTGGTGAGGCGCTCGCGAACCACACGTTCCATGCGGTACAGGCCGATCCGGAAGTGCTCCTGGATCAGTTCGCCGACCGTACGCAGACGGCGGTTGCCGAAGTGCTCGTACTCGTCGAGGTGATCGGAGACGTTCTCGCGGGGGTAGGTGAGGGCGTCCGCCGCGTAGTCCTTGATCGGGTTCTCTTCATCGATCTCTTCCGGCATGCCGAGCAGTTTCGGCAGGCTGACCAGCTCCCGGATCAGGGAGATGATGTCGTCGTGCGTGAGCACGCGGGTGTCGAGGTCGATGTCGAGACCGAGACGGGCGTTCAGCTTGTAGCGGCCGACGCGGGTCAGGTCGTAACGCTTCGGATCGAAGAACAGCTGCTCGAGCAGGTTGCGGGCGGCGTCAACCGACGGCGGCTCGCCCGGACGCTGCTTCTTGAACAGCTCGACCAGGGCACCTTCCTCGGTGATGGTGGCCTCTGTGTCGGCGGCGATCGTGTGCTGGATGTAGACCGAGTTGTCGAAGAGATCGAGGATCTGCTCGTTGCTCACGTAGCCCATCGAACGGAGCAGGACCGTGATCGGGAGCTTGCGCTTGCGGTCGATCCGCACGTACACGCGGCCCTTCTTGTCGATCTCGAGTTCAAGCCAGGAACCACGGGCCGGCATCAGGTTTGCCGTGAAGACCTGCTTCTCCGGATCCTTGGGCGCCATCACGTAGGCGCCAGGGGAACGGACGAGCTGGGTCACGACGACACGCTCGGTGCCGTTGATGATGAAGGTGCCGCGCTCGGTCATCCACGGGAAGTCGCCCATGAAGACGGTCTGCTCGCGGATCTCGCCGGTTTCCCGGTTCTGGAAGGAAACCGTGACGTTCAGCGGACGCGAGTAGGTGAGATCGCGCTCGCGACACTCTTCGAGAGTGTGAGCGGGGTCATCAAATTCGAATTCACCGAAGACGATGGCGAGATTGCCGGTGTAATCCTCGATGGGTGAAACGTCGTTGATCGTCTCCCTCAGCATGCCGGTCTTCGGATCGGTGAGATCCTCGAACGAGCGACGCTGGATGTCGATCAGATGTGGGGCTTCGAGGGGGGTTTCGAGTCGGGAGAAACTCCTGCGGACAACGGGGGCAGAAATCGGGCGTGCCAAGGTTGGCAACTCCTCACAAGGGGTCAGAGATTCACGTGATTAGGGCGCGGAAGCGGTGCAAATCGGCCGAAACTTCGCGCAACGACAAACAATAGCACAGCATGAACGGCTCCTAACACAACGATCGGACGCAAGACCGGGGCCCAACTGGCCGGTTAACGGCGAAGGGCGCCAGCCGGCGCCCTTCGCGATCGCTTGAGAGGAACTCCTACTTGAGTTCGACTGAAGCGCCGGCCTCTTCGAGCTCGGCCTTGAGCTTCTCGGCCTCGTCCTTCTCGACGCCTTCCTTGACGGGCTTGGGGGCCTCGTCGACCAGAGCCTTGGCCTCCTTGAGACCGAGACCGGTGGCGGCGCGAACGACCTTGATGACCGGGACCTTCTTGTCGCCGACGTCGGTCAGGACGACGTCGACGGTCGAGCCGGCGTCATCGCCAGCGTCACCGGCATCGCCGCCGGCAGCGCCTGCGGCCGGAGCAGCGGCGGCCACGGCCGTGGCCGAAACGCCGAACTCCTCTTCGAGAGCCTTGATGCGCTCGCTCAGCTCGAGGACACTTATGCCCTTGAGTTCTTCAATCCATTCTTCGGTGCTGGTTGCCATTTCTGGTTACTCCTCGTTCTTTTCTTCAGCTTTGTCTTCATCCGAAGCCTCGGCCTCAGGGGCCGGAGCTTCTTCTTCTGCAGCGGGTTCAGCAGCTTCTGCCTCTTCGGCAGGGGCTTCCTCGGCCGGTGCCTCTTCGGCGACCGGCTCTTCAGCCGGTGCTTCGGTGGCTTCCTCCGCGGGAGCCTCCTCGGCCGCGGTCTCTTCGGCAGGAGCTTCCTCGGCCGGGGCTTCTGCCTCGGCTTCGGGGGCGCTTCCACCCACCAGACCCTGATCGGCCACCTGCTGGAGAGCGATCGTGAGGCCGGAGATCATCGATCCCAGGCCACGGGTGAGGGTGACCAGCGGGCTGGCGACAATGCCGGCCAGCTGACCATTGAGGACGTCGCGGGTCGGGAGCTTCGAGATCGCGGTGAAACGGCCCTCGTCGAGGATCGTGTCGCCCATTACCCCACCCTTGTAGGTGAGGATCTCGTGCTCCTTGTTGAAGCTGGTGATCGCCTTCGCCGCGGCGGCAGTGTCGCCCTTGACGAAGGTGAGCGCGGTCGGGCCCTGGAGAAGCTCGTTGAGCTCCGTGGCACCGGCCTTCTCGGCGGCGATCTTCGTGAGCCGGTTCTTCACGACCTTGAAGGTCGCATCCGCCTCACGGAGACCGTTGCGCAGCTCAGCCGCCTGGGTTACCGAGATGCCCCGGTAGTCCACAGCGAAGATCGCTTCGGATGATTCGATCTCTGCACCGATCTCTTCGATCAGCGCGGCTTTTTCTTCACGGTTCATTTTTGCCTGACTTGTATTTGTCTGACGAATCCCTGTCGCAGACAACCCGGGCAAACAAAAACCCGCTCACAGGCGGGCACGAGGAAAACCACTCAGGGCTTTCTGGCTCACCTGCGCCGGGAATTATGGGCTATCACCCGACCGGCGGTCTACGGCAGACAAAGGACTTTACCGAAAAAAGAGGAGTGACGCGCCGGGCTAGTTACCTAGAAGAGCGAGCGGTTCATCGCGACAGACGGCGGCTACCCTCTCGCCAAGGCCTGCGAATCGAAGCGGCCCCTCGAGGCCAGGAGGCCGATGCCGGGCGTTGTGGGCATCAGACGCGACCACGTCGACCAACCCTCGGGCAAAGAGATCCTGGGCGCAGCGCTCTGCGGATGAACCGAACATGCCGTTCAGAGCGGCCGCGGTCACCTGGGTCTTTACTCCCCCGTTTACCAGGGACTCGATTGCGTCAGGTGATCGCTGGAATGCCTCCATCCTTTCCGGATGGGCGAGGAGCACCCGGTGCCCGCGGCCGAGGATTTCCCAAAGCATGCTCTGGATTCCCAACGCATCGACCGTCGAGGGAGGCTCGATTAGCAGCCAGTCGCCGTCGCCGAGACGAAGCTCGGCCAATGCCTCATCTCCCAACTGCATCGCTGCCGTCAGGGAGATCTCAGCCCCGAGGTCGACGTTTAGAGGAATGTCCCTTTCCGCCAAAGCCGAAACGAGTTCCCGGTGACGCTTCTCGATTTCCCCGAATTCGTTTGGAAACCGGTGGCTTACGTGGGGCGTGGCCACCACGCGCTCCACGCCACACCGGACCTGAGCTTCGGCTATCTCCAGTGATCCGGAGATGTCCCTGGGTCCGTCATCTATTTGGTGCAGGATGTGACAGTGGAGATCGACGAGACTCATGCCGATCCAAGCTACACCAGCCGAAGAACGAATCGGACGGTCCCCTGGGCCAAGGAAGCGAGATGATCCGGTAATGAACCAGGAATTCTTCGTACACCCGAAAGGCCTCTGTGAGAGCGAGACGGTGGGAGCGGGAACGAGGATCTGGGCTTTCGCTCATGTTCTCTCCGGGGCAAGGATCGGAACCGACTGCAACATTTGCGATGCTGCCTTCATCGAAGGCGAAGTAGTGGTCGGTGATCGAGTAACGATCAAGAACCGTGTCCAGCTCTTCGACGGGGTGACGATCGGTGATGACGTATTCATTGGCCCGGGCGCCGTCTTCACCAACGACCCTAATCCACGGTCGAAGCTGCGGGAAGGATCCGACCACCTGCTCAATACGACGGTAGGCGAGGGAGCGACGATCGGGGCGAACGCGACGATTCTCCCGGGGCTCTCGATCGGCGACCGGGCGATGGTCGGCGCGGGATCGGTAGTGGCCAGCGATGTCCCGGCGCACTCTCTCGTCTACGGGTCGCCCGCCCGTCATGCCGGCTGGGTATGCACCTGCGGCCATCGGCTGGACGACAACCTTCAGTGTGGGAGCTGCCCCCACCGCTTCGTGGTCTTCAAGGATTCGATCGTCCTAAGCGACTCCTGATGCCTGCCCAGAGAAGCACCATCGTGGATCAGGCTCTCCGGAGCCGAACCGCTATGGCGTCATCAGATCTCCGTGGCCACGATCCTTATGACGCACTCCTTTCACCGGTCTTTTCTCTACCGATTCTCAGATCCAATCGTCTGCTCCGTCTTGGGTCCCAGCAGTTGGTCCTCAGGTCACCGGTCAATCTGCGGTCCCTGCTGGGTGTGCCTGATCAATTGAATCCGGTCACGATCGGGCTCTATCTTCATGGCATCTCGGACCTCGCGGCCGCCGGCGTCATCGATGCCGAGGAGGCCAGGGACGAGAGCAGGTTATGGACAGCCCAGCTAGCCGATCTTGTCTCCCCCGGGATTTCCGGTCCGGCCTGGGGCTATCCATTCCCGTGGGAGGGTCGTCGGCACCGGATGCCTCCGAACACCCCGACCGTCGTCGCGACGTCGATGGTGGTGAACGGCCTTCACCGCGCCTGGGCCGTACTGGGCGACGAAACGGCTCAGAGCCTCGTCGCAGAGAGCGCCGCCTTCGTCCTCAACGACCTCCCCCGCGCGGCTGGAGACGACCGGGCTTTCTGCTGGGCATACTCACCGGTGGACCGGCAGGTGGTCCTGAACGCGACGCTGAAGGGAACCAGAATCCTCGCCCAGGCTGTCAATGCCGGCCGCTCCGATGAAGGGGGTGAGCTCCTGTCGGCGGCGGAAGCTTCCGCCCGCTTCGTCGTTGAACACCAGGACGAAGAAGGTGGGTGGCCCTATGCCGCGGAAGGCGACCCGCGAACATGGAGGGATCACTACCACACCGGCTACATACTCGAGTGCCTGCATGCATACGGCGAACTCACCGGGGACCAGCAGTTCCGTGATAGCCGCGACCTGGGGTGGCAGAACTACCGGTCCCGTTTCTTCGAGGGCAGCCTCCCTCTCTATTACGACGATCGTCCGGGACCGATCGATGCCACGGCGGCAGGTCAGGCCCTGATCACGCTCACCCTCTTCGGGGACGTCGAGTTCGGCGAGAAGGTTGCGGCTTCGAGCATCGAATCTCTTAGCAGCGGCAACGGGCAGTTCGCCTTTCAACGCCGGGGACGACGAGTCACAAGGATCCATTTCTTGCGGTGGTCGACGGCATGGATGTTCGCTGGACTGTCAGCCCTCACCCTCGCCATGAGCAACTGAGCATGGGTTACTTCTGGGTGGACATTGACAACCCGCCCCAGGCTCAATACCTGAGTCCGATTGCCCGTGAACTCCGCAATAGGGGTCACACAGTTCTTGTTACCTCAAGGAACGATGAACCCACATTGGCCGTCCTGAGCAACCGAGGAGAGGCAGCAATTCCGGTCGTGGGACCTTTTGGTGCATCCAGTCTCGCGAAGTACTCCGGGACAGTCTGGAGGGTCCTGAGACTCCTGGCAATCGTTCGCAGGCGAATAGGCAAGCCCGACGCGGCGATCAGCACTTCGCGGTCCGGCGTCATGGCAGCACGGTTGATGGGGGTCCATTCATTCACGATTCTCGACTACGAGGGAGTCGAGATGGGGGCCTTCATCAAGTCGGGGACGACGATCCTTCACCCCGACGTCGTGCCGGCTGAGAACTTCGCCTCTCGTGGATTTCCCCCTGAGCGGCTTCGCAGCTTTCCCGGAATCAAGGAAGACATAGCCTTGATCCATCTCGGGCCGACACACGGAGACTCAAGGCCACGTCTGTTTACTCCAAACGAGTCTTGCGCGTCGATTCTCATCCGGCCGCCTTCTCAGACCAGCCACTACCGGGTGGACGAGTCAATACGGGTTCTGGACCTCCTCTTGGATCACCTGAGTTCACAAGACGACCTTCAAGTGGTCTTTTCGCCACGAAGCGTTGAACAAATCGAAATGATCAGATCGAGAGAGTGGGCGCTCGAGGCGATCGTCCTGGAACGCCCCGTGCCCGTGATGGACCTGCTCGCCTCCGTTGATCACGTGATCACCGGGGGCGGGACCATGCTTCGCGAGGCGGCTTGGCTGGGGGTTCCCGCCTCAACGATCTTTCAGGGCGAGCTTTCAGCAGTTGACGCCTGGCTCGAGGCGCAGGGGTTCGTTAGGAGGATTTCCGCGGAAACCGACCTATCCGGACTCGACTGGTGCGAATCTCCTCAAGGAAAAAAGATGCCGCATCATCCTGAAGCGATTCTCAAAGTGCTCGACGAGATCGAGTCTCTGGCGTGAACGCCGGAGCAGCTTTATTTGAAGGTCGGTTCTTTCTTTGGAGAGGTGGATTCACCATCAGTCCCGTACCCGTACCCGTATCCGTATCCGTATCCGTAAGAAGTCTTCTTCTTGCTAACTGCAGACAAGGCGATACCCAACGTATTGCCCTTTAGGCGATTGACCTCTACCAAAAGCTGTTCGAGCTGATGGCGGCTGCTGACTCCACTGCGACATACGACCACGACACCATCGACCGCGCCGATCAGGGGCATCGGATCGGGCACCTGGAGTATCGGCGGTGTATCGACGATGACCAGGTCGTATCGTTCACCGAGTTCGCCGAGTAGGTTCAGCATGCCCGCGGAGCCCATGAGCTGCTGCGGGTTAGGGGGTACGCTGCCGGCCGCAATCACATCGATCTCCGGATCCTCGCCCTGACCCAAGCCCAAGATCGGTATCGACCGGATCGAAGTCACGTCAGGTAGCGTCGCACTTCCGACGAGTAACTCGCTCAGACCGGGAACTGCTCTGACCCCTAGTCGTCGGGCCACTACCGGCTTTCTAAAGTCGGCCTCCACCAGAATCACTTTCTCGCCAAGGCAAGCGGCGGCCGCAGCGAGGTTGATCGAAACGGTTGATTTGCCTTCACCCGGCGCCGCGGAGGTCACGAGCATCGTGGAAACACCCCGATCGAAATCGAAGTAGCGCAAACGTGACCTCAGGGCGATGAACGCGTCCCGCATGGCTCGGTCTTCGATTCCGCTCTCTGGATGCTCAATCTTGGACTTGACAATCTCTCCGAGGACGGGAAGGTTCGACACTTCGGCGACATCGTCGGCGTCCATGATTCTACGGTCCACTCTCGCCCTGATTATGGCCAGACTCAGCCCGAGCAGCAGACCGAGAGCAAGCCCGAGGGCCACATTCATCCGGGTATTTGGGGCGCTTGGCTCCGAAGGGACCGTGGCTCGCTGCGCTAACTCTACGTTGCCAGTCTGGACCGAAGCGAGAAGCTGAAGCTGCTCGATGTTCCGCTGGATCGACCTGATCTGAGCGCTTGAGAGGTCCTCTGACCGAGCGATCTGAATGGCGAGCTGTTCCTCTGCCGTTTCTATCCGCCTAGTGTCGTTCTCCCGCCTCCAAGCGACGAAGGACTTAGCTACGGTGTTGGCCAGCAGGGCGCTCGTGGCCGGCACTCCAGTGGTGGCCTCAATTGTTACGAAGTCCGAGTTTCCGTCAGCCACGGCTTCGACCGCATTGCTTATTTCGCTTGGGCTAAATCCCTGAATGCGTTTCGCGGCTCGCTGATAAGTCTCGGCCAGGTCAACCGTCTGGCGGTTGGTCGCTGCGGCACGCTCGGGATCGGTACTACCAGGGAAAACGGTGGCACCAAAAAGATTCTGGTCGAACCCGGGGTCCCGGAAGAGAAGCTTTGCCGAGGCTGTGTATTCCTTCTCCGCTCTCTCCGATGCAACAAAGGCTATCCCTCCGAGCGCCGCCACACAGACGACTATCAGTAACCAGCGATCTCGGAGGGTCCTGATGAGTCCTTCGATATCAGCCCCTGAACCGCCCTGGGTATCACCCTCATTTGTGGTTCCCTCGACTTCGCCGGCCCCCCGCCCGTTGCTTTCCATACTGCCAGCCTAGCTGAAGGGGGCGGCCGAAAGGTCGGCCAACTAGCTGTAACTCTAAGGAGAGACTGCCCGACCGATCACGTACCAACCCGCCCTGCGGCCGACCGAGTCGAGCACTTCCGGATCTTTCAGTCGAGGTATGAACTTGGCCAACATGTCGTAAGGGAACGCGTCGGAAGTTCGATAGTGCCGGGTGTGGACACGCACATCGACGAAGCCGGCATCATTAAGCATCGCCCCGAGTTCCCGTGGTCGGTAAACGTTGACCAACGGACGGGCGCCGATCGAGGTCCTTTCGACCCCACTCGAAAGGATGTTTGCCATGGATCGCTCCTTGAAGAGACGCCCCTGGATTAGGCCGTGTCCTAGGAATTGATTGAACCAGTAGTGGAGGGAAGACTTGTTGTAGACGATGATTCGCGCCTCTCCACCTGGCCGCAACACGCGCCGGATCTCCCTGAGAGCAGCTGGCATATCCGGTGTGTGGTGGAGCACGCCGTTGCTTGACACGCGATCAAAACTGTCGTCCTCGAACGGGAGGTGTTCGGCATCTCCGTTTACAACTGTCGCATCCAGACCCATGGCGGATAGATGCGCTTCTGCAAGTTCGGCGTGACGTGGGGTCAGGTCAATGCCTGTTGCCCGGGCACCTGCTTCCGCGTACTGGTAGAGGTCGATCCCCTGGCCGCAGCCGACATCAAGCACGTCGAGTCCTTCGGTGAAGGCATACCCCAACTCCTCGCTCATCCACGGTCCGTACTCACGTCGACTCTCGACTAGTTCAACGAAGTATTCACGCCCCCCTGGTTCAGCTTCGACCACAGGTCCGCAAGGGTCCGCGGACCACTGTTCGATCGCTGCCAGCTTCTCTGCCTCCAAGTCCTGTGAATCCATGCTGCTCCCTCTAGCGGTTGCCTTCGCCTGAAACATACCCAGCCGAACGTCTTTCGATTATCTGATTGGCCCGTTCAACCGTGCCGCCCAACATCTGTATGTGCCGGCGAAGCTCATCATCGGTGAACCTCAGCTTGCGAATCGTTGCCGGTGACCCCGCGACGATCGTGTAGGGGGGGACATCCGTCAGCACCAGAGAGCCAGTTCCTACCACCGCACCTTCCCCGATGCGGATGCCCTTCATGACCGTGGACCGAGCTCCTATCCAAACGTCGTCTTCAATGTAGATGGTTCTCCTCTCATCGCCTCCCGAACCCATGATTCGGCTACCAACCAGATCGGTCCGGTGGTATCCCGCCATGAGTTGAACCTCGGGGCCGAACATCACGTCGCTACCGATGTCGCATGGCCCACTCAAATAGGCACGACGCCCAATAAAGACATTGCTTCCTACTGAGATCTGTTCGAAGCTGATTTCAGTGTCCAGAACGGAGAAGCGAACATCGTCGCCGCAACGTTTGAATCGCCGCCTGCCCCTTATTCTTCCTCCTCTTTCGTAGAGCCGAAGGCTAGATCGGCCGAAGAGGTATACAAACCTCGAAATCAAGTCAATTGTTCGAGACGAACCTCGCGCCGGCCGTTCGTGGCTCCCTCCACGACTCATACTTCCCCGATTGGAGTGTCCAAATCAGATTTCTCCAGACGCCGGACGTAGATTGCATAAGCCGCGAAGGTGACGAGCATGGCCATTAGGCTAGCGATGGCCGCCCCCATAGCGCCAAAAGGGAGTATCAAGGCTGGACTGAAGACTAGATTCGAGAGGAACAACGCAAGGCTCGCGTTGCGCAACGCCCGTCCAGCGGCACGAGCGTTCAGGTAGCTCGCCATCAAGGTGCACACCGCCCCGACAGTGGCCGTCAATCCCAAGGGTATGACCAGGATCGCCGCTTCATCCAAATCCGAGTTGAGGTACCTCGGAATTATCAGTGTGGCAAGTACGAAACCGACCGTGGTCGCCGATAGTCCCCACGCGACAAGAATGGCGATCGGCCGCCGGTCGAGAACCTCTTGCTGAGCCATCCGTCTGAAGAGAGAAGTCGCGAGAGCCATGGCCGGCAAGCCGATGAGGCTGGCACCAGCCACGGCGAGACCATACGAAGCAACCTGCTGAGCGTTAGCCAACGCTCCGAGGATGAGCACGTCCACGTTGTAGCTTCCAACCGCCAGCAATCGTCCCCAGTAGGCGTTCATTCCCCAACGTTTGGTCTCCGTCCACATCTTCCGCAACCTTCGCCTTACGTCCGAGAAAATCGGTCGGAGAAGCAGCACGATGATCACGCTCGCCACTATCAAACCGGCGCCCTTCAGCGCGAGGGTCGAAGTCAAAGTGAGGACCCCTGCTGCGGTTGCCACCAAAGCACCAACGAAAAACAGGAAACCTGCGATCGTCGAAAGCAGAGGTTGAATGTAGGCACGGCCGGTTCCCTTGCTGATCGACAGAGCAACCAGCGAAAACGGGTAGGCAACCCCCAACGGGGCGGTGATCAAGAGTGCCGAACCGATATCAACGCTAAACACCTCGTCGACCCCAAGAGAGAGCAGCGCTATGCAGCAGGCAAAGAGCAAGCCCATCGGGAGGTATGCGACGAGGATCGCACCGAGCCACATACGGCGCTCCCGGTCTTCCTCGGCCAGCGCAGTCAACCTCGCCGCGGGAAAGAAGATCCCGAACTCAAACACCGAAGCGACGATCAGCAGGAGCGACTTGCTCAGGGTGAATCCGGCGAATCCATTCGTGCTGAGCTCCCGCGCCAGAACCACCGTAACGGCGGCAGCTGAAAGGCTCGCCGTCGCTGAGAACAGCAGATAGAGCATCGTCTGCCGGCCTATCTGCGACTGCCGAACCCGGGATATCGCCCGGGGACTCAGCTTCATTCGAACTGCGGAAGGCGCACCGGGCTCCCCGTCTCCAGGCTGCGGACAGCAGCCAGGGTGGCATAGGAAACATTTGCAATCTGATCCAGCGGCACAGGCTCACCCTTACCTCGGACCGCAGCCACGAAAGCCGCAATTTCCGCGTTGTGGCCTTTGTCCTGAGACCTCGCGGTCGCCTTGTTCACCTGTGAGCCCGAGAACAGCTCCAGAGTCCGGTAGTCGTCCATGATCGCGGACCGGCCTCCGTTGCCGAAAACCTCCAGACGTTCCTTCGCCACCTTGGGTGAGCCCTGCCCCACATAGGCGACCTGACCGCTTGAACCGTCCTCGAACTGGATGGTGATTAGAACCCGATCCCGAGCCTTCAACGGGGACTCGGAGTGACCGTGTCCGATCGAATAGACCGATTCGATCGGGGAGCCGACCAGGAACCTGAGGGTGTCGATGAAGTGGCAGGCCTCTCCTACGATCCGGCCTCCTCCTACCTCGGGGTCATGGGTCCAGTGATCGGGAGGGAGCAATCCTGCGCTGACCCTGAAGACTGCCGTCACGGGTCCGGGAACCTGCCTGATGTGATTTCGGACATCCACGACCATCGGGGCGAAGCGTCGATTGAAGCCGACCGCCAGAACGCGACCCGCTATCTCCGCCTGCCCAATCACCGATTCCAGGCCGGCCAGGTCAACTGCCAACGGCTTCTCGCAGAAGACATGCTTCCCTGAGGCCAGGGCCAGCCTCGCGTAGTGAGCGTGAGAATCGTGGCGAGTCGCGATAACAACCGCGTCGACGTTTCCGTCCTCACAGACTACGTCGGCGGATTCGGCCACCCGTGAGAATCCCTTCTGCCTAACCGCAGCTTCGGCAGAAGGACCCGAACCGCCTCCGACGAGCTCCAGCCGTGCACCCGCTTCACTCAGTGCCGGCAGAAGAATCCGCGAAGCGAAACTGCCCGGCCCGATCAGTCCGACCCTGGGAACATCGGAGTAAGAACCGATCGCATTCGAACCGAGCCTTGACACCCGGGTCTTCACTTCCACCGGAGACAGATCGGCCTGACTTTCGCCATAAGACAGCACGATGGCCCCCAACGGACGCTCGTCTTTGTCCTCCGAAACCAGCCGGGAATACGCACTTTCCGCCTGCTCGACAGGGACCACTTCGTCTACCAGATCATCGAGATCGATCAGACCGCGATCTTGAAGATCGAGGATCGCTTCCAGATTGCGCTGTTCCGTCCAGCGCACGTACCCGATCGGGTAGTCGTTGCCTCGTTCCTCGTAATCGGAGTCATACCTGCCCGGGCCGTATGAACGGGACACCCGGAATGAGATCTCCTTGTCATACAACGGTGCCCGGGGAATCTCGATCGGGACCGCACCGACCAACACCATGGAACCTCGGTCACGGGTCATCTCAGCACCCATTACGAGAGGCTCGGCGGATCTCGCTGCTGCGGTAACTATCACCCGGTCAACACCGATACCCCGGGTCAGTTCACGGACTTCATCAACGGTCGTCTCCCCAACCTTGATCCCATAATGGGCCCCGTGAGAGACCGCGTAGTCGATCCGGGTCTGATCGACGTCGAGGGCGAACACCTCGGCTCCCTGAGCACAGAGAAGTCGACAGGCGATCTGCCCGACCAGCCCGGCCCCTATTACAGCCGCCCGCTCGCCCAGCGTGGGTTCCGCGAGGCGGATTCCGTGGAGTGCGATCGCGCCCACCGTCGCCAACGATGCCGTGGCGAGCGGAACACCTTCGGGAACGAGTGCCATCTGGTTCCTAGGCATCGCACATATCTCGGCGTGGTTGGCGTTCCCCCCGCCGCAGCAGGCAACCCGGTCGCCAACTTTGAACCCGGCGACCTCGGGACCAACCTCGATGATGGTGCCAGCGCTCGAGTAGCCGACCGCCGTCTCTTCCATCAGCTTGTTCTGAACCGCCGCTCGAGTCGCGCCCAGACCCTCAGTCCGTGCTTTCTCGATCACCTGACGGACCAGGTCGGGACGCTCCTTAGCTTTCCCGAGAAGAGACTTTCGCGAAACCTCGACCCGCGCACGCTCGGTCCCGGAACTGATGGCCGAAAAACCGGTTGCGACCAGAGCCCCAGCCAAGGGACAAGCTGGTGCCGGCACATTCCTGACCGTGGTTGATCCGCTTCGGTCCTGCAGAACCTGCTTCATCTGTCTCCTTCGGATTCTCGACTTCCAGCACCGATAAGTTCGGCGTAAAGCGCAACAAGCGCTACCTCGGCAACCCCCCAATTATGGTGCTCCAGTGCCTGTCTGCGCGCCTCTATTCGCCGATCTTCGTAATCGGGATCATCAATCACCTTTCGAATCGCCTTGGCGATACTTTCAGGATCCTCGGGGTCGAACACCTCACCCACGGCAGGTTCACCCTGACGCGCCACGCTTTCGACTTCCGGAAACGAGCTCGCCACGACCGGCACCCCGGCCATCAGGTACTCATGAAGCTTGTTCGTATCTCCTAGATAGGAGTTGAGACTGATCGGCTTCAGCGGCACCAGGCCGACCGTCGCGGAGGCTGCAGTGTGAACGAGCTCTTCGAAGGGTCGAGGGCCAAGGAGATGGACCCGTTCCGAGACATCAGATTCCGCGGCCCAGCTCTCGATCATCCGCAAGTCCCGGTCCCGGCCGAATCCGACTATTACGAAGTGAACTTCGGGGAGAGACTCGAGCGCGGTTATCGTCTCCCTGAATGCGCGGGCCTCCGCGTAGATTCCTCCCTGATAAAGGAGGATCGGCACCTCGGCAGGGAATCCGGGATCGATGGGTACTACCGTTTCGACCAGATTCGGGACGTTCGGGAGGCAGACGATTCCGGGACGCCCATGACGCCGGCAAAGGACATCGACACGGGATTGATTCGTAGTGATCACGGCGTCAGCTCGCCGCACGGCGAGCTTCTCGACCAACCTCATCGCCCTGGCGATGGCTCGATCCTTGATCGAGCTTGAACCTGGCTCTCCGTAAAGCTCATGACCGTCGTAAACGAAACGGGCCTTTCGGAGCAGGGACGACAGCAGCATTGGCGGGACGGTATGGACGTTGTGCGCGTGGTACACGCGGGCATTGGCTCTTAGAACCTCGAGCCACAGCTTCAACACAGAACGGGCCCTGGTCACGTTCGACACATCACCGGAGCGAGGCCCGAACGGAACTTCAATCACATCAATTTTGCCCACGGAATAGCGTAGGGTCGCATTCAGGTCGTAGCGATTGCCGATCAGCTTGACCGAGTACCCGGCCTCGGCCAGTGAACTGACCTCTTTCCAAACTCGGGCATCATAGGGAAGATGCCCCACTACCGCAGCACAAATGTCATACCTTCGCATCGCTGAACCCCGCTATCTGACTGGTCGGAGCTTGATCTTGATGGTTTCCGGAAGTTGAAGCGTCGCGGTCACATGGAGACTGTTCGTCCTCACCCGATGCCCAAAGACCGGTGAATACCAACTCATCCCCACCCCCACGTCGGCACCGCTGACATAAACATCAATCTGTTCGCTTCCCTTGGAGATCCTGATCACTCCATCCGGACCGACCTCTGTTCCGCAGCCGGGTGCCAGCGTCAAGGTCATCGAGATCTGATGTCGCCCCGAACCCTGGAAGACATCATCGACGCTGAGCACGTCGTTTTCCCGGACCAGAGCCAGCTTCCTCACCACCGACACTGGTTCCTTCAGGCGACCATATGAAGCATGGGAGGCAACCAAAGTCACTTCGTTGGGGGCCTCCACGAAGTGAGTGACCTTCGGCGGGGATGTCTCGTCCAACTGAAAGAGCCTCCCGGGGTCGATCGGATTGAGTTCTTCACCATCCACCATTGGCGTGGAGTGGGCGATGGTGGACCTCATTTCGTTGCGCGAAACCGGATCTGAAGTGTAGGCGTAGGTCCCGGGATCGACGACGATGGCCTCCCCTCCCACCGACCATTCAAAGGAGAGTGCGTCGTTGTGTGCATGCCCCCCGTTGCCTGCCTGGCCCACATCGCCGCAGTCCGCCACCGCGTGAGAGTTGGCGCTTCGCAGGACGTAGATGCCCGAGTCGGGGAAATCACTCCGCAGATCCACATCCGAGGGCACTCCGGCATTGAGGTAATCCCAGGCCGGCAACCCGAAGTTAAGTGCGACTTCCAGGTCAGGTGTCCCTGGCAGTGGATTCGGAAGTCCCAGAACCGCAGCCGCTGACCAAAGCACGGGATCCAGAGTCGGTAGGCGTTCGAATCCGGCCGGTAGGACCCTCCCCGAGTCCCCGTCGCCGAACTGGGGGGCTCGACCATCCGGGTGACGGATTCCGGCTCCAAACGAGACCATCGCCTCGAGTCGTGCCCGCATCCTTGGCGGCATGACCCAACCGGTCCTTTGGAGATACCAGGCCGACACAGTGAACATCTCGAGCACGAGGCCGTGGTACGGCACCGAGGCTTCGAAATCGCCACCGTCCACATGAACCTGTGCTTCGACTTCACGGGGCAGCCAACTCTCAGCGGCCTCCATCCAGACTTTGGCCTGTGGATCACCGACCAGGCAAGAGCCAAGAGTCGCCAGTCCAAGTAAATCTCCGACGAAATGATTCGATCTCATCCGGGGACTTCCCTCCAGGTGATTCATGATGAACCGCCCGTGCTGCTGCAGGGCGACCGTTGCCTTTTGAAGGAAACCTGGATCGAACCGATCCGGTCCTGCCAGAGACAAGGCGGTGAGCCAGTTCGCCGCTCTGATACCTGATTCCATCGCGTTGGTCCAGTTGATCGTGTACCCGACTGGGTTCGCGTCAATCCAGGACGAGACCTGAGCCTCGATCTCATCCACCCACTTCTTTGGCCCGTCCGGATCGAGCCTGCTCGCCCGGGCGAGCATCAGTAACTGGTGACCACGGCTCAGTTCCCAGACCCGTTTCGGGTCGTCCGGGGAATTCAGATCCGAGACGACGATGTCGAAATGAAGACACGTCCGCCATCGATAGCCGGTCGCCGGGTCACTCAACCAGTCGATCTCGGGACCGTAATCGGACCACTCGGGACTGAGAAAGCGCATCCGGTGATCGAGCACGTTCGATGCTTCGTCGAGGATGCACTTTCCGATTCCCGCGAGTTCCGGGGGAAGTTCGTCCAGGGTTGGCAGTTCAATCACTGGCAGATCAAGCCGAGCACCATCTTCGACCTCGGCCACCATGCCTGCAAAGTCGCGTCTCAACCGCTTCTGCCTCAAAGCTCTTCGCAGCCGATGGCTTATCTCTGCGATCAGCAGCCGTGGACTCGGACCGGTCAGCCGGAGAAGACGGAGCGACGACGCGATCTTGGCTCGAATCCGTTTCATTGGTTGATCAACCCGGGGCGACTATCCGTTCTGCGTTCTTCTCCCATGTGTGTTCCCGTTCTGCTTTCAGCCTGGCGGCTTTGCCCAACTTCGTCCTCAGATCTGAATCTGCGTAGAGCCTGGACAGGGCATCCGCCAGCTCCGCTGAATCTCCGGGCCGAACAAGCAACGCTGTCTTCTCGTGATCGAGGACTTCCGAAATCTGACCGAGTCTGCTCGCCACTATTGCGCGGCCCGTCGCCATGTACTCGAAGAGCTTCGTCGGAGACCCGTGGAAAGGCCTGCCGTCCGGCCAAGGCACGTGGGGTGAACAGAGCACGTCACAGGCCTCCATCAGGCCGGGCACGTCCTCCGCTCCCACCCGTCCCGTGAAGACGATCCGATCCGAAAGTCCAGCCCTGTCGAGAATAGTGATTGTTTCTGGCAGCTCGGTCCCATCACCGACCAGGAGTAGACGGGCCGAGGGATGCTCGGGCGCGAACTGCGCGAATGCCTCGGCAAGCACGGGCGAACCGTGCCAGAACCCGAACGAACCCACGAACCCGTACACCAGATCCTCGTTCGTGAAGCCAAGTGTTTCTCTCGCCTCGAGGCCTTTGCCCTGAAACCGGTCGGGATCGACCGCGTTTGGATTCAGGACGATTTTCTCCTCCGGTATTCCGCGATCAATCAATGCCTCCCTGAGCACCTCCGAGATCACGACGATGCGACTTGCGAAGCTGAGATTCAAGCGCTCTGCCCACCGTTCGTAACGTCCCAGCATGGCCTGCGAACCATCGTGATCGATGGTGCTGTTGTACTCGATGACCAGTGGTTTGCCCCAGAGCGCCGAAAGCAGGAGCGCCGCAGTCGAACAAGGAGTTAGTCGCTGGTATACGAGGTCAGTGGACCGGATCGGCCATGCCGCCCGGAGAAGCAAGGTCAGATCACCGCCCATTGCCACGAAACCCGGAAGCAAGCGAGACGCAAGACCGACACCAAACTGACCGGACTCTCGTGTCTCGCGCGGTTGAGGGTTGGCAATCGCCTCTCGCACTGTAACTTCACAGCCGATCTGCCTGAGACCTCTGATCACCTCTCGCGCGTGGGTCGTGGCACCGCCGGCGGGAGTCAGGTACCCAGGAACGGTGCGGACATAGGCCACACGAGGAACGGAACCCTCGATCGGACGACGCTTCATACGTGGTCTTGCCAAACGGAGCACGAGGCCGTGAGCAGCCAGGGTCAATACCGCGCCGACGCACTGAGTCAGCGTTGCGGGAACCGAATCGATGACAAACCTGGGAAGGGTCCTGATCCTCCAGGTGTCGTCGCCTCTGGGTGAAAGGATCCTTCTGGGACGGGCGGCGAGTATCCAGGCGAGGAGAGGGACGAATGTGCATGTCCTCTGCGGTTCCACCGCGGGGAGGATCAGCTTCGCGATCCGACGGCGGCGAAGCTGACTGAGAATCCCGCGTGGAGTTGCCAGCTCGACAGGACGAACGATGTCCTCGGGGTCGATCCCGAACTCCCCCGCCAGGCTTCGGTCGCGTTCGGGATCTGTCGGCCCGATCGTGACGAAGACATCCTGCGTCATCTACGCTCGGCCCCGGCTGCGAGGGCCATCCCCCGCACGGCCCCGATGATGAAACCGACCAGCAGGATTGAGGTTGGTACGAGCAGGATGTGAAAAGTCAAGCTGAATGGGAGGATTACGAAGCAGGCCCAGATCACTCCGCGCCCCCCGGGCCGATCAGCCAGGTGACTGCGCCTCACGTGAAGGCAGTTCAGAATTGTGGTCAAGACCACAAGGATCAATCCGATGAAACCAGCGAGGCCCAGCTCGGCCAGGACTCCCAACCAGAGGTTGTGGGGAGTCACAACCACCCCGGGGGCAGAGAGCACGAGCGGGTCCACCTGAAAGCCGTTCAACCCGACCCCGAGAACCGGATCTTGGACGAAAAGCTGCCATGCCTGGTCGAAAGCGACCTCTCGGGCCGAGACGTTGCTCTGACTCACCACCCGTTCCTGAACGTACTCCGAACCAGCCAGTTCGTTGACCGGTTGGATAAGCAAGGGGATCGCGACCAGCAGGACCGCACCCGCCACCAGCCAGGTCCGAGCATTTCGACCGATCAGCCAGGCCAGCCAGATAAGAGCGAGCGCTATCCAACCGGTACGGAACGAGGCCAGAACAACAGCGACAGAGCCAAGCATCGCTATCGGAATCGTCCATCTTGCTGCGCCGTTTGCGGCTGGACCTCCCAGCATTACTGCGACACAAAGGGTCATCGAAAGGCCGAAATCGATGTCCGTGGAAAGAAAGCCGTTCGGACGAGCGAAACCGGTCTGTCCGATCTCCACAAGGCCCGTCTGGGGAAACGCGACCAGATCGGATCTAGTGAAACCTTCAAGTATCCCGAGCGAAGCGTTGATCAAGAGAAAGATCGCAGCGGTCCACCAAATGACCTCACCCGAACCTCGGACCCTGGTGACTGCCCGGCCGAGCACCCACGCGAGCAAGAAGGGGAGCAAACTTCGGACGATCGTGAGTTCATGGGAAACACCATCTCCGTGAATGGTGCCTAAGGCCAGCCCGAGAGCAAAAAAGAGAAAGGCGAACTCGGAGAGCCCGAAGACCGCTACTAGACGGGTTCGGTACGCGGTCACGGTCATCAGGGCCACCAAGCCGACCACCAATACCGTCCCGACACCGTCAGCAAACCGGAACCCAAGCATGGCCAGCGCTGGAGTGAGGGCAAGTCCCAGGGGCAGCAGCCTGAGCAGCTCATCGGCCCTGATCGCGAAGCTAGCGAGCAGAATCAGACCAGCACCGACCGCAAAGGCGGGCAGCAAAGACACCGGAATCAGGACGACCGCGAAAAGGGCCGAAAGGGCGACGATCCCGGGCAGGACAAGTTCGCTGGGCGCGAGTTTGAAAGCTGCCGGTTCTCTCACAGCCTTACCTTCAGAACGATGGGAAAAAAGGGTGCCACCAAATCGATCCGTACGCCAGAAACACGGGAGGCGACACCTCGAAGCGATCTCCAGGCCTCGCGGCCAGGTCGGGCGCTCTTTGCGATTCCTGGTCCGCGTACCTCACTGCCAGAAACCATCAAAGACGACATCGGGAAGGCCTCCCAGGGCCAGCGAATGGGCCATGATGCGAAGCGCTGCTTGAGGGGGAGCGAGAAGATCATTGAGCGCCAGCTCCGGAAACCTCGGGAATAATCTCGTCGATCGGGTGACCTTCGATCCAGTAGCGATGCCATAGGGCAAAGTTAAACACGGACCAAAGTGACCACCTGATTTGGGTGCTGCCCCTGCCGGTCGCATGGAGCATTCGCCTCACTTCTTCAGGACGGAAGTAGTGTCTAACCGAATCGGTATCGATCAAGAGCTCAAAGGAGGCCAGAAGATCACCGGTGAACCATTCGTCAACCGGTGCCCCGAAGCCCTTCTTCGGGCGGTCCAGAATCCACGAGGGGACCACATCCTTCAGACCTTGCCTCATGACACGTTTTGTGACCCCGCGGTCCCATTTGAAGTCAAGAGGTAGGGAATAGACATAGTCCACCAGGTCGGGAGAAAGGAACGGCACCCGGGCTTCGACGCTGTTGGCCATCGAAAACCTGTCAATGCGCATCAAAAGGAGCTCGGGGAGGCGAAGGCCGAACTCATATTCCTGGGTATCCCAGAACAGGTCCTGGATTGGATCGGCATGCCTACCCGATGCAGCCGCCGGGGGGCCCCAGCCAGAGTAGGCAGGTTGTTCCGTCCCGAGCAACCCGGATCGCTGTCTGCGAGTCATCCCGAGAGGCATGTGGAGAGGCAGCGGTCGTCCCGCACCGATCCCCTCCAGAAGCTCGACAAGTCGAGGGCTCCCCCACCAAGAAGCGACCGAGGTGCCAGCCCCGGAGACAAACGAGGGTGCTGCCATCAATGCTCTCAGCTCTCGCTCTCGGGCGAGGATCCGCGAGTAGCCTGGGTAGCCCCAGAAGAGTTCGTCTGCGCCCTCGCCGGCCATGACGACCTTGACTCCCTGGTCTGCCGCTAGTTCACAGACAAAATTCAAAGGCATACAGACGGGATCGGCAAGCGGCTCATCCTGATGGTGAACCAACCCTGCCAAAAACGACCTTGCAGCTTCACCGCTCACCTCGACCTCATGATGGTCAGTCCCGAAATGCCTTGCGGCCCGCCTCGCTTCGGAGCGTTCGTCGATGTCGACCCGACCTTCGAACCCGACCGAGAAGGTCGCGATCCCCGGCGCCTTGTCCTTGAGCAGTCCCACAATAGTCGAGGAATCGAGCCCCCCGCTCAACAGAACACCAACAGGCACATCGGCCATCAGCCGGTCGGTGACAGATCGCTCGAGCAGGGTTCGTACCTTCCGCGTAGCTTCCTCGAAGGAGACACCTCTCAACTGCCTCCGACCAAAGACCTGCCCGTAGGCGTAAGTCGAGACCCCGTTCCGATCGCAGCTGCCAGCAAATCCTGGCGGCACCTTGAAAATCCCGCGGTACAGGGTCTCGGGGCTGGTCGTGACGAGGTTCGTGAGGTAAGGACCAATCGCTGACTCGTTGACCTCGGCCTTTACGGAAGGGTGCTCGAGGATCGCCTTGATCTCCGAACCAAAGATGAAACGCGTCCCGACTACGGACCAGTAAAGTGGCTTCTCACCGACTCGATCCCTGGCGAAGAAGATCCTCTCCTCATCAGGATCCCAGAGCGCGAAGGCAAACATTCCGTCGAGGTGCTCGACACAATCCCGTCCGTGTCGTTCGTATAACTTGAGGATGACCTCCGTATCACAGCTTGTTTCGAAGCGGATGCCATCAGCTTCCAGATCCACCTTCAGTCGAGGGTAGTTGTAGATCTCGCCGTTGAAGACGAGAGTGACTCCTCCGGCACCGGTCATCGGCTGGTGCCCTCCTTCAAGATCGACTATCGAAAGTCGCCGGTGCGCCAGGCCCATCCGCCTGTCATCGGTGAGATAGTGACCCTCACCGTCTGGGCCACGGTGGATCATCGTGTCGCGCATCGCGATTAACACATCGGGATCGACCGCTCCAGCCCCCTGAAATTCAAATACTCCGGCTATGCCGCACATAAGGTCATCAGTCCATGAGGGCTAGAGTCTGGCTGAACGAATGGCAGCGAACGGAGATGAATTGACAAAGGAACTCTTGGCACCCGAACAGGAGGCTATCGCCAATGCCTCTCACCCGGCACGCCTGACCTGGATGAGGTCCTTCATCACCGAAGGTGATCGGGTCCTAGAGATTGGCTGCGGAACCGGATGGGGTGTGACACTTCCGCTGCGCCTTGCTGGTGTGGACATCATTGGGACGGACCTGGACACCGAAAGCATCGCCCACGGACGGGAGGTATTCGCCCGCTACGGGCTAGACGGCGATTCGATCCTGCTCGATATAGACGCTCAGGCGATTGAGGGAAACTTCGACATGGTGATTCTCTCAGAGGTTTTCGAGCACCTCACCGATCCGATCCTCAAATCGATGCTCGACACGGTGCGGGAGAAACTGAAGCCGAATGGCCTACTGCTTGTGACGACCCCGAACGGTTACGGCTGGTTCGAACTCGAGCAAGCGATCTGGACGAAACTTGGAGTCGGTCAAGCGATAAAGAAAATGCGAATGGGCAGTCGCCTAATGCCGGTTCGGGAACGGATTAATGGAGTGTCGAACCTCAGCACGGAGCCGAACACTCTTTCCTCGAGCCCTCACGTTCAGCGTTTCACGCTTCGCAAGTTGACCGCTCGAATATCCGAAGGCGGATTAACAACGGTCGATGTCCGAGGTTCCAGCTTCTTCGCAGGACCGTTCACCGCTTCAGTCTTCACCGGTGTTAGATCATTCATTCGCCTGAACGATTGGCTGGGCAGGCGCTTCCCCCGTGCGGCCGCGGACTTCTACGTTGCGGCCCGCCGTTCATCTGAAAACTGAGCTCAACGAGTGAAGATCAGCCCGCGAGGATTAAGCCGCCTTGCTTCGCGGTAAGCCGCCACCGCTGAATCGACTCGACCCCGACGAGCTTCGATTCTCGACAGCGTGGCCCAATGCCGCCAGTTCGTCGGTTCTCGTTCCACCGCCGCCAACGCCGCGGTCGCAGCAGCGTTCAGGTTTCCGCCGAGCTCCAGGACAAGTGCTTCCTGAAGCCTGGGAGAGGCCGCAGCGGGCTGCACTTCAACCGCTGATCTGGCCAGCTCCAATGAAGAGTTCAGGTCAACTCTCCCGGCTTCAGTCTGACTCTTCCTGACCAACGAGATGGAAGTAATTGGAACGGCGATCACACCGATGGCTACGAGTCCAGCGATCGAAATGGGAAGCCGGGCCTTCCAAGAGAGACCGTTAAGCTCCCTTGATCTCTCGGCGGTGAGCAGGATCGCCCCCAAGAGCAGAAAAGCCACTGGAATCACAGGCATCTGCCACGACCAGTCAACCCCGGCAGCGACCACGAATGCGGTCGTGCCGCCCAAGGCGGCCGCCAGTTGTCCCTTGCGTCTGGTCGCCGCAGTGCGCCAGCGCACCAGCCCACCGACGATGACTACCCCGAGAAAGCCGAGCAGGATTGCGAGCCCGATTAACCCGGTCTCACCCAGGGTCTGAAAGTAGAGCGAGTGGGTATCCCGCACGAACCCGGGAATGTCTCCGCTGCGAGCCCACCAGAACTCGAACGTGCCAGCTCCCGTTCCCGTCAGAGGCTCGGACGAAAACTGATCGAGCGCGGAGTTCCAATATTGGTAGCGCCCGTTCCCGGCAAAGCTCTCCAACCGAGCGGTTCCTTCACCCGGATCATCGACGCTCTTGAAATCGTCCCAACGATCCGAGGCGGAACCGAACCCACCGAACATGATCGCCGCAAGGATCGCCACGACGAGCCCACCCACGACCAGATACCTGGTTTCCTCTCGCGTCGGACTCAGGATTCTCGGTCTCGGCTTCTCCATCAAGAACCAGCTGAGGAGGCCATGTCCGACTGCCACGGCTGCGCAGACAACGATCGTGATGGTGATCATTTCCTGGCCCTGCTCGATACCGGCCGGACCGACAAGCCCGGCTTCCAGGGCATCTCGAGAGCTTGCGGCAATGACTAGTACGGCCGCACCCAAACCGGTCGTGAGAAGCGTGGCCGCCTTGCTTACCCGGTCGTTGGTGAAAGCCAGGAAAACAAGTACGCCGATCAGTATCGCGGCAGAACCCGTTCGGGAGAAAGTGAAGAACGCTGCCAGAACGACTGCGGGGATCACCCCGCCCATGATTGCCCTTGCTAAGACGTTCTTCGTCGAGCTCGCCACATAGACCATCAGGGGCAGTCCGATTGCAATCAGCTCGGCTAGTCCATTCCAATAGTTGAGGGGAAAGCTCAACCGGTTCTGCGCGCCGCTGAGGAAACTCACCGTCTCGGCAGCGTCCGGAAACCAATCTGGATTTAGCCGGGAACCCAGCGCAATCAGTGCGACTACAGCTATCGCTAGGCCGATGGCACTCACCATGTGGCGAGCGGCGCGTGGTCCCCTGATCAGTACCGACAGTACGAAAACGCCCAGGTATGCCAAGACCCGACCAAGCTCTCGCGAGGTCCTCTCTTCACTCTCCGTTGAAAGCAGACCGATCCCGGTCCAGATCGCCATGGCGGCCAGGAGCCCAATGGCTACAAGTGCCAGGCGGGCGGGCTTCCGAACGGGTAGCGCACCCGCGAGTACCCCCACGATGACCACCCACCAGATAGCTATGCCTGCCTGGCCACTGACGATCGGGTCGTACCCTCCTCCGGTCAGAGCGAGGTAAAGAACCGAACCAAAACCCAGCAGCCACACCGCCACTGTCTGCCACTCGATCCAACCAATCTCGTTTGTGATTCGACTGCCAGACGCGCCGCGATCGGTTGCTGTCAAGGTACCTCGACTCTGCTCGTGGAGAAACGACTCTCGAACGAAGCTGCGTGTGCGATCATGTATGAATCAAATTTCGCCAAGTTGACACAGACCATAGACCCATTCTTCGCTGGTTGACCGCTCTATCGGTCTTACTTGTGCTGGCTGCTTACCCGATGGATGGAAGTGCCTCGGTGATCCCCCCGGGTAACTCAGCGGCGGATCAGTACACGGAGGGATTCCCCACCGGCGCAGGGGAGAAGAAGACCACCTACAATCCCGGGGACGGTTCCGGGAAAGCGCTCAAGGCTACCGCTCGCGAGGAGTTCCTTTCGCTGGGACCGGTCGGAACTGCGGCAATGGCATTTGCCGAAGTGACCACACCGGGAAGCCTCGATGGAAGCCCGAACAGCGGCCGGCCTCGGCAGAACGGCGCTACTGGCGAGCAGGTTCGGAGCAGCTCGACTTTCGGTGACGACGTGTCCGGAAACGGCGGTACCGGCGAGGTCATCGCACAAGCCCTTGGTGGTTCTGACGGTATGGGTATCCTGCTACCGGTTTTGCTCATCGCTACTGCGACGCTCGGGGTCCTTTTCTTCACGAGATCACTGAAGCGGTCGCGATGAAGAAGCTGCTTCTTGCGCTCCTGATCGGGTCTTGTGCCTTTTGCTTGCCCACTTCCTTCGCTGCTGCACAGCCGTTTCACACCGGCTATGTAGACAACGCGGCCTTCTACAACGTCAGTCCCACGGTTGGGCATGAGTGGATGAAAAAGGCAAGGACCAACGGCACCGGGTTCGTTCGGCTTAACGTCTACTGGGACACAATCGCCCCGAGCGTTCGGCCTGAGAACTTCGATCCAACCGACCCGGCCGATCCAGCATATGACTGGGGGCTCCTGGACCAGGCGCTGAAGTCCGCTCGTGCGAATCGCCTGACCCCGATGCTCATGGCATTCCTGGCACCGTCTTGGGCCGAGGGACCCAACCGGCATCCGGATGCCAGAATGGGCACTTGGAAGCCAGACCCTGCCGAATTTGCCAAATTCGGAAAGGCGCTTGCGAGGAGATACAACGGGACTTTCCCTGACCCGACTTCACCCGGGAGCACCCTTCCAAAGGTCAGGTATTTCCAAGGCTGGAACGAACCCAATCTCAGCCTGTACCTGAACCCGCAGGCATCTAACGGAAAACTGACTTCGCCTGAAATCTTCCGACAACTGCAGAACCGCTTCTACTCGGCGGTCAAGTCAGTAGCTCCCCGTGCCCGTGTACTCGCCGGTGGAATGGCGCCGATCGGTAGACCCAACAACGTGGTAATTGCTCCACTGCGATTCATGCGGCGGCTGACCTGCATGAAGCCAAACGGAAAACCGCAACCAGGATGTCACGGGTTCGTCCGCGCTGACATCTGGGACGCCCACCCGTTTACTTCCGGTGGACCTTCCCATGAGGGACCCGGGAAAGATGACGTTTCGCTTGGGGATCTACCCGAGCTGCGTGAGGCCCTGAGTAATGCCGATAGGTTCAACCGGATTCGTGGTGTCAACCGTCGCACCGCCCTATGGGCCACGGAGTTCAGCTGGGACACGAAGCCTCCCGATCCGGGAGGGCTGCCTATGTGGCTGGCCAAGCGGTGGGTTTCGGAAGCAATGTTCAAAATGTGGAGTTCTGGTGTTTCGGTTTTCACATGGTTGAGCATCGTTGATGCCCCGAACGGGACAACACAGATTCCCTGGGGAGATGGCGCGCAATCAGGCTTTTACTTCTATACGAAGAACCCGTTCAAAGCTAGGGCGAAGCCCTCGCTCCAAGCTTTCCGTTTTCCTTTCGTTGCCTTCAAACGTCGCCAAGGCGTCTACGTATGGGGCAGGACGCCAACGAGCCGGAGTGGTCGGGTAGTGATCAGGGTGAACCGCGGGCGAGGCTGGTGGACCCTGAAGACGCTCAAGGCAGATCGTTTCGGAATCTTTCGCGGATTGGTCCGCACGAATGTGAAGCGTGGTCGGGTTCGGGCCGTCTACCGGCGCGAAAGTTCGATCCCGTTTTCGCTAAAGCGAGTGCCTGACCGCTACGTCAGACCGTTCGGGGGCTGAACGGCGTTGACAGACCGGGTACCGTTGTTCGCCCGCGAGGCTGCCCTGGAGGAAATCCGACCACGGGTCCAGCAAGCCGTAACCGAGGTGATCGAGAGCGGCGCATACATCGGTGGACCAGATGTGAGCGCGTTCGAATCGGAGTTCGCGGAGTACCTTGGAGTGAAGCACTGCGTCGGGGTTGGCAACGGTACCGATGCGTTAATGATCGGCCTTCTAGCGCTCGGCGTCGGGCCCGGCGACGAGGTGATAGTGCCCGCAGTCACCTTCTTCGCCACCGCGGAAGCAGTTGCCGCGATCGGCGCCACCCCGGTATTCGCCGATGTGGAAGAGGGAACCTGGACGATCTCGGCAAGGACTGTCGAACCCAAGATAGCTAGCCGGACGAAGGCCCTGGTGCCTGTTCACTTATTCGGTAATCCGGCACCGATGGACGAGCTCCTGGATCTAGCGCGGTCACACGGGGTGCCCGTTCTGGAGGACGCGGCACAGGCGGCGGGTGCCGAGTACAGGGACCGGAAAGCTGGATCGATTGGCCAAGCGGCAGCTTTCAGTTTCTACCCGGGCAAGAACCTGGGAGCGATAGGTGATGCGGGAGCCCTGGTTACCAACGACGAGGAAGTCGCGGCAAGGGCCAGGTGCCTTGGAGATCACGGTTCCGACGACCGGCTTCATCACTTGATGGTCGGCTTCAATTCGCGGCTTGACTCGATTCAGGCCGCCGCTCTTCGAATCGCTTTGCCGAAACTTGAAGAGTGGACGTTGGCCCGAAGGAACGCTGCCGAAAGCTACGCAAACGAGTTGTCAACCTACATTGATCTGCCAAACGAAACACCAAGTGCGAAGTCTTGCTTCCACCTATTCGTGATTTCCAGTGACCGGAGAGACCGGTTGAGGAAGCAACTTGAATCCAGGAAAATCGAGACCAGAATTTACTATTCACCAGTCCTGCCAAGCCAACCTGCGATGCGGCATCTTGCGGCGGACGAAAAATACCCCGGGGCGATCCGATACCAGGAATCATGCCTGGCGTTACCGATGGGTGAATCGCTCGGCGCCGAGCGGTTGAAGAGTGTCGTCGATGCAGTCCGGGCCGGCGCCTAGCGGCCGACGCAAATCATTAGGCGAGGTTTGAGTACGTCGCGACCGACATCCGGGTACCATCGGCGTCCAGCGAGCTTTCCGCCGTTTCGATCATCGCGACCACATCCCGCGCGAGCCTGATGTGCTCAGGGTGCCTCTCGTCTGTCGTGATCGAATTTATGAACGCGTCAAGTTGGGTCGCCATCGGCTCAGCAACACTGAGCTTAGGCGTGTAGATGCCTCCCGATCTATACGAAAGGTGGAACTCTCCAAAGCTTTCTGGCGGCTCAACTGAAATACCCTTGTCGAAGACACGGAGCTGATCAGGAGAGTTGTCTTCATATACCACCATTTTTTCTGAACCAACAATGGTGGTCCGACGTAACTTGCTGGGCGCGAGCCAACTGAGTTCGACACTCGCGATTAGGCCACTTTCATAGTTCAAATTGACAAACGCCACGTCCGGCACGCCGTGGAGGATGGAATCCCGCCCGTTCGCGGAAAGCGACTCTGGACGCTCCCCAAGCCAATAGCCAAGGATCGAGAAGTCATGAGGAGCGAGGTCCCACAAAACGCTTACGTCCTTTTGGTGGAGACCTAAATTAACCCGGCTCGACGTTATGAAGTAGATCTCCCCGAGCTCGCCTTGATCGATCATCCTCTTTACCTCGATCACAGGAGGACTGAAGAGAAAGGTGTGTCCACACATGACAGAAAGCCCCTTGGATTTCGCCAGCGAGATCAGGCGATCCGCCTCGCCGACCGTTGGAGCAAGCGGCTTCTCAATCAGCACGTGCTTGCCGGCTTCAAGGGCAGCTGTACCCAGCGCGAAATGCGTTCCGACTGGGGTGGCGACTATGACAGCATCAACCTCCGACATCTCCAGGAGCTCTTCTGGATTCGCAAAGGCCACCGCGTCGGTCCTACCATCCATCAATTCGAGTCGGTCGGGATCCGTATCGCAGATTGCCTTAATTTCCGTCCTGGGCGACTCCGACACCACGCGTAGGTGGTTTGGACCCCAGTAGCCGAGCCCGATGAGACCGATTCCTATTGGTTCCTTTGGTGCCACCGCCGAGCACTCTACAGTTGCGTCCGGCATCGTCAGGTACTGACACCTAGAGTATGTGCATGATCAGCAGGGGGCCCGACACCAATAGAGCGATGGAATTAGCGCTTTTCCGACGTCAGGCGGCCTGGTGAAAGCGGCCCAGGAAAGGAGGATCGTTCGATCAAGGTACCGAGACCGGGAATACGGTCTCCGTCGTGCCTTACTCATCGGAGACATGCTTTCGATTCTCCTCGCTTTGCTACTGGCCCGTGGCCTGGGAACCGGGTCACCTCCCGATCTCGCGATGCTCTGGTACCTGCTGACCCTGCCAGCATGGGCGTTACTCTTCGCGACTTACCACCTCTACCGGCGTCCTATCGAAGAAATCGCTCCAACGCATCTTGATGATGCCCAGCGAATCTTCCACGCACTGATAATTGGAACTCTCGGCATGTGGGTTTTCTCCAAGTACGCGCCGGTCCCTCAACTAACACTGTCCGAGATCGTCATCTTCTGGCTGACGGGAATGATCCTCACGATCTTCTCTCGCTGGTTAGCAGGCAAGGTCAACTACCGGGTGCATGGAGCAAGTCGGGTCCTACTAGTCGCAGAAGCTAGTGACGTTGCTTCGATGAGCCGACGGTTGAACGACCACCGGGAGTTTCAGATGTCGCTCACTGCAACGCTCGATCAGGATGCCCGAGCGGAAGAAGTCAGCATCGAAGCGTTGGAGTCATTACTGGACGCGGAACGGATCGAGCACGTGATAGTCCGTCTTGACCTCGACTGGTTTTCGCCGGCCATAGCGGACGAGCTAATGTATTCCTGCTTTCAAAGGGGAATCAGATTCAGCGTGTTCCCGGGCACGAGGAGCCTGCTCTTACCGAACGTTTGCCTCACCCACATCGAGGGGATGGGTGTACTCACACATAGTCCGCCGACGCTGGCTAGGAGCGATCGACTGATGAAGCGCAGCCTCGATCTGGCGGTTTCGTCAATCCTGCTGGTTCTGTCTTTCCCTCTCATGTTGCTGATTGCCCTCGGAGTCAAGCTGGACTCTCGGGGCCCCGTGCTATTCAGACAGACACGAGTCGGTAAGCACGGGAAGAAGTTCAAGGTGAACAAGTTTCGGACCATGGTTCAAGATGCCGACTCAATGACCGAGGAATTGATGAGGCGTAGCGCTGACCCAAACTGGCTGGACATCGATGACGACCCACGGGTCACGCGCCTAGGCAGAGTACTGAGGAGATCAAGTTTGGATGAACTCCCTCAGTTGTGGAACGTTCTAGTTGGGGAGATGAGTTTGGTTGGCCCCAGACCCCTTAGCGAAAGAGATGCCGTAATGCTCAAAGGGCGGCAGCAACATCGGGCCGATCTAGCTCCCGGGATCACCGGCAGGTGGCAGATCCTCGGTAGAACTTCGATCCCGTTCCAAGAGATGCTCGAGATAGACTATGGCTATGTGACAGGCTGGTCGATGTGGCTGGATATCCGTACGCTTCTTGAGACCTTGCCCATATTGGTTTCGCGTCGAGGTGTCAACTAGGTACCTGGAGCAGCTTTTTGGAACTGGAACCCTCCGCGCTAAGGGTCTCTAGACCGCAGCAGCCGAGGACTAGTCAACGCCTACCTCGGGAAGTGGTTCATCTGGCTTCATACTCCACAGACGCTAGCGGTCTGCCTGGCACAAGCTTGGAAGATTGGAATACCGCTGGAGGATCACTAGAAACCTTCAAAGACGATTCGCTACTCAGGGCCACCTTCACAAGAACAACATCAGGACCCCGCCCTGAAAATCGAAGCGCCTCGAGGGAGGACCAGCTGCTCAGACGGTAACTGCCTCGGATTCAGGCTCGCCCGCACCCTCATCAGGCACGATGTCCCCCTCGGTGGCCTTGGCTGGATCAACTGAGATTCCGGGACCCATTGTGGTTGAGAGAGAAACGGAAATGATGTAGCGACCCTTGGCCGAAGCGGGCTTGGCCTTGGTGATCTCGTCCATCACGGCGGCGTAGTTCTCGAGCAGCTTCTCGGCGTCGAATGAGGCCTTGCCGATCACCAGGTGAACGATCGCCTGACGGTCGGTGCGGTACTCGATCTTGCCGGCCTTCGACTCGCCGACAGCCTTCTCGACATCATCGGTAACGGTGCCGACCTTCGGGTTCGGCATCTTGCCCGACGGACCGAGCACGCGGCCGAGACGGCCAACGGTCGGCATCATGTCCGGGGTCGCGATGACCACGTCGAAGTCGTCGAAGCCCTCTTCGATCTTGGCGGCGAGATCATCGGCACCGACGATGTCGGCTCCGGCGGCCTCGGCGTCACGGGCCTTGTCACCCTGGGCGAAAACGGCGACGCGAACGTCCTTACCGAGCCCGTTCGGGAGGGCGAGGGTGCCGCGAAGCTGTTCCTCGGCGTGACGGACGTTGACTCCAAGACGGATGTGGACCTCGACCGTCTCGTCGAAGTTCGCGGAAGCGGTCTCCTTGATCAGATTGATCGCCTCGGCGGGCGGATACACGTGATCGCGCTGGACCTTCTGGAACTGCTGGCGAAAGCGCTTGCCGTGAGCCATGGTTACTTGACCTCCACGCCCATCGAACGGGCGGTGCCGGCGATGATCTTCGAAGCTGCGTCCAGGTCGTTGGCGTTCAGATCGGGCATTTTGCGCTCCGCGATCTGACGGACCTGGGCCTCGGTGATGGTGCCGACCTTGTTTATGTGCGGCTCTCCCGAGCCCTTCTTGAGTCCGATCGCTTCCTTGATCAGCACGGCCGCGGGCGGCGTCTTGGTGATGAAGTCGAAACTGCGGTCTTCGTAGACCGTGATCTCGACCGGAATGATCGTGCCACCCTCCTGCTGCGTCTGCGCGTTGAACGCCTTGCAGAAATCCATGATGTTGACCCCGTGCTGGCCCAGGGCCGGACCTACCGGCGGTGCCGGGTTGGCCTGACCGGCCGGAATCTGGAGCTTGATGAGGGTCTGTACTTTTTTCGCCATGGGGTTGGTGCCTTAAAGAGTTGGTTGGTTAGAGCTTCTTGACCTGTTCATAGCCGACCTCGGAGGGCGTTTCGCGACCGAAGATCGAGACCAGCACCTTGAGCTTCTGCTGGTCGTCGTTGATCTCGGCGATCTCGCCGGAGAAATCGGAAAGCGGCCCGCTGATGATCTTGACCGTCTCGCCGATCTCGAACTGGGCCTGGGTGCGGGGCCGCTCGGCGGTCTCGCGGTGAAGCAGCCGGTCGATCTCGGCCTTGGTCAGCGGCACCGGGGTGTCGCGGGGGCCGACGAAACCGGTGACGCCCTGGGTGTTGGAGACGAGGCTCCAGGCGTTATCGGTCATGTCCATGTTGATCAGGACATAGCCGGGCATGGTGCGTTTCTCGACCTGGATCTTCTGGCCGTCCTTGATCTCGGAGACCTGTTCGGTCGGGACCACGATCTTGCGGACCCGGTGACCCTGGCCCAGCGACTCGACTCGATGCTCGAGCTTCTGCTTGACCTTGTTCTCCTGGCCGGAGTATGTGTTGATTACGTACCAGCGATACATGAAGTTCCTTAGATGACCCTCTGGACCAGCCAGTTGAAGGCGAGATCCAGAATGCCGAGATAGACGGCGGCAACGATTACGAAGACTACGGTCACAGCAGTGGCCTGGATCAGGGTATCCCGGTCAGGCCACTGGACCTTCTTCAGTTCAGCGATGCAGGATGACAGGAAAGCGATAACCCCGCCGCGCTTGCGCTCGCCCTGGGCCTGCTTCTGCCTCTTGGCAAGCTGCTGTTCCTCGTGCTTCTTCTGTTCGGCCTTCTTGCGTTTCTCTTCCTGCCGGGCCTGGCGCTTCTGCTCTTTCGAGCTCAGACTCTCCTTGGGAGCGTCCGAAGTTTCCAGATCCTCTTCCCGGGCGCCGGCAGCCATGCCGGCTTCAATCGCTTCAACCTCGGCGACATCACCGGACTTGGGCACCTGGGTGTCGTGCTGGGCCTGTGAATCAGACTCAACTCCACCCTGTGCCGCAGCCTCGCGTGCGCGCTTTTCGGCTTTCCGCTGTGCCCGGGACTTGGCCACTAGCGGGTTTCCTTGTGGGGCTGGTGCTTACCGCACCAGCGGCAGTACTTCCGCATCTCGACTCGATCGGGAGTATTGCGCTTGGACTTATTCGTTTGATAGTTACGACGCTTGCAGTTTTCACATGCGAGCGTCACCGCGATGCGGACATCTCCGCGTGCCATATTTCCTCGCTACTCAGGCAGTGTCGTTACAAAGTAAAGCCTCGGCCGGGGGGCAGAGGCGCGTCTGCGAATGATAACGGTTTGAACTGCTTCGCGACCGCTCGTGTCCGAACGATCGAGAGGGTTCCTGCCGGGGAGACCGTTCGAGATTACCGCACTCAGCGGACGGCTTCGATCCAATCCAGGGAACGGCCGCAGAGCCTCTGCGCGTCCCTTGACGAGACCCGCACCATTGATGGATCATCAACGGGTTCGAGGATCACCGGACCGATCCCGAAGGGGTAGCCGCCGGTAGCCGGTCGGAGCACCCCGCCTTTTTTGTAGGTCAAGGCCACCGGCAGCGAACCGGCCTCGAAGTCGAGTTCGCCCAGCCCGATGAACTGGGCGTTGTTGTTGAGCAGGCCGCGGGCGGACCCGGCATCCTGGCCACCGATCTCGACCGACACCCGTCCGCGGGAAGAGCCCCCGACCCAGACCTTGTATCGGCCGGCCTCGGGTACGGTCACGCTGCCGCTGGCGGTGCCATCGGACAGCGGGGTCAGCGTTTTGTTGACGGGGTCCGGGACCCAGTCGGGCGGGTACTCGACCAGATCGGCAACCGCGTTCGGGGCGCGTTCGACCGCGACCACTTCCCCGTTCGGCCCGGCTTGGATCGCGACTTCCTGGACCAGCGCACAATTCGGGACTGTCGCCGGCTGGAAGCCACCTCCAAGCGGGCGGTGGTTGACGATGCTGCTTGCGTCGAAGGGCTCGGGCCGCTGCCAGACGTCGTAGTAATTGCCCCGCCAGACCAGCTCGTAAGGCGAGGGTGGCCGACTCTGCATCGGGTTGCGGCGCAGCACCAGGGTCCTGTAAGTGAGCACGCCCTGTTGGCCGGGATCGAGGACCAGTTCATCGGTATCTGACCAGGCTCCCTTTCCGGTCTCGGTGCCGTCCAGTCTTGGAATGACCCGGCGCCGCAGCTCGGAAGCCCCTTCCGCGTCCAGCAAGCGCAGGAAATGCCGAACCCCGTAGGCCTGGTACTCGGTCATCAGGGCTGGTCCTTCACCCTGGAACTCCTGACCGATGTCAGCAAGTTCGGCCAGCTGATCTTTCGGGGCCAGCCAGGTCTCGTGGTAGGCCAGTGCGCTCGAGACCAGGATTCCGCAGGGGACGATCAGAAGAATCGCGCCGATCGCCCTCAACCCGTTTACCGATATCCCCGGGAAGAGTCTCGATCCACCCTGGGCCTCACCCTCCAGTTCAGCCTTGGATCCCGCTCCGAGCAGGTAACCGATCCCGGCCATCGCCAGGATCAGGAAGGAGGCCGAGCCGGTGGCCAGCGCCTTGCCCTGAACCCAGGGTGAGCCGACGTACCAGACCACGAATGAACCGAGACCGGTGCCGAAGGTGAGCAAAAGGAGCCCCCAGGCCCGGCGCGCGACCGCGGCGACCAGACCGAACCCGGCAGCGAGCACCGTCGCGAAGACAAGAATCGAAGTGAGCAGGCTGGCCAGGCTGGAAACTGGTTCGACCCGGAAATCACCGACCGGCCAGGGACCCGGGTACTGGGCGATTCCGAGCGGCCGGATCAGGTTGCCCATCTCCTCCGAGCTCTTGGTCAGCGCATCTTGGTTCGGCGAGAAGAGCTGTCCGGCGGCGAAAACCGTGGGCAGGCCGATCACAAGAACGCCGATCAGGGCGACCACGCCGGCGACCAGCATCGCCCTGACCGGAGCGGAAATGTCACCACCCCTGCTGCGCGTCCTCCAGACCGAAGCGACCATTAGGAAGGCGGTGCCGGCCATGATGCCGCCCAGCCAGGGCAGGCCGCCGGCCCCCATCACTCCGATCAGGGCGGCGCCGGCGAGGATCGGAACCACGACGGCGCTCCGCACCCTTGGATCCTTGACCAGGCCGACCGCACCCGCCGCGAGGATCGAAACCAGCAGCGCCGTGGCTACTTCCTTGATCCCGCCCCAGAAGGCGTAGCCGACCAGCAGGGCGGGCTGCGCCGCGATGAACACCGCGCCCGCCCGCAAACGGTGATCACTGATGACCGGCTTCGCAAGTTCGTAGAAGACCAGTGACATGAAGGCGGCCATCAGGGCCAGGTAAGGCTGGAAGAGCCAGGCTGAATCCTGACCGGTCAGTTCGTGGCCGACCCCGAGCGGGATGAAGGCCCCGAGCGGATAGCCGGCTTCGAGGTTGATCTGGATCGTTGCCTCGTAGCTGGAGGGCGCGAGCATCGAGGACGAATGCCCGTGGGCGAGCACGTGATCGGTGAAGGCCAGCCAGGTCGAGGTGTCGTCGAGCTTGACGTAGCCGGCAAAGGTCGCCGAGCCGGAAAGGATAACCGGTGCCCCGAAAACGAAGAAAACGCCGACCGCGGCGAGGATCGGCCAGGTCAGGGTGGAACGCGGCTTCAGTCCCGCGAGACTCCGCACCGGGCCCCGGGGGCCGCCGGTGAACAGGGCGACATAACCGGCGACCGCAAGCCCGGTCACGGCACCGGTGGTGAACTCGGCCAGCGACGGGAAACAGGTGATGATCCCGCCGACCGCGATGATCGCGGCGAAGCCGGTCGCCGGGAGCAGGGTCCACGGCAGCTTCTGCCCGCGGGCGAGTTCGGCCAGCAGACCGAGACCGACGCTCAGCGCCAGCAGGACGAGGGGGAAGATGACCCAGGCGAAAATCAGGACACGGGCACGATATCGCCACTGCGGACGATTTCGAGCGCGCGGTTCTTCTCCGGGTCATATACCTCGACCTGGAGATTCGGCTGATCAGGCCAGGCGATGATCACGCTGTAGGGGTTGGAGGGGTCGAAGAAACCGACCCCGCCATGCTCGGTGACCTTGACCAGACCTTCGCCGTTGGAGAGGTTGCGGGTCGCCTCGTAGGCTCCCTCGAAGGGGTAGGAACCGATGTTCAGATAGGTCTGGGTTGGCTCTCCTGCCTCGGCCCCGTCGGTCAGGTAGCGGATGTGGACGTTGCCGGCCGCATCATTGGCGAACTCGATTTCCGAGCCGGCCACCGGACCGGCCCAGAAGACTTCGTGACCGACTTCGGCTGGCAGCCCGGCCAGCTCCTCTTCGCTGACGATGCGGGCGTCACCGGAAGCCATGGCGGTCGAGGAGGAAGTCGAAGAAGGGTCACCGTCGCGGTTGCAGGCGGTCAGACCCCAGACCGCCGCTCCGACCATGATCGCGGCCACGACGATGGCCGCGGCCCGCTGGCCACTGCTCATCTTCGGCGTATCAGGCTTGATTGTCGTCGGCGCACCACTCACAGAGGTGGGGAAGCCTAGACGAGTTTCCTTTAGGAAACCTCAAATCCCAGGTCCCCTGCGACGAACCGCTCAAGCCCGGAAGCGGATTCGAACCGCTGACCCCTTCCTTACCATGGAAGTGCTCTACCAACTGAGCTATCCGGGCAGAGGCGGGAACTTTACCGAGGCAGCGCGTCTGGGGCTTGGTCAGGGTTGACCGCTCCGCGAAGGCCCTATTCGTCCTCACCGAGGTCGCGGCGGATGCCTTCCGAGATCGCCTTCTCGGAAACCTCTTCCATTGCGAACTGGAATGAGGCTATGAAGGCATCCGAGGCAACCGGCCGCAGGCGCCGGAGGGAATCGCGGACGACCGGCCAGCGGTCGCGGGGACGTCCCGCCCGGTCGAATGGCTCCCAGACCTGCTTGTCGAAGAGCCGGATGAAAACCTCGGCCACTGCGGTCGATCGTTCCTTCAGGGTTTCGAGGGTGTCGAGGCAGTCATCCATCGGTACCCCGATCGCCGCCAGCTCATGGCCGGCCCGGAGCAGATTCGGGGAGAGCACTTCGTAGCGCCCGTCGCCCAGCGGGCTCATCAGCCCGAGAGCTTCCGAGCGGCGGAGCCGTTCCTCGTTGAACTCGACATCCCCCCAGGGTTCGACGATTTCGGACAAGGACATGACCTCCGGCTGCTCGTCCTCGTAAGGAGCCCGAACATCACGGGTGAACCGGAGGAGCTCCCCCGGGGACTCTCCGGCGGTGGCGAGAACCTGGCGGATCGCTTCGAGATTGAACCCTTCCTCCTGAAGTTCACGGATCAGCTCGATGCGGTCGACATGCTCCTGGTCGTAGTAGCCGGTCCGGCCGACGACGGTCGGGGGCGCGAGCAGTCCGCGCGACTGGTGGGCGCGGATGTTCCGCACGGTCATGCCGGTCCGCTCGGCCAGCTCGTTGATCGTGATCCGGTGATTTATCCCGTTGCTGGAAGTCACTCTGTAAGGATCGTAGGCGGAAAACGGGGCCGGCACCCGGGAAGAACCCTGATGCCATCTAAGGGTCATTCCCAATCGACAGATCGGTCCCTGACAGTCAGCCTCGACCACATGAACAAACAGTCTCCTCCCAAGAAACTCGCCCGCTCCCGCACAGACCGCTATATCGGCGGCGTCGCGGCCGGGATCGCCAGCCGGTTCGACGTCGATCCGATCTTCGTCCGGATTGCTTTCCTCGCCAGTCTCGCCTTCGGTGGTCTCGGACTCCTCGCTTATGTCGTGCTGCTGGCAGTGATGCCGGTCGAGGGCGACCCGAGTGACCCGATGCCGCCGATCGACTCAAAGCGCCGCAACCAGATGATCGGCCTCGCCGTGGTCGTTGGGCTTATTGCCCTGGTCACTGCCGACTCGGGGAGCTTCGCGGCCTGGGTATTCGGCTTCTGGCCCGGTGTCGTTTTCGGAGTGCTCTTCTGGGTCGCCGCCAGCTGTGCCCTGATCTGGCTCCTCGCATCGGGTGCTTTCAGCCGCGACAAGGATCCCTCCGGGACCCCTTCAGCGACTGCCCCGGCCACGGGAACCACTCCGTCCCCGTCCCCCGACGGGGAAGGCTCAGCCTCGACCGAGGTCGTGACCTATGCCGAATCCCCCTCCCAGCTTTCAACCGAAGTGATGGAAACCCGGCAGATGGCCTCCGGCAGCACGGGAACGAATGAACAGGCCGATGATGAAGCCGGCCGGGGAAGCGCCGGTTCCCCGCCGGCACCGGTCCGCGATGACGCCCCTTCGACCATCGGCAAGATCATGGTCTGGTTCGCGATCGGCGTGGCCGCGCTGATCGTCTTCTGCGTTCTGTTCGTGTTCTCGGCTGGCACCACCGCCCTCTTTGGCGGAGTGCCGATGGCCGCCCTGGTGATCATTCTTGGTGGCGGCATGGTCTTCGCCGGCCTGCGGGGCCGGCGGCAGATCTCGCTCTGGCTGCTGGCCGCCGCGATCGCCGTGACCCTGCCGATGGCAGCAGTCTCGATCGCCGACCTGCGGGTCGAAGGAAGCTACGGCGACATCAAGGAAACTCCGATGTCGGTTGTCGATGTCCCTTCTGACGGCTACGAGATGGCCGCCGGAAACATGACGATCGACCTTCGCAAGTTCGACTTCGCCAACCAGCCGACCCTGGACCTGCCGGTCCGGAGCGGCATGGGCCTGACTTCGGTGATCGTGCCGGACCGGGTCTGCGTCTCCGGCGATGTCACCGGCAAAGCCGGCGTGATCTCGATCAGAGGCCGGCAGTCGAACGGAATCGACATTTCCCAGACAGCCTCCCTGACCGGCGCCACAGGCCCTGGCCCGGTTTCCGAGGTGCGGATCGACGGCGAATTCAAGCTCGGTGCCTTCGAAGTGGTTGACAGCACCCAGTGGCGCCAGGACGGCCGCGGCGGAAGCTTCGAAGACAACGAGTTCGAGCCGGACGAAAGCGCCTCGGCTGCGGCACGCGAGCGGGCTGCCCTTTGTTCGGCCGCCGCTCCGTCCGGGCCCGAGGCCGGGAAGAAGAAGGTCCGCTCCTGAACGAGTCGCCGGAAAAGCGGCTGCAGCGCGACCGCGAAGGCGGTCTGCTTGCCGGAGTCTGCTCCGGCATCGCGCTGCGCCTGAGTGTCGATCCGACCCTGGTCCGGGTCACCACGGTCATCCTGACCGTGGTGACCGGCGGGGTCGCTGCGATCGGCTACGGCCTTTTCTGGGTCGCTTTGCCGGTCGCCGGCGAAGAGCCGATTGCCCGCCGCTGGAAGCCGCGTCACGGCAGCCGGGCCAGGGTCCGGCGCAGCGCCCCGGAGCGGGAGTTCAAGGGCTCATGGGCGGTCGGTGCGGGCGCCGGTTTCGTCACGCTCGGCCTGCTCTTCATATTCCGCGAGACCGGTGTCTGGTGGTCCGACGCCCTTGTCTGGCCGCTGGTGATCGCCGCAGCCGGTGCAGCGCTGATCTGGCGGCAGTTCAGCGAGTCGGCCAGGGCCCGGGCCGAGCGCGCCGCAGACTCGACCGCTGACCCGGCCGGTGCTCCGAAGAGCCGCCGGTCCCTGCTCGGCCCGTTCCGCGGCGGTGTCGGCGTCGCTCTCCTGCTCGGGGGCGCATTGCTCTTTCTCTACATCAACGGTGCCCTCAGCGCCGGAGGCGAAGTCGCACTGGCCGGACTGACCGCGGTGATCGTGATCGGACTGGTCGCGGCGCCGATCTGGCTCCGGTCATCCCGGGAGCTCAGCACCGAACGGGCGGAGAGAATCCGCTCGGAGGAGCGGGCCGAGGTCGCCGCCCACCTCCACGACTCGGTCCTCCAGACCCTCGCCCTGATCCAGAAGAACCCGGAAGACAGTCGCCGCATCTCGACCCTCGCCCGGCGTCAGGAACGCGAACTCCGCGACTGGCTCTCCGGCAAGACCGAAAGCGAAAGAGCCGACTCCCTGGCCGAGTCGCTGAAAGCGGTCGCAGCCGATGTCGAGGAGCTGTACGAGGTGCCCATTGACGCGGTCACGGTCGGCGATCGTCCCCTTGACGAGCAGTCGGTGGCCCTCGTCGCGGCCAGCCGGGAAGCGATGACCAACGCCGCCGTCCACGCGGGTCAGGACGGTCCGGTCAGGCTCTACGCCGAGATCGACCGCAGGCACTGCCAGGTCTTCGTCCACGACCGCGGGCCCGGTTTCGACCCGGATTCGGTCCCCGATGACCGGCGCGGAGTGCGAGACTCGATCTTCGGACGGATGGAAGCAAACGGCGGATCGGCCAAGGTGCGATCCGTTCCGGGCGAAGGTACGGAAGTGGAACTGACCATGGAGACGAAGGCATGAGTGACGGACTGGTCAAGGTGGCGATCGTCGATGACCACGCGATCTTCCGAGCCGGAGTCCGCTCCGAGCTGGTCGGTGGAGTCGATGTGGTCGGTGAAGCGGACGGCGTCGGCGATGCGGTCCTGTTGATCGCCCGCACCTCCCCGGAGGTGGTCCTGCTCGATGTCCACATGCCCGACGGCGGCGGGGTCGAAGTTATCCGGCGGATCGTCGAGGCCGCCGCAGCGGACCTGGAGTCTGCTCCCCCTCCCCGCTTTCTGGCGCTTTCGGTAAGTGACGATCCGGAGGATGTGGTCAGCGTGATCAGGGCGGGCGCCCGCGGTTACGTGACCAAGACGATCTCCGGGCCTGACCTGATCGATGCGATCGGCAGGGTCAACCAGGGCGACGCGGTCTTCTCCCCCCAGCTGGCCGGCTTTGTTCTCGATGCCTTCGCCGGGGCCACCTCCGGGGAGCAGGACGACGAACTTGATCTGCTGACCCCGCGCGAACAGGAAGTACTCCGCCTGATCGCCCGCGGCTACATGTACAAGGAGATCGCCCGCCGTCTCGGGATCTCGGTCAAGACGGTCGAGGCCCACACCAGCTCCACTCTCCGCAAACTTCAGCTTTCGACCCGCCACGAGCTGACCCGCTGGGCCACCGAGCGGAATCTGCTCGACTGATCAGTGGTTGTGGCCGGCAGCTTCGCGGATCAGACCGAGCAGCCTGTCCACGTCTTCGGGCTGCGTATCCCAGGAGCAGACCAGACGGATGATTCCGGCCTCCCCCGCTTCGAAGAGGAGCGGCCGGTGGGGCGCGCAGGATTCGACCAGTCGCCGGGCCGGCTCGATTCTCATTGAGAGAAAGACGATGTTTGCCTGGACCGGCTGACCGAGTTCGGCCCCCTCGGTCCATTCGATTCCGTTTCCGAGCAGGCGGGCCATCGAGTTCGAGTGGTCGGCGATCTCCTGCCAGAGTCCGTCCGCGAGCTGGGCGTTGAGCTGGGCCGAAACGAACCGCATCTTCGAGGCAAGCTGAAGCGAGCCCTTGCGGAGAACCTCGAAGCCCTTTGCGTGAACCGGGTCCGCAAATACGACCGCTTCACCGAAGACCGCACCGTTCTTGTTCGCTCCGAGGGTCAGGACGTCGGCACCGGAGCCAAGACTCGCCTCGTTCAGGCTGACCCCGAGACCGGCCGCCGCGTTGGCGATCCGGGCGCCGTCGACATGGAGCAGCATCTCGTTGTCGTGGGCGAAGTCGGCCAGGGCCCTGATCTCTTCCGGGCTGTAAACGGTCCCGACCTCGGTCGCCTGGGCCACAGAGATCTGGGCCGGCCAGGCGACATGGGGAAGGTCCGCCGGGTCGGCCAGGCGGGTTGCTGCCAGTTCCGGGGTCAGCTTGCCGTCCGGGGTGTCGACGGTCAGGAGCTTCACCCCGGCGATCGCTTCCGGAGCGGCAGTCTCATCGATCGAGATGTGAGCGGTGGAGGCACAGATCACCGCCTGATGCGGTCGGGCTATCGCCCGGATCGCGGCGACATTCGCCCCGGTTCCGTTCAGCATCGGGAAACCCGTGGCCTCCTGGCCGAACTCCTCGCGAACGAGCTCGCCGAAGCGTTCCGTCTCGGGGTCGGCCCCGTAGGACCCGGCATGACCATCATTTGCTCCGGCGATCGCCTCGAGCATTGCCGGGTGAGCCCCAGAGCAGTTGTCGGATGCGAAGCCGCGGCTGGTGTGAGCAGGTGATTCCACGGGCCACAGTATGCCCGGAGACCGGTCCCGGTCCGCCGAGAGGTGGCGACCAACCGCGAGATCGGCAGGGTCAATAAACTGCGCGCTCAGCTGGCGGAGTGTCCGAGTGGTTAAAGGAGACCGGCTGTAAACCGGTTGGCTCAGCCTACGTAGGTTCGAATCCTACCTCCGCCATATCAGCCTGCTTCGCGGAGGCCCTGGGCTTCGGGAAGGGACTTGATCTTGCGCAGGGTCGAGGTTTCGATCTGGCGGACCCTTTCGCGGGTGACCCCGAAAGCCTCGCCGCATTCCTCGAGGGTGCGGGGGCTCATGCCGCCAAGGCCGTATCGCATGACCAGCACATCGCGCTCGCGTTCCGGCAGGCTGTTGAGGACCCTGCGTACGCTTTCGCTGCGCAGGTTGAGTGAAGCCTCGTCGAAGGGCTCCATCTGGTTCTCGTCCTTGACCAGGTCGACCAGCTCGGTCTCTTCGCCCTCACCGACCGGCTTCTCCAGGGAGACCGGGGTCTGGGAAACCCGCCAGACATCGCGGACCTCCTGGACGGACCAGCCGAGCTCATCGGCGATCTCGACGGGTTCCGGTTCCCGGCCGAGGTCCTGAACCAGCTGGCGTTCAACGAAATGGACCCGGTTCAGCTTCTCGACCATGTGGACCGGAATGCGGATCGATCGGGACTTGTCGGCCACCGCCCTGGTGACCGCCTGCCGGATCCACCAGGTCGCATAGGTCGAAAACTTGTAACCGCGGCGGTAGTCGAACTTCTCCACCGCCCGGATCAGACCCAGCGAACCTTCCTGGATCAGGTCGAGAAAGCTGAGTCCGCGCCCGAGATAGCCCTTGGCGATCGAGACGACGAGGCGCAGGTTGGCTTCGACCATCTGGCGCTTGGCTTCCATGTCTCCGCGTTCGATCCGCTTGGCCAGCTCGACTTCCTGCTGGGCGGTGAGCAGGTCCACCTGGCCGATCGATCGCAAATAGAGGCGCAGGGAATCCAGGTTCGCGTCGGAGCCCGCCTCGCCAGCAGCCACGGTTGCGGCAGCGCCGTTGGACACTCGCGGAATCGGTTCGGCCTCGGCCGGCGCGGTGGCGTCCAGGGTCGGGGTTCCGTTCAGATCGCCGTTGGCTTCCGGGATGCTTTCACCGCGGATTTCTGACTCTTCCTGGCTGATCAGGTCGATGCCCTGCTCGGTCAGCCAGCCGTTGAGCTCCTCGACCTGACTGCGACTGATGTCGGCTTCCGAGACGGCCTCTGCGACCGCATCAAAGGTCAGGTAGCCACGCTCCCGACCGGAAGCGGCTAGTGCCTTCAGTTCCTCGGTTTCGAACTCCAAAACAACCCCCAGTAACAGACTCCAAGTAATGGAAACCCTGAGTTCGTGCGCGGTTGCGGAATTATACGGCGTGTGTTTCACCGGCCGACTTCGCTGGTGGCTAGGGTGCACACAGGAAAATGAACCCTGATATCGCGCTTTCCCCCAATGCCATTGACGTACAGGCCTCCCAGCCGGCCACCCGGGTGAGTCTTTCCCGGGTCGGAGTGACCGGTGTCGAGAAGGTCATCAACATCGGCGAGGAGGGTCACTACCACGCTCGCATGGAGTGTTACGTCGATCTGAACCCGGATCAGGCGGGCGCCCACATGTCGCGTTTCGAAGAGAACGTCTCCGAGGCGATCGAGGAAGTCGTGAAGAACCAGTCGATGCGCGCCGAGCAGCTCGCGGCCCGGATTGCCGAACTGGTTCGGATCAAGCAGAAAGGCCTCCGGGCCGAAGTCTCGATCGACGCGCGGTACGCCCAGGACATGCCCGCTCCCGTTTCCGGAATCGAGAACCAGGAGATCTACAACGTGCTCGGGACCGCCGTCGCCTCACCCGAGGGCACCCGCACGGTGACCGGAGTGCAGGCACAGGGAATGACCGCCTGCCCCTGCGCCCAGGGGATGGTCGCCGACCTGGCCCGCGAACGACTTTCCGAGAAGGGATACACCGACGACCAGGTCGAGGAGATCGTCGACCTGGTTCCGATCGCGACCCACAATCAGCGCGGCCTCGGCACGCTCTGGATCGGTCACACAGACCCGGACCTCGAACTTGACGCCCGGGACCTGCTGCGCCTGGTCGAGGGCTCGATGAGCTCCGAGATCTACGAACTGATGAAGCGACCGGACGAGATGGCAGTCGTGGTCAAGGCCCACAGCCAGCCACGTTTCGTCGAGGACTGCGTCCGGGAGATGATCCGCCAGGTGATCGAGGATTACCCGAGCCTCGCCGACTCGGCTTTCGTGATGGCGCGGCAGGAAAACCTCGAGACGATCCACCGGCACAACGTCGTCGCCGAGCGGTTCGGACTGGTCGGGGATCTCCGTAAAGAGATGACGAGCGACAGCCACACGGTCAACCACGTGACCATGAAGGACTGGCTCGCCGGCTAGCCGCCGAGATCGGAGTTTTCCGCGCCATTCGCGGTGAAGTCCGATCTCGATGATTTCTCCCCGGCTCTTTGTTCCTCGATTCTCCGGCGGAGACCGAAGAAGTAGTCGAAGCCGCTGATGATGGTGGCGGCGAGAGCCAGGTAGACGAGGATGTCGGCCCAGAGCGGGGCCGGGTTGAAGATGATCAGCGCGAACACCGCGGCGATCTGGAGCACGGTCTTCACCTTGCCCATCCAGCTGGCGGCGATCACCACTCCGCGGTCGGCGGCGATCGAACGCAGGCCGGTGACGGCGAACTCGCGGGCGATGATCACCATCGCCACCCAGGCCGGCAGACGGTTCAGTGAAACCAGTGAAATCAGGGCGGCGGTGATCAGCAGCTTGTCGGCGAGCGGATCCATCAGCTTGCCGAAGGTCGTGACCGAATCCCTCGAGCGGGCGATGTATCCGTCCAGCCCGTCTGTCAATGCGGCAAGGGCGAAGACGATCGCCGCGAGCATGTCCCCGTTCGGGGTCCCGTCAAGCAGTGCCACAACGACGACCGGCACCGCAAGGATGCGGAGTAGCGTCAGGACATTGGGGAGATTGAGCGGTACCACCAGTTCGGCCCGCTACGGGCGGTCAGACCTCGGTCTTGGACTTCTCGTCGAGCTCGGACTTGGACTTCTCATACTTCTTCTCGTCCTCGTCACCCCCGCCCAGCGAATGCTTGAAGTTCCTCATGCCCTGGCCGACCGACTTGGCGGCAGCCGGAATCCGCTTGGGACCGAGGATCAGCACCGCGATCACCAGCACGATGATCAGTTCGAGCGGACCTATGTTTGGCAGGAAACCCATTTGCACCTCCTAGTGTACGGACCATGACGGGTACGGATGTGACGCAGCGTCTGGATGCACTGGAGCTGGCGATCACCCGATGCAGAAGCTGCCCCAGGCTGGTGGCCTGGCGCGAAGCGGTTGCGGCGGATCCGCCAAAACGCCACCGGGGAGAGAAATACTGGGCCAGGCCGATCCCCGGCTTCGGGGACCCGGAAGCGAGGATCCTCATCCATGGGCTGGCACCGGCAGCAAACGGCGGCAACCGTACCGGTCGTCCGTTCACCGGAGACCGCTCGGGCGATTCGCTCTTTGCCGCGGTCCACCGGGCCGGGCTCTCCAACCAGCCGGAGTCGATCAACCGGGATGACGGACTACGTCTGGAGGACACTTTCGTTAACGCGGCGGTTCGCTGCGCGCCCCCGGAGAACAAGCCAACCCCGTCCGAACGAGATCAATGTGCTCCGTGGCTGGAGGAGGAACTGGAGCTTTTGACCGAGATCCGGGTCGTCGTCGCGCTGGGGAATTTCGCCTGGCAGTCGATGCTCCGGACGGTTCGCAGACTCGGCGGTGATGTCCCGGTGCCGAAGCCCCGGTTTGGTCACGGCGTGGAGGTGGCGCTCCAGGTGCCGGCAATCAACGGCTCGGCCGCAGCGCGGAAATGGACGATTCTTGGCTGCTTTCATCCGAGCCCGCTGAACACTCAGACCGGAAAGCTCAGCGAGGAAATGTTGGACGAGGTTTTCCTTCGGGCCAGGGACCTGGCGGGGCTGGAAGAGCCAACCGGCACTTGACTCGGCGCCGTAGCCTGCGAGAATGTCCGAATGCTCGGGAGAGGCAAGGGAGACTCCTCTGCAGGGAGAACCGGTCGGGAGGCCGCGTTCGCCGCTGCAATCGGCGCCGCCGCGGCAGCCCTGATCCTTCTCGTGGTCGCGCCGGTGATCGGCGAGGAGACCAATCAGGGGCCGGAACCGGCGCCGCAGGTGATCGCCACCACCCACCCCGCGACCCATGCCCAGATTTCGGGTGCCCGCGGTCTGGCCGGGATCTCCGCGGTTCAGGGTGGAAAGAAGAAGGGCAAGGTGAGCACCGTTCTGCGGCGGATCACCATCACCTCGCGAATCACCGACCAGGCGATCGTCACCGAAGAAGGCAAGGGCACCTACGTGGGAATCAAATGCCCGACCGGATCGAAGGCGATCTCGGGCGGGATCGTCAGCCCTTACATCAACCTCCTGATCTCCTCTTCTTCCCCGAACCAGCCGAAGATCGACGGCAAATACACGCCGAACATCTGGTGGCTTTCGGTCACCAACGTGAACGTCGACGGCAACGGCGGAACTCTGGCCTGGCGCGGAGTGGTCAACTGCCTTTCACCGGCCAGGCTCGGAACCAGCAGCTGAGCCAGCCACCGGTCCCGACCTGGCCGGGAGGGATCTATGCGGAGGCGAGCTCCGAAGCCTTGCCCGCACAGTCGTAGATAACGCTCGATGAACCGGAACCGGAGTTCGACGTTCCGGAATCCGAAGCGCCCGAGCCACTGTCCATCTCGACCGGCTCGCATACCGAGGCAACAGCGGCCATGACATCGGTCGATCCGGTCCGCCCGTCGGCGGGCGAGCTGCTGGTGCTGTCGGTCAGAACCCAGCGGACCTGGCCGTCGGCGACCCTTTCGGCCAGCCAGTCAGCCGAGACCTGGCTTTCCCGGCCAGAGAAGCCGCCGAGCGCAACCACGTTGACCTCACTTCCACCCTCGTCGGTGATCACCGCGGAGGAGGCGGACTGCTGGCCGGAGACGGCGATGTTGCCGCCGCCGTTTGCCTGCGCGGTCTCGATTGCGGCGGTCAGGTCCTGTCCGCCCATTCCGCCCGGCCCGCCCATCCCTCCGGGAAAGCCGGCCGTTCCACCCGGGAAGCCGGAGCTTCCCGACCCGGAGGAAGGAATCATTCCCGAGGGCGGGGTCATTCCCGCCGGGGGAACCATCCCGGCGGGCGGCATCGGAAAGGAACCGCCCGAGGAACCCGAAGAGCCGGGCATGCCGGGGAATCCACCCTGCATCGATGAGCCGCCAGGGCCGCCGGTCATTCCCCCGGGGCCGCCCATCCCGCCCGGCCCGCCACCCATCGACTGGGAGGCCGGACCGCCTGCCGGGAAGGTCCCGCTGGTCGCGTGTCCGAGGGTCTGAACCGACCAGATCGCCGGCACGATCATCAGCGCCGCAGTCAGCCCGCAGGCGACGAAGGTGCGAATCCTGGTGTCATCGGAGCTGAGCAGTAGCGCTGCCGCCGCGACCCCGGCCGCGATCAGGACCGGAACCAGCCAGCCGTATCCGGCACCGGTGTTGTGGAGCACCACGATCTCGGCGACCACCGCCATTGCGATCGCGGGAACGACCAGTGGACGCAGATTGCCTTTGACGGCGATCAGTCCGGCAACCGCAGCGCCGCAGAGGGCGGCCGCGAACGGCGCCAGCTGGGCGACGTAGTAGGGATGGAAGATCCCCGAGGCGAAGCTGAAGACGACCGCGATCGTGAAGAAGATGCCGCCGGTGGCGATCAGCCAGCCGGTACGCGGATCATTTCTCCGCAGCCGGGTCTGGACCGCGAGCAGTCCGGCTCCGGCCACGGAGAGGCCCAGCATCCAGCCGATCTGGCCACCGAGGCTGGAGCCGATCAGGCGAAAGAACCCGGTGCCTCCACCGAAGACGGAGCCCATGCCGCCGCCTCCCGGACCGCCGCCCATGCCACCCGGACCACCGGCCTGACCGGAGACCCGGCCGACCCCGTTGTAGTTGGTGATCAGGGACCAGATGCTGTTGTCCGAGGTGCCGGAGACCCAGGGCCGCGAGGCTTCGGGGGTCAGCCAGACCAGAACCGGCCAGGCGAGCGCGGCGACCAGCATCACTGCGCCCGCGGCGAGGAGCTGCCAGAGCGCCCGCAGTCGGCTGCCTCCGGGGGCGACCCAGATCCAGGCCAGGCTCAGGGCCGGCAGCAGCATCAGGGCGGCGCTCATCTTGGTCTCGAATCCGAGCCCGACCATCAGGCCGGCCAGCAGCAGCCAGCGGGTGCGACCGTCCTC
>Ga0209023_10000590_pt1 | contig 54264 bp, 51 predicted proteins | sample LakOneMetagenome_FD_187468 | JGI IMG/M metagenome (GOLD analysis project Ga0209023, IMG submission 187468) | Freshwater and sediment microbial communities from Lake Erie, Canada (SPAdes) (version 2) | ecosystem: Environmental > Aquatic > Freshwater > Lentic | place: Lake Erie, Canada... | reverse complement strand
TGGCGCTGTGCCGCCTGCTGCTGGCCAAGCCCGACATGCTGCTGCTCGACGAACCGACCAACCACCTGGACGCCGAATCGGTCGACTGGCTCGAACAATTCCTGCTGCGCTTCCCCGGCACCGTGGTGGCCATCACCCACGATCGCTACTTCCTCGACAATGCCGCCGAGTGGATCCTGGAACTGGACCGCGGCCATGGCATCCCCTGGAAAGGCAATTATTCGACCTGGCTCGACCAGAAATCGGCCCGCCTCAAGCAGGAAGAGTCAAGCGAATCGGCACGCCAAAAGGCGCTGGCCAAGGAACTCGAGTGGTCGCGCCAGAATCCGAAGGCGCGCCAGGCCAAGTCCAAGGCCCGCCTGGCCCGCTTCAACGAGCTGTCCGAATACGAATACCAGAAGCGCAACGAGACCCAGGAGATTTTCATTCCTGTCGCGGAACGCCTGGGCAACGATGTGATCGAATTCAAGGGCGTGTCGAAAGCCTTCGGCGACCGCCTGCTGATGGACAATGTCTCGTTCACCGTGCCGCCTGGCGCCATCGTCGGTATCATCGGCCCCAACGGCGCCGGTAAGTCGACCCTGTTCAAGATGATCGCCGGCCTCGATACGCCAGACAGCGGTGAAGTGGCGATCGGCCAGACCGCGCGCATTTCGCTGGTCGACCAGAGCCGCGACAAGCTGGCAGACGGCAAGACCGTGTTCGACGATGTGTCGGGCGGTGCCGACATGCTCACGGTGGGCCGCTTCGACATGCCGTCGCGCGCCTACCTGGGCCGCTTCAACTTCAAGGGGTCGGATCAGCAAAAGCTGGTGGGCAACCTCTCGGGCGGCGAACGCGGCCGTCTGCACCTGGCCAAGACCCTGCTCAAGGGCGGCAACGTGCTGCTGCTCGATGAACCGTCAAACGATCTGGACGTGGAAACCTTGCGCGCGCTGGAAGATGCTTTGCTGGAATTCGCCGGCAGCGTGATGGTCATTTCCCACGATCGCTGGTTCCTCGACCGCATCGCCACCCACATCCTGGCCTTCGAAGGTAATTCCCAGGTGACCTTCTTCGACGGCAACTATCAGGAATACGAAGCCGACAAGAAGAAGCGCCTCGGCGAAGAAGGCGCCAAGCCGAAGCGGATCCGCTACAAGCCGCTCACGGTGTAAGCCCAACAAAAAAGGGTCCCGCGAGGGACCCTTTTTTTATGCCGCAAACAATTTAGAAGCTGAACTTGGCGCCGGCCGTGATGGCGTCTGCCTTGGCGCCCACGTCCTTGGTCTTGCCATAGCGCTCATATTCGAGGATCAGGGCTGCCTTGTCGTTCAGGTTGTACTGACCGCCCAGGCCGGCATACACCTCGGTCTTGCTGTCGCTGCCGGACAGGCCGGGAACAGCCGAGCTCAAGCGCGTCTTGGTATAGCCGGCACCCAGCTTGCCGTACACCGAGAACTGGTCGTTGACGGGCATGGTCGCTTTGCCTGCCAGATAGAAGCGGTGGCCATCGCTGGTGGCGCTGCCGGGGGTGTTGGCCACGCCATAGTTGAAGGTATGGTCGGCGTTGCGGATGTCCGTGTAGCCCGCTTCGATACCGTAGTTCGGGGTGAAATCCACACCGCCGAAGATCTTGGCGTTGGCCTTCCAGCCGTCCGAATCGGTGCTGCTGGTACCGGCGGCGTTGAACGTGTGGTTGGTGCTGGCCACGCCCACCCCCACGTACGGCTTGCTTTGGGCCATGGCGGAGCCGCTGATGACGGTGGCACTGGCGATCAGGGTCAACAGAATCTTGTTCATATGCGAATTCCTTTTTAAAACGGTCTGGTTCGCAATTCCCAATGAATTGCGAGGTATTCAAGATAGCATCCTGACCACCTGAACACTTTCGCGTTTAAGTAAGAACTGTAAGTGAATGTTACTGACTTTCCGGTCATCAATATATGCATGCCATTGCGCGACGATGACGCGACTTAGGCGATATAGCGGAAAGTGAGATTGACGCGCGGCCCGCAAGGCCGGGTTTGCTTGTTGATCCCATGGGCCCAGTTGGCCTGGGTGGCGCCCGCCATCAGCAGCAGGCTGCCGGCCTGCAAATCGATGCGCACCGTGCGTTTGCTGCGCTTGTGGCGCAGGATAAAGGTGCGGGTGGCGCCGAAGCTGACCGAGGCGATGGCCGGCTCGGGACCGAGTTCGGCCTCGTCGTCGCTGTGCATGCCCATGCTGTCGCGCTCGTTGCGGTAGTAGTTCAGCAGCACGCTGTTGAAACGACGCCCGGTCGCCGCCTCGGCCGCAGCGCGGATTTCCGACAGCAGCGCCGTCCATGGCTGCGGCGTCATGGTCAGGCCGGAATACGTGTAGGCGGCGTCGCCATGCCAGGCGGTCAGGCGCGGCTGCAGAAACGCCTTGCCCCACAGCGTGATCGATTCGGCGCGCCAGTCGGTCTCGGCCACCAGGCGCGCCATCACGGCATCGCTGTCGAGCGAGAGCGGCAAACGGGGCAGCATGGACAGGGCGCCGTCTTCCAGCGGAATGGCAGTCAGGGCGGTATCGGCGGCGAACAAATCCATGGGCTTAGCGGCTATGATGGGCGAACTTCAACGAAGACATTTTCGCATGAATAAACGTGACTTTCTGGGCGCGGCCCTGGTGGCCGGCGCCACCCCGGCCCTGGCTGCGGCGCGCGCCCCCGCGCACCCGGCCGGCCCGGTCCTGCTGACGCTCACGGGCGCGCTGGGCAAGACCAACCGCGGCCCCTTCGATGCGGGACGCGACATTCTGATGGGCAAGCACAAGCTGGCGTTTGCGCGCGCCTGGGCGCTCGACTTTGCCACCCTGGCCGCGCTGCCGGCCGTGACCATCCGCCCCACCCTGGAATACGACGGCCAGGTGCACACGCTGCGCGGCGCGCGCCTGGCCGATGTGCTGGCCCTGGCCGGTGTGCGCTTGCAGGACAGCACCCGCCTGGCCCTGCGTGCGCTGGACGGCTACGCGGCCAGCATCGATGGCGCGCAGGCACGCGCGCTCGGCTTCATTGTCGCCACGCACCTGGACGGGCAAGCGCTGGCACTGGGGGGATTGGGGCCCTTGTGGGCAGTGTTCGATGCCGACCGCGTGCCGGCGCTGGCCGCGCGCCCGCTGGCCGAACGCTTCGGCAATTGCCCCTGGGGCATGTATCACATCGAGGTGCTGGCTTAGGCGTAGGCCTCGGCCAGGGTCATCACGCGCGGGGTCACGCTCAAGCCCATGCTGTTGAACAGGGCGTCGATGGCGGCCAGATTGGCCGCCGATTCCTCGGTACTCCAGCCTTTGAACAGGTCGGTACCATCTTTCTGGAAATGCAGGTCCAGCACCTTGCCGCGGTCCTTGTGGGTATAGGCCTGGCTGTGCACGTTGGTGAAGCCCATCTCGGCCAGTGCCGCCAGCAGCGCCTCGGGTGGGTGGTCGGGATCGGTGGCCAGAAAGATGCCGAAGGTCTTGCCGGGCGGCTTGGCGGCCAGATCGACCTCGTAAATGCCAGGCGCCTTGGTGACGAAAGTGCTCTTCAGAAATAACATCGCTGTCTCCTTGGTGGACAACTCTCTGCTGGCGCGTGGAAACGACTTTTCCCCACGAACGAACAAGCTTATTGCGATTCACACGGTTTGTCGATGCATCTCCGCATCTTTTTTATGCACCTGGGGTTCCCGGCCGTATCCAGCCCATCACGGTATCGGTTTCCGCTTCGCCGCGCGCATTGTTGACGCGCGCGCGCAGCCGGCCTTCTTCCACAAACCCGAGCGAGGCGTACAGGGAGCGCGCCCGCACATTGCTGTCACGGGCAAACAGTTCGACCCGGGTGATATGCGGCATGCTTGTACTGACCTCGTGCAGCAGCCGGGCAAACAGGGCGCGCCCCAACCCCTTGCCCTGCACCGAGGGGGCCACCGCGATGGTCAGGTCGGTGAGCAGATGTGCCAGGCTGGCAATACCCACGCGCGAGGCATGGATCTCGCCGACGATGCGGCCGCCCTCCTCGGCCACCAGCTCGATGCCATCGTCCCTGGCGCGGCCCATGAAGCCGGCCACATAGGCCTCGGTCACTTCGTCTGGCGTGCGGGCAATGCCATCCGGCACCCGCGCCACCTCCTGGTACAGGGCCCGCACCTGGGCGGCATCGCTGTCTGTTGCATTTCTGATTAGCACGCGCGCTTCCTTGTCTTGACGAACAGCCATTCTAACCACAGTACAAGCAACATTCCATTGCAGCAGGCTGATCCCTGCGGCATACTCAATTGTTGCACCATATCAATTTTAGAATTGCACGCCGATGCGCTTGTTTGCCGGGAACTACCGCCTGCTGGGCTGGATCACGCTGATACTGGTTGGCGGCTTCGTCACGACCAGCGGCGCGGCCTACCTGGCCTCGCGCGATGCGATCGAGCACAGCATTTCGGAACAGGCGCTGCCCCTGACGGGCGACCTGATCTATTCCGGCTTGCAGAAAGACATACTCTACCCCGTGTTCGTGGCCCAGCTGATGGCCGGCGACCCGGTGGTGCGCGACTGGCTGGCCGGCGGTGAAAAGGACGAGGCCGTCATCCTCAAGTATCTCGACGAGATCAAGGAACGGCACGGCGTGGTGGCCAGCTTCCTCGCTTCCGACGCCACCCGCAAGCTGTACCACACCTATGGCTCGCCCGACAGCCTGGTGGAAGGCCGCGCGGTCGACAAATGGTACTTCCGCCTCAAGTCGCTGCCGCGCACGCGCTACGAATCGAGCATCGATATCGCCACCGAATATTCCGGGCAGCCGAGCCTGTTCATCAACCACCGCGTCAACGATGCCGGCGGCAAGTTCATCGGCGCGACAGGCGTGGAAATCCGCCTCGACACCATGAACCAGGTGCTGGCGCGCTACCAGCAGCGCTACGGGCGCAAGATCTACTTTGTGGGCGGCGATGGCCAGGTGGTGCTGTCCGGCTCGGCGTTGGCCAAGGAGGAAAGGCAGCTCTCGCAGCGTTCCGGCATGCGCGACATCGCCCCGGCCATCCTCAACCGCAGCACCGAGCCGACCAGCCTGTCCTATCGCAGCGGCAAGTCCGTGGTACTGGTCAATTCGCGCTATGTGCCGGAAGTGAACTGGTACCTGGTGGTCGAACAGAACACGGGCGGCACCATCAGCCCGCTCACGCGCATCTTCGCCATCAATTTCGCCATCAGCTTTGGCGTCACGCTGCTGGTGCTGGTCATCACCCTGCTGACCGTCAACCGCTACCAGCGGCGGCTGCACACCATCGCCACCACCGACGCCCTGACGGGCTTGCTCAACCGCCAGGCGCTGGCCCTGCTGTTCCGCCAGGCCGCGCTGATGAGCAAGCGCACCGGCCGCCCGCTGTCGGCGATCCTGTTCGACATCGACCACTTCAAGACCGTCAACGATGGCTTCGGCCACATGGCGGGCGACGCGGTGATCCGCCAGGTGGCCCAGCTGGCGCTCGACGCGGTGCGCGCCAGCGATATCGTCACGCGCTGGGGTGGGGAAGAATATCTGGTGCTGCTGGGCGACTGCAATCTGAGCCAGGCCATGACGATCGCCGAAAACCTGCGCCAGCGCGTGTCGGAACATGATTTCGGGCTGGGCACGGGACGCGTCAACATCACCATCAGCCTGGGCGTGGCCCAGCTGCACGACGACGAAGCCGAACCGGTCTTCTTCGCGCGCGTGGACGACGCCCTGTACGCCGCCAAGCACCGCGGGCGCAACGTCGCCAGCGCCTCCCATCCGGCCACCCTGGCCAACCAGCTGTTCTAGCGGCGCGCCGCCAGCGCGCTGGTGGCCAGCGCCAGCGCCCGATACAGCGCGCCGCTCGGGTCATCCCACGCGTCGAGCGCGGCCTGCTGGCGCGCCACGGTCGCCACATCGCCGCGCGCAATCGGCCCGGTCAGCGCCGCCGGCGCGCCCAGCCGGAAGACATTGTCCATCGCTTCCTGCGCCAGCGGCGCGGCCAGCGCGCGCGCCACCGGTTCGGCGATGCCGGCCGCCTGATAGGCGCGCAGCGCCGCATCGAGCACCGTCACCAGGTAATTGGAGGCGAACACCGAGGCCGCGTGATACACCGTCTTGGCGGCCGCATCGATGACAACCGTGCGCGCGCCGATCGCCTCGAACGCCGGCACCAGCAGCGCCAGTGCCGCGCTGTCGCCCTCGACCCCGCAGAACGTGCCGCCAAAGCCGGCCGCGACCTGGTCCGGATCGGCAAAGCTGCGCACCGGATGCACGCTGGCCGTGGACGCACCGGCGGCGGCGGCGCTGGCCAGCACGCTGGAGGCATGGGCGCCGCTGCAGTGGAACACGATGGCGCCGTCCAGCAGTGCGCGCGCGGCCAGGCTGGCGCACACGGGCCCGATCTGGTCGTCGCCCACCGCCAGCAGCCAGACGTCGGCGCGGCGCATGGCGTCGGCACTTGCCGCGGCCTGGCCGGCCCCCATGAAGGCGATGGCCTCGGCGGCGCTGGCGGCCGAACGGGTCAGCACATCCTGCAGCACGAAGGCGCCGCCGCCGGCCAGCAGCCGGCCCAGGGTGCGCCCGACCTTGCCGGCGCCGACGATATTGAGCAGGCGCGTCATCAGAACCCCGATCCCGGCTGGGCCAGGTAGGCGGCTTCTTCGGCCGTGGAGGCGCGCCCCAGGATCGCATTGCGATGGGGGAAACGGCCGAAGCGGACAATCACGCCGCGATGCCGGTGCGCGTAGTCGAGCGCATCGGCAAAGCCAGGATCGGCGGCGGCCAGGGCGCCGAACAGCGCCACCGACTGCGCCTGCATGCGCGCGTCTTCGGCATGCTCGAACGGCAGGTAGGCGAACCAGCGCTGCAGCGGCGCCAGCGCGGTGTCGGCGCCGCGCGCGACCAGCGCCTGCGCCGCGGCCAGGGCCAGCGCATCGCCGGCGAACGCGGCCGGTGTGCCGCGCCCGGCGTTGCGGGTGAACTGGTCAAGCACGATGATGCGCGCCAGTACGCCCTGCGGCCCCTGCTCGTCCCATTCGCGCAAGCCGCCCGCGACCGCCTGCGCGATGGTGGCGCCAAAGCGCGCGCCAATGTCCGCGTCGAATGCATCGTCCTTGCGGAACCAGACGGCGCGCGCGGCGCCATGGCCGGGCGCGCCGGGCGGCAAAAACCAGAAATCGAGCACGTCCTGTGGTGTCATCATGGTCGGCTTCAGTTGCGCGCGTGCGAAATCTGGAAGCTCTCGATGCCGGCAAACGCCGCCAGTTCGGCCGCCAGCGCCGGCAGCGGCGCCCCGCTCTTTTTGGACAGCGCCAGCGCCACGAAGCGCCACTCCTGCATGCCGCCATTGCTGCCGATGGTCAGCGAGCCGCCCGCGATGGCGTAGCCGCGTTCGAGCGCAATGCGGCGCAGCGCCTCCTCGCGCGGAATGTAGTCTTTTTTGAAGCGCATGGTTATGGCCACCGCGTGGCGCGACGGCAGCCACGCCTCGATCTTGGACAGGTAGATCATGATCATGGCCGACATGAAGGCCAGGCCCATGGCCGCCATGTAGAACCCCACCCCCACCAGCACCCCGATCACGGCCGACGACCAGATCGAGGCGGCGGTGGTCAGGCCGCTGATGTTGAAGCCTTCGCGCATGATCACGCCCGCGCCCAGAAAGCCGATGCCCGTCACGATGCCCTGGATGATGCGGGTGGGGTCGCCCGCCGTCATCATGGCCGCGCCATGGCCGCCGAACCAGAAGCCCGGATAGCCGCCCACGATGGTCAGCGCGGCCGAGGCCATGCACACCAGGCCGTAGGTACGCATGCCGGCCGCGCGGCCGTGATACGAGCGCTCGTACCCGACCAGCAGACCCAGCAACAGCGCGCCGACCAGGTTCAGCAAGATCACCACGTTGGTGGCGATCTCCGGTTTCGACCAGTAGGCGGCAATCAGTTCGGAGGTGCTCATGGTTTTTTACGGATCAGTTGCTTTTCGAACGCGACGTCGAGTTTACTGACGCGGCGCGGGGTCTGCGGCCCCAGGCCGTTGACGAAGGCGACGAACGCGTCGAGCTCGAGCGGCGCGCACAGGGGCGGCTCGCCCGGCGCATCGGACAGGAAGAACAGGCCATCGCCGGTACGGGCCATGGAATAGCCGCCATTGCCGCTGCGGACCTTGAGACGGTCGACGGCGGCGCTGGCGCGGGTGGAGCGGGCAGTCGACATCAGATGGCCTCCGTGCGTGCGATGAGCCAGGCGGCAGCGCGCCCGGACAGGTGGGGCGCCAGGCGTGCGCGCACCAGGGCGTGATAGGCATTGAGCCAGGCGACTTCGTCCAGCCGCAGCAGCGTACGGTCGATGCAGCGCGCATCGATCGGGCACAGGGTCAGGGTTTCGAAATGCAGGTATTCGCCAAACTCGGTCTGGCCGGCGCTCTGGGCCAGTACCAGGTTCTCGATCCGGATTCCCCAGCGGCCAGGCCGGTAGATGCCCGGCTCGATCGAGGTGATCATGCCGCTTTCCATGGCGGTATGCGGCTCCGGCATGGCGGTGGCCGAGATCGACTGCGGCCCCTCGTGCACGTTGAGGAAGTAGCCTACCCCGTGCCCGGTGCCGTGCCCGTAGTCGATGCCGGCGGCCCAGATGGGGGCGCGCGCCAGGGCGTCGAGCATGGGCGAGCGCGTGCCGCGCGGGAACTGGGCCGAGGACAGGGCGATCAGCCCCTTGAGCACCAGGGTGAAGTCGCGCTGGTGGGCCGGCGTGATGGCGCCCACCGGCACCACGCGCGTGACATCGGTGGTGCCGCCCTGGTACTGGCCGCCGGAATCGATCAGCAGCAGGCCGTCGCCAGCGATGACGGCGTCGGCGCCGGCGCGCGCGCGGTAATGCATGATGGCGCCGTTGGCGTTGAAGCCGGCAATGGTGGCGAAACTGGGACTGACGAAATGGGGCCGGCGCGCGCGCGCCGCGCCCAGCGCGCTGTCGATGGCCGATTCGGTCAGCGGTGCGCGATCCGGGTCGGCCAGCGTGTCTTCCAGCCAGGCGAAGAACTCGCACAGGGCCGCGCCGTCCTGTTCCATGGTGGCGCGCACATGGGCCGCCTCCGCCTCGTCCTTGCGCGACTTGGCCAGGGTGCTCGGGTTGACCGCTTCGATCACGTGCACGCCTTCGGGCACGGCCGCGCGCAGGCCTGCGGTGATGCGGCGCGGGTCGAGCAGCAGCCTGACCGCCGGATCGAGCGCGGCCAGGCTGTCGGCCGCCGATGCGTACGGCGCCACTTCCACCCCCTGCTCCATCAGGCGGCGGCGCAGCGCCGGCGCGACCTGGTGCTCGCCGACGAACAGGGTGGCGCCCTGGGGACCGATCAGCGCGTGCGCCAGGAACACGGGGTTGTACGGCACGTCGGCGCCGCGCAGGTTGAACAGCCAGGCAATGTCGTCCAGCGAGGAGATGAGGTGGTGGCTGGCGCCCAGCGCGGCCATGGCGGCGCGGGATGCGGCCAGCTTGCCGATCAGGTCGATGCTGACGAACGGCGCCGCGTGCTCCACCACCGGCGCCCCCGGCAGCGCGGGACGATCGTCCCAGACCCCTGCCAGCAGGTCGATATCGGTATGCAGGTTGATGCCGCGCGCGCCGAGCGTGGCGGCCAGCTGGCGCGCCGTGGCCAGGCCCAGCACCTGCGCGTCGACCGCCACGCTCTGGCCGCGCACCAGGTTCTCGCCCAGCCAGTCGATGTACTGCAGGCTAGCGCCGGACGGGATCTTCATGAGCGCGATGCCGCTGCCGGCCAGCTCCGCCTCGGCCTGGGTCCAGTAGCGCGCATCGGTCCATACGCCGGCCGTGTCGGCGGTGGCGATGAAAGTGCCCACCGAACCGGTAAACCCGGACAGCCACTGGCGCCCTTGCCAGCGGGCCGGCAGGTATTCCGACAGATGCGGGTCGGACGAGGGCACCACCAGCGCATCGATGCGGTGGTGGCGCATGGCGGCGCGCAGGCGGTCGAGCCGGACGGCCCGCTCGGAGCTTGGAACGGTGTTGGTCATGGGTGCGGCGAGGATGACGGCGATGCGGTCATCATACCCCTTCAAGCCTGAAAATGACGCAAGCCTTCCAGATCGAGAATGCGGATGCCGCCATAGTCGAGCCGCAGCAAGCCTTCCTTTTCGAGCAGCTGCAAGGCCTGGTTGGCACGCTGGCGCGACGCCCCGGACAGGTAGCCGATTTCCTCCTGCGAGATCTGGACCGCTGTTTCCAGCCCCGGATACAGGTGCGGATTGAACATCGCCGCCAGGCAGCGCGCCACCCGGGTATCGATGTCGAGGGTGCGGTCGCTTTCCACCTGGCCGATGAACTGGCCGAGCCGTTCGTTGAGCTGCATGAGCAAGAAACGCGTGAACGGCAGGCTGGCCTCGAGCAGCCAGTCGAAGGTGGCGCGCGGCATGCGCGCCACGCGCGTGTCGCGCAGCGCCATGACATCGTATTTGCGTGCCTCGTTCTTGAGCAGCGACCCTTCGCCGAACCAGCCGCCGGGCGGCACCCCGGTAAACGTCACGCTCTTGCCCTCCGGCGAAAAATTGTTGATCTTGACCAGACCCTCGATGATGCCGATCCAGTTTTCGGTGATTTCACCCTTGCGGCATACATAGCCGCCGCGCGGCACGAACTGCTCGAAACAGTCCGCTTCCACGCGCGCCATCTCGGCCGCGCTGAGGGCCTGGCCCCAGATCGTGGCGCGCAAATGGGCGATTAAGGTGTGTGGCTGACTGGTCATTGTGCGGCGCAACATCGAAAAGGGCGCAATTGTCATCCAAAAGACAACACGCGGTTCAAACGCAAGCTACTATCATCACACAAAAACAACCTTGCGCGGCAGGGGCAACACAGGGGGAAGCTGGTGCAAGCAACCGAACTGACGACGTTTCCACGGCGCCTGCTGGCGCATGGCCAGGTTCGTCCGGCGCGTCCCGCGTTTCGTGAAAAGTATCTCGGAATCTGGCAAACCTGGAGCTGGCAGCAGGTCAACGAGGAAGTGCGCGCGCTGGCCTGCGGCCTGGCCTCGCTCGGCTTCGAACGCGGCATGAATCTGGCCATCATCGGCGACAATCGTCCGCGCCTGTACTGGGCCATGCTGGCCGCCCAATGCCTGGGCGGGGTGCCGGTGCCGCTGTACCAGGATGCGCCGGCGGCCGACATGGCCCATGTGCTCAATGATGCGGAAATCGGCTTTGCGGTCGTCGAGGACCAGGAGCAGGTCGACAAGCTGCTGGCCCTGCGCGAACAATGCCCGCACCTGCGCCACATCGCGTTCGAGGACGAGCGCGGCATGCGCCACTACAGCGACGGCGCGCTGCTGCCGCTGGCGGCGCTGCAGGAACGCGGCCGCGCCTGGGACCTTGCCCATCCGGGCCGCTTCGACGCGGCGCTGCAGGCCGGCCAGGGCAGCGACACCGCCATCATTTTGTACACCTCCGGCACCACCGGAAAACCCAAGGGCGTATGCCAGTCGCACAGCGCGCTGCTCGCTGCCGGCAGCGGCGGGGTCGGCTTCGACCGGCTTACCGAGCGCGAAGACATCCTGTCCTACCTGCCGATGGCGTGGGTGGGCGACTGCCTGTTCTCGCTGGCCCAGGCGCTGGTGGCCGGCTTTACCGTCAACTGCCCGGAGTCCGCCGACACGGTGATGACCGACCTGCGCGAAATCGGCCCCACCTGCTATTTTGCCCCGCCCCGGGTGTTCGAGAACATGCTCACCAGCGTCATGATCCGCATGGAGGACGCCAGTCCCGTGAAGCGCCGCATGTTCGGCTATTTTATGGACGTGGCGCGCCGCTGCGGCGCCGACATCCTCGATGGCAAGGCTGTCAGTGGCGCCGAGCGCGCGCGCTACGCGCTCGGCCGCGTGCTGGTGTATGGCCCGCTCAAGAATGTGCTGGGACTGTCGCGCGTGCGCGTGGCCTACACCGCGGGCGCGGCCATCGGGCCGGACCTGTTCCGCTTTTACCGCTCCATCGGCGTCAACCTCAAGCAGCTGTACGGTTCCACCGAAACCTGCGCCTACGTCTGCCTGCAGCCTGACGGGAACATCAAGTTCGACAGTGTCGGCCTGCCCGCGCCGGGCGTGCAGGTGCGCCTGGCCGCCAATGGCGAAGTGCTGGTGCGCTCGCCCGCCACCATGAGCGGCTACTTCCGCCGGCCCGACGCCACCGCCGACGTGATCGACCGGGACGGTTACTTCCACACGGGCGACGCCGGCATCTTCGACAGCGAAGGCCACCTCAAGATCATCGACCGCGCGGCCGACGTGGGCCGCCTGCGCGGCGGCGCCATCTTCGCACCCAACTATATCGAGAACAAGCTCAAGTTCTTCCCCTTCATCAAGGAGGCGGTCGCTTTCGGCCATGAGCGCGAGCAGGTCACCGCCTTCATCAACATCGATCTGGAAGCGGTCGGCAACTGGGCCGAGCGGCGCAACATCGCCTATGCCGGCTACACCGATCTGGCCGGCCATGCGAGCACCTATGACCTGGTGCGCGGCTGCGTGGACAAGGTCAACGCCGACCTGGCGGCCGAAGCGCTGATGGGCGACACCCAGATCCACCGCTTCCTGATCCTGCACAAGGAGCTCGATCCGGACGACGACGAGCTCACGCGCACGCGCAAGGTCCGGCGCGCCTTCATTGCCGACAAATATGCAGTGCTGATCGCAGCGCTGTACAGCGACAAGGCCAGCCAGTTCATCAGCACCGCCGTCAAGTTCGAAGATGGCCGCACCGGTACCGTCAGCGCTGACCTGCGCATCTGCGGCGCGACCACCTATCCCGCCATTGCGAGCGCGGCGTGACCATGCAGATGCACGCACCGCTGCCTCCGCCGTCCGGTCGCCAGACGCGCAGCCCGGGTCCGGTGATCCTGGACCTGAAGAACATCTCGCTGTCGTTTGGCGGCGTCAAGGCGCTCACCGATATCTCCTTCGACGTGCGCCAGCACGAAATCCGCGCCATCATCGGCCCCAATGGCGCTGGCAAGAGCTCGATGCTCAACGTGATCAATGGCGTGTACCGCCCGCAGATGGGCGAGATCGTCCTGCGCGGCACGCACCGCCGCAATATGGATTGCTACACGGCGGCCAAGGCGGGCATTGCCCGCACATTCCAGAACATCGCCCTGTTCAAGGGCATGTCGGTACTCGACAACATCATGACGGGCCGGAACCTGAAGATGCGCTCGCACTTCCTGATGCAGGCCCTGTACTGGGGTCCGGCGCGGCGCGAGGAAATCGCCCACCGCGAAAAAGCCGAGCAGGTCATCGATTTTCTCGAGATCCAGGCGATCCGCAAGACGCCCGTGGGGCGCCTGCCCTACGGCCTGCAGAAGCGGGTGGAACTGGGACGGGCGCTGGCGGCCGAACCGGATATTTTGCTGCTCGACGAGCCGATGGCGGGCATGAATGTCGAGGAAAAGCAGGACATGTGCCGCTTCATCCTCGACGTGAACGACCAGTTCGGGACCACCATCGTGCTGATCGAGCATGACATGGGCGTGGTGATGGATATTTCCGACCGGGTCGTGGTGCTCGATTATGGCAAGAAGATCGGCGATGGAACGCCCGACGAGGTGCGGGCGAACCAGGCGGTGATCAATGCGTATCTGGGGGTGGCCAATGGATAGGCAGCGCGAGGACGACGGGGCACGCAAGATGAGCGGAAAAACATGAGCTTCTTTATCGAAGTACTGATCGGCGGCCTGCTCTCCGGCGTCATGTACGCGCTGGTGGCGATCGGCTTCGTCCTGATCTACAAGGCCTCGGGCGTATTTAACTTCGCCCAGGGCGCGATGGTCTTTTTCGCCGCCCTGACCTGCGTGGGCATGGTCGACGAATTCGGCGTTCCCCTGTGGCTGGCCATCGTGCTGACCATGGCCGTGATGGTGGTGCTCGGCCTGGCCATCGAAAAGGTGGTCCTGCGTCCGCTCGTCAACCAGCCGGAAATCACGCTGTTCATGGCCACCATCGGCCTGGCGTTCTTCATCGAGGGCCTGGCCCAGCTGCTGTGGGGCGCGCAGGTGCACAAGCTCGATCTGCCCATCGACGACGTGCCGATCGCCTGGCTGCTGGACCAGCACAACATCATGGTGTCGCAATTCGACCTGACCGCGGCCGGCATCTGCGCCCTGCTGGTCACCTCGCTCGCGCTGCTGTTCTCGCGCACCAAGGTCGGCCGCGCCCTGCGCGCGGTGGCGGACGACCACCAGGCCGCGCTGGCGGTGGGCATTCCCCTGCAGCGCATCTGGGCCGTGGTATGGTCGGTGGCCGGACTGGTCGCGCTGGTCGCCGGGCTGCTCTGGGGCGCGCGCAACGGGGTCCAGTTCGCCCTCACCTTCATTGCCCTCAAGGCCCTGCCGGTGCTGATCCTGGGCGGCTTTACCTCGGTGCCGGGCGCCATCGTGGGCGGCCTGATCATCGGCGCGTCCGAAAAGCTGGCCGAAGTCTATATCGGACCGCTGGTCGGCGGCGGCATCGAAGGCTGGTTCCCCTATGTGCTGGCCCTGCTGTTCCTGCTGGTACGGCCGGAAGGCTTGTTCGGCGAAAAAATCATCCGGAGAATCTGACATGTTTTACCGCGAAGCCGGACAATTCAAGACCAGCTATGCCGCCGACGGGCAGATCTTCCCGATCCGCCAGGACCGCATTGCGCTGGCCATCCTGCTGGTGGCGGCGCTGGTCGCCGTGCCCCTGCTGGCCTCGCCGTATCTGCTGTCGGCCATCCTGATTCCATTCCTGATCTTTTCCCTGGCCGCGCTGGGACTGAACATCCTGACCGGCTACTGCGGCCAGCTCTCGCTGGGCAGCGCGGCTTTCATGGCGGTGGGCGCGTTCGCTTCATTCAATGTGGTGGCGCGCCTGCCGGGCGTGCCGATGCTGCTCGCCTTTGTGCTGGGCGGGCTGTGCGCCGCGCTGGTTGGCATTGCGTTCGGCCTGCCGTCGCTGCGCATCCGCGGCTTCTACCTGGCCGCGTCGACGCTGGCGACCCAGTTTTTCGTGCTCTGGTGCCTGACCAAGATTCCCTACCTGACCAACGGCAGCAGCTCGGGCGTGATCACCGCGCAAAAGATCGTCATCGCCGGCGTGCCGTTCGACACCCCGGTCAGCAAATACCTGCTGGTGCTGGCCATCGTGGCGCTGATGGCGCTGATGGCCAAGAACCTGGTGCGCTCGAACGTGGGCCGTTCGTGGATGGCGGTGCGCGACATGGACATGGCGGCCGAGGTGATCGGCTTTCGGCCCATGCGCACCAAGCTGCTGGCCTTTGCCGTGAGCTCGTTCTACTGCGGCGTGGCGGGCGCCCTGTACGCCTATGCCTACCTGGGCACGGTGGAACCGGAGGCCTACAACCTGGACCTGTCGTTCCGGATCCTGTTCATGATTATCATTGGCGGTGTCGGCTCGGTGCTGGGCTCCTTCCTGGGCGCGGCCTTCATCGTGCTGCTGCCGGTGGTCCTGAACATCCTGGCCCACGCCCTGTCGCTGCCGACCTCGGTGGCATCGAATCTGGAATTGATGGTATTTGGCGCGTTGATCATGTTCTTCCTGATCGTCGAGCCGCACGGGCTGGCACGCCTGTGGCAAGTTGGCAAAGAAAAGCTGCGGCTCTGGCCGTTCCCCCATTGAGACTGACGCAACCGAACTTGAGGAGACCGAAGCAATGAACCCGATCCGACACATCATGCTGTGCGTGGCCATGGCAGGCGCCTTCCAACAGGTCCAGGCGGCCGAGCAGTTCGTCGCCCTGCCCTCCTACCGCGTGGGGCCGTACGCGGCCGGCGGCTCCGGCTTTTACGGCGGCGCCATCGACTACTTCAATCTGGTTAACGCCAACGGCGGTGTGAACGGCGTCAAGATCGCGTGGGAAGAATGCGAGACCGAGTACAACCCCTCGCGCGGGATCGAATGCTACGAGCGCCTCAAGACCAAGAATGGCGGCGCCACCCTGGTCGACCCGCTCTCGACGGGGGTCGCCTACGGCATCCTGGACCGGGTCGGCACCGACAAGATCCCCCTCACCACCCTGGGCTACGGGCGCTCCGATGCCGCCAACGGCAAGGTCTTCCCCTATGTGTTCCCGCTCATTACCAGCTACTGGAACCAGGCGGCGGCCATGGTCAAGTACCTGGCCGACAAAAGCGGCGGCTACGATAAGCTCAAGGGCAAGAAGATCGTCCACCTGTACCACGACTCGGCCTTCGGCAAGGAACCGCTGCCGGTGCTGGAAGCGCAGGCCAAGCAGTACGGCTTTGAGCTGATCAAGATCGCGGTCGCCCCGCCGGGCAGCGAACAGCAGTCGCAGTGGCTGCAGATCCGCCAGGCCAGACCCGATTACGTCATCCTGTGGGGCTGGGGCGTGATGAATTCGGTCGCCATCAAGACGGCCCAGCGCAACGGCTTCCCGCGCGAGAAAATGCTGGGCGTGTGGTGGGCCGGCTCGGAGGAAGACACCATCCCGTCGGGCGAAGCGGCCAAGGGTTACACCTCGATGACCTTCAACACCCCCGGGAACTACCCGCTGATCGACGACATCCGCAAGAAGGTCTACGCCGCCGGCAACGGCAACCTGGCCGACCAGGGCCGCATCGGTTCGGTCTACCACATGCGCGGCATGACCATGGGCGTGCTGTGGGTCGAAGCGATCCGCGCCGCCCAGGAGAAATTCGGCAAGGGCAAGGTCATGACGGGCGAACAGGTGCGCTGGGGCCTGGAAAACCTAGACGTGAATGAAGCGCGCCAGAAAGCGCTGGGCGTGCTGGGCATGTTCCCGCCCGTGAAGACCAGCTGCGACGACCATGAAGGTTCGGGCGCGGTCAAGGTCCAGCAATGGGACGGCAAGAAGTGGAACGCCATCACGCCCAAGTGGATCGTGGGCGACAAGGCACTCACGCGCAAGCTGCTGGAAGACTCGTCGAACGCCTACGCGGCCGAGAAGAAGATCACCCCGGCCTGCCTGAATTGACGCCATGACGCCTGCGCCTTACCTTTCGGTCAACAACATCGAGGTCATTTACGACCACGTGATCCTTGTACTCAAGGGGGTCTCGCTGCAAGTACCAAAAGGCAGCATCGTGGCCCTGCTAGGCGCCAATGGCGCCGGCAAGTCGACCACGCTCAAGACCATCTCCACGCTGCTGCGTGGTGAACGGGGCGAGGTGACCAAGGGCGAGGTGCGCTTCAATGGCGAACGGGTCGACCAGCTCACCCCGAACGCGCTAGTGCGGCGCGGCCTGTCGCAGGTGATGGAAGGGCGGCACTGCTTCGGCCACCTGAGCATCGAGGAAAACCTGATGACAGGCGCCTACACGCGCACCGATTCGCGCGCCAGCATCCGCGCTTCGCTGGAGGCGGTGTACGCGTATTTTCCGCGCCTGCGCGAGCGGCGCGCCAGCCTGGCGGGCTATACCTCGGGCGGGGAACAGCAGATGTGCGCCATCGGGCGGGCGCTGATGGCCAAGCCATCCATGATCCTGCTCGACGAGCCGTCGATGGGCATCGCTCCGCAGATCGTCGAAGAGATCTTCGACATCGTCAAGGACTTGAACCGCAAGGAAGGCGTGTCCTTCCTGCTGGCCGAACAGAACACTACCGTGGCTCTGCGCTACGCCGACTTCGGCTACATCCTGGAGAACGGGCGCGTGGTGATGGAAGGCGCAGCCAGCGAACTGGCCAGCAACGAAGACGTCAAGGAGTTCTACCTGGGCGTCTCCGGCGCCGGGCGCACGAGCTTTCGCGACATGAAATTTTACCGCCGCCGCAAACGCTGGCTGGCTTGAGGAACCACGATGGATTTTGAAGCCGCCAAGGCACTGTGCCGCACCTTCCCCGGGTGCAGCGAAGATATCAAGTGGGAGAACAATGCCGTCTTCTCGGTCGGCCAGAAGATGTTCGCCGTCAGCGATACCGGAGTGCCCGCCAGCGGCATCAGCTTCAAGGTCGACGATGCGCGCTTTCTGGAATTGACCGACCGTCCCGGCATCATCCCCGCGCCCTACCTGGCGCGCGCCAGGTGGGTGTACGTGGAAAAGGCATCCGCGCTCAGCGACGCTGAAGCTGCCGCGCTGCTGCGCCGCTCGTACCAGCTGGTATTTGCCAAACTGACCAAAAAGCTGCAGCGCGAGATCGACCCGGCCGCCGGAGCGGCGCCATGAGCGTCGATACCTTCGACGCGCTGGAACGGCGCGACCCGCAGGAACGCGAACGCGACCTGATGGCGCGCCTGCCGCAGCTGCTGGAACGGGCCCGCAGCGCGCCCGGCTGGGCCGCCATCCTGGACGGGGTCGACCCGCAGCGCGTCACCAGCCGCGCCGCGCTGGCCGAACTGCCGATCACGCGCAAGGCCGACCTCAAGTCCCTGCAGCGCCGTGCCATGCCCTTTGGCGGCCTGGCCGCCACCCCGACCGGCGCGCTGGCGCGGGTGTTCGTCTCGCCCGGCCCCATCTTCGACCCCGAGGGGCGGGGCCCCGACTGGTGGCGCTTTGCACGGCCGATGTACGCCGCCGGCATTCGTCCCGGCGGCCTGATACAGAACTGCTTCTCGTACCACTTTACGCCCGCCGCCTTCATGGTCGAAGGCGGCGCCGCGCGCATCGGCTGCGCCGTCATTCCGGCCGGCGCCGGCCAGACCGAGATGCAGGTGCAGGCGATTGCCGACCTGCGTCCAGACACCTATGTCGGCACGCCCTCGTTCCTGCGCATCATCATCGACAAGGCGCGCGAGATGGGCGCCGATATAAGCAGCCTGCAGCGCGCCGTCATGGGCGCCGAAGCGCTGCCCGAATCGCTGCGCGCCTGGTTCCGCGACAATGGCGTGCCCCAGGTATTCCAGACCTATGCGTCGGCCGATATCGGCAGCGTGGCCTACGAAACGGCCACGGGCGGCGTGCTCAATCCGGGCATGGTGGTCGATGAAGACGTCATCATCGAAATCGTGCGGCCCGGCAGTGGCGAGCCGGTCGCCGCGGGCGACATCGGCGAAGTCGTGGTCACCCTGTTCAACCAGGACTATCCGCTGATCCGGTTTGCCACCGGCGACATGTCGGCGCTGCTGGTCGACACGCCGCCATCGAAATGCGGGCGCACCAATGTCCGTCTGCGCGGCTGGATGGGACGCGCCGACCAGACGACCAAGGTGCGCGCCATGTTCGTCCACCCGTCGCAGGTCGACAACATCACGCGCCGCCATCCCGAGATCCTCAAGGCGCGCATGGTGGTATCCGGCCGCATGGCCAACGACGTGATGACGCTGCGCTGCGAAGTGCGCACCCGGCCGGCGCCCGAAAAGGAAGCGCTGATCGTCGAATCGATACGCGAAGTGACCAAGCTGCGCGGCGAGGTCGAATTCGTCGCCCGCGGCGCGCTGCCGGCCGATGGCGTGCTGATCGAAGACCAGCGCGATTACGCCTGAGTGCGCTGTCGCATAAAACCAACTATTGCCCGTTTGTGCAGTGCGATATGCAGGATAATCGAGACGTCTCCTTCACCTGACAGACGACCATGCAACAGTTTCACGTAGACCGCGCCCGCGCCCTCCTCGAGAACGCAGAAGAGATCTTCGACGCGGACACCGTGCGCGCCGCCGTTGACGACGTCGCCGCCAAACTCAATGCCCGTTTCGACCGGCCCGGCGACGACAGTTTTCCCCTGGTGCTCGGCGTGATGGGTGGTGCCGTGGTGTTCGTCGGCCAGGTGCTGCCGCAGCTGCGCTTTCCCCTCGAATTCGATTACATCCACGTCAGCCGCTACGGCGACGACGACCAGGGCGGACGCGTGGTGTGGAAGGTGATCCCGCGTCCGAATGTGGCGGGACGGACCATCATCGTCCTCGACGACATTCTCGACGAAGGCGAGACGCTGGCCCACGTCAAGCAGCGACTGCTCGACATGGGCGCGGCGGAGGTGATCATCGCCGTCTTCGCCGACAAGGCCATCAAGCGCGCTAAGCCGCTCAAGGCCGACATCGTGGGTTTGAGCATCCCCGACAAGTTCGTGGTCGGCTTCGGCATGGACGTGTACGGTTACTGGCGCAACCTGCCCGGCCTGTGGGCCATCCGCCAGGAAGACTTGAAGGCCTAATAAGCGACCGCGTCGCAATCGTGTTAATTTCTGCGGCAATACCAGTGGTCAGGGGTATTTAATTGGTATTGCCCGCCCCACCGCGCCTTCCAATCCATATGCCCGGCAATCTCCAGGTAAGCGGCATTTCGCTGTTTCAACTGGTATAGCATTCTGTCCATCATTCCAAAACCACTTGACTACCAATTTTGACGGTCGCATCCTCAACCGGCTTCACGCCAACGTTAAAAAATAATTGGAGACACACATGGAGAAGAGAAAAAGCGGGGTGCTGCTGGCACTGATCGCAGGACTGGCAGCGGGCTGCGGAGGTGGTGCGGACACCAGCGCGCCGCAAACCAGGCTGCTGGCCACCACCAGCCAATGCTACGCCGCCTGGAGTGCGGGCACCGTGTACACCGGCGGCCAGACCGCCAGCTACGGCGGCGTGAACTACACGGCCGCCTACTGGACCCAAGGCGACAACCCGAGCACCAGCAGCGGGCCAGCGGGCAGCGGCAAGCCCTGGACCGCCGGCACCAGCTGCGGCGCCACGCCGACGCCGACGCCAACGCCAACACCCACCCCGACACCGACACCAACCCCCACGCCAACCCCGACACCGACACCAACGCCCACGCCGACACCGACGCCGTCGTGCGCAATCTGGGCCGAGGGAGTCACCTATACCGCCGGTCAGGTCGTCAGCTACCAGGCTTTGACCTACACGGCGCTGGTCACGCATACGGCCTACACGGGCACCAACTGGAATCCAAAGGACTCAGCCACCCTGTGGCGCGCGGGCGGCAGCTGCACCACGCCGACGCCAACCCCAACCCCAACGCCAACGCCGACACCGACACCAACGCCAACGCCAACGCCGACTCCTACACCGACGCCGACGCCGACTCCTACACCGACGCCGACGCCCACTCCTACGCCAACGCCGACCCCAACCCCAACTCCTGTCGGCGGGCGCGAGATCGGCTCCTACTTCGCCCAATGGGGCGTGTATGGGCGCGGCTACGAAGTGGCCGACATCCACACCGCCAAGACCATGGTGGGTGGCGTGCAGACCAGCGTGGCCGACCAGCTCACCTTCATCAACTACGCCTTCGGTAATGTGTACGCCAAAAACGGCGGCTATGAATGCGACATGGTGACCAAGGCCGAAGTCGGCAACGACTCGCCCACATCGCCGGACGCCGGCACGGGCGGTGACGCCTACGCCGACTACCAGCGTGCGCCGGCGCGTACCGTCGACGGCAAACCGGTCGCATGGGACGCCAAACTGTCGGGTAACTTCCTGCAGCTCAAACTGCTCAAGGCCGCCCATCCCAAGCTGCGCGTGTTCATCTCGCTGGGCGGCTGGAGCTGGTCCAAGCAGTTCTCGGCAGCGTCCAAGACCGATGCCCTGCGCAAGCAGCTGGTGCGGTCCTGCGTCAAGCAGTTCATCGCCGGCGACCTGCCGGTGCAGGACGGGCGTGGCGGGCCGGGCGCCGCCAGGGGCGTGTTCGACGGGATCGACATCGACTGGGAATACCCGGGCGGTGGCGGACAGCCGTACAACACGGTCGACGCGGTCAACGACAAGCGCAACTACACGCTGTTGATGCAGGAATTCCGCAGCCAGCTGGACGCCCAGGGCGCCATCGACGGCAAGCGCTATGCGCTGACGGCAGCCATCGGCGCGGGCACCGAGAAGATCGCCCAGACCGAACCGAACCTGTACGGCCAGTACATGGACTGGGTCAACGTCATGACCTACGACTTCCACGGCGCATGGGAGAGCACGACCAACTTCCACTCCCCGCTGTATCATGATGCGGCCGATCCATCGACTGGCGTGGTGGCGAAGTACAATTCGCATGACGCCATCACCGCGCTGGTCGCAGCCGGTATGCCGAAGAACAAAATCCTGCTCGGCGTGCCGTTCTACGGGCGCGGATGGAAGGGTGTTCCGGCGGGCCCCAACGGCAATGGCCTGTACCAGAGCGCCACGGGCGGTGCGCCGGGCGCGTACGAAACCGGGATCGAGGATTACAAGGTGCTCAAGGCGAAAGCCGGCCAGCGCTGGATTCATCCGGTCACCAAGCAGCTGTTCCTGTTCACCAGCGGCGGCGAATGGTGGAGTTACGACGATCCGGCCGTGATCCGGACCAAGATGCAGTACGTGCGCGATCAGAACCTGCGCGGCGCGTTCTCGTGGGAGCTTGACGGCGACGCGAGTGGCGAGCTGACCACGGAGGTCTGGCAAGGCCGGTAAGGCTTGCAGCTGTGGCGCTGGCGGTTCCCCCGCCGTCAGCGCCCTTTGCTTTTTCAATCAGAGCGGGGACAGGAGAGAGCGGTGAAACATCAAGCGAAAGTGCAGGCGACGGTGCGGGTTGGCGACGACTGGCGGCGCTGGATTGCCGAGAACCTGATGCTGGGCGTGGCGCCGCCGGCGATTGCGGCCGTGCTACTCAAGGCGGGCATCAGCGCCAGAGAAGCCGAGTCCGAAATCGAGACCGCGATCCGCAGCCCCTACCTGCATGGCGGACGGCGCCTGGTCAACCGCATCCGCAAGCGCGACTGGGTGCTTGGAATTCAGTCGAAGCTCAACCGGATTGGCGCCAACGTCATCGAACGGCGCGAGCGCCTCTCGGGTGCCGATTTTCTGGAACAGTACTACCGCACCAACCGCCCCGTGATCATCACCGGCATGCTCGACCACTACCCGGCGCGCAGCAAATGGAATCTCGATTATTTTGGCGCCGAGCGTTTTCGCGAGCGCCTGGTCGAAGTACAGTTCGGCCGCAATGGCGACCCCCAATATGAACTGAACAGCATCGCGCACAAGCGCCAGCTGCCGTTCGGCGAGTATGTCGACATGGTACGCAACAGCGGCACCAGCAACGACTTCTACATGACCGCCAATAACGACTCGCGCAACCGCGACGCCCTCAAGGAACTGTGGGACGACGTGGGCACCTTGCCGGAGTACCTGGACGACGATCCCGCCCGGCGCGGCTTCTTCTGGTTCGGGCCGGCCGGTACCGTCACGCCCTTCCATCACGACCTGACCAACAACTTCATGTCGCAGATTATCGGACGCAAGCTGGTCAAGCTGATCGCACCGTGCGAACTGGCCAACGTGTACAACCACCGCCACTGCTTTACCGAGGTCGACGCACGCCAGATCGACCTGCAGCGCTTCCCTGCCATGGAAGGGGTGCCCGTGCTCGAATGCGTGCTCGAACCAGGCGAAATCCTGTTCCTGCCGGTGGGCTGGTGGCACTACGTCGAGGCGCTCGACATTTCGGTCACACTGGCATCGACCAACTTCCACTGGCAGAACGACTTCTACACGAACTACCCGACAGACCACGACTTCTGACGGGTCCACCAGGAGCCAAGCATGATAAAGCACCGACTCATCATCGCCGTGCTGGGCGGAGCTTTGTCCGCCTGCGGCGGACAGGGCCCCGACAGCGGCGCTACGAAAGCCCCGGCCCGGCTGGCCGCCACGGCCAGCTGCAGCGCATGGTCGGCGACCGCGATTTATACCGCGGGGGCCTGCGTCGTCTATCAGAGCAAGACCTACACGGCCAAATGGTGGACGCAAAATAACGTCCCCGGCAGCGAGGAATGGGGACCGTGGGCGCTGCAGGCGACGACGCCGACGCCGACGCCCACACCCACACCAACACCAACACCAACACCGACACCAACACCGACGCCCACGCCCGGCGCGGTCCCCACCAAGGCCCAGGCACAGGCGCGCGAAGCGCAGCTGACCGACACGCCCTTCTTCCGCACCATGAAGGCATCGCTGCGCACGCTCGACAACGCCGCGCTCGAGCAAGTCACGCCGGGGCGCACGGCCAACCCCGTCAATGTCAGGCGGGTGGAGCGGCTGCTGCCGCCGGCGCGCTGGGACGAGTTCTTTCCCGTGCGTGAAGCGAGCTACACCTACCAGCGCTTCCTGCAAGCGGTCGCCAAGTTTCCCGCCCTGTGCGACGACTATGCGGACGGGCGCAATGCCGACAACATCTGCAAGCACGCGCTGGCGACGATGTTCGCCCACTTCACGCAGGAGACGGGCGACCACAACGCCAGCGGCGTGGTGCCGCAATGGCGCCAGGGGCTGACCTATCTGCGCGAACTGGGGTGCACCGAAACGGGGGCGGGCTGCGGCTACAACGCCGAGTGCGCGGATCCGGTATTCAACGCCGTCTGGACCTGCGGCAAAAATGCGGATGGCAGCTACAAGAAGTACTTCGGGCGGGGCGCCAAGCAGCTCTCGTACAACTACAACTACGGACCGTTCTCGCAAGTGATGTTTGCCGGAGACCAATCGGTGCTGCTGCGCGACCCGGACAAAGTGGCCTCGACCTGGCTGAACCTGGCCTCGGCGACCTTCTTCTTCGTCTACCCGCAGCCGCCGAAGCCATCGATGCTGCACGTCATCGACGGCACCTGGATCCCGAATGCCGCGGACCAGACCGCGGGCGCAGGCAACAACTTCGCCACCACCATCATGATCATCAACGCCGAGTGCGGTGGTGGCAGCGAGCGGCAGGCAGCGCAAAACCGGATCGACTACTACCGGCAATTCGCCGCCGGTCTGGGCTGGGCCATCGGCAACGAACAAGTATCCTGCGCCACGATGCAGCGTTTCGGCGCCGGCAGCTCCGCCGCGACCAGCATCTACTGGGAAAAGAGCTGGAACGAGGGCGGGCAGTACCAATGCCAGCTGGTCAACTACCAGACCCCTTACAGCGCCCTCATCCCCAACAACTACGTCAACTGCGTCCAAGACAACTGGAAAGTAAAGTTGCAATAAAACCGGGGTCAGACCTCAATTTGGGAATGTTTTTTAGGCAAAACCGCGCGCTGCGGCAAGAACTTGCTCGGCGCAACGTAAAACATGCCAAATCGGAGGTCTGACCCCGATGTCGGGGTCTGACCCCGACCTTAGAGGGCGAGGCGGGCGCGGGCGGCGTTGTATTCGCGCTGGAGGCGGGCGACCATCTCGGCGACGGTGGGAATGTCGTCCATCATGCCCACGCCCTGGCCCGCACCCCAGATGTCGCGCCACGCCTTGGCGGTGCCGTCGCCGAAACTCATCTTCGATTTGTCCGACTCGGGCAAGGCGTCCGGGTCCAGCCCGGCATTGACGATCGATTTCTTCAGGTAGTTGCCGTGCACGCCAGTAAACAGATTGGTGTACACGATGTCCGCCGCGCTCGAATCGACAATCGCTTCGCGGTAGCTGTCGGTGACGTTCGATTCGCGCGTGGCCAGCCAGCGCGAGCCGATGTAGGCGAAATCGGCGCCCATCGCTTGCGCGGCCAGGATGCCGTCGCCGGTGGCGATGGAGCCGGACAGGGCGACCGGGCCGCTGAAGAATTTGCGCACTTCGCCCACCAGGGCGAACGGCGAGAGCGCGCCGGCGTGCCCGCCCGCCCCCGCCGCCACCAGAATCAGGCCGTCCACGCCCGCTTCCAGCGCCTTTTGCGCGTGGCGGATCGAGACCACGTCGTGCAGGACGATGCCGCCATAGCTGTGGATGGCGTCGAGCATCTCCTTGGGCGGCGCACGCAGCGAGGAGATGATGATCGGAACCTGGTGCTTGACGCACATGGCGACGTCGTGCTCGAGCCGGTCGTTGGACTGGTGCACAATCTGGTTGACGGCGATCGGCCCCACCGGGGCGCCGGGATGGGCCGCGCGGTAGTCGTCGAGCTCGCGCTTGAGGTCGGTCAGCCAGGTGTCGAGCAGCGCGGCCGGGCGCGCATTGAGCGCCGGGAAGGAGCCGACGATGCCCGCCTTGCACTGCGCCGCCACCAGCGCCGGACCGCTGGCAATGAACAGGGGCGAACCAATGACGGGAATGGACAGGTTTTGCAGCGCGGCAGGCAGGGCCATGGGATTCTCGCAAAAAAGATGTTCGGGAAAGTGCTTCCGGCCATTATAGTGCGAAAAAAGTACGGTCGTGCTGGAAATTTACCCGCTACAGGTCGGCGTTGACCAGCCGGCCATCGTGGCGTCGCGCGGCGCCGGCCCGCACCAGCGCCTGCACGGCCCACTCGGCCAGTTCGGCCGGGCTGCGCGCGAGGAAGCGGCGGCGCGCGCCGTCGATCACGGGATTGGCTGCGAACATGGCCGGCAAGTCCGCCAGGGCGAACTGCTGGCGCTCGAGCAGCAGGAATTTGAGCATGACCTTGACCGCGTTCTCGGCGTTGCGCACCGGGTCGGCCTCGAGATAATCGAGGCGCGAGCGGGCCCGCGCCAGCGCCGGGCCGACGTCGGCGAACGGGGCGCCATGACCGGGGATCACCAGGCGCACGTCGAGCGTGGCGATCAGCTCCAGGGTGGCGCGCGCTTCGGCAAAGCCGGATTGTCCCTCCAGTTCGGGGAAGATCACGCCGAAGCCGTTGCGCCACAGGGCGTCGGCGGAGATCAGGATGCGCTCCTTGGCGCAATAGAAAATCAGCGAGTGCGGATCGTGCCCCGGCGCGGCCAGCGCTTGCCAGTCCATGCCGCCCAGCAGGAGGACGTCGCCCGAGGCGATGGTGCGGTCGAAGCCGAAGCGCCGGCACTGCTGGCCGGTGGCGCGGTAACTGAGCGCATCCTCGTCCCAGTCGCGCACCTTGTCCGCTTCGGCGGCGGGAATGGCGATGCTGCAGCCGTAACGCGCCTGCAGGGCCGCATTGCCGCCGCAGTGGTCCGAGTGCAGGTGGGTGTTGATCAGGCGCGCCAGCGGCCGCCCGCCCAGCGCGTGTTCGACCAGCGCCAGCGTTTGCGCGGCATGGATCAGGTAGCCGCTGTCGATCATGGCGCTCTCGCCCTCGTCGACGAACAGCACATTGTTCGAGGACAGCCAGCCGCGCTCGAACACGCGCATCGAGGCTGGCAGCGCGAACGCGTTGTCATTCATTTCCTGGCCTGGAAGGCCAGCGAGATCCTGGCAAATTCGATCAAGACCTCGGGCGTGCCGCCATTGAAGGTCATGAAAGCGCTGCCGGTGCGCACCACCATGCGCGGCGGGAACAGCCAGGACAGGTAGGGAATGCCGATCATCTTGGCGCTGCGGACATCGCGCCATTCGACGTGCTTGTCGTACAGCCAGGTCTGGCGGATGCCGGCGCCGTCGATGGTGGTGCGGGCGCGCAGGAACCAGTACCAGCTCACGCCCAGCATCAGCGCCGACAGCGCCAGCAGCAGCTTGACGCCCGCGCCCACGCCCAGCAGCGGAAAGCGCCAGGCGACGCTGGCGCCATACACGGCCAGCAGCACGGTCAGCACCGTGGCGGCGACCTTGAAGCCGGTGCCGTAGGACGGGCCGCTGACCGCGCGCTCGGGCTGGTAAAAATTCATTTGAATTCCAGCGTGGCTTCGCGGCGCCGGATCTCGGCCCATACGGCACGCTTGTAGACGTCGTCGGCCCGGCCCCAGGCGACGATCTCGTCGATGGTGCGCAGGCAACCGCGGCACAAGCCGGTGTCGGGCGCCATCTCGCACAGGCTGATGCAGGGCGAAGGCACCGGGGCGGTCATGTCGGGGGTCATGCGTGCTTCCTTTTCTGTTCCAGTCGGGCCGCAAAGCGCAGCGTGTCGATGACGTGGCGTTCATGCGTGCCTTCGCAAATGCGTTCGACGCCATCCCAGGCCTGGACCTTGAACAGGATGCGCCGCTCCGTCACCTCCAGCACTTCGCCTTCGATGCGCAGAGTGAGGCCGGGCGGCGTGGGCGCCAGGTGCACGAAATGGACCATGGTACCCAAGCTTTGTTCGCGCGGCCAGTCCATGAACGGCATGATGCCGTGCACGCAGGCCAGCTCCATCATGCCGACCATGTAACCGGTGGCCAGCACGTCGGGCATGTCGCGACAAAACGCGGTGTCGTGGTACAGCGCAGGCACGGTGGCGCGCGCCGGGACGGTGTACGTCCAGTCGAAGCGCAGGCCCGCTTGCAGGTCGGGACTCATGCGGCGATCAGCTCCACCCGGTTGCCGAAGGGGTCGGCGATGGTGGCGCGGCGCCGCCCGGCGACCTCCGGCTCATCTTGCAGCATCACCCCGCGCGCCTGCAGATGCGCGGCGAAGGCAGCAAAATCACTGACGATGAGCGCGGGATGGGCTTTTTTGGCGGCCACGAAGGCGCTGTCGGCGCCCAGGTGCAGCTGCGACGCGCCGCACGCGAACCAGGCCCCGCCGCGCACGGCCAGCGTGGCCGGCTTGGCGATTTCGTCCAGCCCCAGCACGCCGCTGTAGAACTGGCGCGCAAGCTCTTCGGCGCCTACCGGCATGGCCAGCTGCACGTGGTCGATTCCTGTGATGTACCCCATTGGGCGCTCCGCTGTATCTCGAATCCCACATTATCGCATTGAGACGAATCGCGCTTGACCTGGGCTGTCGTATCGGTAGACTACCATCCATCTAGATGGTGAGTGGATGCCACAAGGAGTCTTTTGGAGACGTATGCGACATGCTGAATTAAAACCGAAATTGTCCGAATCGGAAAAGATCACGATCAATCTGGGCCTGATCGACCTGGGCCAGATCGATTTATTGGTCAACGAGGGATTTTATTCGAACCGTACCGATCTGATCCGGACAGCCATCCGGAATCAGTTGAATACCCATGCCGACGTGGTCCGCCAGACGGTGGCGCGCAAGAGTCTGGTGCTCGGTTTGCACCATTACTCGCGCGCCGACTTGGAGGCGGCGCACAAGGCAGGCGAGCGCCTGCAGATCCAGGTGCTCGGCATGGCCAGCATCGCCAGCGATGTGCCGGTAGAACTGGCGCTGGCGACCATTGAATCGATTTTTGTGCTTGGGGCGCTGCATGCCAGCACGGCCGTGAAAGCGGCACTGGCGGGGCGCATCCAGTAGACCAACCTGGGATTACCAAATGAAACTAAACGAACGGCTGATGGCGCAGATGCGCGCGGCCACCACCGCACTGAACAAGGGCCAGGGTGTCCGATCGGCCACGGCCGTCATTCACGATGCGCTCAAGATTCTCTCACCCGCCAAGGCGGCCACGCCCGCCGCAGCGCCAACCATGCGCGACATCAATCCACCTCCGTCCCAAGCGCAGCACGCGGACGCCGCCGCGCACAGCGCCGCGGCGCCTCCGCCGGCCGCGCGCTCGCCCATGGCCGAGGCGTCCGAGGCGATGCGCAACCTGGTGCCCGACATGCTGGCCCAGCTGGACCGCACCGGTGGCTCGCCCCTGCAAGGCTTCAAGATGCCCTCGTTCGATTTTCCGACGGGCATGGGCGGCAATGTTGCGCCCGCCCCGGACTTGCCCGGTCAATTCATCGACGGCAGCTACACGAATGCGGCGGGCAGCCGCGATTACAAGCTCTACGTTCCGAGCAGCTATACCAGCACGCCCATGCCGCTCGTGGTGATGTTGCACGGCTGTACCCAGGACCCCGAGGACTTCGCCCGCGGCACCCAGATGAATTTGCTGGCCGAAGAGCTGCATTGCTTTGTCGTCTATCCGGCCCAGTCGCAGCAGGCGAACCCCTCGCGCTGCTGGAACTGGTTCAATGAAATCGACCAGCAGCGCGGCCAGGGCGAGCCTTCGCTGATTGCCGGCATCACGGAAACGGTCATGCACAACCACAATGTGGACCGCGATCAAGTCTACGTGGCGGGCTTGTCGGCCGGCGGGGCGATGGCCATCATCATGGGTACGCTGTATCCGGAACTGTACGCGGCGGTCGGTGTCCATTCCGGCTTGCCGTTTGCCTCGGCCCATGATCTGCCATCGGCGCTGGCGGCGATGAAGGGCAATCTCGGGCGGCCCGCCCGCACCACGCCCATTCCCATCATCGTCTTCCATGGCGACAAGGATACGACCGTGCATCCGGTCAATGGCGACGAACTCATCAAGCAGGGCTCGCACCCGGCAGCCACGCCCGTGGTGGAACCGGGGCGGGTGCCGGACGGCCACGCCTACACCCGCACCGTGCACCGGCGCGCCGACGGCACGCCGCACGCCGAACAATGGCTGATCCATGGTGCGGGCCACGCCTGGTCGGGCGGCAGCGCCCATGGCAGTTATACCGATGGCAAGGGGCCCGATGCGAGCCGTGAAATGATGCGCTTCTTCCAGACCCGGCGCGGCTGACTCAGCGGGGCAGCAGGAAACGAGCTAGCGCCGCCGGCAACATCGCGAGCAACAGCGCATCGGCGGGATGGTCGGCATCGTAGACCAGCGGCAGTTGGGTTCCCACTCGCGCCGTCGGGTAGTGCTCGGTCTGGTTGCACGCTTCCTGCGTGCGGCCATTGCTGTCCTGAAACTGGAACGTCAGCGCGGTCACGGGCAGGTCATTGATCGTGTTGCCTGTCGATTCGGTGCGCACGACCGTGCCGGTGCAGACCGTGCCATGCTCGGCCAGGTAACGCCGTTTTCGGTACGCCTGGAAGCCGAAGAACTGCATCCACAGGCCGGCGGCTGGAAACGCTGCTGCCACCAGAGCGGCGATCCAGCCGAACGGGGCACGCCGCATGCCTTCCAGGCGCGAGGTGGCGGGATGGCTGGCCACGTACTGGACGGTGACGGGGCTGGCCGCAGGAACGCCATTGTCGGGCGCAAAGGAATGGCCCTCGAGCCTGGCCGTGCCCACCTCGTACGCATACACATAGTCATAGATGCGTTCCTCATTGATCGCGTCGCCCGTGCCTACCTTGGCGACCAGCCGGCCTTCGACGCGGGGATCGTGCTTGCTGAACACGAACGGCCCCGACAGATCGGCGTTGCCCACAAACGGTATGCAAACCGCGCCGCCGATCACGATGAACCACGGCCCCATGAACGTGAACGGGTGGCTGAAATAGATGGCGCGCTTGATCTTGGCGTTGAGCCGACGCGGCCGCTTCATGCGCGCCGCGCGAAATACCACTTCATGCCTAGCACGCAGGAGGCGAGCAGCAGCGTCAAGGCATTGGCAATGACGACGGGCCAGGCATGCAGCGCCAGTCCGTACAGCAACCACAGCGCGACGCCGAGAATGAACATCAAATACATGCCGGACGAAATGCCGGGTGCGCCACGCTGGCGCCACACCAGCCAGACTTGCGGCACGAAGGCGCTGGTGGTGCAGAAGGCGGCGGCAAAACCGAGGTGCTCGGTATCGACGATCATTGCTGAACTTTCGTTGAAGCATCGTCGGCGGCCCCATCAGGCGCGCTGGCCGCGTCGATATGCTGCTGCAGGCAGGCGGGACACCAGCACCCGGCGCCCTCGCCCGGCACCGCCACCACCGGCGCCAGCGTGGTGCACCAGCACGGCCCGGGCAGGCCGTCGGCCATGGCGCAGCCGAAGCTGGCGCCGCATCGGGTGCAGACACTCACGGCAGCCGGTCCTCGGGCGGCCCCTCGCGCATGGCGCGGCGCAGCAAGTCCATCTGGCCATTGAAGCGGGTGCACGCCTCGCACACGAACAGATGCACGCGCATGCGGGTGCGTTCGACCATGCTCAGTTCGCGATCCATCCCCTCGGACACGAGACGGTGCACTTCGCGGCAAGTTGGCTTGATTCCATCCATAGTGTTTTCTTTCAGCACGGCGCGTGGTTGCCGAACCAGTTCAAGTCCAGACATTCGCGCAGACGCAGCCGCGCACGATACAGGATCACCCAGGCATTAGCCGAGGTAATCGCCAATTCCTTACAAATTTCGTCGGTATCGAGCTCGAGCCATTCGCGCATCATGAAAATACGGGCAGTCTGGGCAGGCAATTTTTCGAGACAAACCTCTAGAACGCGGAAAAAATCCTTTTGTTCCAGTGTGCCGTCCGGGTTGCCCCACTGGCGCGGCTGCTCGACGGTATGGCCGTCGGCGGCAAACAGGGCATCGATGGCGTCATCCTCGGACTGGTCGTCGCAAGTGTCGATCTGGCGCTCGCGGGTGGCCAGGCGCAGATTGTCGATGATCTTGAACTTCAAGATGCCCGTCACATAGGTGCGCAGCGAGGATTGCCCGGCGAAGCGCTCCGGCTTCTCCAGGACAGCGATCAGCGCGTCCTGGACAGCATCCTCGGCCAGGGCTTCATTTCGAAGCTGCAATTGTGCAAAACGGACAAGCTGGGGCCGCATGGCTTCCAGCTGGCGATGGAGGGAAAGGTTGTCAGCAGTCATTTGCCGTCCAGCCTAACGGATCAAGAATTAAAATACAACAAGATGGCCCTATAATGCCCACAGGGTTCGCCCTGTTGGCTGTAAAATCTCGCAAAATTTCCAATACGGACCTGCCATGACCGCTCCCCTGCCCGCTTTGAAGACTGACCAGCATGACGACCTGACCGCGGTATCGCCGCAGATCAAGGCGCAGATCCTGGCCGAGGCGCTGCCTTACATCCGCAATTTCCATGGCAAGACCATTGTCATCAAGTACGGCGGCAATGCCATGACCGACGAACGCCTCAAGCATGGCTTCGCGCGCGATGTGATCCTGCTCAAGCTGGTGGGCATGAATCCCGTGGTGGTGCATGGCGGCGGACCGCAGATCGACAATGCGCTCAAGAAGATCGGCAAGCAAGGCAGTTTCGTGCAAGGCATGCGCATTACCGACGAAGAAACCATGGAAGTGGTGGAGTGGGTGCTGGGCGGCGAAGTTCAGCAGGATATCGTGATGCTGATTAACCATTACGGCGGCCAGGCCGTGGGCTTGACGGGCAAGGATGGCGGCTTGATCCGCGCGCGCAAGATGGCCATGCCAGACAAGGAAAACCCGGGCGAGTTCCTCGACATCGGTTTCGTCGGCGAGATCGACGCCATCAACCCGGCCGTGGTCAAGGCGCTGCAGGACGATGCCTTCATTCCCATCATTTCGCCGATCGGCTTCGGCCAGGATGGCCAGGCGTACAACATCAACGCCGACGTGGTGGCGGGCAAGATCGCCGAAATCCTCAAGGCGGAAAAATTGATCATGATGACCAACATCGCCGGCGTGCAAGATAAAAAAGGCAACCTCGTGACCGACCTGTCGGCCCGCGAAATCGATGAAATGTTTGCTGACGGTACTATTTCCGGCGGCATGTTGCCGAAAATCTCGTCCGCCCTCGATGCCGCCAAGTCGGGCGTGAACACGGTGCACATCATCGATGGCCGCATCGAACACTCTTTGCTGCTCGAAGTCTTGACCGAGCAGGCATTTGGCACTATGATCCGGTCGCACTAAAACAAATCGGCGCCGCCAGGCGCCGTCAGTACCGCCCTTTTAGCTCAGTGGTAGAGCACTCCCTTGGTAAGGGAGAGGCCACGTGTTCAATCCACGTAAAGGGCACCATCTCCCCCCTCAGTAGATCCGCTCCACGCTCAGCCCGCGCGCGCTCAGCAGTGCCGGTACGCTATTGCTTCCCACTAAATGCAAGACGCCGATGGCGGCCACCACGTTGTCATCCTGGCGCAGCAGATTGCTGAGCTTGTCGGCCAGGCCGACGTTGCGCTCGTCGAGCAAGACCTTTTTGACGAACTGGCCCGACAGGGTCGTGTCGGCAGCGGCGCGCGCGGCAATCTCGTCGAACGTGCGGCGGTCCGCCCTGGCCCAGGCTTCCACGATCTGGCGCACTTCGGCGCGCTGGCGGCCCGATTCGATCAGGGTCAGGCTCTCTTCCAGGAAGCGCAGCTGCTCGGCTTCGGACAGGCGGTCGAACAGGCTCAGCTGTGCAGTCACGGTTTCCAGCGAAATCACCGGCACCTTGCTGGCCTTGGCCAGCCCGATCAGGTGCGATTCGACCGACAGGTCGGTGCGGTAACCCTGGGCGGAATATTCGGCAATGGCCAGCACGGTGGCCACCAGCCAGGGCCGCACGTGGCGCATGGCATCGGCATCGATGCCCACCTTGGCCAGCGCCAGCCGGGTGCGCTCGCGCAGCACCGGGGTCATGGCGTCGCCGTCGGCGCCGTCCGGGTACAGGCCGTATTTTTTGCGCGCCGCTTCCACGGCGACCGGATCGCTGTCGGGATCGACTTCCAGCGCCAGCTTGGAGGCGCCGCGCACGGCCCCCGCGATGCGCGCTTCGAGCGGGTAGAATTCGGGTTGTCCAACGTGCATGGTGCCGAACAGATACATCGTGTGGCCATTGCCCACCACCTTGAACAGGGCGCCGCGGTCGGCGCTCCAGGCCGACGGCAAGGCCAGGCAGAACAAGCTCAGGAACACCACTATAATCTGACGTCGCATGCAATTTCCTTGAAGTATATTTTTAAAGTCTCCTGTGTCGAATATTACAGCGTCCGCCAGCCCGGTTTGGCTTTTTGATCTGGACAACACCTTGCATGATGCCTCCCATGCAATTTTTCCCAGCATCAGTGCCAACATGAATGTCTACATCGCGCGCGTGCTCGGCGACGGGGTCACGCCCGCCACCCAGGAAGCGGTCGACGCGGCCCGCATCGGCTACTGGAAGCGCTACGGCGCCACCCTGCTCGGCATGGTCAAGCACCACCAGGTGCGCGCCGCCGACTTCCTGCACCAGACCCATACGCTCGACGACCTGCGCGCCATGATGCGCTTCGAACGGGGCCTGTCGGCCATGCTGCGGCGCCTGCCGGGACGCAAGATCCTGCTCACCAATGCGCCGGCCAGCTACTCGTCGCAGGTGGTGCGCCACCTGAACCTGCAGCGCCATTTCAGCCATCATATCGCCATCGAAGACATGCAGGTGCATGGCCGCCTGCGACCGAAGCCGTCGACCCTGATGCTGCGCCGCCTGCTGCGCAAGCACGGCCTGGGCGCGCGCCGCTGCATCCTGGTCGAAGACACGCTCGATAACCTGCGCGCGGCCAAGCGGGTGGGCATGCGCACGGTCTGGCTGACCCGCTATCTGCGCATGGTGGAGGCCAGCGGCAGCGCCAGCATGCCGAAGATGGCAAAGCGCCCCGCGTTCGTCGATGTCAAAGTAAAATCACTGCGGCAGCTGCCCGCCCGCTTGCATCGCTTGCGCTGACCCCCATCCACCTTTCACGATCGAGACAACATGGCAAGCACCAAGCCAGGCGAGCGCAAACTGCAAATCCTCCAGGCCCTGGCGGGCATGCTGGAGCAGCCCAAGGGCGAGAAGATCACCACAGCCGCACTGGCGGCGCGACTGGGCGTGTCGGAGGCGGCCCTGTACCGCCATTTCGCCAGCAAGGCCCAGATGTTCGAGGGGCTGATCGAGTTCATCGAGTCCAGCGTGTTCGGCCTGATCAACCAGATCGCCGAGCGCGAGACCGATGGCGTGGCGCAGGCGCACGCCATGCTGCAGATGCTGCTCAGTTTCGCGGCCAACAATCCGGGCATGACGCGGGTGCTGATCGGCGACGCGCTGGTCGGCGAAGATGAACGCCTGCAGCTGCGCATGAACCAGTTCTACGACAAGGTCGAACTGGCCTGCAAGCAGTCGCTGCGCCTGGCCGTGACCCAGGGCCATGGCCGCGAAGCGGACGTCGCCGCCCGCGCCAGCCTGCTGGTGAGCTATGTGGTGGGCCGCTGGCACCGCTATGCCAAGAGCGGCTTCCGCCAGAATCCGACCGAGGGCACGGCGCTGCAGATCGCACTGATGCTGGCCGCCTGATGTCCGCTGCACGCACCGCCAATGTCCCCTGACCGCTGCTTTGCCCTGCTCGACGACGCCAGCGGCGCCGATCCGCTGCACGCGCGCTCGCGCCTGTACGGCGGGTACGCCGGCGCGCTGACCTGCAGCGACGTGGCCAGCTGGCCGCAACTGCTGGCCGACATGCAGGCGGCGCTGGAACGGGGCCTGCATGCGGTACCGGTGCTGACCTACGAACTGGGCGGCCATCTGTTCGGCATCGCCGCCCACCCGAGCGCCATGCCGCTGGCCCAGGTGCTGCTGTTTTCCACCTGCAGCCACCTGTCGCCGCCGCAGGTGGCGGCCTGGCTGGCCGAAGGCGCACGCCGGGACGCCGAACCCGCCGGGATCGCCGCCATCGACGCCAATGTCGATCAGGCGGCGTTCACGCAGGCGCTCGAGCGCATCCATGCCTACATCGAGGCCGGCGACACCTACCAGGTCAATTACACGTACCGGCTGCGCTTCGATGCCTTCGGCTCGCTGTTCGCGCTGTACGCCCGCCTGCGCGCGCGCCAGCCGGTGCCGTACGGCGCGCTGGTGGCCCTGCCCGACGGCGGCGCCCTGCTGTCGCTCTCGCCCGAACTGTTCGTGCGCCATGTCGGCGGCGAGATCATGGCGCGGCCGATGAAAGGCACGGCGCCAGCGTGCGCCGACGACGCCGAGAATGCCCGGCGCGCCAGCGCCCTTGCCAGCGACGCCAAGAACCGCGCCGAGAACCTGATGATCGTCGACCTGCTGCGCAATGACCTGGGCCGCATCGCCGTCACGGGCAGCGTGGCGGTGCCGGCCCTGTTCGACGTGCAGCGCTACAGTTCCGTGCTGCAGATGACGTCGACGGTGCGCGCCCGCCTGCGCCCCGATGCAGGCCTGGCCGATATCTTCGGCGCGCTCTACCCCTGCGGCTCGATCACGGGCGCCCCCAAGCGGCGCACCATGGAAATCATCGGCGAACTGGAACCGGCTGCGCGCGGCGTCTACACGGGCGCCATCGGCTGGTTCGATCCGCCGGCGCAGGGCGCCGCGGTGGGCGACTTCTGCCTGTCGGTGCCGATCCGCACGCTGTCGCTGCAAGCGCCCGCAGGCGGCGTACGGCGCGGCGAGATGGGGGTCGGCGCCGGTATCGTGTTCGACAGCGACGCCGTGGACGAATTTGCCGAATGCCAGCTCAAGGCACGCTTTCTCACCGGACTGGCCAACGACTTCGAGATCTTCGAGACCATGCACGCGAGCGCCGCCGACGGCTGCCGCCATCGCGCCCGCCACCTGGCGCGCATGCAGGCATCGGCAACCTACTTCGGCTTTGCCTTTGCGCCGGCCGCGGCGGCGGCCATGCTCGATGGTGCGTGCGCGACGCTGGCGCCCGGGCCGCACCGCCTGCGCCTGGCACTGCGCGCCGACGGCGCATTGACGGCGACAAGCGCGCCACTCGCTGCGCTGGCGCAGCCGGTCAAGCTGCTGCTGGCGGACGACGCCATGCAGGCCGATACGCTGTTCCTGCGCCATAAAACCAGCATCCGCACGCGCTACGATGCCGCCTGGCGCGATGCGGAACGCCAGGGCGCGTTCGACACCCTGTTCTTCAACGAGCGGGGAGAATTGACCGAAGGTGGTCGCTGCAATGTGTTCGTTCGCCTCGACGGGACCTGGTGCACGCCGCCGCTGGCCTGTGGCGTGCTGCCCGGCGTGATGCGCGCGGTGCTGCTGGACGATCCGGCCTTTGGCGCCGTGGAGCGGCCGATCACGCGCGCCATGCTGGCAAGCGCCAGCGGGATCATCGCCTGCAACGCCCTGCGCGGCGCGCTGCCCGCTACGCTGGCCTGAAACGGCGCCGGTAGGCGGCGGGCGAGGTGGCGGCAATGCGCCGGAAGTGGTGGCGCAGCGATTCCTCCGAACCGAAGCCGGCGCGCTGGGCCAACTGGGCCAGCGGCAGGTCGGTGGTCTCGAGCAGGTCCCTGGCCAGGGCCACGCGCTCGCGCACCACCCACTCCACCGGGCCGTAGCCGGTCGCCTCCTGGCACTGGCGCTGCAGCGTGCGCGGGCTCATGGCGGCGCGCTGCGCCATGCTGGCCACGGTATGGCGCTCCTGCGGATGGTTGCGCACCCAGTCCAGCAGGCGGGTCAGGCGACCCCGCTCATCGTGCGCCATGGGGCGCGGCAGGTACTGGGCCTGGCCCCCTTCTCGGTGCGGCGCGACCACCAGCCGCTGCGCCACCAGATTGCCCACGCGGGCGCCGTAGTCGCGCCGCACCAGGTGCAGCAGCATGTCCAGCCCGGCCGCCGAGCCGGCCGAGGTGATCAGCTGGCCGCAATCGACGTACAGGTCGTCCGGCTGGACCGCGATGGCCGGATAGCGCTGGCGCAGGCGCTCCGTGTAGCGCCAATGGGTGGTGGCGCGCTGGCCGTCGAGCAGCCCTGCCGCGGCCAGCACGAATACCCCCGAACAGATCGAACAGAGACGGGCGCCGCGCGCATGGGCCGCGCACAACTGCGCCAGCAGGGCCGGTGGCGGCGCTTCGTCGGGGTCGCGCCAGCCGGGAATGACGATGGTGTCGGCGCGCGCCAGCAGGGACAGGTCGTGCGGCGCCGAGATGACGATCCCGCCGGCGGCGCGGATAGGGCCCGCTTCGATGGCGCAGACGGCGAAGTCGTACCAGTCCACGTCCAGTTCCGGACGCGCGAGGGCGAACAGTTCGACCGTGCAGCCGAATTCGAAGGTACATAAACGGTCGTACGCGAGGGCGACCACCAGATGTTTGCGCATGGCGCAATCTTACCGGAGATTGGCTTGTGCGCCACTTATGCGCCGCCGGCGGCGGCCGGATAATCGGGTTTTTCCCTTTTCAGGAGCACCTCATGTCCCGCGTCACCGATGTCGCACCGGCGCCCAGCGCAGCCGCCCTCGCCCACTTTGAAAGCCAGTTCACGTTTGAAACCGATTGCTGGGACGTGCACGACAGCCTGAACGGCGGCCAGCAAGACTTCGTCCTGCTCGACGTACGGGGCACGGAAAAATTCGCTGCCGGCCACCTGCCGGGGGCGCTCGACCTGGCGCAGCGCAAGATCATCGGCTCGCGCATGGCGCAGTTCCCACCGGGGACGGTGTTCGTGACCTATTGCGCCGGGCCGCACTGCAATGGCGCGGCGCGCGCGGCGATCCGCCTGGCGCAGCTCGGCCTGCCGGTCAAGATCATGAGCGGCGGCGTGACCGGCTGGCTGGACGAGGGATTTACGCTGGAGCGCAGTGCGGAGGCGCCGCGCGCCAGCGATCAGAAGTAAGTGCTGATCTGGAACCAGGCACGCGTGCGCGCGCGGCTGCCATCGACATCCTTGCCGGCGACACTGCGCGCCGGGTTGGTGCCGATCTTGGTAGCCACCTGGACCTGCACCGTGGTGCGGTAAGGGCCCACCCACTGAACACCGGCGCCCACGCCCTTGAGGTCGTAGCTGTTGCCCGGTCCGGCCGGATCGAGCGCGCCCGCATACACCTGGCGATTGAGCTTGACGTGGCCATAGTCGGCGAACAGCGACAGTTCGGTCTTGATCGATGGCAGGCCGTAGCGGCCCTCGATCGACAGGACCTGGCCTTCGTCGCCGCTCGCTTCGCCGGACGGATAGGCGCGCACGCGGTCGGCGCCGCCGAGCGAGAGCTTCTCGCCCGCTTCCAGGTTCTTCGAGGCGATCTGGCCACTGAGCTTGAACAGCAGCGCGGTGGCATCGGTGAGGCGCTGGTAGCGCACCAGCTGATAGTTGGCGCGGCCGAAGCGGCCTTCGGTGCGGGCACCGGCAACGTCGGCCGCCATGGCGCCGGCGTTGCGCGACAGGTCGACGTCGCCGCTGGTCGCTTCGATCGACACACTGGTGGTGCCGCCACCGAAGAAATCGTCGCGCGCGCTCACGTCATAGCCGAGGGGGATGCTGCTGACGGTCTTGTCGGCCGTCTGCACGCCATTGGCCACGTTCTCGTAGCGCTTGCGCTCATAGCCGGCCCGCAGCTGCACGCTCAGGTTGCGCGAGCGTACCAGCGGATGGACCACCGTCGCCTGCGACACGTCAGCCGTACCGGACGCGTTCAGCGACGCGAAATCGGCGCCAAGCTCGTAGCGCAGGCGCGAATAGGCCAGGCCGATCCGCGTGCCCAGATCGCCGACCGGGGCCACATAGCCAAGGCGCCCGTAATTGAAGTGCGCGCCGGTGGTGGCAGCCTGCAGGGATGCCACGCCACCGTAGCCGCCCAGGTCGTTGAGGTTGACGGCCGATGTCAGGCGCGTGCGCCCCGTGTAGCGGTTCGAGGAATTGTCCAGACCGATATTGCCGCTCAACAGAGGGCCTTCCGACAACGCCACGTCGACGGCGGTGTCGCCCAGCGCAGCGCCCGGGCCGAGCGAGGCATTGGCCTTCATGCCGGGCAAATCCTGGGTCAGCAGCAAGGCGCGTTCGAGCTGGTCTTCGCTGACCGGCTGGCCGGTCTTGACGAGCGCGTCGAGGTAGCGCCGCTGCGACGCCGGCTTCAGGCGCACGCTGGCGTCCGGAACGACGCGCAGGTCCGATACCCGGCCTTCCAGGATGCGCAGGGTGACCACGCCGCGCGACAGGTCCTGCGCCGGCAGATAGGCCGACGCCAGGAAGTAGCCCTGGGCGCGGTAATAGGCCGACACGGCGGCGGCGGCCTGGGTCATCTCGTTGAAGGTCAGTGCGCGGCCCGTGTACGGCGCCACGATCGCTTGCAGCGTGGCCGCCGGCACCACGCTGGCGCCTTCGATGGCAAAGGCGCGCACCATCACGCGGGCGGTGCCCGCATCGCTGGCGGCCATCGGCGGCGCGCTGTCGGGAATGACCTTGGGGGCCGGCGCTGGCGGCGCGATCAGCGCCGGCGGCTTGTTCGACTCGAGGATGCGCCCTGCTTCCGGCGCGACCTGCGCGTACACGAGGGCCGGGGCCAACAAAATGGCCAATGCTGCTTGCTGCTGAATGCGTTTGTGCACGTTGATCCTTGTAGCTGCTGATGGTGTCATGTTCATGGCGTCGCGTTATTGCGGATTTGGCGCACGCAGACCGCGGCGCTTGACCTTGACCCGGCTGCCGCCGCGCAGGACGACGACTTCTTCATCGTCCTCGCCCGCCTGGGCGGCAGCGCCGGCTGCGTTGCCCACGTTCGGCGTATCGCCAGTCTGGCCGGCGGCCGGCTGCATGACAACCGTGAACGGACCTTGTTCGCCTTCCCTCGTGTCCAGGTCGATGTCCTTGATGGTCGAGACGATCGAACCGATGGCCTTGTCGCTGGCGCTGCCGCCGAGGACCTTGAGCTTGCCGTCGACATAGCTTACCTGGTAATCGTTGAGCGGCGCCGCGCCGCTCAGCCTGATCGCGTAGGTGCCGGCCGGCGAACTCTGAATCGCGCTGGTGCTGCCGGTGGTGCCGGCGAGCAGGGAAGCACTGTCGCCACCCACCAGACCGGCCACGCTGTAGGTGAACTGCGGGTTCGCGGTGCCGGTCAGGCGCTGCTTGTCGTCGGCGGTGACGACCAGGCTGGCCTGGTTGATCACGCCGTTGTTCAGGCTGACCGTGTCGCTGGCCAGCGCATAGTTCGAGGCCAGGCCGCCGGCGCCGTTACCCAGCGTGAAGCCGGTGGCGGTGACGCCCTTGCCCGTGCCGGCGCTGCGCGTGTCGAAGCTGACCGCGCCTGGCGCGTTGAGCGTCAGCGCTTCTCCGGCGACCAGGCCAGTGAGGCTGCCAGCCGAAGCCAGGGTGGCGGCGGTGGTGCCGTCGTAGACCTTGGCGCTGGCCGTGGTGCCGGTAATGGCAACGGTTTTTGCGCTGATGGCGCCGGCGCCGCTGATCGTTGCCGGCAGCGCGTAGTTCGACAGCTGCGTGCCGCCGTTGACGGTCAGGTCGGCACCGGTCAGATTGGCGCTGACCGTGGTTGCGGCGAGCACGTTGGCGCTGTTGTAGGTGCCCGTCACGTTGCCGACGGTGGCGCCTTCGCCTGCCACGAAGCCCGTCACGGCGACGTTGGCGGCGGCGATGCTTGCCGCGTTGCTGCCGTCGTAGACCTTGGTGGTGGTCCCCGCGATGCTGCCCGACAGCGCCTTCGGCGTAATCGATGCGGTGGCCGTGGCGCTGGCCGAGGCCAGCGTGTAGTTGCCCGCATCGGCGCCTCTCAAAGCGAGGCCGGTGACGTTGACCGTCTTGGCGTTGCCGACGTTCTTGTCGGCGAAGGCGGCGCTGCCGCTGACGGTCAGGCTGTCGCCCAGAATGCGGTCGTCGCCATAGACCGCGTTGGCGGCCAGTGTGGCGTCATACACCTTGTCGCTCGCGGCCGCGGTGGCGGTAAGCGTGCGGGCGCCGATGTCGGCGCTGGTCGACGCGCTGGTCGAAGCCAGGACGTAGTTGCCTGCATCCGCGCCCGACAGGGCCAGTCCGGTAACGCTGACGGTCTTGCCGGTGCCGACATTCTTGTCGCCAAAGGCGGCGCTGCCGGTGACGGTCAGTGCATCGCCAGCGACGCGATTGTCGCCATAGGTGGCGCTGGCGGCCGTGGTGGCGTCGTACACCTTGTTGCTGGCGGTGGCGCTGGCAGTGAGCGTGCGCGCGGTGATGTCGGCGCTGGACGCTGCGCTGGTCGCGGCGAGCGTGTAGTTGCCGGCATCGGTACCCGACAGGGCGATGCCCGTGACGGAGACCGCTTTGCCGGTGCCGACGTTCTTGTCGCCGAAGGCGGCATTGCCGGTCACCGTCAGGCTGTCGCCAGCGACGCGGTTGTCGCCGAAGGTCGCGGTCGCGGCCAGGGCGCCGTCGTACACCTTGCTGTTGGCGGTGGCCGTAGCGGCGAGGCTGCGGGCCGTGATGTCGGCGCTGCTGGCTGCCGTGGTCGAGGCGAGCGTGTAGTTGCCTGCATCTACGCCCGACAGGGCCATGCCGGTGACGGAAACAGCCTTGCCGGTGCCGACGTTCTTGTCGCCGAAGGCGGCATTGCCGCTCACCGTCAGGCTGTCGCCCGCAACGCGGTTGTCGCCATAGGTCGCGCTCGCACCGAGAGCGCCATCGTACACCTTGCTGTTGGCGGTGGCGGAAGCGGTCAGGCTGCGCGCGGTGATGTCGGCCGTGGTGGCCGCCGTGGTCGAGGCCAGCGTGTAGTTGCCCGCATCGGTACCCGACAGGGCGATGCCGGTGACGGTGAGCGCCTTGCCGTTAGCGACGTTCTTGTCGCCGAAGGCGGCCGTGCCCGTCACGCTCAGGCTGTCGCCCGCCACGCGGTTGTCGCCGTAGGTCGCCGTTGCGGCCAGGGCGCCGTCGTACACCTTGTTGTTGCCGGTTGCGGTGGCGGTGAGCGTGCGCGCGGTGATGTCGGCGCTGGTGGCAGCGGTGGTCGAGGCGAGCGTGTAGTTGCCCGCATCGGTACCCGACAGGGCGATGCCCGTCACGGACACGGCCTTGCCGGTGCCGACGTTCTTGTCGCCGAAGCCGGCATTGCCGCTCACCGTCAGGCTGTCCCCAGCGACGCGGTTGTCGCCGTAGGTGGCGGTGGCGGCCAGGGTGGCGTCGTACACCTTGTTGTTGCCGGTGACCGTGGCGGTGAGCGTGCGCGCCGTGATGTCGGCGCTGGCGGTGGCCGTGGTCGAGGCGAGCGTGTAGTTGTTCGCGTCGGTACCGGACAGGGCGATGCCCGTGACAGTGACGGCCTTGCCGTTAGCGACGTTCTTGTCGCCGAAGGCCGCGCTGCCGCTCACCGTCAGGCTGTCGCCGGCCACGCGGTTGTCGCCGTAGGTGGCGCTCGCGCCCAGGGCGCCGTCGTAGACCTTGTTGTTGGCGGTGGCGGTGGCAGTCAGGCTGCGCGCGGTGATGTCGGCGCTGGTTAAGGCCGTGGTCGCGGCCAGCGTGTAGTTGTTCGCGTCGGTACCGGACAAAGCCATGCCGGTGACGGTCATCGCCTTGCCGTTAGCGACGTTCTTGTCGCCGAAGGCGGCCGTGCCGGTCACGGTCAGGCTGTCGCCGGCAACGCGGTTGTCGCCGTAGGTGGCGGTTGCGGCCAGGGCGCCGTCATACACCTTGTTGTTGCCGGTGGCGGTGGCAGTCAGGCTGCGCGCGCTGATGTCGGCACTGGTCGATGCGGTGGTCGAGGTCAGCGCGTAGTTGGCGGCGTCGGTACCCGACAGGCCGATGCCGGTCACGCCGATGGCCTTGCCGGTACCGACATTCTTGTCGCCGAATGCAGCATTGCCGGTCACCGTCAGGCTGTCGCCCGCAATGCGGTTGTCGCCATAGGCTGCGGTTGCGCCCAGAGCGCCGTCGTACACCTTGTTGCTGCCGGTGGCGGTGGCAGTCAGGCTGCGCGCGGTGATGTCGGCGCTGCCCGTTGCCGTGTTCGACACCAGGGTGTAATTGCCCGCATCCGTGCCGGACAGCGAGACGCCGGTCACGGTGACGGTCTTGGCCGTGCCGACATTCTTGTCGCCGAAGGTGGCGCTGCCGCTGGTCAGGTTCAGGTTGTCGCCCAGCACACGGTCGTCGCTCAGGCTGGCCGTGGCCAGCTGGGTGGCGTCATACACCTTGTTGCTGCCGATCGCAGACACGTTCAGACTGCGCGCCGTAATATCGGCGCTGGTCGACGCCGTGGTGGACGCCAGCGTGTAGTTGCCGGCATCGGTGCCGCTGAGCCCCATGCCGGTGATGGTGACGGTCTTGCCGGTGCCGACATTCTTGTCGCCAAAGACAGCGGTGCCGCCCACGGTCAGGCTGTCGCCAGCGACGCGGTTGTCGCCGTAGGTGGCGCTCGCGGCCAGGGCGCCGTCGTACACCTTGTTGTTGCCGGTGGCCGTGGCGGTGAGCGTGCGCGCCGTGATGTCTGCGCTGGCCGCTGCCGTGGTCGAGGCGAGCGTGTAATTGTTCGCGTCGGTACCGGACAGGGCGATGCCCGTGACAGTGACGGCCTTGCCGTTAGCGACGTTCTTGTCGCCGAAGGCGGCGGTGCCGCTCACCGTCAGGCTGTCGCCGGCCACCCGGTTGTCGCCGTAGGTGGCGCTCGCGCCCAGGGCGCCGTCGTAGACCTTGTTGTTGGCGGTAGCGGTAGCGGTCAGGCTGCGCGCGGTGATGTCGGCGCTGGTCGAGGCCGTGGTCGCGGCCAGCGTGTAGTTGTTCGCGTCGGTACCCGACAAAGCCATGCCGGTGACGGTCACCGCCTTGCCGTTCGCGACGTTCTTGTCGCCGAAGGCGGCCGCGCCGGTCACGGTCAGGCTGTCGCCGGCCACGCGGTTATCGCCGTAGGTGGCCGTTGCGGCCAGGGCGCCGTCATACACCTTGTTGTTGCCGGTGGCGGTGGCAGTCAGGCTGCGTGCGCTGATGTCGGCCGTGGTGGACGCGGTGGTCGAGGCCAGCGCGTAGTTGGCGGCGTCCGTGCCCGACAGGGCGATGCCGGTGACGGTCACGGTCTTGCCATTGGCGACGTTCTTGTCGCCGAAGGCGGCATTGCCCGTCACGGTCAGGCTGTCGCCCGCCACGCGGTTGTCGCCGTAGGTGGCGGTGGCAGCCAGGGCGCCGTCGTACACCTTGTTGTCGCCGGTGGCGGTGGCAGTCAAGCTGCGTGCGGTGATGTCGGCGCTGGTGGAGGCCGTGGTTGCGGCCAGCGTGTAGTTGCCGGAATCCGTGCCTGAAATGCCCAGACCAGTGACGGTCACGTTCTTGCCGGTGCCGACGTTCTTGTCGTCGAAGGCGGCCGTGCCGTTCACGGTCAGCACGTCGCCCGCAACCCGGTTGTCGCCATAGGTGGCTGTGGCCGTGAGGGCGCCGTCGTACACCTTGTTGCTGGCGCTCGCTGTTGCCGTCAGCGAACGCGCGGCAATGCCGGCATTGGTCGCGGTGGAGGTTGCCATCAGCGTGTAGTTGGCCGCATCGGTCCCGCTCAAGCCAATCGCGGTCACGTTGACGACCTTGCCGTTGCCGACATTTTTGTCGATGAAGTTGCCGGTGCCGGCCAGCGTCAGGGCGTCGCCGCTGATGCGGTTGTCGACAAAGGTGACCGTGGTCAGGGTATTGCCATCGTAAGTCTTGTCGGCCGCGCCGGCGCTAAAGCTGAGCAGACGGGTCGAGATGTCCGCATTGTCGGTAGCGGTCGTGGTGGCGAGCGCATAATTGCCGGCATCCGTGCCGCCAAGCGTGATGCCGGTGGTCGTCACCAGTTTGGCGGTGCCGGCGTTCTTGTCGGCGAAGGTCGAGGTGCCGCTCAGGCTGACGACGTCGCCACCGAGCGCATCGTTGCCGAAGTTGACGCTGGCCACGTCGGTGCCGTCGTAGCCGCGCGAAATGGCCGACACGGTCGGATTGAGCGTGCGCGCCGTGATGTTGGCCGTGGTGCTGGCGGTACTCGCAAACGTGTAGTTGGCGGCATCGGCGCCGGTCACGTTGACCCCGGTGATGTCGACGGTCTTGGCGGTCCCCACATTCTTGTCCTGGAAACTGGCGCCGCTGTTGGTGACGGAGAGCACGTCGCCCGATACGCGGTCGTCGTTCAGGGTCACGGTCGCACCCGTGGTGGCGTCGTAGACGCGGTTAGTGCCGGTGGCGCCCACGGTCAGGGCGCGCTGGGCGATCGTGGCCGTGGTCGACGCGGCCGAACCGGTCAACTGGTAGTTGCCGGAATCGGTGCCTGACAAGGCAATGCCGGTGACCGAGACCGTCTTGCCGATGGCAGCCGTCTTGGTCGCGTAGCTGCCCGTGCCGCTGAAGTTGACGACGTCGCCACCGATCAGGCCGGCGCTGCCGACGCTGACGGCAGCGCTGGTGTTGCCATCGTAAATTTTGCCGGCAGACGTGGCCGAGGCCGTGATGCTCTTCTTGGTGATCGAGAACGTGGCGCCGTTATAGGTGATGCCATAGCCGAGCGATTGCGCCAGGGTGCCGATATCGATGGCATAGCCGCCGACATTCTTGCTCGCGCCCGTGATGCCGAGTGCGCCGCTGAAAATCGACGCGGTGTCGCCATCGATGTAACCGGCGCTGACGCTGTAGGTGAGCGCCGGGGTGCCGGTCGTGCCATCGTAGGCGCGGGTCTGGCTGTTGGCCGTGACGGTCAGGGTCGGCGCGGTCTTGTAGAAGAACCACGAGCCGCTGGCCGCATAGGCGGGGGTGGTGCCGGTGTAGGGCGCATTGTAGTGCTTGTTGTACCCGGTGACCGTCTCGAGCGTGGTCGACGGCGCATCGCTGTAGACCAGATAGCGGTTGGCGCTGAGCGTGCCGTTATTCGTGAACACCCCACTGCCGGTGCCGGCGCCGGAACCGGCCGAGGCGATTTCCACGGTGCCCGCGGCGCTGCTGACGGTACCGCCCGATGCAATGATCACATCGCTGCCGGCGGTCGAACCCCGGTTGATCAGTTTGACGGAATTGCCCGTGACGGTGCCGCTGACCGTGATGTCGCCGCTGGTGGCATTGGTTTTCAGTACGTCGCCGGTGATCGTCATGTTCACGGCACCGGTGCCGACGTCGACCGTCTTGCTGGCGGCAACGGTAATGTTGGCCGCGCCCGACGTGCGGCTGGCATTCGATACGCCGTTGGCCATCGTTTCGTTGGCAACGATGGTCACGTCGCGGTTGCCGCTGGTGAGGTTGCCGTTGATGGCCACGCTGCGGCCCGCCTGCAGGGTCAGGCTGCTGCCGGCGCCAGCGCCGACGGTCAGGTCGGTGGCCAGGGTCAGGTCATTGTTCGCTTGCAAGGTAACGCTGGTGCCCGCGGCCAGTGCCGCGGCCAGCAGGGGCGCGTCGACGGTCGCATCGAGCGTCGGCTTGGTGCCGAAGGCAATGTTGCCGATTACGGGCGGCATCAGCTTGTAAGCATGCACGGTGCCGGTACCGGCCTCGAGTCCATCCTGGGAGCTGCTGAACGGCGCGCCGATCACCAGCCTGGTGCCGCTCGCGTCCATGGCCGTCGCCCAGCCGAAATTGTCGACATCATTGAGCGTCACATCGGCATTGGCGCCGACGGTGTAGTCGCGCCCGAGGGTGGCGCTCACGCTTGGCGCGCTGAAATTGGTGCCGAAATCGATGATGCGGACATTGCCCGGCGCCGTCACGGTCGAGCCGAACGGGGTACCGGCAGACGAACCCACGGCCAGGCGCGATCCATCGGCGCTCAGCGAGACGGACGAGCCGAACGATTCATTGTCCTGCAGGGTCACGTTCAGGTTGCTGCCGCCGACTGCACCATTTTTGATGGTTGAAATCGGCGATTGGAAACTAAAGACATTGGTGTAGAGATAAACTGCGCCCTTGAAATTATCCGTGCCCAGAGCGCCGACGGCCAACTTGTCGCCCGTTGCGTCAAAAGCGACTGCGGCGCCAAACTGCTGGTAATCAGCACCGCTTGGGCTGGCGACGAGATTGTTCCATACGATCGAGCCCGGCGTGCCGCTGTACAAATAAACGAGGCCGTCGTTGTTTGCGCCCCAACTATCGTTAGGCGAACCGATGGCCACTCTGTCGCCCGCCGCGTTCAAGGCGACGGCCGTCCCGAAGCTGACGGCAGGCAAGCCGTCAAAGTTCGGGTCAAGCGTTTGCGCCAGCGTCGGCGACGTAAAATTGCCCCCGCTCGCGGTAAATACACGGACCAAGCCGTTGCCATTCTCGGTCGCCGATCCCACTGCCAGTACGTTGGCGTTGGCATTGAGCGCCACCGCGGTGCCGAACTGGGCATAGTCAGGCAAGCTGACATTGACGTTGCCGCCACCCGTATAGCCGGAACCCATCGTGCCCTTGAGTGCGGCGCCGCTGAAGTTGTTATCGGTGAAGGTGTAGAGGCGCACGGCGCCGCGGTCGCTGCCGACGTTGCCGAAGCCATCATCGCCAGGCGCACCCACGGCCAGGCGGTCGCCGGCCGCGTTCAGGGCGACACTGAAGCCGAAACTGTCGCCCGCTTCCAGGTCGCTCTGGTTGACGCTCTTGCCGCCGGTGAAACCCTTGCCCAGCAGGGCTTGGTAAGTCCACACGTTGGGGTAACTGCCGATGGTGATATTTTTCGGGTCGAGCAGGATGCGCCCGCCAGCGCCGATGTCGAGCTTGTCCAGACCGACGTGGCGCAGTTCATCCTTGGACGACACTTCCACCACGCCGCCAGCGCCGGCGCCGCGCGCCTTGATGCTGCCGAGCATGGTGGTCTGGGCATCCGACCAGACCACGGCAGTACCGCCCTGGCCGCGGGCGCCGCTGGCGCCCACATTGATGACGCTGCCGTCACCGATGAACGTTTCGGCAGCCGACGCGATGGCCGGTGCCTGCCCCCAGCGTCCGGTGTAGCGCCAGGCATCGGGCGCGTCGGGGCGCTGCAGGCCGCCCTGGAAGGCGCCGCCCACCCGGACCAGGCCACCCTGGTCCACGCCGGACGCGTCGAGCACGCTGCCCAGCAGGCGCACGCTGGCGCCCGAGACATCGATCCGGCCGCCAGTGCCGCCCGTGCCGCGCGCCGCATAGCGGGCCGAACTGAGCACGCCACCGTCGGCCTGTACGGCCACGCTGCCGCCATTGGCCGCGCCCGAGGCGTCGGCCGAGCTGCTGTCATTGGCGATGAGTTCGGCGCCGGCGTGGTAGCTGATCGCGCCGCCATCGCCCCGGCGGCCGATGGCCTTGGTGGCGCCGGCCGCCGAGATGGCGGCGCTGGCATTGGCCGTGACCGCGCCGCCGCTTGCGCCGGAAGCGTCGATGCTGCCATCGAGGGCCAGCGCGCCGCCACTGACGGCAATGGTGCCGCCTTTGCCGTGCTGACTCGAGGCATCGAGATTGCCGGCATGGACGGTGTCGCCCACCAGGCGGATGGTACCGCCGTCGCTCGACAGGCCGCGTGCTTCGATCAGGCCGGTATTGTTGACGCTCGAGCGGGCCAGGGCGTCGGCAGCGCTGGCCGTCAAGACCACTTGCCCGCCGTCGGCGCGCATGATGCCCTTGTTGTCGATGGCCGCGGCCAGCGCGCCTGGCGCAACCTGGACCGTGATCAAGCCATCGCCGCGCAGATCGAGGCCGATGCGTTCGCCCGCGGCCAGGGCCACACTGCCCTTGGCGGCGCTGATGGTGCCGGTATTGGTGACCGACGGTGCCAGCAAAGCCACGTAGCCGCCTGCCGCGCTGGTGATGCTGCCGTCATTGCGCAGCGCGGCGGCCTTGCCGGTCTGGGCGAACTGGTATTGGCCAGCGAGGAAATCCTGGTCCGACAGGCCCAGTGTGGAAGCCACCAGCCCGCCCACGTTGACCTGGGCGCCGGCGCCGAACAGCACGCCGTTGGAGTTGATCAGGAAGACCTTGCCGTTCGACGACAGCTGGCCGTAAATGCGCGACGGATCGGTCCCCACCACGCGGTTGAGCGCCACCGCCGATGCCGACGGCTGATTGAAGCGCACGCTGGCCTGGGAACCGATGTTGAAACTGTTCCAGTTCAAGATGGCCTGGGCCGTGGCCTGGTTGACCGTCATGGCCGCACCGCTGGTCGTCACCTGGGCCTGGCCGGACACCACTTGCACGCCCTGCGGCAAGGCGCCGACGGGCAACTCGGGCGGGGCGGTGGCCAGGGCTGCGCCGGAGGCGAGCATGCCGCTCAGGACGGCCGCCGCCGTGCGCCGGCGCGCGCTCTTGCCGCGCCCGCGCGACCCTTCCGCTACCGCCACCCAGCAAGCGTTGACAGTACTCCAGACGAGGCGATAAAAGCGGTTGGCAGAGGCATGTTTGTACACGGCGGTATCCGTTAAAGTAGGTAGAGACGAGCGAGAGGGGCGGCTGCCGGAGCAGCCGGGGCGGCGCAGTGCGAGGTCGTGCGCTTACGCCAGAAGGCTGAAATCTGCGCGGTAGCGCTTGTTGTTCCTGGTGGGCGCCAGCGGCACCAGATGCATGCTGAAACGGCCCGCCCTGGTATTGTCGAACTCGTAGGTGCCGGCAGCGATACCGGCTTCCGCGCTGTCGAACACCAGCGAGAATTGTTCGAGACGGGGCTGCTTGTTCTTGGGCGACATGACTCCTTTGAGCACCAGCGCCAGCGCGCGCCGCTCCGGATGGTTGAGCCAGAAGGTCTGGCCCACCATACTGCTGGCCATGGCGCGCGACCAGGCAAACGCCTTGAGCTCGGTTGCGGCTACAGGTGCGGCCGTCACAGCCGCCTGGGCCTGGCCCACCAGCATGCCCGACAGCGCCAATGCCCCGCTGCCAGCTTTCAGAATATCGCGTCGTTTCATGTTGGTTCTCTTTTTTAGTTCGGTTAGGCGGTGGCGCTGTGCATGGGCCGGCACTCCATCAGCCGGTGAAAGCCACCGGTGCTGAGTTCCGTAAAGCCCAGCCGCTGGTACCAGACCAGCGCCGGATTGTTCACTTCGACATGGATCGTGACGCTCTTGCCGTCACGGCCCGCTTCCTCCAGCAAATCGCGCATCAGGGCCGTACCGGCGCCGAGGCCGCGAAAGGCCGGCAACAGGGCAATGTCGACCACGTGCACCGAGCGCGCACTGCGCGACACGTACAGGCGCCCGGCGCGCTCGCCGTCGAGCAGCACCACGTCGAAGCTGCCCTTGGGATGGTGTTGCTGGTAATGCTTGTGCTGGGCATCGAACTGCATGCGCACGAATTGCGCGGCGGTGGCCGCATCCCAGTCGGTCAGGGCGATTTCCTGTGCACGCGTGGCGCCATAGACGGCGATCAGGAAATCCTGATCGCTGTCGGTAATGGGGCGCAGCGTGACGGTTGACATGATCAAGTTCGCGGTGGAAACACGCCTTGCAGCGCGATGCAGAAATTGAGCGTCAGGTAAGGCTGCATATTGTTGTGCGGCAGGCTGCCACCGGCGACAGCAAGCATCGGCGACGGCAGCGGATCGCTGGTCGTGGTCGTGTAGATCTGGGCCGCACCGGCGCTGGCCAGGCCGACCGACGGGCCGGGCGTGGTGTACGCACCGGCGCCGAAATGCGACTGGGCCTGGTGCGCGTGGCTCGGCATTTCCGTTTCGAGCAGGGAAACGATTTCTTCCCCGCCCTGCTCGCCCAGATCATGCAGCGACAGACCCGGACCCTGGCCAGGATGCATGGCGGCGCGGCCCATCAGGTCAGGCAGGGCGAAGTTGCTCTTGCCATTGCCGCCATAGGTCGTGCCCAGCAGCGAGAACAAGGCGGTATTTTGCGACAGCGGCAACAATTGCCCATTGCAGAATGCCCAGCCCGTCGGCGCGAAGTTGAATGGAAAAATGCGGATTTCCGCGACAAAAGGATCCATGGTGTTCTCTCAGGTGGGCGAAGGGAAAATGCCGAACAGCGAAATGATGTAATCGACGCACAGGTAGGGCTGCATATTGTTATGCGGCTGGCTGCCACCGGTCGCCTGGCCGCGGTTGGCCATCATGTTGCCCTGGTTCGTGGGCATCAACGCGTACATGTTGGTGCCGGCGGTTTTGCCCAGCACGCCATTGGCTGCGCCAAAGGCAGGACTGGCCGCATCGGTCGAAGCGCGCACCGCATGGGTGTGCGCAGGGATGTGATTGGCGGTCAGCGTCACCGATTCCGTGCCCGCCGTTTCGGCCAGCTGAAGGTTGAGGGCGCCGACGCCGTTGCCAGGATGTACCGGCAAACGGCCGCGCAGGTCGGGCAAGCCGAAGGTGGACTGGCCATCGCCGCCGTAGGTCGTGCCGATCAACTGGAACAGGACCTCGTTTTCCGAGATGTCCAGGAGTTGACCTTCGCAAAACATCCAGCCTGCGGGGGCAAAGTTTCCGGCGAATATACGAATCTCGCCGACATAAGGTTGAGCCATGATTTTCCTAGCAGAGGTCAGTTTTGTGAAGGGAAAATGCCCTGAAGCGCGATCACCGCCATGATGCCCAGCACGGGCTGGACATTGCTGTGCGCTTGCGATCCGCCGGCACTGGTGCTGGCAGGCCCGACGACGGTATTCGCCGCCCCGGCAAACACATCCTTGCCCAGCCTGCCCTTCTTGCCGATCACGGCGCCGCTGGGATTGGCCGTCGTGGCCAGCGCATTGCTCATGTTGACCATGTGAATATGGGCGGGCATCTCATTGACGGTCAGCGTGTGCGCAGCTTCGCCGCCCCGCTCGCCGAGGGTATGCCCATTGCCGCTGTGAATGGCCACGCGGCCGCGCATATCAGGCAAGCCGAAATTGACGCGGCCATCGCCGCCGAACGTCGTGCCGAGCAGCGAAAACAGGGCCTGGTTTTGATTGATCGGAAGCAACTGACCATTGCACTGCGCCCACCCCTTCGGTGCAAAATTAAACGATACCAGCCTGATTTCCGACAAGAATGGCTCTGCCATAGGGACTCCTCAATTGCCTAGTTAAACGGGTGCGCCGCGCGCAATCGCTAGTTAAATACTGCCTCGTACTGCATGCCGCGCGCATCGCTTGCAATGGGAACGATAAAAATGTCCATCACGGCGCCATCCTGCATTTGCATCGCATACGTCTGCTGTTCGAGTGCCGGCTCGCGCGGTCCCTGGAAATGCAGGGAAAACGAAGGATGCTCGGGCGTGCTGTGGCGCGCGATCTTGACCGCGCTCAGCTGCAAAGGCAGCTTGTTGAGCGCTAGTAGCAGGAATGGCGTGTCGAGCAGGGATTCGAAATAGGCGGGGAGCGTAACGACGGACAAAGTTATTTACTCCGTGAAAACATTATTATCTATTGGGAAATGGACTTGAGTAAAGCTTGTCTTACGCAATTCTAGGGAATTAACTTGTTGCTGTCAGAAAATTGCTACGAAAAGCAACAAAGTGTGGCGTTATGGAGAGAACATGAACAGACAGTCAACCTTTGGCGGGTGCAGCCAGATAGTTTCCTAGCAAGGTTGCAACTGCGGGCGATGCGAGCAATTGCATATGGCCGGTAGCGCACACAGTGGCGGTCTCAAACGGCAGGCAGCGCAGCGCATCGGCGTGCCTGCCATGAGCGCTATCCAGCGCAACCAGGCCGTCGCTGCCATGTTTGCCCGGGGTGCGCGCGAGGGTAGCGCCGATCGCCAGACAAGGCACCGGCGGCGCGACCACGGCGGGCAGTGCCAGCCCATGGGCAAAACGGTCACGCCCACGCCAATCCTGCTCCAGCACACTGCCATGGCGCAGATCGGTGATACCGGCGCTGCGCAGTTTTGCCAGGCGCGAGAACGGCGCGCTGTAGGCGGAGATATCGGTCAACAGATGAACCCAGTTGCCGCCCCGTTCGAGCGGGGCCCCGTGGTGCGGGGTGCCGAGAAAAACCATTTTATCCAGACGCGACAGCCAGCCCTGCCCCAGTTCCTGCGCCGCGTGGCAGGCGCTGCGCGCCACCAGGCCGCCCATGCTGTGCGCCACGATGGTCAGCGACGCGACCGGCACGGGCCAATGATCGACCAAGTCTTGCAGGGCGTGGGCCAGCGCGCGGCCATTGTCGGAGATATGGCAGCCGCTGTTGTAGTGCAGGTAGACCGGGGTCATGCCCAGCTCGCGCGCCAGGAAGGCGCCGTGATCGTGGCCGTCGCGCAGCCACTGCTGGTCGTTCATGCACAGGCCATGGGCCAGCACCACGATGCGTGGTCCGGGCGCGCCCGCCACGCGCAGACGCAGGTCGATGGCGAGCGGGTTGCCGCTGGCGGCCAGGCGGTCGCCGACGACGCCATTAAGTGAGATCGGAA